>Ga0272442_10009412_pt1 | contig 12214 bp, 8 predicted proteins | sample SSMForm2O_FD_200262 | JGI IMG/M metagenome (GOLD analysis project Ga0272442, IMG submission 200262) | Marine sediment archaeal communities from Little Sippewissett salt marsh, Falmouth, MA, United States - SSM-Form-2O | ecosystem: Environmental > Aquatic > Marine > Wetlands > Sediment ... | reverse complement strand
GGACGTCTTTGCTGAAAGCACGGAAAAAGGCCGCTCGCCGGCGCCGCCGTATTATTATGAACAACGATGGCAACGACACTCGCACTGCGGCGACGGAAAGACCCGCGACACCGGAGAACCTGTTGAGCAAACGCACGACGGGCCTGATCGGCTCGCACGTGGATTCGATTTTCTACTGCACGGGCGTTTTCAACTACTATTTTCATCGCAGCGAGGAGAGTGAATTGCTCGATACCCATGAAGGCGTCGCCAAATACCTTCGGTTGCTTTCCGAGTCGGGAACGGATCCATTAAAGATTATGGTTGATTTCTGTCATCAAAACGACCTTGAAGTCTTCTGGTCGATGCGAATGAACGACACACACGATTCGGGCAATCCGCTGCTGTTCTGCCAATGGAAGCAAGATCACCCCGAGTATCTCGTCGGCACGAAACAAGTGAAGACGCGCTACGGTGCGAACCGGTGGTCGTCCGTCGATTACGGCGTCCCGGCCGTGCGGGATAAGGTCTTTCGTATCTTTGAGGACGTGTGCAGCCGGTACGATGTAGATGGCATCGAGATGGACTTTTTCCGCCATTCGGTCCTGTTCAGGCCCCAGATGACCGGCGAGCCGGTGACGCAATCGCATTGCGATCAAATGACCGGCTTGATGCAGAGGGTGCGAAAGATGACCGAAGAGATCGGCTTGAAGCGGAAACGGCCTATTCTTATCAGTATTCGTATCCCCGATTCCGTCTCGTACTGCAAGGCACTGGGAATTGATTTGAATCAGTGGCTTGAAAAAGACTTAATCGATCTCGTCGTCGGGGGTGGATATTTCAAATTGGAGCCGTGGGAGAATCTCGTGGCGCTCGGTAAGGCATACGATGTCCCGGTCTATGCCTGCCTGGTCAAACGCCGCATCCAGTCGTCGGGCGCGCCGGAAGGAGAAACGATGCCGAAGATCTGGCGGGGCGAGGCGTACGCCGCCTGGAAAGCCGGCGTGGACGGCATCTATGCGTTCAATCGCTTTAACCCGAAGGATCCCATCTTCAGAGAACTGGGCGATCCCAAATTATTGAAGACGCTTGAGCGAATCGACCAGACGGCCTATGTCAACGAAGAGTGCTGGTCGCGCCCGGAAGTATGGCTCGTCAACGGCAGAGACTACGTTAAGAAGAATGCGGATTAAAGTTGAGCAACAATTCTCACTGCGCTGCTTATGAACGTTTCGGGATTTCTATCAACCGGTTCGTCGAATCGGTTGTGGCTGATGTCGGAGTTTCGTGAAAGCGGGGCGCCCGGCGTATAGTTTGGGCCATCCTTTGGCCCCGTCGTTGAGGTGCCGATTGATAAAGGCCTCCGTCTCATTCTTTGCTTTATATCCTGTTTTTATGGTGTTCTGTGAATCCATGATACGGACCCTTCGTCCTTAACCTTACGCTGCTACAACTTGTCCTTTCTCATATATAGACGTTCGACCTCGACTTTTATTGACAAGATTTTTCAAAAATTTTCACGAAGTTACCGTTCGTACGGAGGGGCCGGACTGTCTTTCTACAAATGACGGAATTCTCTTTGCAGCATTCCAGGCGTCTAATAAAGATTGATGAATGGGAACAGAGATTGTAAACTGGACGGAGTGTGCAATCCATATCAATGACGATTTTTTTGTAAGGATCGATCAATGAAAACAAACCGGCTCACCTTTGTCACGACAGTTCTGTGTCTGTTCTCTTGCCTGGTGGTTGCCGGGGAACTTCCCGTCGCTTCGCCTCAGGCTGTCGGGATGTCCCCGGAGAAACTGGCCGGCGTCAATACGGCCGTGCAGGCCCTCATAGATAATGAAAGAATTGCCGGGGCCTCTGTGGTTGTGGCCCGGAAAGGGAGCATCGTGTTTTCTGAAACCTTCGGTATGGTCGATGTGGATGCGCAAAAATCCATGCGGACCGATACGATCTTTCGATTTTACTCGATGAGCAAACCGATCACGAGCGTCGCCGTGATGATCTTGTATGAAGAGGGAAAGCTCAAACTGGACGATCCCGTATCCGAATATATTCCGGAATTCGAGACCCTCAAAGTCTATGCCGATTCCGGCGAGCATGAAAAGCCGATGCGTCCGATGACCGTTCGCGATCTGTTGCGGCACACATCGGGTTTAACCTATGGCTACTTCGGCGATACTCCCGTGGACAGAATGTACCGAGCAAAGAACATCCTTGATCGACAAAGTTCCCTTAAGGACATGGTCAAAAAACTCGGCGAAATTCCGCTGCTCTATCAACCCGGCACAAAGTGGCACTACAGCGTATCGACGGATGTGCTTGGTTATCTGGTCGAAAAAGTGTCGGGCCAATCGCTGGACGTGTTCTTCAAAGAGAGGATATTTGAGCCCCTTGAGATGAAAGATACCGCCTTTTATGTGCCTGATGAAAAAGTAGATCGTTTTGCCGTGTGTTACGGTCCGAAACCGGGCGGGGGGCTTAAGGTCGTCGATAATCCGCTCAAGAGCCAGTATCTTACAAAACCCGTCATGTTTTCCGGGGGAGGCGGATTGCTTTCCACAGCGCGAGATTACATGCGGTTTTGCCAGATGTTGCTTAACAAGGGACAACTGGACGGCGCGCGCCTCTTGCACGCTGAAACCATAGAGACAATGACCTCGAACCAGCTTCCGAACGGCGTCTACCGTAACAAAAATGGGGGATTCGGACTGGGTTTCTCGGTGCAGATAGCGAAAGGCAAATCCCCCATGGGAGAATACGGCTGGGGGGGCATGGCCAGCACGCACTTCTGGATTTCGCCAAAAGATGAACTGGCTGTCGTCGCCTTGTCCCAGCGGATACCCTATTCGGGCCAACTGGAAAACGCCATCAAATCGATCATTTATGATTCGATCATCGACCGAAAGAACTAACAGGAAAGACACCCAATGAAGAAGCTCATCCTATATACAATCGTTTTGCTGCTTGCCGGCACGCCGGCTTTGGCCCGTGAGCCGAAAGAATACGATGGCGACGTCATTTACGACGAAGGCAAAATCCCGCATTACGACCTGCCGCCACTTCTGGTAACCGCTGAAGGCAAAAAGATCACCACGGCCGAAGAGTGGAAAAACATCCGGCGTCCGCAAATCCTGTCCTTGTTCGCGAATCTCGTCTATGGCCGCGTGCCCGAGCCCCAAAGCCCGGTTCAAATGGAATTCGAGATCAAGAAAACAGATCCGAAATTCATGGGCGGCAAGGCCACCCGCAAGGACGTGCTGATTCGCCTTCGAAATGACAAGGGCAGGGCGGAAATGTTGATCCTTGTTTTCGTGCCCAACAAAGCCACGAAACCGGTTCCGGCTTTCATGAAGCACAGCTTCAACGATACCCAGTCGCACGACTTCGATGCGCACCCCCTCCGGCGAGGCCGATTGAGAAACGGGTGGCCGTTGGGTGAATTCTTCGATCGCGGCTACGCCTTTGTCGCGGTCTATCAGCAGGACCTCGTGGGGCACAACGAAGTGGAATTCCTGAAAGGAATCCATCGGTTGTTCTACAGGAAGGGCCAGAGTTTTCCCAAGGCGCACGAATGGGGCGTGCTGTCCACCGTCGCCTGGGGCGCCATGCGGGCGATGGATTATCTCCAGACCGATGACGATGTCGATCACACGCGCGTGGCGATTATGGGCCACTCGAAAATGGGCAAGGCGGCGCTCTGGACGGCCGCGCAGGACGAGCGTTTTGCTCTGGCGATTTCAGCGCAATCGGGATGCGCCGGAGCGGCGCTGTGGCGCAGACGGTCGGGTGAGACGTTAGAGAAAATGGTCACACGTTTTCCCTATTGGCTCTGCCGGAATGCATGGAAGTTTGTAGGGCGTGAGGACGATCTGCCCGTCGATCAGCACATGCTGCTGGCCTGCATCGCGCCGCGTCCCGTTTACGTGCACAGCGGCGTCGAAGACACCTGGGCGGACCCGCGAGGCGAATATCTCTCCGCTTATCATGCGAGTGAGGTCTATCGACTGCTCGGAAAGAAAGGATTGACTTCCGAATCCTCGCCGCCAGTTGGCCAGGCCATCATCGAAAGTGACGTCGGATATCACATCCGCGAGGGCGGGCATTCCATCCAGTTGTACGATTGGCAGCGATTCCTCGACTTCGCCGATTACCATCTGAAGTAATCAGTAAATCCGAAGCAAAAATTCACAGACATAGTTGTTGTAAGTCGTCGATGGTCAGTTCGTTCAAGTGGGCGACGACCTTTTCGGCTACGGTGAGCTGGTCGGCGTCGTAGGAATTCGTGACGGCGACGGTGTGCATGCCCGCTTCTTGGGCGGCCTTGAGGCCCCATTGGGAATCTTCAATCACGACACATTCCGCGGCGACGACAGGGGGCTGATGGACTTCGTTGAGTTTTCGCAGGCTCAGCAGGAATCCTTCCGGATGGGGTTTTCCTTTTTTGACCTGTTCGGCCGAGACAATAACCTTAAAGAAATGACGCAGCTTGGCTTCGTCCAGCATCAGTTCTATTTCCACCATGAGCGAGCCGGAGCAAATGGCCATCGGTATGCTATTGTCTTCGAGCATCTTGAGAAACTCGTGTACACCTTCGATCGTCCGGCCTTCGGTTTTCGTGAGCTCCTCGAAAATCTTACTCTTTTCTTTGATGATATCCGGTAGTTGCTCCTCATGGATTTGGACGAGATCCCGCTCGATGAGTGCTTTATAGCAATCGAAATCGCTAAAGCCCAGATAGTTCTGATAATAATCCTTCATCGTTATCTCGACGCCGAACGGGACGAGCGACCGATTGAACGCCCGTAAATGCAACACCTCGGAATCGGTAATCACGCCATCAAAATCAAATATCACAGCTTTCAACATAAAAATCTATTGGCTCCCAATATCCTCCAGTTTTGTAATCCATTCATTAAAATGCGGACACTCCTCACGCATTGTTTTCAGGCCGATCTTTTGGGCTATGACGATGCCATCTACGGTTTTCACATAATTCTCGATATGTTGCTTTATTCGCCGGGAAGGACACGTGTCATAGTGATCGTCAATCTCTTCGGGGCAGGAAAACGATTCCAGCACACGCAAAAGCGGTTCAGAAATCTTCGGATTATTTCCAGCTAAAACCGAGGTGTTTGAAAAAAGCAATGCCTCAAACTCATGCATTTGAACGTAGGGGATAAACCGGGATTCATTGAAAGATGAACCAAGTTGTGCACAAATATCCGCCAATAAAGCTTTTTCAACCGATGTGGCTTTTTCCAAATATGTCTTGCAGCTATCAGCGTTTTTCCGTCCGGGCCAATTTCTTGGCAGTCCGTAAAAATCAACTGATGTTGTACAAAAGCAAAATCTATCGGATTTAATGGTATTTAGGATTTCATTTTGAGACTTCGAATACTTGGGAATACCTCCGTCCACCTGAAAGAGAAAAGGTTTAACAAAGATACCTTTTTCATAAAAATACGGCTTGAGTATTTCCTTGATAAAGAGCACCTCTGTTGGGCCTTCCACGAGAATTTTTACGATACTCATTGGTCGGCCGTCCCTTCAAGAATATTTCTACTCCAGATATCTCCTAAAGAATATTCTTCTAACCAGATTTTCAATTTTTCCGTATCCGGACGGCTGAATACGGATTCGTCATTCTTACGTTCAACTAAAATAATATCTTCGGGCTTAAAATGGTCTATCAGGGCGGCAGATTGCGTCGAGACAATCACCTGCGCTTTAAATGAAGCCTTTTGGATTAAACCGGCCAGTAGTGCCAAGGCATAAGGATGCAATCCTAATTCAGGTTCATCTAACAAAATTGTTGAAGGCGGATTGGGTTGAAGTAAGGCTGTCGCCAGGCAGATAAAACGCAAAGTGCCATCCGATATCTGACTGGGATGGAACGGGTAATCCGATCCTTTCTGGCGCCATTCCAAAAGAATGTCGTCTTTATCATTTTCTTCACGCAGCCAGAAGTCGTCAAAGAATGGGGCTGCTAATTGAATGACTTCGCGAATATAAGTATAATCTTTCGGGTGTTTTTTCTTGAGTCGGAGCAAAAATGCTACGAGGTTGCTCGCATCAGGTCGTAGATATTCATAATCTCTTTTAGAGGATGGTCTTTTTACACCGGCAAAATCACTTGTGTCGTGGAAATGATATATAACCCAGTTCTCAATGATTGGTTGTATGTGATTCCTTATTTTCTCAACATATTCATCGTGCTCTTTAGCTCCTTTTGAAAATAAAGTCGACTCATGCAAACCATGCTCAAATTTTCTTTCCCATTTAGTCGATAATGAACTGTGTCCTCCTGTGATTTCTTCTTCATAAAAAAGTAATTCATTGACTTTTGAAGGGAAAAGCTTGAATTCCCAGGATGATCTTTCAGAGGATATTATTGATCCAATTATTTCTTTTGTTACTTCAGAGCCTAGGTGCAAAAGTCGGTCTGCTCCACCTTGGTTTGCTATAAAATACTGGGAACTACCTTTGGAAATCGAACGTAAGAAGCTAAAAAAATCTATGAAGTTGCTTTTTCCTGCACCGTTTGGGCCGATGAGGATGTTTATATTTCGAAGTTCGAAGTTTTCAAGACATCGAATGGATTTATAGCCTTTTATGGTTAATTTGCTTATGGCTTGTCCCATATTCAAATCCAAATTTATATAATAAAAAATCCCGGCGTTTTGGCCGGGATTCTATTATACGATTGATTGTTGTTTATTGACAATGATTTTATCCCTTTTCCGGCACGGGGCCGATGAGGGCTTCATAGTCGGTGAAGGTGGATTTGTCGCCGGAGCGGATTAGTTCCAAGAGTGAAGCGATTTTCGGAGCGTTTTTAGTAATGTACCGGCGGGCGAGCATGGCTTTGCGTTTTTTCATAGGGATGGTTTTCCCGTTTCCGGCTGAGCCGTTTTCGGCGACGGGGACGTCCATTTCGACTTTCGTGCTGGCCTGGCCGCAGAGCAGGTAGCCATTGATCAGGTCGATGGCGATATCAACCAGCGCCCGGCCGTACAGGTCCATGTATTCGTTGCCCTGCGATTTGACGAAGGGGATGGTTTCTTTCAGTTGTTCCATTCCCGCCGCGAGCATATCGAGCAGGTCTTTGACGTCCGCGTCATAATCCTGCTCCGCCAGTCCATTTATGAATTTTTCGGCCGTGCCGCTGCACACACCCCGAACCGCCGCGACGACCTGTAATTGGCTCGTCCCCTCGTAAATCGTCGTGATTCGGGCGTCGCGGGCGTACCGCTCGCACGGGTAGTCGCGCATATATCCGCTGCCACCGAGTACCTGGATCGCATCGTACGCGACGGTATTGCACATCTCCGAGCAGTAGTATTTACTCATCGGTGTCAGCATCGAGGCGATTCGTTTGTATTTGCGCGAATTGTTCTTGAGTTGTTTCGCTTCGGCCTTATCCTCCGGCGGCGTTTCGAGCTGCTTCAGGAATCCAAGCTCCATATCCACCACTCGCGACGTCTCATATAGCAGCGCGCGTCCGGCCTCAATCGCGATTTTCATATCGATCAGCATATCACGAACCGCTGGAAGTTTCTCGATCACCATACCGAATTGCCTTCGCGTGGCGGCGTAATCACGGGCAACGCGGTACGCGGCCTCGGCGATGCCCATCGACTGGCCGGCAATGCCGATCCGTGCGCCGTTCATCAGGCTCATTACGTACGTAATGAGGCCGCGTTGACGCTCGCCGATCAGCTTGGCGGGGGCGTCGTTGAAAAACAGCTCGCACGTGGGGCTGCCGTGGATGCCGAGCTTGTCTTCCAGCCGGCGGACCTTCACCCAGGGGCCTCGCTCGACGAGATACAGGCTCAGGCCTCTGCCGTCGGAGATATCCGGCTCGCTGCGAGCGAGCACGAGAAGGATTTCGCCGCAGCCGTTGGTGATAAACCGCTTGACGCCCCGCACGAACCAGTTGCCTTCGGCGTCCTGATAGACTCTCGCCGGCTTTTGATCGTCCACGTCATGGCCCGAGACTTTGATGGCTTGCAGATCGGAGCCGGCGTCCGGCTCGGTCAGGACCATCGCGCCGGTGACCTTCCCCGCTGAAAAATCGTGAAGATATTCCTGCTTGATCTCCTCCGAGGCGAAGGCGTTGATCGTCTCAGCGATACCCTGCAAGCCGAAGATGTTCATTAACGCCGCATCTGCACGCGAGAGGATCTCGATGGCCATAGAGTAAACAAGGTTCGGAAAGTTCAGACCGCCGAAGCGGTGGGGTAGTGTAAAGCCCATGACCTCCGCCTGGCCGAGCTTTTCAATGGCTTCGGCCGTGCCTTCGGCGCGTGTCACCGAGCCGTCCTCGTTGAGAAGATTGCCCTGGCGGTCCACGTCTTCGGCCCGCGGTGCGATGAATTCGGCGCAAAGCTGCCCGAGCGAGTCCAGCACCATCTCGTAGTTTTGTATCGCCTCTTCGGCATTAGCCGGGGCGTTGTCGAATTCAGCGGCAAACCTGAAGCCTTCTTCGGTTACCGTTGCCAAGGCCCGAGGATCTATGTGCCTGAAGAGGAACTGTATGTCGTAATTATCTCTGTAAAAATTAGCCATGCTCAAATTTCCTTTGGCCACAAAGACGCGAAGACACAAAGATTATGATACATTTGTTCTTCTCTGTGACTTTGTGCCTTCGTGGCTAAACCGTCTTTTCTCTAATCGATTTTATCATCATCGGGACGACCTGGTTCAGATCGCCGAGGATTTTGTAATGGGCAACGTTGAAGATCGGCGCGTCGGGATCGCTGTTGATCGCGACGATCTTCTGGCTCTGGGCCATACCCGCCTGGTGCTGGATCGCGCCGCTGATCCCCACGGCGATATACAAGCTCGGCCGGACCGTTGTGCCCGTCTGTCCGACCTGGTGGTCGTGGTCGATGAAGCCCAAGTCCACGGCCGCTCGCGTCGCCGCCGGGGCGGCGCCGAGGCAATTCGCCAGGTCCCAGATGAGCTTGAAATTGTCCTTGCTGCCGACGCCCGCGCCGCCGGCGACGATAATGCGCGCCGCCTTAAGGTCCACCTTTTTCGGGCGCTTATGCTCTTCGAGGATCTCCAGTGGCAAGTCCTTCTCGGCGAGTGTCACCTTCTCTTCGACGATCTCGCCTTTTCGCTTGCTGTCCGGCTCGGGCATCGGCATGACGCCTTCGCGCACGGTCGCCATCTGCGGCCAGCGATCGAGATTGATAATCGTCGCGACGATATTGCCGCCGAAGGCCGGTCGGATCTGAAACAGCAGATTCTTATGAACCTTCTTATCCCTGGGCGTTTGGTGGTCGCCGATCTGCAAGTCCGTACAATCGGCGGTCAGGCCCGCCTTAATCGCACTGGCGATCCGCGGCGCCAGGTCCCGTCCGGCGACCGTCGCACCGTACAGTACGATCTGCGGCTCGTGCTTATGGATCAGATCGACCATCACCTTCGCATAGCTATTTGTCTGGTACGTTTGAAGCATCGGATGCTCGGCGATATAAACCTTGTCCGCTCCGTGTTGAATGAGCTTTTTCGCCAAGTCTTTGATACCGTCGCCCAACACGGCTACGGCTAATGTCACGCCGAGGGTATCCGCCAAATGCCGGGCCTTGCTCATCAGTTCGAGCGGCGTATCTTCCAGCCGCCCTTCATGTTGCTCGGCGAAAATCCAAACTTCACCTTGTCTATTCACTTCTATCATTTTTTCGTCGCTCGTATATCGTATGTCGTATTTCGTAGGTCGTTTATGCGATAATTTTATCGTTAATCAATTCGTGTATCATATTGGAGATCGCCGTTTCGTTCGGCTCGATCTGTTTGGTTTCCTTCGCCGCTAAGACAACGCTCTGGATGCGGTGAACTTTGGTCGGCGAGCCGCTCTGGCCGCACCAGCTCAGATCGGCTTCGAGAATATCGAGATCCCACTGTTTGATGAGTAATCCCTTCTTTTGCAAAAGGCTGTATTTATGCTCGACGAGCTTCTTGATATCGGCCTCGTCGGCGTCGGAATTTTCCGCCTTGATTTTCTGCTCGAGCTCGATCGGCGCGAGTGCCTTTTTGTATTTCATCATCTTCTTCGCCGCGGCCACTCTCGGCTCATTGGCGTCGCCCGCAACGGTCAGCAGGACGGGCAAGGCGGCTTTGACCTGTTGCCAGCCGTTACCGATATTCCGCCGGGCCGTGATGGTCTTGCCCTCCAGCCGGGTCAGCGCCTCGACGTAAGTGATCTGCGTGACGCCCAGTTTCTCCGCTAACTGCGGGCCGACCTGGGCGGTATCGCCGTCGATAGCCTGCCGGCCGCACAGGACGATATCGTAATCGAGTTTCCTGACGGCGCAGCTCAGGATATAGCTGGTGGCCAACGTGTCGCTGGCGGCGCATCGCCGGTCGGTGATCAGGATCGCTTCGTCCGCACCACGGTACAGCGAATCGCGAAGAACCGTGGCGGCGACGGGAAGCCCCATCGCGATAACCGTAATGTGTCCGCCGAACCGGTCCTTGATTTGCAGCGCCAGTTCGAGCGCGTTCAGGTCCTCCGGATTGAAAACAGCCGGCAGGGCGGAGCGCTTGACCGTCCCGTCGTCGTTCATCACGTCGCCCGTAATCCGTTTAGTATCGGGCACTTGTTTTACTAATACAACGCAGTTGTAAGCCAACTGTCTTCTCCTTTATATCTGTGTTTGTAAGGCTTCTGCAAAATTGAAGGTTAGGCATACTTCTGGAAAGAAAGAAACTGTTTTTTTGATTTTTTCTTTCTAAAATAAGATGCATAACGTTTTATCCGATGGTGCGTTATCATACGGCACCCAATTACTTTTTGGAAAATCGTGAAACAGATTTTCTAAAATAATATATGCCTAACCTTCAATTTTGCAGAACTCATCATAATAAGACATACGAATCACGAGATACGGATTTTAACGGGATTCGTTCGCAAGTCAAGCCCTAAAGACAGAATACAGGACACAGGAGACAGAATTCAGAATTGCGCGATATGAAATACCTGATCTGAGTAGTGCCGAAGGATACCAGATAGGCGAGCCGCCGAAGTTGTTATCCCGACCAGAACCAAACAAACGATTGCGTTAGCCAGTTCTCCATTTTTCCGACTGTCGTTAGTTTCTTACGGTTTTCCACTGTGGTTTTCTATCTGCAGACAGTTGTATCGGGAAATGATGCCATCGTTTCGATCAGATGCTCAATGGTGTTCCCGGCAGATTCTATCTGCCTGGAAAAGCTGCCATCCTGATCGATGCTCTTCACTGCTTTCTCAATAAGTTGTCTGTTTATGTCTGGGGAATAGTCAAGAAAATGGTGAAGCACATCATCCTGCCGTTTGGAATTGATATCAATAATCCTAACGGGGCTCTTACGCGAAAAATCCATCTGTCCGTAGGCGAAATACTTGATTTGTCTGCCGACACTGGTTCTGAAATAAGCTTTCTGATGTGTGACGTCGATAACATAGGACCATTGTGTGCCGCCCCGATTCATACTTTCCAATGTTTTGAATCCATAGGCGGCAGCGGATCCTGACGTTTGTGAGAATCGCTTGATGAGGTGGGCGGCGTGAACGAAACGCGGTATTTCTTTGTTTTTCAAGTCGACTTTCTTCTGCCCTCCGAAGTCTTCATATTGTTTGAGCCGCTCCAGTTCATCTGAATATTTGCTGTTGCACAGAACGGGTACCGGCATACGTTCTCCCGTATATACGACGGCTTTTCCTTCGATAAATTCTATACAGGCACATGTGCCGTTTTTATCTGCAACGAAAAAATGCCAGCCCCAACCATCCAGGATTATGTCCGGCAAATGATCCAGCACTTGCTTCACGGTCTCGTAGTTATCCAGTTGGAATTGCATCCATTGCATCATGAACATTCCTGGACGTTTGTCGTCTTCGGGGAATTGGGTTCCTGATAATGACATTTCCTGGATGTAAAGACCTGCTTCATTGATACCGCCGTCGGGAAACTCCCTTCCCAATGGATTAAATGTGACCGAGCCATATTTTGATGTCCAGCGGATAGAGCGAGACGAGGGTTTTTGGGATGTGGAGATCTCATGCCAGCTAATATTCGTTTTGAGAACGCCTCGTTTGTTGATAAAAATCATGCCGGGGATGTCATAGGGCATATCTAAATTATGTCCGATGATTAACGTGTTACCTTCTCGCAGCATGAAGGTCGAACATGCATCGCTCCGGCCCGTACACAAGAGCATGCAACTCAGTAGGAACAGG
>Ga0272442_10009411_pt1 | contig 12216 bp, 7 predicted proteins | sample SSMForm2O_FD_200262 | JGI IMG/M metagenome (GOLD analysis project Ga0272442, IMG submission 200262) | Marine sediment archaeal communities from Little Sippewissett salt marsh, Falmouth, MA, United States - SSM-Form-2O | ecosystem: Environmental > Aquatic > Marine > Wetlands > Sediment ... | reverse complement strand
CATTGGGAGCTAGGGATTCCGCGTTCACCTGGATGAAGGATCTCGGATCCTCCCTGTTTTCCACCCTGACCCAGTGGGCCGAAGCCCACTTCAGTTCAGCCGTCCTAATCCGCACCTGCCGGGGATGTCTCTTGCGTTTGTGCTTAAGGAACCACTGGAGCATCTCGTCCTCATGCTGAAGCGCCCGGGTGCTGTGTCCCTTGCCCGGGTGTTCCCAGTAGCGAACCGCGTATCCCCAACGCGCCAACATGCGCGCGGAAAGCCTCGCGTGCTGCACGACCACCGCTGAATCGGCCGAACCCTGGTTGATGAGAACAGGCGTACTCAGAAGCGACTCCGCTCGGGCAAAAGAACTGTAGCTTTCGGCGAAAAACTTCTGTCTCGGGGTGAGTTGCCTCTCCTCCTCCTCTGTGATGAATACCCTGTCGTCCCACCCCCCGAAGACAGGAGCCAACGCGGCGAAGATCTCGGGATACCGCGTGCCAATCTCCCACGTGCCCCCTCCTCCCATGGAGGCCCCCGTCAGGTAGACCTGATCCTCTTCCACCGCAAACGTCTCCTTGGCGATCTTTAGGCATCGAAGAATGTCATCGATGCCCATGCCCTTGTACCAGGTATTGAAGCGACCATGTGGCTCCAGAACGATGACAGGGTACTCTTCGGTCCAGTCGTGATGACGCCTGTCCACGCCCCCCCAGCGAACATAGGGAGGATTGCTGGTGTTGAGACCATGCATGTTGATGACGAGCGGCCAGTCCTCCAGAGGGTCGTACCCTTTGGGAAGATAAGCTCGGCAGTATTGAACAGCCCCATCCACAGGGTCCGCATACGCGAAGCGTCGGAAGCCTAAGGGACGGACCGATCCGACCTCTCCCTGTTCATCCAACATCAACTCTTCAAACTCCATGAGCGCCGAGTGAACGCGCAGGATGTTTCCTTTCTCCGCCACAGGATTCTCTCCCAACCGGTCCCTGATATAGGCGTCCAAATACGACAAAATCCTCCCGGCCCGGGACCCCCCATAGGCCGTCTCCGCCATGCGAAGAACCCGATCCACCGCTTCCTGCGGATCCCCCTTGAACCACGGAAGATACGCGACTCGAACCTTGCCGGAGGGATCCTTTCTAGAAAACCGGATCTCGTAGGGACCCTCCTTCCATCCCACCGTGGGCATTTCCATCCTTCTTCCGGGCGGGACGCGGGTGCCTCCGATCCTGTCCCCTCCAGGCAAGAGCACTTCTATGGAGACCTCCACAGGACAGAGGGAAGATAGGGCCGGGGTTGAATCGGAGAGCAGAATCAGCGGGTCCGCGTCCGGCTGGCTTTCCACTTTTGGCTGAAAGGGTCGATCCTTCTCGAATAGAAACGACTCAGGGAGAAGACGAAGGCAAAATCCCCACCCTCCGGACCCGTTTTCCACCTTGACGAGAATCCTGTTTTTCCCTTCCACAAGGTCCACAGGGATGAGATCATCGTCCTGAACAACGCCCCTGGCCACCAGGTTATTCAGGACAAGCTCCCCGTTCAACCAAACGCGAACCCCATCGTCGCTTCCCACGGAAAGAAGCTTCCTCGTTTTTCCTTCCACTTCGACCGAGGTGAAAGCATAGGCCACGGCGTTCTCCGTGCTTCTTTCGGAGAAGGCCTCCTTGAAATCCACGACATCCCTCGGAGAACGATAACGAAACCACTCCGCCCAGGAACCGTCAGGCCTGGGATGGATCATCCCCTCTTCCGGCTCGATTTTTTCTTCCCCTCCGTAAGCCTTCAGGTAGTCGGTCCCGAATCCCACGCAAGGGGGTTTGTGGTCATAGATCTCATCTCCAGCATGAGGAGGATTGGGAAACTCCCCGCACAGAAGCCACTCTCTCAGAAAGCCATGTCCACTTGGCTCCAGCAGGGGACGCATCAACGAATAGAGTCTGTCGTCCGACAACGCGCCACTGGACGCAGAGCAAGGGAGCACTCCCAAGAAAAGGGAGATCACTCCAAACATAGAAGTCCAAAAACCAGCCCATCTTCTCATCAGTTCCTCCATAGCGAGCAGTATGAGTATACTGGATGGACGCAAAGGCTGTGTGATGAAAAGACTGATTTTCCTATCCCTGCTCTTCTTCTTGGCGAAAACATCCCTTCTTTTCGCGAATGAGATGGACGTTTCGGGCCTCGAGTCCTTCAACGTGCGCCTGGAAATGACCTTCCTTCGCAAGGGAGGGGAAAAGGCCTTCCTGGAGATGCGATGGACCGACCCCAACGCTCTCCAGGAAACCATCGTCTCCTTGGGACGAAGCCACGTCACGTGGACCCACCCCGAACAGGAGACGGCCCTTCCTTCGCGTTCTCTTCTGGAACGATCTTTCTCTTACGGGGAAGAGAAACGAATCCTCTTCAAGAAGAGAGGAAACGAAATCCAGCTCTTCGTTGACGGGGACCCCTTGGGGCGAACCCCTCTTCCTCAAGAGGTTCACAAGATCATATGGCGCGCTTCGTCCCAGGGGATCGCTTTTTCCGAACCCACGCTCCAGCCTGTGGCCGAGGTCTTTCTCCAGGACGACTTCATGAGGACCGAAAAGGAACTCGGGGAATGGGAGATTCTTTCAGGGGACTGGTCGGTATCCTCCCTCTCTCTTCCTGAATTCAGCAGCAACCCCTTCTGTTTCAAAGGAACCAAAGAAGGCACGGTCCGAGCCGGCCACTGGTTTTGGGAGAACTACAGGATCTCCGCGGCGGTTCGCTTCGCCGACGATCAAAGCCAAGGGGGACTCCTCGTCTGCGGCGGAGAAAAAGAGGAGGGACTCCTCTTCCTCTATCGGCCTGGGACGATGCAGCTGATCGAAAGAAAAGGAGACAAAGATCGCCTTCTGGACTCGAAAGAGATCACCCTTCGTCCCGAGCAGTGGTATGAATTCTCGCTATGCAGCCTAGGTTCCAACGCACGCGGGGCGATCGACGGATGCTCCCTTTGCTCGACCGAAGATGCGCGTTTGTTTCAGGGTCCCGCCGGCCTCTTCGTGAAGGGCGGTGAGGATGTCTACTTCGACGACGTCGAGGTGACCTCCGTCCAGGAGCTAGCGCCGCCCAGAATGGGGCGACATCCTCCCTTGATTGGGGATTCTTTTGCGACAGATCGTTTCATGGCCAACTGGGCCAAGCTTTCCGTTAAAGACAAAGAAGGGCTTTTGGATTACACCTTTCATCGGGCGCCTGTGGACTGGGTCATTCAGACGGGACACTGGGGAATCCAGAACAGATGGACCTGCCAACCTAGATGGACCTGGTTTGGGGGACAGGGCGAAGGGACGGCCACCATCTGGCACAAAGCGTCCTTCAAAGGGGATGTCGTCTTGGATTTATTCGCCGCGTTCAAGATGGATAGGCCCTTTGATCCACCGTATCGACATCCGGGGGACATCAACGTGACGATTTGTGGGGACGGACAAAACCTCGCCAGCGGGTACACCTTCGTCTACGCCGGCTGGAATAATACGTGGTCCCGCCTCCTCAGAGAATCGCGCGTCGTCGCGGAAACGCAAGAACATCTCCTGCCGGATCTACGAAACGACTTCGCCTATCAAGGACTTCACATCCCTTGGTACCACATTCGGATGGCCAAGCAAGGAAACACCATCCAGTGCAGCGTCGGGGATCAGATCGTTCTCTCGTACCAGGACCCGGATCCTCTGCCTGGGAATCGTCTTGCGTTGTGGACCTGGAAAAACGGGCTGCTTTTAGCCAGGACGCGGATTGAAGCCGAGGCTCTGAAACCGCCCCAACGTTCCGATCTAGACGAGACCATTGTCCCAGCAACGCCCGCGACCTCGCGCGCCTGGAAGACTCCGCCGCTTGTGCCGGGACGTCCTTGGCGCTTGGATCTTCCCGTGGACAAGGTGGATCTAAGAGAGGCGGGAAGGCTTCAGCTCCAGGTCAGGATGTCCCTCTCTTTTAAGGGAAACCTCTACCTAAAAGCCAGGGACTGGCTCCACTGTGTCTCTCTCACGGCCCCAGAAGTGAAAGCGGATGAGATACCTGTCATAGGTGAAGTTGACTGGTCGGAAAGAGGCGAGCTCTGGACAGAGGTGGAGGTCGATCTATCCGAAGCGCTACTGGACAGGTACGGACAAGAGAAACCCATCTGGCTACAGGAAGCTTTCTTGGGTCTAGAGAGCGATGTACCCTATATCCTCTGCGGGTTCGCTGGAAATACACCTAGGGATTTCTGTGAAATCCAAAAGCTTCGTTTCAAGAAATCCCAACACCGAGTCGACCGTGACACTGGCAAACCGCCCAGGATCGTCGCCGTAGGGGTCAAAGAGTCGGAAAGCCTTTGGCAGGGATTTGAAGGAGAAAAGCTGTGGCCTGGGAGTTGGCTCCCATTTCATGACGACCAGGGACCCCTCCTCACAAGGGATCCTTGGCAGAAGGCGGAGGGACTCTATAGTCTTCGGCTAAAGAATCCTGTCCTCGGAGGCGCCTTTGGCATCTGGATCCGGTCGCAACCGCTCAATCCCGAGAAGATCCCGGAGTTTTCCTTCTTCTACAGAACCAACCCGTCCCTTCGCCTAGACCTTCGCGTTCTCTTGGGAGAAGAGACTCGGACCATCCGATTCACGGACGTGGACAACACGTGGCCGTGCCTGGGCTCCATCGAATCTGTCGTTCAAGACAGCAGGTGGCATCTAGCCACGGTTCCTTTGCTCGCGCTGCTCAAGAACGCGGGTCTTCAAGACAGGCAGGTCACTGGACTCCAACTTGCGAGCCAAGGGTATCCAGGCAACCAGGAGGGACAGGTCCTCAGGGTAGATGACCTTTCTCTTCTCCGCAATCTGCGAGCGAACGCGCCTTTCCGCGTCTGGTGGCGCTCGGAGGGAACGGCCGCAGGATACAGCTTCCATACGGATGTTGCCCCGGAAGCAGTTCCAGACGAGGTGGTCGATGTGGAGATTCCTGAAGCGATCCTGGAGGGACACCCCCCCGGCCGGTTTTGGTTTCACGTGAGGGGTGTGGACGAAGAGGGTCGGTGGGGTCCGGCGTGCCACCTGGAACTGATGGCCAGTCCCATGGACGATGAATCGTCCCCTGAAGCTGAAATTCTGCATCCTGTTCCCGGGACCCACGGCACTGGGGAAAAGGTGGTCGTCCATCTCAAGGATGAGGGAGCAGGCATCGATCCAAGCTCGATCCGATTGACTGTTCAGGACGCCCTTTTCCACATCGGGAACGATGGACTGACTTACGACGCGAGCACAGGAGAGCTTCGCTGGGAAAGAACGAAAATGAAGTCTGCTCCATCTGCCTTTCAGGACGGGGCCAGAGTCAAATGCCGCCTGAAGCTGGAGGACAGGGCAGGCAACGCGCTGGATCCCCCTCTGGAATGGACATGGCGGGTAAACCACGCCTTGGACGAGGTCCCGCCGCCAACCCCTGTACTCTCTGAACGTCCCGCCCATCCTCTCTTCCTCTTTGATTTCGAAGAAGGGAGCCCTTCTTGGGGAAACTGGGGAGGATGCGAACTTCGAAGGACCAACCGGTTTGCCGCCACAGGAGACGCTTCTCTATCTCTCGCCAATCTGGAAACGTTGGAGACCTTCTACATGGCCCTGGTGGACACCGGTCCGATTCCTATTTCGGAACATCCCCTCTTGTCCGTCCAAATCCTGCCGCCCGCCGACTATCCAGGGAGCGGGGTAACCTTTGAACTAGTGAAGCTTTTTTTCGATGGCAAGCTAGATACCGTAAAGACGTTGGCACAGCTCCCCAAGGACGCCGCTCCGGGTCGATGGCACACCCTCAGCGTGGACTTGTCGAACGGCATCGCCGAGGGACATCAGGATCCGTACGGTTTCCTTCTAGGCGCCCGCCGAGTTGCCAAGGGGAATGAGGGCATCACCTTTCATGTGGACAACTTCATCATTGCCTCCAGTACGAACGCCTCCCCAGGTTTTGTTTGGTCCGAACCGGCGGATGCCAGCGGTATCGCTGGATACAGTTGGGTTTTGGACCAGAAGGAAGACACCGTACCGCCTGAAGAAATCATGGGTACAAAAACGGAAACATCTTTCTCCCTTGTGGCACCAGGAACCTGGTGGTTTCACCTTCGAGCTGTGGACAACGCGGGGAACTGGGGAGAGTCCGCGCATCGGAGCGTTTTAGTCGCCTCTTCGCCCCAGGAATAAGGATCATGGCGGGCGTCCAGTCGGTCGTCCGTCGAGAAAAAGGAGTTCGCTTTGGCGCTTCAGCAAAAAATCATCATCACAGGCGCCAGCCAGGGAATCGGAGAAGCCATTGCTCGCCGGTTTGCCAAGGAAGGGGCTTCCGTATTTCTGGCCGCTCGGCGGGGGGACCTCCTCGATCGAATCGCCCATGAAATCGTTCAACAAGGAGGGGTCGCCGACTCCAGATCCACCGATGTGACCCATGAAGCCGATGTGGATGAGATGGCGAAAGCTTGTCTTGAGCGTTTCGGGAGAATTGACGGACTGGTCAACAGTGTGGGCGTTTCCCCGCTTTCACCGATCACGGAGACGTCCCTGGAGGTCTGGGAAAAGACCCTGGCTGTCAACGTGACCGGGACCTTTTTGTGCTGTAGAGCGGTTTGGCAAGCCATGCGGAGCCAAGGCGGGGGAAGCATTCTCAACATCGCCTCCGGCGCGGCCAAAAAAGCGCACGGGGAATGGGTGGCTTACTGCGCCTCCAAATGGGCAGTGATGGGACTGACGGAGTCACTGGCTTTGGAAGGGTTTCCTTTGGGAATCAGGGTCAATGCACTTTGTCCAGGTCCCACGGCCACGCCGATGCGTTTTGAGAATTTCCCCGGAGAGGACCGCGATCGTCTCCTGGAACCGGACGAGGTGGCGGATACAGCCCTCTTTTTCTTCAATGACGCCTCCAAATACGTTCGAAACGCGGCGTTGGACGTTCGAAAAAGGCCCAGGGGATAGGTCGTGGTACACTGGGAAGTCATTTTTCTTCGAAGGAGCTGTAATCATGGCAAATGAACTCAAAGTCGTTTTGATCGGCGCTGCCAGTCCCCAGTGGGGCACCAAGCTCACCCGGGACCTTCTCGTGGTCTTGTCCAACGATTCAGGACTCAGCAAAAGAAGCCCTTTGCTGGTCCTGGAGGACGTCGACGAAGAGAACCTGGAGAAAACCCGTTCGATCGGAGAAAAGATTACTGAGAAGCTGGACAACCGAGTCCGCGTGGAAGCTACGCCGCATCAAAGGGATGCCATCGAAGGTGCGGATTTCGTGGTAACCAGCCTGGCTGTGGGAACTCTAGAAGCCATGCTGTGGGACATCGAGATTCCCTATGAATATGGGATCTACCAGCCTGTCGGCGATTCGATCAGCATCGGCGGCGCCATTCGTGCCGCACGCAACATCCCTGCCCTGGTGAGCATCGCCAAGGACATCGAGGAACACGCGAACAGGGGGGCATGGCTTCTCAATCTCTGCAATCCCATGTCCATCCTCATGAGAGCCATTACCCGCGAGACAGGCATCCACGCCGTGGGTCTCTGCCACGAACTATACGGGGGACTGAGACTGCTCTCTCGCTGGCTGGACTTCGATTTTAAGGACTGGAAAAGACGCTACGAGGTGGAGGTGTGCGGCATCAACCATTGCGGTTGGATGCAGTCCCTACGCATCGATGGGGAGGACGGGTTAAAAAGACTGCACGACTTCCTCAAGAACAAAGGCGTCGCCCAGGACAGCAAACGTTTGTACGACTCCTCGGTCCCTGAACTGAGGAGAGACAACCTAAAGATTCATCTCTTCCTCAAGTACGGGGTCTTTCCCTTTAGTGGGGACAGACACACCTCGGAGTTCTTCCAAGAATTCGTGAACACAGAAACCAATCTGGGGGCTGATTACGGCGTAATGCTCACGACGGTGCAGGACAGGCTGGTCAACTGGCGCGGGAAAGCCAGGGAAAACGTCAACGACCTCCTCAACGGCAAGAAAGACTTGGACCTCCACGTCTCCCAGGAAGCTGTAGCCAGAATCATTCGATCCGTCACCGTGGATGAGTCCTTCTTTGACACCTGCAACCTTCCCTACCGGGACGGCAATCTTCCAGGCGTACCGGAAGGCGCGGTCATCGAACGTATGTGCACCTATGACGGACAAGGAGCCCATCCTGTGGACGTCTCGCCGCTGCCGGATCCTCTTCAAAAGCATCTCAGTCTGCATGCGGAGATCATTGAGGATGTAGTGTCCGCCTCGCTCCACGGGGAACGGGAGACCATGCTCAAGGCACTCAAGAAGGATCCCCTGCTAGGCAACATGGACTCCGACAAGATCCCTGAGCTTTGGGACAGGCTCGCGGAAAAACACCGCGCCTATCTCCACCCCGGGTTCTTCGCCTAATCCGTTTTCTCACCATCTTTTCCCAAGACCACTGCCACGATGCGTAGGCGAGATGGCGGCGCGCCGGTCGGAGGAATGAAAAGTCAGCTCCGGAACTCCTGCCCGGGACGAGCGGGAGGAGAGAGTGTTTTCTCACTTCCCTCGTTCGGTGCGCTGGAATGCCGTGAAGCGCACCTCCGACGTGAAATCTCCTCCCAGATGCCGAATGTGCATTCGGCGTGGGAGGAGACTTCAAACCGTTCGAAGACACTCCCTCCTCCCGCTCGTCCCTGTCCAGACTGAAAGCGCCTCCTACAGGAGGGTGTAGCCCGCGTCCTTGAGCCGTTGCGCCACGACGCGCATCCTGTCCTCGATCGCTTCGATCTGGGCGGACGCGTCCTCAGCGGCCCTTAGCTCCCCAGCGTCCAAGAAGATCCCGCCGCACTGGGGACACCTGTCCACCAAAAAATCGCTCTTGGAGGAAAAAGGCAACTCCTCCAAGACGCCGTCGCATTTGGGACAGGACAACCCTGTCACCCTGGCATCCTTGCGCATCTCCTTGAGTTCCGGGATGTCTTGGGACAGTTCGATATATTCAGCCAGTTCGTTTCTGTCGAACCACACCCCGCCACATTGATCGCAAAACTCGAAATTGACATTCTCGGAGTCGAAACTGCTCAAAGTTTCGATCCTACACTTGGGACAAGTGAAATCCTGCCTAGTTCCCATGATCGTGGCCTCCTTGCTTGTCTCCTTCGCGAAAAATCCGCCTTTGCATGAGCGCAAGTATTCAGGGAACCCGATACAGGGACTCACCGTGATGGGGAGAGGAGACCTCCTCTCCACCGAGGGTTCCGTTTGGTTCGAGTTCACTGAATACTTGCGCCTCTGCTTCCTCAAGTAGTATGTCAAATACGCGTCACCCCGCACAATGGCATCTTTCCAGTCCAACGCCATTCCCACACCATGAGAACGACAATGCTATAATGGGTCCTGTTGCCATTTTCAACGTGCTTTGCTGCCCACACAAAAGCCGTAAATTCTGTTTCGGCGACTCACAGAAAAGGCGAAGGGGACAGGAAAATCGGTTGACTGCTTCAGCACTGCAGCGTTCTTCATTGCTCAGAAAACTCGCCTTGAGCACTGCCTCCCTTCTCTTGGGCCTACTCCTTGCCGAGATTGGTGTTCGCGCCTTTGTATGCCTCAAGGCCGGTTCGCTCTATCCCTTTTGTCGACCCGTGGCGTCCGACACGGAAGTGGAAGAATTTGATGACACGTTCAACCATATTTTGCTGAGGGACACGTCCTTCGTCAAAACAGGAAGCCCCCCTGGACTCGAATTTCTAACACGGAGTCGAATCAACAGTATGGGCTTCCACGACACGGAATTCTCCGTAAATCCGCAGCCGGGTGAGATCAGGATTGCCGTCTTGGGGGATTCTTTTGTCGAAGGACTCCAGGTGCCGATTGAACTGAACTTCTGCAACATCCTCGAGCGCCGTCTCCAAGAGAAGTTCCAATGTCCTGTGAACGTCATCAATGCAGGCACAAGCTCCTATTCGCCGCTTCTTGAGTATCTGGTCTACACGAAACGCATCGTCTTTCTACATCCCCAGATCGTGTTACAGGTTTTCTTCGCCAATGACGTATTTGACGACGTAAGGTACAGCACTTCGGCGAAATTTGACGCTCAAGGCCGTCCCCTGTCGGTGGCCTCCGGTATTCCTTGGATTGTTGTCGACGATAATCGTGATGTCGAACGATCGATGGCTTTCCGGGAGGCGCAGAACAGGATCATGTATGAACGTTCACTTCTGACATACCTTTCCTATCTCGCGGCGTGGACGAAACAAAAAATCGGCTTTTGGCGTCTGCGCCGCAGATTTCCTGATCCGCCGCTCAGCGGACAATTCTTCATTCTGCGAGAGGAGCCTCACCTTGTCGACGCACAGAAACGCGCATGGGATGTTACAAGAAGCTATATCCGCCTGCTAAAACAGGAATGTGACGCCAACAACGCGAAATTTTTGCTCTCTTCAGCGCCCATCGCTTCTCAGGTTTTTGGAGAATCATCTTCCGACCTTTTCTTCTTCCGAGGGAAACCCAGCCTGGCGGATCAAGAGAACTTGAGCGAAATCGCAGCCCAGTTGAACGTCCCGTATATCGACCTTCTCCCTGCCCTCAAAGACTCGGGAAAGAAAAGCTACTTCGCTCTTGACGGCCATTGGACCCCCCATGGACACGAAGTGGTGGCGGACAGGCTATACCCTTATCTGTGTTCAGAAGTTCTCTCACTTCAGCAGACCACCTCGTCCCATTGAACATCCATTCCTCATGCACGGTTGCCTTACGTAAGTCTTCAAAGGTTTAATGGCCCACATCAAGCAAAGCCTCAGGACTGCACGCTTTATAGGAGAACCCATGAGCCAAGTGAAAAAGGCCGTCATTACGGCGGCGGGTAGAGGAACCAGGCAATACCCGGCATCGAGCGCCGTTCAAAAAGAAATGTTCCCCCTGGTGGATCGGGACGGTCTAGCTAAGCCGATCATCCAGATCATAGGAGAAGAAGCCATCGCCGGGGGCGTGGAAGAGATCTGTATCGTGACGCAGCCGGGTGAAGAGACGCTTTACAGGCAGTACTTCCACAGGATGAGTGAAGATACGCTTGACGCCTTTCGCGGCAAAGACTGGGCCATCCTACAGAGCGAACGACTCCAGGAATTTGGGGAACGGCTGCATTTCGTGGCCCAGGAGAGTCCCGAAGGATATGGACATGCCGTATTGCAGGCGCGGGACTTTGTGGGAGATGACCCTTTCCTTCTTCTCCTTGGAGATCACATCTATACCACGGCCACAGACATGCCCTGCGCCGCTCAGTTGATGGACCTATATGAGAGATCGGGCCTCTCTGTCATGAGCGCGGTCCAGTTGACGCCTTCCTCTCTGCTCCATCTTTACGGCACGTTGAAAGGAAGGCCCCTGGAAGGAGACGAAGACCTCGTCGGGGTCTATGTCGTGGAGTCAATCGTGGAGAAACCAACGGAAGAGTTCGCCGCCGGTCATCTCAGGACCCTGGGGCTTCCACCGGGTCAATTCCTGTGCCATTTTGGGATGAATATCCTGCCCCCTCTCCTCTTTGAAGCCCTCCAGTTTCATGTGGACAACAACATCAGGGAACGGGGCGAAATCCAACTCACCAGCGCCCAGGAACACCTGAGAACACAACTCTTGGAACCAGGGCAGTACGGAGCTTGTACCATCGAAGGCAAGCGCTACGACACAGGAATCCCCTATGGGCTCATGGAATCTCAGATTGCTCTAGCCTTGGCTGGAAAGCACAGGGGAGAGATTGTGGAATCGATTGCGCGTCTTCTGGCCGAACAGTTACACAGCCTCTCGGAACGCTAATTCGTACCTGTTGCGTAGAGCGAACCTGCCAAGACAAGTCCCTTCTCTGCGGAGAGGCCCTCCACTTCCTTCGCTCTCCGCAACAGGTATTGTTTCGTTTCCGCAACGGAAAGGAGGGCGTATCTTTGCCGCGAGGGACAGGTGTCTAGCTTGGCGGGTTCATCGCAGACGCCGTAGGGCCGCACATGCGGCCCGTTTCCTTCTAAGGCGTCTTCGATGTCCCTCGGAGGAGCAGAAATCATCATCCCCAGTCTGCTCCGAGAATGAGCCGAGATAGATACCTGCCCCTCGTCGGAGGCCATCCCGCTCTCCGCAACAGCCACTACCTGATTTCTGTTGCGGAAAGCCCAGGGCCGCAACCGGGCCGAATCTCGAAATGTTCGTCTGGGGCCAGAAGGCGGGACGGGGATCTCCTTGCGAACGCTTTTGAAGCTCCTGCCTCTACCGAGTGGAGAAGCTGCG
>Ga0272442_10009409_pt1 | contig 12218 bp, 8 predicted proteins | sample SSMForm2O_FD_200262 | JGI IMG/M metagenome (GOLD analysis project Ga0272442, IMG submission 200262) | Marine sediment archaeal communities from Little Sippewissett salt marsh, Falmouth, MA, United States - SSM-Form-2O | ecosystem: Environmental > Aquatic > Marine > Wetlands > Sediment ... | reverse complement strand
CTGAACATAATTTTTTGAAAATTAATATTATATAAATTTTGGGTTCGAGGCCGCCTCATGATTTTTACAATTTTTGACGTTTTAACAGGAGAAAAACCCCTCCATCACGCCGCCTACCGGACTCGAACCGGTGACCGCTCGGTTTCTATAGGAAACTAATGTTTTCCTTTAACAGCCGAGTGCTCCACCAACTGAGCTAAGGCGGCAAGTAGAAACCCTGAATAGAGTACCGTTTTAAAATATTACGTTTTAAAAACCGTATTTTTGCTCCATTCTTAGTTCCTTAATCTGAGCTTCTACAAATCTATAGACAGTCGCATGCTTACTTCCAGTAAGTAACATATCAATAGATTTCTTCAGAATATTCATCTTAAATATATCGGATATTATTGAAATTGTATGACCATAAATTGAAATCTTTGAATCAGTAAGCTCTTCTAAAACTCTCTTTGTTTTCCCTTCTCTACCTATAACTCTACTTTTTAACCTTCTAATGTGAGAAGGTTTTTTACCAACATAGTCATAAAGATCAAATATAAAGAAATCCTCATTATTATCTAAGAGTCTAGTAGCATTTTGAGGAGAAAAACCTCTGCTTATTGCCTTTACTATATTTTCGATTTTTATAACAATTAAAGGATCATCGATTTCATGATCATCTATAACAACCTCTCCAAGTTTTGAATCTATTTCAATTTTTAATCCAGATCTTTTTTCTAATTCGGCTTTTGTTTCACCATTATGACCAATTAAAATCGCAACACGATCCATAGGAATTTTAAGATATTTCATATTTTTATCACGTTTTTTTTGTTATTTCTTCAAATATTTTACTTTCATCAGCATGAACTCCTAATTTTTTAAAGTAACTAACAACATTATGAATGTCTCTTTTTAGGAATTCTAGGGAGTTAGGATGCTCAACAAGTACTCCTTGTCCAAAATCAATAATATAAGGTTTATTTTTATGAAATAAAACATTAAAAGCACTAATATCGCCATGCACAAGATCTGCCTTATTATACATCTTAGAAATATAATCAATTATTGTTTCAAAAGTTTTTTTAGAATTTTCCAATTCAACATCCTTCATAAGGGGAGCTGGACTGCTTGTGGTTCCAAGATATTCCATAACAAGAACATTATTTATGCTTTTAATTGGTCTTGGGACATTTATGCCGACCTTAATTGCCCTCTGTAGGTTCTTGTATTCCTTTTTTGTCCATGCATATATTATATCTCTTCTATTTTTAGATAAGGACTTAAACCTTGGGTCCCCTAAAATATATTTTGATATATGTTTGAATGTAGAAGTCGAAATCCTATAAACTTTTATTGCTACAGGTTTTTTATCAGGTGTTACACCCCTGAAAACGTTTCCCTCTTTACCAGTTGAAATTGGAAAATCAACAATGTCAATTACTCTATCTGATATTAATTTTTCAAAGGTTGAAAGGGTTTGTTTATCAAAAACCTCATCCTGAGTTTTTCTATCAAGTCCAATCCTACCAATCAATGCCTCTAATTCCCTGTCAAGTCTTTTAAGGTTTTTTTTATCTAAAAATTTATCAGAAGACATCAATTTCCTCTGGAAGTAACTTTCTTCTGCTCAGTACAATTGCCTGAGTTCTTCTATATCTAAAAACAATATCTGCTTTATCATTTTGAATATCCCAGGGTTTAATTATTACAAGGTCTCCTGCTCTAACCCTCTGCCTTCTCTTCATTCTTCCAGGAATCCTTGCTAGTCTTGATTTCCCATCAGCACAAACAACATTTATTCTTGATCCACCCATCAGTCTATCAGCTATAGCAAACATCTCGTTTTTATCTCTTTTTGGAAGTGGAAGACGTATGTACTCTTCATCTGGATTTTCTTGATACACAAAATCACAAACTCTTATAGCGTACAGATATATATGCTTTTATACTTTTACCAAAAATATAACTATAAACCAATTCTATCTGAAATTTCTTTTAGGGAAGTAAGAGATATATTAAAAAAATGTTCAAGACCGAGACCAACATCTTCACAAAGCTTAATCTTATTTCTATTATATCCTTTTGCAAATTCTTGATCATTGAATCTGTCTACAAGTATTTTAAGATCAACATCTGATAAGTGTTTTGAAGGCATGGATAGAGCTACTGTAACAATAAATCCAGTGAATTCTGCAACAGATATTAACGATTTATCAAGAGCTGTTATTGGAATTGTATCTGTATGCATGTAATTATTTGCTTTTATTGCATTAATACAACTTGGCGGCAGTAGATTTTCTAAAAGCTCAGATGAAAGTTTTCCTCTCCTTTCAGGATTGTCTCTTGTATATTCATAATCAAGGTTGTGAAGCAGACCCGTAAGACCCCACATTTCTTCATCTTTACCAAGTAATTTTGCAATTTCTCTTAACAGAATTTCTGCAATTATTGATTTTTTTAATAAATTCTCATCTTTTATATACTTTTTAAGAAGAACTATTGCTTCATCTTTTCCAATCATTTAATTTTAAGTAACTAACTATTTAATATTAAATTTTTTGAAAAAAAATGTAAAAAGATTAAAAATGTATTTTTTAATCAGCAACATTCATTTGAAAAGCAACTAAATCAAGGGTACCCCAATCATCATGATCATTTCTTCCACGTGAACCATCAGAATAATCTACTAAAAAGTAAGTATATCCATAATTCATACAGCTTTTATAGGGGCGGAATTTCCACCAGTTTATTTGCCACATTGCCTTAGATTTCGAATCATGCCCTCCGGGTATACAAATTTGTAAGGTATGACCTAGCTCATGCATGTATACGCTTGCATATGATACAGCTTTTCTTCTTGCTGTTGGAATAAAATCTTTTTTATCAACATATTTGCTGGATATCTGAAAAGCCCCCCCATAATCATCTGCTGCGTGAAAAACAAAACCGTTAAAGGTTGCATCATAAACCACAAGCCCATAACGAAATACTCCTTTTCGCCAGTTGCTTTCATTTCCATGTAAGAAATATTCCCTATAAATCCGGGGAAGATTTTCATCACTAGTATTTAATTCTAGTTCGAAAGGAATCCATTCTCCGCCACCCATACATCCATCATCTAAATGAAGTACAATGTTTTGTTTATCAAATGCATCTCTAAGTAAATCCTTTGCCAGATCGGTTAATACACTTGCGGGTTCTCCATTTGGACCTGCTTCCATTTGATCAATTTCTACAAATACATCTTGTCTGAAAGGATCAGAATCCCATTCAGATGTTAGATATTCTTCAATGTTGTCAAGTCCATCATTATCAGGATCTAAATGGTCATGATCTTCTGCCTCAAAAGGATGGTAATAAAAATAAAAATCCCAATTACCAGTATGCCAATTTCGACTGATTATATTTCCCCATTTATGTTCCCACTCAATTGGTACACCATCGCAATCATCATCACTACCGGTATCATCAATCATTGGGTCGGTACCATAAACATTTACCTCAGTCCAGTAAGGAATCCCATCTCCATCATAATCATTTTGTGTTATATCAAACAAAATCATACAATCCCTATCTCTTTGATATATGGTATTATCATCACATCCATTTAAGCGACCATATCCACTATGATCAGACCAAGCAAAATATGGATACAGAAAATCATCACCGGTCCAATGCCCTGTTTTTAGATTGTATATAAGTTCAATATCACGTTTATGTCTTAGATACTCATTGTTTTCACTTAAATCACATAGTTTATCTCTTAAAAGAAATTTATCCCATAGTTGAATTTTTATTGAAACGTTTTGTTCAAAATCATCAACATCAACAGTTGTTGACCATGATTCATTTACATATTTTTGATTTCTCCAAGTTGGGCTTTGATGTAACTCGTCATTAATAAAAACTTTTACATAAAAATCTGGTTTTCCAATTAAATCAATTTTATCAAGAGCTCTAATTTCCTTAATTGTAAATGTCACTTCTAAATCTAATAGAGGGTCAATATCATCCTCATCTTGAGTTGAGGATATAACTAAACAATTCTCAATTGGATTTAGATTATTTTCAATTTCATTTTGTTCTTTATTATTTGATATTTGGACAGCCGATACATTCATAGAGAAAAATAATATGCTTATTATAATAATGCATAATATCTTTTGATTTTTTTTCATTTACTTACCCCCGAAAGTTACATTTTTAACATATATATTATCAATATTTAAAATTTCCTAATTTTATTGGAGTTTTATTATTTTATTAACTATTTAATAAAATTAACTATAGTTAATTATCAACAGATATAAAAAAGTTTTTGTAAAGAAAATAGAATTTTAACGCTTATTAAAAACAAAAAAACCATAATTTATAATTAGTCAATTTATGTTACTTTTTTGAGGTTGTGTGATGCTTGTAGAGGAGGTAATGACAAGGGATGTTGTAACAATTGATAGCAATGATACGGTTTATGATGCTTGTAAAACATATAGTGAAATTAAAGTTGGTTCTCTTGTTGTAATGAACAAAGACATAATTGTAGGAATAATAACTGAAAGAGATATAATCGAAAGAGCAATACTGTTAAAGAAAGACCCAAGCAAAATAAAAATTAGAGAAATTATGTCACCTCACATAAAAACAGTTCATGCATTAGCACCCATAGAAAAAGCAGTGCAAATAATGAAAGAGAACAAAATAAAAAAGCTACCTGTAATTTTAAACAATGATATTGTAGGAATAATTACAGAAACAGATATTTCACAAACTGTTGAATTTTTTTCAGAGGCACTTGAAGAATTGACAAATTTATATGATGAAAGTAAGGATGACATTGAAAAAATCTTGCAAAGATGGGGAAATATTATTTATAACCTAAAAGGTTTGAAAAAAACAGCCGAATCTAAAAAAGTGAAAATAATTGAAAAAAGTAGGCGATAGGTTTTAATGCATCTTTTTATATCTACAGACAGAAGAAAAAATGGTATTAGATGATCTTGGTGACTCCTTAAGAGGAACACTTAAAAAAATTGCAAATGCAGTTCATATAGATTCAAAACTAGTAAAAGAAGTTGTAAGAGACATTCAAAGAGCCTTATTACAAGCTGATGTAAATGTTAAACTAGTATTAGAACTAACAAAAAAAATTGAAAAACGTGCACTTCAAGAAAAACCTCCCGCAGGAATGAGCAATAGAGAACATGTTATCCATATTGTTTATGAGGAATTAGTGGATATATTAGGAGATTCAAGAGAGTTACCAATTAAAAAACAAATTATTATGATGGTTGGCCTCTATGGGCAGGGAAAATGCGTCCATGGTGAAAGCAATATTGTTCTTGGATCTGGCAATATAATAAAAGCTGAAAAATTGTTTTCTTTTTATAAAAATGGATACCATAAAAAGGTCATAGATGACGGCGAAATAATTGATATAACTAAAGAAAATCTATTTGTGCCGTCCTTTAATCCAAATTCCTTAAAAATAGAGAATAAAAAAGTAACGCATCTTTGGAAATTAAAAGGAAAAAATCTGTTAGAAGTTTTTCTTGATGCAGGTAATGATTTTTCAGTTAAAGTTACCCCAGAACATCCATTTTTTATCATAAGAAATGGAAGTATTCACAAGATAAGAGCTGATGAGTTAGCACCTGATGATTTCATTGCTGTTCCCAGAGAATATCTTGTTAAAGGCAAGAAGTATGATATGTTTGATGATCTGAAAAAACTTGATTTGGATATTATTCTAAAACCTGGATTTGTTAAATCATACATTTATTCAAATTTTAATACTATAAAGAATGCAATAATTCAACAAAAAGTAAATAGAAACTATTGTAAATTTACAATTAATCTTAAAAAAGGTAGAATTCCTATCTCTTTTATTGAAAATGATTTGATTTTTGATGAATTTTTTAAAATAAAACTCTTTAATGCTAGAAAATTCTTGAGATTTCCTAGGTTTTTGACAGAAGAACTAGCCGAATTTATTGGTTATTTTGTTGGAGACGGGCATTTAACAGATAGGACTATTGAAATTTTCAATGCCGATAATGAGATAATTAAAAGATTAAAAACATTAGGTAATAATTTATTTGAAATCAAACCAAGTATTCAAAAAGATAAAAAAAGAAATGTCTTTAGAATCCTTTTTGCATCAAAAACACTTGCAGAGATATTTAAAAATATATTTGGTTTCCATTTTGGTAAAAAAGGTAAAAATTTAAAGATACCAAATTGTTTATTAACATCTCCAAATGCGGTTTTATCCAAGTTTATCAGAGCATACTTTGATTGCGATGGTTCTGTTTGTAAGCGTCATAGGAATATCGAGATAACATCAGAAAGCGAAAGTCTTATAAAGCAGATTAATTTGCTTTTGAGAAGATTTGGTATTTTTTCTTGTGTTTCTAAAAAACATATACATTCTAAACCTTATTGGAGATTACAGATGGAAAGCAGATACACAGAAGTATATTCTGAGAAGATTGGTTCGTTGGTAAAAGAAAAAAGATCTCGTTTAGCTAATTTTTCTAAGATGGGCATCAAGCAAGGATGTGGAAAACATGATATGATACCATTGGATCATATATTGAAAGATTTAAGAGATTCCCTTGGATTTTCTATTGGTCATATTCAAGAATTTGTATCTAGTTATGGAATCTATGAAAAAAGTGGAAGAATATCTAGGGATGCTCTAACTAAACTTTTTAAATTCTATTGTGAGAAAAAACATGGGGATATGCAAGAAATCCTTAAGAATTTCAAGGAAGAAAAAAATCCCTATGAAAATTATAAGATAGGTAAGGTAAATGCTTTTTTGTACTATTTTACAAAAAATAATTATCTGAAAAAAAAATATGATGAAATCTTTCTCACTGAAAAAGGTAATAATTTCCTAAAAAAGTCTATCACCTTTGAGAAAAATACAGCATTAAATTTTGTTAATAATTTAATAGATTCTGATATCTGCTTGATCAAGGTTCGAGATATAAAAACCTCGAAATCACCTGAATATGTGTATGATCTAACTGTTAAGGATAATCATAGTTTTATTGCCAATGGTATTATTGTTCATAATACTACAACTTGTGGAAAACTAGCTACTTTTTTTAAAAAGAAAGGCCTTAGACCAGTTCTTATTGCAGGAGATGTGCATAGACCAGCTGCATATGAACAGTTAAAACAACTATCAGAGCAGATAAAAGTTCCTTTTTATGGAGATAAATCTGAAAAAAATGCTGTTAAAGTTGTAAAAGAAGGCTTAAACAAATTTAAGAGAGTAAGTGACGTAATAATTGTTGATACCTCTGGCAGACACAAACTTGAAAACGATCTAATTTCAGAAATGACAGATATCTTTAAATCAACAAAACCAGATGAAAAATTGCTTGTTATTGACGCAGCAACAGGTCAACAAGCAGGACCACAGGCAAAAGCATTCAATGATGCAGTGAAAATTACTGGAATTGTACTTACAAAGCTTGATGGAACAGCAAAAGGAGGCGGTGCACTAAGTGCTGCTGCAGAAGTTGGTGCACCTATAGTATTTATTGGAACAGGTGAACATTCTGGTGATTTTGAAAAATTTGATCCAGCAGGTTTTATTTCACGATTGCTTGGAATGGGAGACATTAAATCCCTGCTTGAAAAAGCAGAGGAGAGTATGAAGGGAAAGGATGCAGAAAAAACCGCAAGGCGTATAATGTCAGGAAAATTTACTCTTCATGATATGTATGACCAGATGGACATGTTATCAGGGATGGGTTCATTAAGAAAGGTAGCAGAAATGCTTCCAGGAGGATTTCCTGGTAAAGCAAAGGTAAAGCAAGAGGATATGGACAGTACTGAAAATAAGCTTTCAAAATTCCGAGTAATCATGGATTCAATGACAGATGAGGAAATGAATGATCCAACAATAGTAAGATCTTCGCGAATAAAACGTATTGCTAGAGGTTCTGGAGTTGAAAATAGAGATGTTAAGGAGTTGCTAAAATACTACAATATGACAAAGAGAATGATGAAAGGATTTTCAGGAAATCGTAAAATGAGAAAGAATCTAATGAAGCAACTTCAATTTGGAAAGTAATTATAATTTGTTTTCTTATGCTATTTAAAAACAAAGAGCAAATAATTAAAAATGGAAAAACAAAAGAATTAAAAGAAATTCGAAAAGAAGTTCTGGAGATTCTAACAGCAGCAAATGATTCGGTTGATTCCTACTCTGCTGTAAAATCAATTATTGGTAACAAAAAAATAAGTATTAATAAGAAAAAATTTGATGTAACAAATTATAACAACATCTATTTAATTGGTTTTGGAAAAGCAAGTGTCGGAATGGCACAAGCAGCATATGATTTTCTACCTGTAAAGAAAGGTGCAGTAATTACTAATAAGCAAAATAAAAAATCTAAAAGAAGTTGTTTTACTACATATTTTGGTTCTCATCCAATCCCAAACAAAAAAAATATAAATGCAACTGATAATTTACTTGAAATAGTTAAAAATTGTAGTAAAAATGACCTTTTAATTGTATTAATTTCAGGTGGAGGTTCATCATTATTTTGTAAGCCCAGAGTAAATATCAACGATATTCAAGAAACAACAGATTTACTTTTAAAATCAGGTGCAAATATAAAAGAAATAAATACTATTAGAAAACATCTTTCTATTGTTAAAGGCGGGCAACTTGCAAAAATTGCAAAATGCACAATTATTTCTCTTATTATCTCTGATATTATAGATGACCCGATAGAATTTATTGCATCAGGTCCTACATATCCTGATTCAACAAAATTTATAGATGCTCAAGAAATTTTAAAAAAATATAAATTATGGTTAAAGGTTCCGTTATCAATTAAAAAAACCATAAATGAGGGAATTAAAGGCGTTATTGCTGAAACTCCAAAAAAGGATGATCTAATATTCAGAAATGTGTTTAATTATATAATTGCGAATAATGATATTGCATGTAGTAAAGCTGAGGAAAAAGCTGAAGAACTTGGGTATAAAACAATGATTCTAACTACAAATTTAGATGGTTATGCAAAAGAAAAAGGAAGATATCTTGTTGAAAAGGCTTTAAATTTTCATACACATGCAAAAAAAATGATATTTATATGTGGAGGAGAAACAACTGTTAAAATTAAAGGTAATGGAAAAGGTGGCAGAAATCAGGAGATGGTGCTAAGTAGTGTTGATAAAATTTCTGAAAAAAAAATAGTATTTTCATCATTTGCAACTGATGGTATCGATGGTTCTTCTAATGCTGCTGGTGCCATTGCAGATACCTATAGTTTAGAGAGAGCAAAAGAAAAAAAACTTGATGTAAGTAAATTTTTAAAAGAAAATAACTCATATGAGTTCTTTAAAAACCTAGGAGATGCACTAATTACAGGACCTACAGGAACAAATGTTATGGACATTCAATTAATCATTAAATTAACGTAAATATATAAACCATAAAGTATATAAATCTATACTTTACCATATAATTTAAAAAATATTAAATAATACATTCCATTGGAGTCTTAATATGAAATTTGATTATGACTGTAAAAAAACTTTTACAGTATTAATTCTAGTATTTATTTCAATGTGTTTAGTTTTTCCTGCAAATGTATTAGCAGAATTGGAAGTATTTGAAGATGATGGAGTAGCATTTGATTTATTTGAAGATACTAATTCTGTTATATTAGAAAATTGTACTTTGAATGGAGAATCTATTACATTAATATCCGAGCCGCTTAGCAAAATATATAATCATCTCATTAAACCAGATAAGATAGATGTATGGAAAATTGAAAACGTATATCTCGGTGAAGGACCACTTATTAATCTTCTTTCTTCACTTATAAAACCTGATTTAATAACTGGTGAAGAAGTGACACAATTGAGTGGAATAAACGTTGAGAACGATAATTTAGTAATTACAACATATTCTCAATATAATCGTATTATAAAAGAATTATGCAATCCAATAACCTTTTTTAGATTTAAAATTGATGAAGAGATTGATTTGATAGATAAAATGTCGGTATACTGGCAATCTGGAGATTACAAAGAAACAGATAATTTAGAAAAGATAACAATGTATATCTGGAGTTATGGTGACTTATTACCGAGATGGAATTACATTCATAGCATTACATATGATGAAAATGTTACTTATCCAAAAGGTGGTATTAAAGAAAAGGTAAATGTAAATAGATATGTAGGAAAAGAAGGTGAAATAGACATTCTTATTGTAGGCAATCCAACAAATGCAACGAGTGAGAACCCTTCATCAAAATTAAAATCAGATTATATCGAAATAAAACTAGATATAAAAGAGGGTTACAAATCAGAAGGTTTTGTTATTTCTGATACAATAATACCTCTACCAAGTAAGTTCAAAGGTTGGGAAAATATTTTTTGGGAAGGATCAGAACCAAGTGAAAATTCAAATATAAAAATACAGGTTTTAGATCAAAATAATAACTTAATAGATTCACTTGAAGGAAACAAAGAAGGTTTTTCTACATCTCCAATAGATTTATCATCAATTGGTACGGACTATGCTAAAATTAAAATGAAGGCTCTTCTTTTATCGGAAAATCCACAATTCACTCCCAGTTTATATAGTTGGGGAGTTTTATGGAGAACAATTGATGGATTCTATGATAATTTTACTCATGATTACAGACTCGATGAAACTGTAGGAATTGAACGAGAAGATAATAACATAGTTCTTAGCAGATTTTATAGCGAATGGCCAATTTTTGGAAAAACCTCTACAAATATAAGGTCGTATATTGGACCAGATCCTAATATTCAAAAAAATGAAACATACTGGACTGCTAATTACTTAAAAGATATTGGTGGTTGGTTTAGAAGTCCTGTTATGAAAGGTGGAAAAATATATATTGCCTCAAATGACAAAACAATATCTGTATTTAATTTAAGTCGTGAAAAGAATACGACTATACAGAATCAGATTGATGTGAGTAATAAATCATATTATGTTGAATCATCACTTGCAATAGGAACAAGTTCATTAAACGAGGACTTAGTAATATTTGCAACTAGTGAACTTGATAATAATTCAAATAGTGTTTATGCATTAGAAGCATCAAATTTAAAAAATGTTAAATGGAGAGCAGTTAATTGGTCTTCCCCCATTTGTTTTTCATCTGCTCCAACAATTGCTAACGGCCATGTGTATGTTACTTCATGGAGTGGAAGATTTGCAAATGTACCAAAAATGTACTATATGTTTTCACGACTAAATACAATGCTTGGTAATACTCTTGGATTTAATAATTACCTATTTGGTTTTGAATTAGAAAGCGGTAATAGATTATGGGATAAAAATCCTATTTTACTACCCGCAGGAAGTTTTTCAACACCTGCTGTTGATAATGGAATGATATTTGTCGGATGTGAAAATATTCAAGGGCCAAGTCTGCTTGCTTTTGATGAAAATAATGGGAACTTAATCTGGAATGTAAGTGTTGGAATGATTGGAAGGGCATCACCAGTTATTGCTGAAAGTGAAAATGGAAAAATTGTTATTGTTTTAAGTAGAGAACAAGATATTATTTCATTTTCTGGCGAAGATAAGATTTTTGCATTACGTGCAGAAACAGGAGAAATGCTATGGAACAGAACACTAAGTAATGATTCAACATTTTTAAGATCGAATTTATTGAGATCTATTTTTTATTTTAAAAATTCAATTGCCACATCAGAACCAGCTTCTACTCCAGCTGTATTTGGTGATACTTTATTTGTAATGGCTCCAAACGGTACCTTACTTGCATTAAATGTTGAAACTGGTGAGATGATATGGTCTTATAATTTGAAAAAAAGTTTGGGTGGTCAGTATACTACATATTATTGTTCATCTCCTGCAGTTGTTGGAAACACTGTTTATATATGTTCTCAATCTAACGATGTAATTGCAATTGATACTGACACTGGAAAAACAAAAATTTCATACAAAGTTGAAATTGAAGGACTCACACCTCAACCTAACCTTTATTATTTTTCATCTCCAATTATTACAGATGGCGTTATAATAACGAGTCCAATTGATCTTTTAAATCAAGGATATTTGATAACTCTGGGGGATTATCAACCTAATTCAATAGGAAATGTATATTCAACTCCAATTCATGTTCAAAAAGGGAAATGGTGGAATATATTCAATGCAACATATGATACATCAGAGAATGGAAGTATAAAGTTCAGCATCC
>Ga0272442_10009407_pt1 | contig 12221 bp, 9 predicted proteins | sample SSMForm2O_FD_200262 | JGI IMG/M metagenome (GOLD analysis project Ga0272442, IMG submission 200262) | Marine sediment archaeal communities from Little Sippewissett salt marsh, Falmouth, MA, United States - SSM-Form-2O | ecosystem: Environmental > Aquatic > Marine > Wetlands > Sediment ... | reverse complement strand
ACCGCACAAGGAGCATCGATTATGTCATCGAAGAATTTGCACGCCACCAGGATAAAAAAATATTTTTTGCCGACGACCATTTTGTGGTCGATAAAAAACGGGCCCATGCATTGCTCGACCGGCTTGCGATGTACGACTACTCAAAATCGTGGTCGGCACAACTACGCACTGAGGTTAGCAAAGACGAAGCACTGGTGAGGAAAATGAAAAATGCCGGATGCAACATGGTTTACATCGGGCTTGAATCGGTCAACCAGAAAAGCCTCGACGAGATTCAAAAGAAGCAGTCGGTTGAAGACATCAAACGGTCGGTGCAGGTTTTTCAGGATAACGGGATTCATGTGCATGGCATGTTTATGCTTGGCAGCGACTCGGATGACAAGCACATTTTCAAAGCCACCAGTGAGTTTTGCCTCCGGAGCGGGATCACCTCGGCACAATACCTGATTTTAACGCCCCTTCCGGGAACTGCCCTGTACCGGAGACTGGAAAAAGAAAACCGGATACTCCACCGGAACTGGGAGTATTACGATGCCATGCATGTGGTTTTTAACCCGAAGAATTTTACCCCGGCTGAACTTCAGCAGGGGATGATCGAATGTTTCAGCGATTTCTATTCATACACTGAAAGTATGAACGAGGCGGTAAATGCTGTTTTCGATTCGATTGCCGTGTTCTTCAAAAAACTGTATTCAAGGACACGTTTCCCTTCACTCATGCCGGCATTAATAAAATTATTCGGCCACAAAATCGTAAAAAACTGGATAGCTCATAACCAGAATTACCTGGCTTATTTAAACAACCTGGAAATACGTCGGCACAACTTAGGCGAATAAGCCGGATTCAGGTTAAAAAACAGTACCTGAAAAATACACAAGGCTCCCTTTTGTTGCTTCTATAGCAAACGTTATCAACTATTTTGAAAAATATGTTAATAAATTGAAAAGTTTTTCAAATCGTGGTATTTTATCAAAACAATTTCTGAAATTTGCCGTTGTATTAGCGTAGAAAAAAGCCGTGGAAATGATATTAAAGATTTTGCATATTATTTTATTGGCATCGTTTAAATATATTTTAACGATCCCTTATGCAAGAATAATCGGGTTAAATTATCACCAGGCTTTAATTGCAGTCCTTGTCGGCGGTATAGGCGGATTCCTGTTTTTCTACTATTTAAGCAATTGGGTTATCCATAAATGGCATCATATAAAATCTTTTATTTGTTTACTTGTTCCTTCATTTATAAAAAAACGCTATCAGGCATATTGCAACAGGAAGGCCCGGAAACCGAAAAAAATTTTTTCGCGGAAAAACAGGATGATTGCGCGGATACGGAAATCTTACGGGTTATGGGGGATCATTGTAACAACCCCCATCCTGCTAACCATCCCTGTTGGTGCATTTTTAACCAGTAAATATTATTCGAAACGGAAAAATGTGGTTGGTTACATGCTTGCCTCAATTGTGGTATGGGCTGTTTTTTTAACTACGCTGGTCCAGATTTTCCCGGGCATAGCGAAGTAAGGGTTCCCGGTTTTTATCAAGCAACACTTTATCGGCTTCGGCCAGACCCAGGTTATTAAGCTGCGGAATAGTAAACCATCCAAGCCGTGCATGCTCATTTAACCTTATCACACCCCTTTCAACTTTACATATAAAAGGGATCAGGGTAATTTGTTTATTGCCGTAATCATAAACCACAGACGCCAACTCAGAAACCACTTTGATTTCCACGCTGAGTTCTTCTGATATTTCGCGGATGATGGCATCTCTGAACAACTCGCCGGGCTGGACCTTCCCCCCGGGGAATTCCCATTTGTGTGGATTCGACGAAAAGCTGCCGCGCTGTGCAGCCAGAACCTTCCCGTGCTTAAAAACCAATGCGCAAACCACATCTAATACCATTTTATAGACAAATTTACCCATAAATTTTAAAGGTATAATGCCGATAGATGTTTAATAATCAGAAATGAACGAAGTGAAATTGATGAGTGAAATTAAACACAAATCGGTATAACATGCTGCCAAAAATACAAAACAGTTATCTTTGAAAATATGAAAAAGCAGGAAATCCTTGAGTTAATTGAATCGTGGGAGAACCTGGCTTTGTTTATCAATGAAGCCGGGAAAACCCCTGAAAATTTTGATATGCTCATGGATATCGCCCTGAACAGCACCGATAAAAAAAGCTGGAGGGCTGCCTGGCTGGCTGATAAAATTCATGATGAATACCCTTTGCTGATCCTACCTTATATTGAAACTCTGATATTAAAACTTCACACACTCGAAGACCAGGGGAAAAGAAGGCATTTCCTGAAACTGCTCAGCATGAACGAACTTCCTGAAAAATATTATGGTTTCCTTGTTGACTACTGCTTTACAGTTTTATCTTCCGAAGAACCGGCATCGGTGAGGGTTCACGCCATGCAGGTGTTGTACAATATTTCGGAAAAGGAGCCCGGGTTAAAACCTGAGTTGGCCCTGGCAATCGAGCAGGAAATTGAATACCGCCCTACACCCGGTATTATATCAAGGGGGAAACGGCTTCTGAAAAAACTTCGTAAGGAGGTACGTTAATTATTTTCTTCACCCGAAATCCTGGCGATCAATTCCTGCACTTCCCGGCTGATCTCACTGTGAAGTTCGGCTTGCCTGAACTGGCGTGTGATAACTACCAAATTCCTCAAAAAAGTAATCAGTCGGTTTTCCTCTTCCTCAACGGCTGCGGCCATGTGAGGGGGCAATGATAAATAATATTCCAACTCGGCAAATGAAACATCTGCCATTTCACGGACCATCCGGTTAGCTTTGTCGATAGCCCCTGCCTTGTAATATTCTTCTGCAGCCGGGAAGGAATCATACGAAAACGGCATACGGTCGTTATGAAATATTTCTGCCATACGGTCAATCACGGCAATAGCCGAATCTTTTTTCCCTTCGAGGTTCAACTGACTTGCAAGGCGGGCAAACATATACCGCGACTGCGTAATTTTTATGGATTTCTGATTATAATCGTCGAGGTAAATATCGGGGCTGTTTATATTGCCCCAGGTAAACTTGTTCATCACGTTTTCGTACAGGATATCCGAATCGACCCCACCCTGAAAAACTCCCTGCGAAGGAGTCCTTATTGGCACCAGCCGGTAGGCAAATCCTTCGAACTGAAGCCATTCAGGCATAAAAATATTCCCTGTATAAATCGTGCTGTGGTCAAAATAAATCGGGCGCTCCCAGTTGTTGGCTGCAATCAGGTTTAATATCACCCATTCGCTCTGCACAATGTAAGATTTGTTGATTGTGAACTCCATCTTGTCGGCGATTAACCCGGCATCTTCCGGTTTAACAGTGCCTGTTGCCAGGACCTTTTCTTTATCGATATTTAGATAAAACTGTTTTGTTGGCAGGAAGTCCATCATATTTCCGCTGGCTAACCTTACTTTCGAACGCACATCATCGCTGCCCAGAATCTCCATGGCATCCACCAGGTTTACCGGACCAATGTTCCTGTCGTTGATTATCACTGCATCGCGAACGCCCTGGTAATACTTATCGCGTGAAAATGAAAACGGCATCGGTTCGGCTTCATTCTGTGCAAAAGTCTGCTGGTAAACATACCAATCCATTCCGAGGTAACTCAGGTTGACGATTCTTACATCGGGCCTGAATCCTTCCACTTCCTGGACATACCATAACGGGAAGGTGTCGTTATCGCCATAGGTAAACAAGATGGCATTGGGGGCGCACGATTCGAGGTAGTTCCGTGCAAAATCACGTGCCATGTAACGCCGCGACCGGTCGTGGTCGTCCCAGTTTTCAGTCGCTAAAATCCCCGGGACAAGAATCAACGACAGGGCAACAATCGCAATAGCAATAACTGTTTTCCCCCTGGCTTTTCTAATTGCGGAATATATAGCAGGCACCGCCAGGCCTATCCAGATGGCGAAAGCATAGAACGAACCGGCATAGGCGTAATCCCTTTCACGTGGCTGGGCAGGGTACTGGTTCAGGTAAATAATAATAGCCAGCCCGGTAAAGAAAAAAAGCAACGTTGTAACGGCAAAATATTTCCTACCCTGCCCCCGCCTGTTATACAGGAAAACAAACCCAACGATCCCGAAAAGGAGCGGGAGCATATAGTATTTATTATTTGCGGGATTATTCTTCATATAAGCGGGCAGTTGTTCCGCCGGGCCAATCCTTGCCTTATCAAAAAAACCGATGCCACTCACCCAGTTGCCGTTCAGGAAGGTGCCATCTCCCTGAACATCGTTCTGACGTCCTGCAAAGTTCCACATAAAATACCGCATGTACATATACCCCACCTGGTATTTGAAAAAGAACCTGAGGTTTTCAATAAACGTCGGTTTTACAACAATGCCTGATTGCCCGCGGTTTACAACCCTGACCCGTGTGCCTTTCACATTCCCCCAGCTTTCATAAACACTTACATGTTCCGGCTTATCGCTGTACATACGGGGGAAAACAGTCATAAATCTTGAATCATAAACCGTTTCTTTAGCAGTGGTGGAAGTTTTCACATATTTCCCGTCCACTTTATTATAAATGGATTTTTCGCCGCTGGTGCCTAATGTCGGGGCACTGTAATACTGCCCGTATAACAGTGGCCGGTCGCCGTACTGCTCCCTGTTTAAGTAATAACGAAGGCTGTATGCATTGTCGGGGTGGTTCTGGTTCATAGGGGGGTTAGCCGCCGACCTGACAAGGATAACCCCATACGACGAATACCCGATCAGTATGACAATAACCGAAACAATAATCGTATTTAAAAGGACTTTCCCCTGCCGGTGCGTGTACCTGATGCCAAAATACGACAGGGCAATCAGGAAGATTACATAAATAATAACTCCGCTGTTGAAGGGTAAGCCAAAACTGTTCACAAAAAAATAATCGAACCAGAATGCCATGGTTGCCACCCCGGGGATGATGACATACTGGATACCGCCTAAAATGCCTATTGCAACAAGCCCCGCTTTCAAAGCGCCTCTCCACGAAAATTTATAATTCCTGAAATAGTACACATATACAATGGCAGGAATGGCCAGAAGGTTAAGCAGGTGCACTCCGATTGACAATCCAACAAGGTAGGCTATAAGAATTAACCACCGGTTGGCATAAGGCTGACCCGCTACATTTTCCCATTTAAGGATAGCCCAGAAAACAACAGCAGTAAAGAACGATGAAAATGCATACACTTCCCCCTCGACAGCCGAAAACCAGAAAGAGTCAGTAAATGTGAAAGCAAGTGCGCCGACGAGACCGCTTCCAAACACAATGACCTTTTCAGCCGTTTTAAGTTCTCCCCCCGGGAAAAGTCTAACCGCCAAGTGTACGATGGTCCAGAACAAAAACATTACAGTTGCAGCGCTTGCCAAAGCCGAAAAGCTGTTAATCATCAGAGCCACTTTTCCCGGACCGGGGGCGAAAATGGCAAAGAACCGCCCCACGATCATAAAGAATGGCGCACCCGGCGGATGCCCCACCTCCAGTTTGCTGGCGCTGGTAATAAACTCGCCGCAATCCCACCAGCTTACAGTCGGCTCGACAGTTAACAGGAAAACAACTGCTGAAATCAGGAAGGTTCCCCATCCGAGGATATTGTTAATCAGTCTGAAATTATTCATCACAATTTTTAATGGGTAGCCACAAATATACAGTTTTAAAATTTCAAAAATAATCTGCCAGGAACCCGTAAAAGGAAAATTTTTATATTTTTGCACCGTCCTTAGCGAAAGGGCTTTATAATGATTGTCCCGTGGTGTAACTGGCAACACGTCTGATTTTGGTTCAGAAGAGTCCAGGTTCGAGCCCTGGCGGGACAACCAATAAGAGCTTCAGATTTAAGCTCTTTTTTAATATCGCAAACGTTTTTTATTATTTTTGCAGAATAGTGGCCTGTTGTGTAATTGGCCGCCAGCCGGCGGATGACTCCGGATCAGAACCGGAACCCACTGATAATGCAAAAAACTGACCTGTGGTGTAATTGGCAACACGTCTGACTCTGGATCAGAAGAGTCCAGGTTCGAGCCCTGGCAGGTCAACAGAAGGTTTAAAAGGAGTGTAACAGAAATTTTACATTCCTTTTTTTTTATTTGAATTTATTTGAAAGGGCGAGAAGTTTATCCCGATGACAATCGGGAAGCCCTGTCAGGTCAACCAGAAGGTTTTAAAAGGAGTGTGACAAAAATTTTACATTCCTTTTTTTTATTTGAAAGGGCGGGAAGTTCGTGCCCGACGGTCAGGCGGGTATCCCGATGACAATCGGGAAGCCCCGGCAGGCCAACCGGAAAGTTTGCTGGTACCAGCAGGCTTTTTGTTTTTATAAGTTCAGAGAAAAAGCAAAAAATACTCCCGATTGTCTCCCTTATATTTTCAGATAATTAAATAAGTAAAGATCAAAAAAACAGGTTGACAATTACTACCTTAGTAACCGGTTGCAAACGCTTATATCTGTTTGTGGTCAAATATAAAGTTAATTTTCAGCGAGTTAACCTAATAATTAACTAATTTTACAAAGTTGAATATACAACATAGTTGTGGCGCATTTTGACAGACCGTACAGTAATAAGGATAACTTTTAAAATCTGAAAAAAATATATAAATTTGTATCCAAATGAATACAGAAAAAATAAATGTACTTTATTGAAAAAACGGTAGAATTTGACAAGTGGTTAAGAAAATTAAAGGATTTAAGGGCAAAAGCAAAAATTTTGTTCAGAATTCAAAAATTGGAAAATGACGAACACATTGGAGACTGTAAACCTGTTGGAGACGGAATTAGCGAATTAAGAATAAATTATGCGAAAGGATATAGAATCTACTTCAAAGAAACAGATAGGAAAATCATTATTCTGTTAATTGGCGGAGACAAATCAACCCAGCAAAAAGATATCGAAAAGGCAAAAGTAATTTGGGATAAATTAAAAAAGTAAAAAATGGAAACATCAAAATTTGACATATCGGACTATTTGGACAGTAACGAAATGATTGCCGAATACCTCAATTCTGTTTTGGAAGAAGGCGATAATTCGGACATAATTACTGCACTCGGACATGTTGCAAAAGCTATCGGAATGACTAAAATAGCCGAAGAAACCGGACTTAGCAGACCAAGCCTGTATAAAGCTTTATCCGATGGAGCCAAACCACAGTTTTCAACAATAATGAAAGTTTTAAAAGCTGTTGGTGGACAAATAAGAGTAAATCCAATATCTGCGTAAAATAAAAAACGACGCCACATTAAAGTGCAAATGTAATGCAGGCAGGCGCGGTTTGCCAACGTTTGCGCCCTGTCTGGCCACCGCCAATCCGTCGTTGATGGATGACGGTATTAAAAAGAAATTTAGCAGTACGCCGGCTTGGCTCCGTGCGGATTTGAAAGGAACCCGTTTCAAAATCCTGCACTACACATAGCCAAACCATCGATAGCAGGTGTGGCAGCACGTTTCAAGCAACCAATTATGATTTGATTTCATCTACTATGATAAACATATATTCATGAAAAAAACAATAATATTCGGATTAGTTATTATTACATTGTTAAGTTGCGAAAAGGATAATCAACCTGATGATTCTGGTTTCATTGACTCGTTTGAATTAATTACCGGTGATTGCTATTCAAGTATAGAACAAAGTGCAATCTGTTTTGATACCATATTAACTGATTCCAGATGTGCTGTTGGGGCAGAATGTAAATGGGAAGGTAATGCAACTATAAAACTTGATTTGACTACTCGTGAAAGTGAAAATTATAAAGTTAAGCTTAACACCAATCCTGACTTTCCGATTGACACGACCATAGAAAATATTTATATTTTATTGACTGATTTAGAACCATATCCCGAGACAAATAAGGTAATCGAACCAAAAGATTATAAAGCCAGATTAACAGTGGCAAATATTGCCAAATTAAAAAGTAATGCAAAGATTATAGGCTTTAATCCTGATAAATGCGGTTGTTGCTGGGGGTGGACGATTAAATTTGGTTATGATACGATTAAATCGGATGATGGGATAATTGGGAAAATAGTAGGGTATAACACTGATTATCCTGTTAATGTTTATATAGAAAAGGGTGATTTAGAGCAAACTTGTTCAGGGATGGGAGGATATAATTATTATGGATTAAAACAGCTAATAAAAATTGAATAACACCACCCGCTAATCAAGCAAGCTGCCCCGGCAACCACTAATATTCTTCTCCATTTATTTGTATATTTGACCCGACTCAAATAAATACAGCCGGACCGGATGAGCCTGAATTTCTTAAAAAATAAAACTCAAAAAATAATTGCGCTGCTGCTGTTGCTGCTTGTGATCACATCGGTTACATTTTACCCTTCGCTTAAAAATGGGTTTACCAACTGGGACGACGATACCTACGTTGTGCAGAATGAACTTATAAAAAACCTTTCGACCGAAAATACAGGGAATTTTTTCACCGAGCCTGTTTCCTCGAACTTCCACCCCTTAACCATGTTCTCGCTGGCGCTGGATTACCGGTTTTTTGAACTCGATGCATTTTATTACCACCTGCATAACCTGCTGCTCCACTTACTGAATGTTTGCCTCGTATTTTTCTTTATCTATTTCTTAAGCAAACAGCACATCGGGGCTGCATTTTTTGTGGCGCTGATCTTTGGCATCCACCCCATGCATGTCGAATCGGTGGCCTGGGTCTCGGAACGGAAAGACCTCCTGTATACCTTCTTTTTTCTCATCGGGCTGATTATTTATGTAAAAAATATCAACACGCTGAAACTTGGAAATTATGTATTGATTCTGCTGGTTTTTATCCTGTCGGTTTTTTCAAAATCGGCGGCTGTGATCTTTCCGGTTGTGCTGCTTCTGCTCGATTATTACCTGAAAGGGAAAATCAGGCTGAAGGATATCACGATCAAAATCCCGTTCTTCCTGATTTCCCTGGTTATAGGAATTCTTGCAGTAGAAACACAGGAACGCGCACTTTCTTCTTTCGGACAAATTGCCTTTATCGAACGGTTCCAGATGGCATCTTATGGCTTTTTTGCATATATCGTTAAATTCTTTTTCCCACTCACTTTAAACAACCTGTACATTTTCCCTCAAACCACTCCATCGTGGTATTTTTTACTGCTGGCAGGTGCAGTCATTATTGTGGTGTTTTCAGTAATCAGGTTTATCAGGCATCCTTCATCCCCCGTCCTGTTCAGCTTTTTCTTCTATTTTATTACAGTGGTACTGGTTCTCCAGGTTATAGCCGTTGGGATGGCCACCATAGCAGAACGTTATACGTATGTCCCATACATCGGGATTGCCTATGGCGTGTTTTATCTCTTAACAGGGCTTACAAACCGGATTAAAAAAAACCTGGTATTAAAGAAACTGGTTTATGCAGGCGTTGCTATAATTATTTTAGCTTTTTCGGTTACAGCACATAACCGCACAAAAGTATGGAAAGACGGAAGGACGTTATGGACAGATGCCATAAAAAAGGACCGGGATAACTATCATGCGCACCTGACCCTTGGTTATTATTACTACAATCAGGATCAGTATAAACTGGCCATCAACCAGTTTAACAATACGCTGAGGTTAAAACCTGAAAATAAATCCGCATTGTACAGAAGGCAACGTTGTTATGTTGAATTAAAAGAACTAAATAAAGCTTTGAACGATTTGAACAAACTGCGGACACTTTACGAAGATGACTACTCTTACGATATCGGGGTAGTCTTGTTTAAACAGGGGAAATATGCCGAAGCGTTAAAAGAATTCAGGGCAACCGAAAAAGCCGGCGAGGTTAAAACAGCAAAACTGGACTTAAACATCGGGCTTAGCCTTTTAAACACCGGGCAGTTGGACGAATCGATCACCTACCTCAATTCCTCACTCGAAAAAGACTCTGCATCTTACGAAGCCTGGTTTTCGAGGGGTGTGGCACATTACCAGGCAGGCAGCTTCAGGCAGGCAAAAAACGACCTCGCCCAATCGATAAACCTGGAACCCGATTATGAGATGGCTTACTGGTACAGAGCGTTAATACATTCGGAAGAAGATGATCACCAGGGCGCATACGATGATTTTTCCGAGGTTCTCAGAATCGATAACTCCTTAGGCGAAATTTACTACTACCGGTCGGTTGCAGCAAAAAACATGGGCAAATTCGACCTGGCGCTCCGGGATGCATTAAAAGCAAAAGAACTTGGGCACAGAGTTCCAGACAATTATATAAAACAGATTGAAAATCGTATTCCTGCTGAATGAACGAATTGTTGCTTTATAATTTCAGATACTTTGTTAAAAGTTCTTTAGCAAGTTTAATCGCCTCGCGCCCCGACGATTCAATCCCCCACCAGCCGCTGTAGCCCAACTCTTTTGCCAGGCTTATCATTTCGGCTGTGAGTTCTTCGGTTGGCTGGTTGCGGTATGACATGCCTCCTGCATACGGCAACATTTTTTTCAGGTAACCGACATTGTCGAAATCCGGACCGGGCTGCCGCCAGTCAGGGTAACTGCCAAAATACAGGCTGTCGACTTCCTTAAAAAGAGCAATCATCCAATCTGCATCATTCGAGACACCACCATGATTTTCTATCAGCACGCTGATGTTGGCAGGGATGGCATATTCAAGGAGCATCCGATACGAATCGGCAGCCCATTTTAAGGCATCCTCGCCTGACACCTCACGGCTTCCCCTGCAATTTGTCCGTATCGCATGGCAACCGAGGTAATTTGCAATATCGACCCACTTCCGATGGTTAATCCCAAATTGCTCCCTCTCCTTCATATCGGGAGAACAGGGGTCTCCCTCGGCATCCACCATAATAAGGATCATCTCGACACCATACTCATCGGCATTACGTTTAAGCTGATTCAGGTAACTCATGTGAGGTACCTCGAAAAGCGTATTTACAAATTCGATCCCGTTCATGCCAAAATCTTCACGTGCAATTTTTGGAAAATCAAGGGTTTTCCATTTCCCTTCATTGATTTCCCGGACTAACGCCCATTGCGCAATCGAGATATCATCCTTCCTTACTGTTCCGGCAGGATTCCCGGATGCTGATTTCAATACTGAGGGGGCAATCAATCCAGCGGCTCCAACCGCTACTGTTTTCTCAATAAAATTTCGTCTGTCCATATTCTTTCACTTTATCAGTAAATTACATTTCCCATCCTTTCCTGTATTCCCGTGTCAGGAATTTATTGGCATCATCTTCATTGGTGATCTTCATATTCTTAGAATCATATTCTACTTTTTTCCCTGCTCTAAGAGCAACAGCAGCCAGGTTTATAGCTTCGGTAACAGTGCTTGCATATTTAAAGCTTCCGGGCGATTCCTTATCTTCTTTGATAGCTGCCGCCCAGGTATTTGACCTTGGGCCACGTTCTCTTTCGGGAAGCACTTTTTCACCCTGGTACGCTTTCATAAGCCTTGAAGGAATTATCTCCGGCCTTTCCCCACGGAAACCAGCCAGTATTTTTCCCTTATCACCAACAAACATCATCCCTTCCTCCGGCATATCACGCTTATCTTCCTTAAGTTCTTCAGGTATAAAGGGCTTCATTCCGCCATCATACCAGAAAAAATCAAAAGCAGGGAGATTTTTTTGTTTCGGAAATTCAATCTGGATTAAGCTTGATAAAGGAAAAGCAACATCATTTTCAATCCATTTATATGTATTGCCATCAACGTATCGGTGTGTGGTCCCGTATGCTTTTGCACTAATCGGCGGTATGTCAATCCCAAAAGTCAGAAACAGTGGGAACAGACTATAATGCCCCATATCAGCAATACTTCCTCCACCAAAGTCATACCATCCACGGAACCGGTTATGAGTGTAGTATGGGTGAAATGGTAAATCAGGGACCGGCCCCAACCACAATTCCCAATTAAAACCATCGGGTATGGGTTTGGATTCTTTGGGACGGGTTGGCCATTGTTCCCACACCGGGCGGTATGACCAGTTGTGTATTTCTTTAAAATTACCAATTACTCCGTCGTTGATCCATTTCAGTATCAACCCGTATTCCGGCCTTTCGCTCCAGGCAAGCAAGTGAGTTTTTACATTCGATTTTTTTGCCATCTCGATGGCAAGCCTTCCTTCTGACATCCGGTTAGCAATGGGTTTATGTGTGATTACATGTTTCCCCTTTTTCATGGCCGCTATTGCAAGATATGCATGATGATGATCCGGGGTCATAATTTTAACAAGATCGAC
>Ga0272442_10009406_pt1 | contig 12223 bp, 10 predicted proteins | sample SSMForm2O_FD_200262 | JGI IMG/M metagenome (GOLD analysis project Ga0272442, IMG submission 200262) | Marine sediment archaeal communities from Little Sippewissett salt marsh, Falmouth, MA, United States - SSM-Form-2O | ecosystem: Environmental > Aquatic > Marine > Wetlands > Sediment ... | reverse complement strand
AAGAAGTGAGGAAGTACATCATTGTCTTCGGGCTCGCGGCGCCGGTGGTGCTCGTCGCCCAGATTGCGCTCATGGCCTACTGGCTCAGCGGCTTCGGCGCGCCCGCCATCGAACGGCGCGTGCCGCACGCCGGCGAGCGCCCGACCGACGACGGCTCGACGGAAACTCTCGTCGCCGTCAACACCGGCACGCTCGTAAGCGGGCAGGCGAAGCCGGCCCGGCTACCCGGCCTCTGGCCGCAGTTCCGGGGGCCCGGCCGCGATGCGAGCTCGCCCCCTGGCGCAACGCTCCCCGCGAAACTGCCGGGCGAGCTCCCCGTCCTCTGGAAGATAACCGTCGGCGAAGGGCACGCCGGCGTGGCGATCCGCAACGGCCGGGTCTACATCCACGATTACGACAGGGAAAGGTCCGAGGACGCGATCCGGTGCCTCTCGCTGGCCGACGGCGGCGAGATATGGCGCTGGACCTACCACGTCAAGGTCAAGCGCAACCACGGGATGTCCCGGACGGTGCCGGCCGTCACCGACAAGTACCTCCTGGCGCTGGGGCCCAAGTGCCACGTGACGTGTCTCGACGCGAATACCGGCGAGAGGAAGTGGGCCATCGATCTCGTCAGGGAGCACGGCACGACTGTGCCCCCGTGGTACGCCGGGCAGTGCCCGCTCATAGACGACTGGGGCGAGGGCGACACGGCCATCATCGCCCCGGGGGCGGACCCGATGATCATGGCGGTCGGGCTCGAGTCCGGGGATATTCTCTGGAAGACCCCCAACCCGGGCGGATGGAAGATGTCGCACACGTCGATCATGCCCATGGACTACCGGGGCGAGCGGCAGTACATCTACGCCGCGCTGCGGGGAGTGATAGGCGTCAGGGCCTCGGACGGCGCCGTCCGCTGGCGGCATGATGGCTGGGGGAACAAGATCTCGGCGGTGCCTTCGCCGGTCGTGATCGACGAGAACCGCGTCTTCCTTTCGGGGGGCTACAACGCCGGGTGCTCGATGATCCGCCTGAAGGGCGAGCCGGGCGCCATGGAGATAGAGGAGCTCTGGCGGCAGAAGCCGAATGTTTTCGGCTCCGAGCAGCATACGCCGGTCCTCCATAACAGGCTCCTCTACAGCGTGATACCCCCCAACACGGCGCACGCTGGCCAGCTCGCCTGCATCGATCCCGACGGGAAGCGCCTCTGGGCTAGCGGCGCGCAGCTCCGCTTCGGCCTGGGCCCGTACACGCTCGTCGGCGGCAGGCTCCTCGTCCTCGACGACAGGGGCGGCGACCTGCACGCGTTCAGGCCTGCGGGCGCACGGACCGAACACCTCGCCGAGTGGCACGTTCTGGACGGCCACGATGCCTGGGCCCCGATTGCGGTCGGGGGCGGCCTCATCATCTTCCGGGATCTCACGCAGCTTGTCTGCCTCGACATCTCTGGCCGCTCCACCCCGGCGCCGGCAGTAGGGGAGGGCCGATGAGAGCGCCCGTCGCAAGACTCCTTGCCTTGGCGCTCCTGACCGCCACCCCCGGTTGCGGCCGCAACGATGGCCAAGGTGCAGGCGCCGGGGGAGATTCCCCCGGGACCGGAACGCCGATGGGACTGGAGCTCGAATACGCGCTCGCGCGGAAGGTCAGCCCCGGCGTCGGGGACATCCAGGGCATAGCCATAGGTACCGAGGACAAGCTGTACGCCGTGGGAGTGGGGGGCCTCGCCGTCTTCGACGCCCGGGGCAGCAAGCTGACCGGCTGGGAGACCCCGGGGCCCGCCCGCGCCGTAGCCGTGGCCGAGGACGGCACCGTCTACGTCGCCCTGGCCGCGCGCATCATCGCCTTCGATCCCAAGGGCAAGATCCTCCGGCAGTGGGGCAAGACCGGCTCCGGTGCGGGGGAGTTCAAGCTGATAACCAGCCTCGCCCTCTCCGGCGGCTCCCTCTACGTTGCCGACGCCGGCAACAAGTGCGTTCACCGCTACGCGATCAACGGCGACCTCGTCGGCTCCCTCGGCAAGCGCGACAGGGCGGCCGGAGAGAAGGGCTTTCACATACCGAGCCCCCACTTCGACGTCGCCGTCGATGCCGGGGGAAGACTGCACGTCACCAACCCGGGCCACCAGCGGATAGAGATCCGGAACGAGAACGGAGAGATGCTCGGCCAGTGGGGCAAGCCTGGCTTCGACTTCGAGCGCTTCTGTGGATGCTGCAACCCCACCGACATCGCGCTGATGAGCGGCGGCCGCACTGTGACGAGCGAGAAGGGCATACCGCGCGTGAAGGTCTACGACCCGGACGGCAGGATGCTCGCCTACATCAGCCCCGACCACTTTCCCGAGAACGCAGCCGGGCTCGATCTCGCGGCGGACTCGGCCGGCCGCATCTACGTCGCCGAGCCGGTGAAATCGGCCGTGTTCGTCTTCGAGCGGAAGGAGTGAGGCCACTTGATGGCAGACGGCTCCGGGTGTACACTTAATGTGGAGCGCCCGGCAGGCCCTTCCAGACAGGACTGAGAGAGAAATGGGCTCGCATCGGAAGAGCGAAGCAGGCGGATCGAGGCGGGATTTCCTCGTCGGGCTCGCAAGGCTCGCGGGGCTCGCAGCCGTGGGGGGCGCGGCGTCGGCCCTTCTCGCGAGGGGGGCGCTGGACGGGTCGGAGGAGGCGAGGCGGCTGGAGCTCTGCCGCCGCTGCCCGCGGGCGGCCCGGTGCCCGGAGATCGGCAGTGGCGGCCCACCCTCATGCGACTACGCGGAGCGGGAAGCCGCCCGGAGATCGGAATAGACGATGCCAGTGGAGCACGACGGGATCTCGAGACGCAGGTTCCTGGACAAGGTCACGCGCGGCGCCGTTGCCGTGGCGGTGGCGGGCACGACCGCTCCGCTTGCGGCAAGGCTAGGCGCCGAGGGACCGGGCACCGAGATGGTCTGGCAGATCGATCCGCTTAAGTGCATCCAGTGCGGCCAGTGCGCCACCGAGTGCGTCCTCGACATATCGGCCGTCAAGTGCGTCCACGACTTCGACATGTGCGGCTACTGCAAGCTGTGCCTGGGTTTCTTCAAGCCGCAGCCTGCAGAGCTCGACTCGGGAGCGGAGAACCAGGTCTGCCCGACTGGTGCCATCACCCGCCGTTTCGTCGAGGATCCGTACTACGAGTACGTCATCGACGAGGAGCTCTGCATCGGCTGCGGCAAGTGCGTCGCCGGGTGCCAGGCCTTCGGGAACGGCGCCCTGTACCTGCAGGTCCGGCACGACCGGTGCAAGAACTGCAACGAGTGCAGTATCGCGGCCCAGTGCCCGGCGGACGCCTTCGTCAAGCTCCCGGCGAAGAAGCCCTACATCGTCAAGCACCTTCGGATGGAAGAGCATAAATGAGAAGGCGACTGCTGGCAGCCGCCTTCGTGGCGGGTCTTCTGCTTGCCCCGACGGCCGGGGGCGCCGAGACGATCGAGCGCTTCCCTCCTCCTGACTTCGAGACTGACTACCGCTTGCCCGAGTTCGCCCGCCGGGCGGCCGACTCTCCCGTCTGGCAGATCGTGGACGTTGTCCTGCTGGCAGCGGCGCTCTCGGCCATGACGTGGCTTCTTCTCTACAAGCGGAGCAGGAACGGCGTGGCGGTGATGACGGTGGCCTGTCTCGCTTACTTCGGCTTCATCCGGGGCGGGTGCGTCTGTCCGATCGGAGCAATACAGAACGTGTCCCTCGGTCTCGCCGACCCGAGCTTCGTGGTGCCGTGGAGGGTGGTCATCTTCTTCACGCTGCCGCTGGCCTTCGCGCTCCTTGTCGGGAGGGTCTTCTGCGGCGGCGTGTGCCCGCTGGGGGCCATACAGGACGTGGTGCTCCTGAAGCCGCTGAAGGTGCCCGGCCCCCTGGCGGCGGCGCTGGGCGTTCTGCCTTTCATCTACCTGGGACTGGCGGTGCTCCTGGCGGCGACGGACACGGCCTTCGTGATCTGCCGGTACGACCCGTTCGTGCCGTTCTTCCGGCTCGCGGGGCCGCTGCACATGTTCATCGCGGGACTCGCGTTCCTACTGGTGTCGACCTTCGTAGGCAGGCCCTACTGCCGCTTCGTCTGCCCCTACGGGGCCGTGCTGAGCATCTGCTCCCGCGTCGCCCTGAAGAGGGTAACTGTCACGCCAGACGACTGCATCGTCTGCGGTCTCTGCGAGGATGCCTGCCCCTACGACTGTATCCGCAAGCCGACCGCGGAGAAGGGGGAGCTGCCCTGATGCGCGGGTCCCTCATAGCAGCCATGGTTGCGCTGCCCGTCGTGGGGGCTGCGGCCGGCTACTTCGCGTCGCCGGGGCTGGCCCGGATGCACCGGGACGTGCAGCTCGCGCGGCGGCTCGATATCGACGTGAAGCCGGAGATGAAGAGGGCGGCCGACCAGCTCCGCGCCTTTCGCCTCTCCGGCGAAACGAAGCAGTCTCTCCGCGAGCGGGCGGATGCCGTAAGGGGGCGGTTCGCTGTCGGGGGGACGATCTTCGGCTTGTGGGTGGGGCTGGTGGTGGTTCTCAAGATGGTCGCCGTCGCGAGGCCGCTCCGCCGCCTCGAGTACGAGGTGGACCCCGGGACGTGCCTTTCATGCGGCAGGTGCTACAAGTACTGCCCGCGCGAGCGGAACAGGTGGAAGGAAGCGGAGTCGGCGAAGAAGGGCTGACCTCCGGGGAGCGGCATGGACCGCGAAGTCGAGAAGACCGAAATCGAGAACGCGCGCGCCCGCCGCGCCCTTGCCCTTGTGCTGGGCATTTCGGGTGGCCTCATGTGCGTGGTCGTCGCGGCAGCCCTGATCGCCGTGACTCTCGGGGACGACCGGGCCGCCTTCGTCGAGGCGGAGGCGCTCTCGACTCCCCGGCGGGAATACGAGCGCGACCCGGCCAACGAGCGGCTGCGCGAGCGCATCCGGGATCTCGACGAGAAGCTCCGGGCGGACTACTTCTACCGGCGCAGACTGGCCAGCGTCGGGGGAGGGCTGCTGCTAGTGGGCGGCATTGCCCTCGTCCTGGCGCTCAGGCTCTATACGCACGTGCCCGTCGCGCAGGTGAGGCCGGATGTGAGACGGGCCTCCGCTGAGGACGATGACGACGAGCGGGCGGCGACCATCCGCTCCCGGCTGGCGGGCGTCGGCTCGGTGGGGGCGGCAGCGGTGCTGATCCTCGGAGGCTTCGGCGGCGCGGCGCTGACGGGTTGGGGGAGGGTCAGGCCGCGCAACGGCCAGGGGCCCCCCCCGCCACCGGCGGCGGCCGGCACCTTTGAAGAGAACTGGGCCCAGTTCAGGGGGCCCACTGGAATGGGCGTCGTGGCCGAGGGCGACTGGCCCGAGGAGTGGGATGCCGAGACCGGCAGGAACATCCTCTGGAAGGTCGAGGTGCCGGAGACGGGGAAGAGCTCGCCCGTCGTTTGGGGCGACCGCGTCTATCTCACGGGAGGCGATCAGGACCAGCAGTTCGTGATGTGCTTCAGTGCCGAGACCGGCGCGCTGCTTTGGAGCTCGAGCGTCAACTCCCCGGCCGCATGGAAGAACGACCCGAAGCAGAGGCTGGAGGACTACGAGTACACCGGCTTCGCCGCCCCGACGCCCGTCACCGACGGGCGCCGCGTAGTGGCCTTTTTCGGGACCGCCGACGTCGCCTGCTTCGACACCGACGGACAGCAGATATGGGCGCGCAGCTTCGGCCGGCCGGAGAGCACCTACGGGCTCTCGGCGTCGCTCGCGCTCGGCGGGGAGAAGGTCTTCCTGCAGATCGACCAGGGAGTTGACGCCGACGACGGCCTCTCGAAGATCCTGGCGATGGATATCGCCACGGGCCGCATCCTCTGGAGCATGCCGCGGCCCGTGTTGAACTCCTGGGCAAGCCCGGTGCTCATCGACACTGGGGGACGAACCGTGCTGGTCACCTGTGCCGACCCCTTCGTCATCGCCTACGACCCGGCCGACGGCAGGGAGCTCTGGCGGGCCTCAGGCCTCTCGGGCGACGTTGCGCCGTCGCCGGTCTACGCCGACGGGCTCTTCTTCGTTACCAACGACGGCGCCCAGCTGATGGGCATCCGGGAAGGCGGCTCAGGGGACATCACCAAAACGCACGTCAAGTGGACCGACTACGAGGGGATGCCCGACACCGCGAGTCCCCTTACCGACGGCCGCGTCGTGCTGCAGCCGACGAGCTACGGGAGCGTCAGCTGCCACGACGCCAAGGAGGGGAAGCTGCTCTGGGCCGAAGACATCGGGGCTGGCGCGGTCGCATCGCCGGCCCTGGTCGGCTCGAAGGTGTACCTGTCGGACACCGAGGGCGTGACCCACATCTTCGAGCTCGGCGGAGAATACGCCGCCGGGGCCAAGTGCCCCATCGAAGAGAAGATCGAGGCCAGCCTCGCTTTCGTGAAGGGGAAAATCTACATCCGCGGCGAGAGCAATCTCTACTGCATCGGGAACAGGAAAGCGCCGGATGGCGGAGAGTGACGACAAGCTGAAGCTCGCAGTCGGGGACGAGGAGATCGACCTCTCGGTGATCGACGGGATCGTCGAGCGGCTCGGCCGCGACGCCCGGGCGACGATACCCATCCTTCAGGCGATCCAGGGCCAGTTCAGGTATCTGCCGAGGGAGGCCCTGGAGCGCGTCTGCGAGATCACCGACATCACCCCCGCCGAGGTCTCCGGCGTCTCGACCTTCTACACCCAGTTCCGGCACCGCCCCGTCGGCAAGCACCTCGTGAAGGTCTGCCACGGCACGGCCTGTCACGTTGTCGGCGCCCTGCAGATCACCAACGCCATACGCCGTCACCTCGACATCACCGACGAGGAGGAGGACACCGACGCCGAGAAGCTCTTCACCGTGGAGAAGGTGCCCTGCCTGGGGTGCTGCTCGCTGGCGCCGTGCATGCTCATCGACGACGTCACATACGGCCGGCTCACGCCCAACAGCGCAGTGAAAGTGATCACCAGGATCGCGCGGGAGAGCGAGGGATGAGCGGCCGGCAGCACACCGAGATCCGCATCGGCCTCGCCACCTGCGGCGTCGCAAGCGGCGCACGGCGCATCAAGTCGGCCGTCGAGGAGGTCCTCGGCGAGGAGGCCGGCGGCCCGGTCAGGGTCAAGGCAGTGGGGTGCTCGGGGATATGCAACCAGGAACCCCTCATCGAAGTGGTGACGCCCGCCGGGGAGAGCCGCTGCTACGGCGAGGTGAGCCCGGCCGTTGCGAGGAAGATTGCCAAGCAGGTCGCCTCCGGCGGATGGCTCTCGGCGGCGGCTGATTCGCTTCGGCTCCTCTTCGATGACGACGCGTGGCGCAGCCCGGTGAAACACCGCATCGACGAGCCGGGCGGGGTGCTCTCGGCCTACGACGCCAGCCAGGTCCGCATCGTCATGGAGAACTGCGGGCAGGTGGACCCGCTCCAGATAGACGAGTACCTCGAAGTCGAAGGGTACTCGGGCCTCGAGCGGTGTCTGAAGGATATGTCGCCCGAGGATGTGATCGCCGTCATGGACGAGGCGGGCCTGCGCGGTCGCGGCGGCGCCGGCTTCCCCACGGCGCGGAAGTGGTCCTTCGCGCGGGCCCAGGCCGGCGACGAGAAGTACATCGTCTGCAACGCCGACGAGGGCGACCCGGGCGCTTTCATGGACCGCCTCGTCCTGGAGTCGGACCCCCACCGGGTGCTCGAGGGCCTGGTGATCGCCGCCTACGCGATAGGCGCCCGCAACGCGGTCATCTACGTGCGCGCCGAGTACCCCATAGCCGTCCAGCATGTCCGCATCGCCGCCGAGCAGGCCCGCGAGCGTGGCTACCTCGGCGAGAACCTTCTCGGGACCGGCTTCGGCGTCGAACTCGAGATCCGCGAAGGGGCCGGGGCTTTCGTATGCGGCGAAGAAACGGCGATGATCGCCTCCATCGAGGGCAAGCGAGGCATGCCTCGTTTCCGCCCGCCGTACCCGGCCGAGAAAGGCCTGTGGGGGAAACCGACGGTCATCAACAACGTCGAGACCCTGGCGTGCGTGCCCTGGATCATCCGGCACGGCGCGGCCGAGTTCGCCAAGCACGGCACCGAGACCTCGAAGGGCACCAAGGTCTTCGCCCTCGCGGGCAAGGTCAACCGCGGAGGGCTGATCGAGGTGCCCATGGGTATCACGATCCGCGAGATAGTCGAGAAGATCGGCGGCGGCATCACCGACGGAGGCGAGCTGAAAGCCGTGCAGATAGGCGGACCTTCCGGCGGATGCCTCCCGGCTGAGCTCGCCGACACGCCCATCGATTTCGAGGCGCTCACCGGGGCCGGGGCGATGATGGGCTCCGGCGGTCTCGTCGTCCTCGACACGAACGACTGCATGGTCGACGTGGCGCGGTTCTTCCTCGAGTTCACGCAGACCGAGTCCTGCGGCAAGTGCACCTTCTGCCGGATCGGCACGAAGAGGATGCTCGAAACTCTCGAGCGCCTGTGCGCGGGGGAGGGCAAGGCTTCGGACATCGACGAGCTCGAGGAGCTTGCCGACCGCATCAAGCGCACCAGCCTCTGCGGCCTCGGCAAGACCGCACCGAACCCGGTGCTGACGACGCTCCGGTACTTCCGCGATGAGTACGAGGCACACATCGAGGGGCGGTGCCCTGCCGGCCGCTGCGCGAAGCTGGTCTCGTACCGCATAACCGACAAGTGCATCGGCTGCACCCTCTGTGCGCAAAACTGTCCCGCCGAGGCGATAGCCCCCGACCCCTACAGGCAGCACGAGATAGACGACGAGAAGTGCGTCCGTTGCGGGGGGTGCAAGACGATTTGCCCGCAGGATGCGATCGAGATAGTGGAGAAGAAGCGGCAGCCCGTCAAGCTGCCCGAGTTCGAGACGGCGAAAGAGGGCTGAGGCTTGCCCAAGCTGAGCATAGACGGACGCGAGGTGGAGCTTCCCGAGGGGGCAACGGTCCTCGACGGCGCGCGCGAGCTCGGTATCGACGTGCCGACGATCTGCCACATCGACGGCGCCGAGCCCTGCTCCTCGTGCTTCCTCTGCGCCGTGGCCGTGGAGGGCCGGAAGGAGCTGGTCCCCGCGTGCGCGACCCCCGCCGCCGACGGGATGGTGGTCGAAACGAACTCCGAGGATGTCGCCGGAGCCCGGCGCACGGCGCTCGAGCTGCTCCTCTCCGACCACGTCGGCGACTGCGAGGGGCCGTGCACCGTCGGCTGCCCGGCCGGGATGAACATTCCCGAGATGATACGCCTGATCGCCGCGGGGCGCCGGGAGGAAGCCGCCCGCGTCACGCGAGAGAGTATCCCGCTGTCGGCGTCGCTGGGACGGATATGCCCGCGCTTCTGCGAGCGCGTCTGCCGCAGGGGCGAGGTCGATGAGCCGATCAATATCTGCGAGCTCAAGCGCTTCGCCGGCGAAGGCGCGCTCGACAGCGATTTCATTGAGAAGCCGGCCGCCGCGAGCGGCAAGTCGGTGGCCGTCGTGGGCGCCGGGCCGGCGGGCCTTTCCTGCGCCTGCCACCTGCGCAGAATGGGACACGCGGTCACCATATTCGAGGCCGAGGACGAGCCCGGCGGCGCCTTCCGATACGCCATCCCCGATTTCAGGCTGCCAGCAGCGACGGTGCTTGCCGAGGCCGAGTCGATTCTGCGCCTCGGCATCGAGATGAAGACGGGCTTTCGCATTGGCGAGGACGTTTCCCTCAAGGAGCTCCGCAAGGATTTCGATGCCGTCTTCGTCGCGACCGGGGCTCCGGTGCCGGTAGCCGGCAAGATGCGCGGCGCCAAGGAGGCCGTGAGCGCCCTGGAGTTCCTCTCCGCCGTGGGGCGGGGCGAGCCGGTCTCGGCCGAGGAACTCGGTGATCGAGTCGTCGTCATCGGCGGCGACACTCCGGCCCTCGATGCGGCCCGGACGGCCCGACGCCTCGGGGCGACGTACGTCTGGGCCCTGTGGGAGGAAGCGCCCGGGAAAATGCAGGCTCCGGACGACCTCGTGTGCTCTGCCGAGGCGGAGCACGTTGAGGTCGCAACGGGGACGGGGGAGCTTCTCGTCAAGCGGGGCGACGAGGGCCTGGTGGTCGCGAGAAGGGCACACCCCGAGGCCGACCCGCTCGCCGCATCTTACGTCATCGCCAGCGCGGGGAGGAAGGCCGACACCGCACTGGCCGAGTCCGAAGGGCTGGAGGTGAACCCCCGCGGCATAGAGGTCGACCGCCGGACGCTCGCCACAAACCTGGAAGGCGTCTTCGCCGGCGGCGAGGCTGCGACCGGTCCGGGCGCGGGGGTCCGCGCGGTGGCCGCCGGCAGGCGGGCGGCAGCCTCGATCGACCAGTTCCTCTGCGGCGCCGAGGTCACGGGCGAGGCCAGGGAGTTCAACAGCCGGATCGGTCGACTCGAGGGCGCGGAGCGCGCGGCTATTCTCTTCGGCGTCCGAGCCGCCGACCGCTCCTCCGGGACCGAGGCGCCCGCCGCCGGGAGATCCTGCAACTTCGGCGAGGTCGTGAGCGTCCTCACCGAGGAGCAGGCCATGGCCGAGGCCGCCCGCTGCCTCGACTGCGACTGCATCAAGAAGACCGACTGCCGTCTGCGCGATCTCGCCAACGAGTACGGCGCGAGCCAAAGCCGTTTCAAAGGCGAGCGGCGGAGCTTCTCCCGCGACGAAACGCACGAGGAGATCGTCTACGAGCCCGGCAAGTGCGTCCTCTGCGGCATCTGTGTTCGCGTCGCCTCCGAGGCAGACGAAGCTAGGGGCATATCGTTCCTCAAGCGCGGCTTCGCGGTGAAGGTCGGCGGGGCCTTCGAGGACTCGATCCGTGAGGCGCTCAGGGCCGCTCCCGTCGAATGCGCGAAGGCCTGCCCCACCGGGGCGATCTCCCTGAAGCGCGTCCCGGCCTCCGCCTCGGGAGGCGGCAGCGCATGAGGATCGTCTACATCGCCGCGGGCGCCGCAGGCTCCTACTGCGGGGCCTGCAAGCGCGACGCTTCGCTCGCGAAGGGCATCATCGCGCGCGGCCACGACGTAATGGTGATCCCGCTTTACACCCCGCTCAGCCTGGACGAGCCGGACCCGAGCGAGAACGAGGTCTTCTACGGCGGTATCAGCGTGTGGCTCGAGGATCACTCGCGCATCTTCCGCCGCCGGCTCCCCCTCATAGACAGGCTGCTCGACAACCCGCGGCTCCTCGGCCTGCTGTCGCGTTTCGGCATCGAAACGGATCCCGCCAAGCTCGGGCCCATGACCGTCTCGGTTCTTAAGGGGGCAGACGGACGTCAGCGGAAGGAACTGGCTAGGCTCGTCGAGTTTCTCAAATCGGGCGACCGGCCCGACGTCGTTCACCTCACGAATACGCTCCTCGCCGGCATAGCGCCCGCGGTTGCCGGGGAGTTGGGGTGCCGCGTCGTCTGCTCGCTCACCGGGGGCGAGAGCTTCCTGAGGTCTCTCCCCGAGCCCCATCGCACCGAGGCGCTGGACGTGTTGCGCAGGATGGCCGCAGCGGTTGATACCTTCATCTCCCCCGGGGAGTCCTACGCCGACGAGATGGCCGGGGTGCTTTCCGTCGAGCGCTCACGCATACGCGTCGTCCGAACCGGCATCGATCTCTCGCCCTACTCCGAAGAGGCCGTGCGGCCGGCGGGGCCCTTCCGCATCGGCTTCCTGTCACGGATCGTTCCAGACAAGGGGCTGGACATCCTGGCGAAAGCCTTCCGCATCATCTGCCGGGAGGGAGACGGAGAATCGGTCCTGGCCGTCGCGGGACAGGCGATGGGGGAGGGGGCTGCCCTCTGGCGGGAGCTGCGCGACGGGCTCGAGACCGATGGGCTGGGAGAGCGGATCGAGTACGCCGGCGAGCTCACTCTCGGAGAGAAGGCCCGCTTCCTCGCCGGGCTCGATGTTCTGGCCCTGCCAAGCAGGAAGGACGAGCGCCTGGCGGTCTCGTGCATCGAAGCCATGGCGTCAGGCACGCCGCTGGTGGTGCCGAACCGGGGCATCTTCCCCGAGATGATTGCCCTCACAGGAGGCGGCGTTCTCGTCGACCCCGGCGGCTCGGAAGCCGGATATGCCGCGGCGGTCGCGGCCGCGCTGGCAGAGCTCCGCGACAGCCCCGCCCGCCTGGCGGAACTGGCCGATGCGGCACGCGAGGGAGTGCACCGGCATTATGCTATGGACGTAATTGCGAACGCCATACTTGATGTCTACGCTGGGGCGCCCGGAGCTGAATAGGGGCTGGGACGGTATGTCTAACCGGCTGGGCAGAGCTGAATCTTCCGGGCGGGTGTCCGTCTGTGTATCTTAGG
>Ga0272442_10009405_pt1 | contig 12223 bp, 9 predicted proteins | sample SSMForm2O_FD_200262 | JGI IMG/M metagenome (GOLD analysis project Ga0272442, IMG submission 200262) | Marine sediment archaeal communities from Little Sippewissett salt marsh, Falmouth, MA, United States - SSM-Form-2O | ecosystem: Environmental > Aquatic > Marine > Wetlands > Sediment ... | reverse complement strand
TCGAAGGAGACGGAGTTTATGATTTCACAGACACAAACGAGGGATGGCTTAATCATACCTATGAACAAACATCATACAATGGAATAGAAAGAGCCGCATTCACAGCAGAGTTAAAAGTAACAGATGATGATAATAAAACAGGAGTAAAATACGTAACTGACATAGCTGTATCACCAGCTCTAACTGATGATACTGACGGGGATGGTCTCACTAACGAAGAGGAAATCTATACATATGGAACTAACATGGACAATGCTGATTTTGATCGAGACACCCTTAATGATTATCAAGAGCTATTAATCTACAATACAGATCCTTATAAACATGACACAGACAGCGATGGAATCAGAGATGATCGGGAGATACTCATAGCAGGTTTCTTTGGTTTAAACGCAACAGATGACGCAGATGGAGATGGACTACCAAATATCCTGGATGCAGACTCTGACAACGATGGAATAAAAGATGGAAGAGAGTACACTTTTGCTAGACCGGACACATATGACCCTGTAGAAATACAAGTATTAGACTACAACAACTGGGATGGAACCAACCCATACCGCTCAGATACAGATTTCGATGGTATAAGCGACTATGCCGAGGAAGAAGAAACAGCAATATGGGGAGTACTAAGTAAACCTCATCTCTATCTAAGCGGTAAAAATGGTGACACCGACAACGATGGCTTAAGTGATTACGAAGAAGTATACGTATACGCCTCTGAATCACATAAAAGAGACACAGATGGAGACGGCTTAGACGACGGCATTGATCTGCAACCTTTAACAGAAGTAGTCACAATGGGAATACTCGATGAAGACTTTCCACATGGTTTTAAAACAACAGTCGTAGAAAACGAACACGGCATACGATGGACAAGATACTACCCAAAACACATGTTAAGATTCGAAACAGATGTAAGACTATGCGGCCTAGATGGAACCTCATGGGATATTTGGGGAGAAGATGAATGCCTTGGAAACGAAGGAGTACTCGACAGCGACATATCCTCCGACACCCTATCAGAAATAGGATACGGCGACTACGAAGTATACGATCACACAGAAAAATATGAAGGATCCACAATCATAATGCCCTATGCAACAGAAACAACAGACGGACTGCAACATTATAAAATAGTATACGCACTAGAAGGACGAGAGTACTTTATAAACCTCTGGAACACCGTAATAGCAAAAGACCCAAACAATATGTATTACACAGCCCAAGAAATAGGCCTTGAAAAAAATTATAACAACTCAATAGAACTACAATTCAAAATACTTGAATCAAGAGATAAATACGACATCAGCAACGAAGAAAACCTATACATCCCAGCATTCCTCTACAAACTATTCGAAAAAGGAACCAGCGGAATGAGCCTAGACAGTGGGAAACTAGTATATTATCAAACTCCTGTCTTTGACGGAATCGCGCAGGCAACAGAAATCAAAGATAAAAAACACTGGTACCATGCTGAAATCAAACTACCAAAAGATAACATCTCACAAGAAAACATGATCATAGTTATCTCACCAATATGGATCAAATCAGAAGGACAGGAAACTCTAAGCCCGAAAAACCTGAAATTCGCCTCTTTATCAAAAATAGTTTATTATAACGATGGAAAACTCAGGGTCGGATGTAGAACCTTTGATGATCTACATAAATCAATTTCAATACCTTCAAGCTGGGATGGAGAAGTCTATAAAAATTATTCGTCCATCAAAAAAATCAGTGACTCAGAATACCAGGTAATAGAAGTCAAATCAGTGAAAAAAGTAAAAAAAGACTCTGAAAGATGGGATGTAAGAGCACCTCATACAATCTATGAACAAGTGTTAAGTTCAAAATCCTCAAAATTTGACAACGTTGATGATTTCACCGGGGAACTAAGTACATACAAATATGAGGATATTAGAAAAACACTCAAGGAAGCCGCACCAGATTGTGTTCTAGCAACTGATTATCAGATAGCCGCGATTAAATTCCCTGATGCTGACCTTTTAGCAAAAGAAACAAAATGGGCTCTCACGGCAGCTACCAGTAAATTCGTTGAAGAGAAACTCGCTCCAGAAATCTTTGGAGCTGGCGTTAAAAACTTAGATTTTAAAGCAAACGCTGCATGTGCTGTTGTATTCGGAGCCGTTGATATATCAATCGCAGCGTATCATTACGCAAATGCAGACAACCGTATTTTAGAAAGACAATACGCAGAGGAAATGTGGGCAGCAGGCGTAAGTATCGGTTTGAATTTAATTCCATATTTCATCATCGTAGAAGCCGCTGTAAAATTAATAGTATATCTCTACGAATGGATCGTTGGATGGCCAGAAGATGTCAATATTGGTACCTTGTCTGATCCTGCAGCACTTATTGTTTTCGCTGTTGAATATTTCATACCCAGTACCATCCCATCAGATTTCGCAAAGAAAGCATTGAAAGATGCATGTAACATCATGCAAGATAACGTTGAAAGAATAAACCTTCTCAGAGATGAAGGAGAAAGATTCTACGTGTTTATACCACCATGATCACAGTGTTAGTATTCTTTCTACATTAGTAACTATTGAACCAATCAGAGAAAATCATCAATATATATTTCCATTTTATATAGATAAATTTATGTATTGACAATTATGTATCCATCCTGGGAGAAAATGAAAAAAATATTTTCAATAAGTATATTGATAATTTTATTAACAACATCAGCAAACATTGTAAGCAGTATTAAAATAACAAATCTTGAACAGACATCGACCATCTATGTTGACGATGATAATACCATAGGACCCTGGCTAGGAACAACAAATCATCCCTACAACATGATAAATCAGGCTTTAGAAAACATTACATCTACTAGTAATATTTTCGTTTTCAACGGAACATATACTGAAAACATTATTATCAGTAAATCAATAAATTTAATAGGTGAAAACAAAGAAAACACGATAATAAATGGAAACTATAAGGATACAGTCATTCAGATCAACTCAGATAATGTAAACATTCATGGTTTTACAATTAAGAATTCCAAAGGGAAAAACCATAACGCAGGAATCACAATAGAATCAAACAACAATACCATTTCAGATTGCATAATATATCGGACAAGAAAAGGTTTAAACCTTGAAAAAGCCGAGGGCAATAAAATCATTGACTGTCTTTTTCATACAAATGGCGAGGGAATATTCCTAAACACATGCAACAATTGTGAGATAATAAACTGCGAACTATGCCATAACGCCATTGGTATTGACCTTAGAAAATGCACAAATACCGAGATTATGAATTCTTATACTCATGAAAACGGTATAGGCATATTTCTTAACTATTCATCAGATATAAAAATAACAGAGTGCGCTATTTGTGATAACAACAATAACCAAGGTGGCTGCTTCATTTTCAACTCAGAAGATATAAAAGTTTTTAACTCTCATTTCCAACATAACGGTCTCAGTTTTAGAGCAGATGATAGTTCAAAAATAAACGTTGATAGATGTACATTTCGTTATAATGCACATGTCTGCATCTATGTCAAAGGCGACTCTAAGGATATCACAATTTCAAAATGTGACATAATTGAAAACCTACGTCATGGTGTACAAGTTAGAAGCGGTGAATGCACAGTAAGAGACAACAACATATACGATAATTGGATCGACGGTGTCAATGTACAAAACGGTGAGTGCAATGCTCGTTTTAACTGGTGGGGAACAAGATTTGGACCTTATTTAGGTGGCGTAAGATTAGCCGATTTCAACAAATGGATTACAATGGATCTTTTACTAATACCCTGGCGTTTTAAACCTGTGATAAAAACAGGTGCTGACTGGGAGATAAACGATGTTTTCACAAAAACAATAATACATAGTTATGGAGATGAAAATATTGTTTTACCAGGTTTAGACTCAGACAATGACAACCTCCCAGACTGGTGGGAGACCAAATGGGGTTACAACCCGTTTTCCTGGGATGACCATGCCAATATCGATGAGGATGGTGATGCATTAAATAACTTTGAAGAATGCTACATGGATGATTATGACGCAAGTCCATATTTTAAGGATGTTTTTTTAGAAATCGACTGGATGACATCTAAAAAACCAGGTATTACAAATAAACCATCCAATGAGCTTCTTAAACAAATGAAAAATAGATTCAAAGAACATAACATAAATCTACATATAGACCTAGGTGAAATGGGCTGTGGAGAAAAGATACCATATAGTTCCCGTTTCAACTACGACATATTAATTGATTACTACTGGGATTATTTTTTACAAAACGATCTTAATAATCCTCGTAAAAACATATTCCATTACGACATCATAGTTGATAAAGGCCCAGGAGCAGGTTTCTGTTTCATGGGCTGGGCACATGTAAATGGTATCTGTATATCTGCTCAGATATTACAAGAAGTATATGATTACATGAGTAGAGACAGGTTGATTGTGTATGGTTCTATGCATGAACTAGGTCATACATTTGGTCTTTTCTCTGATGATTACGGTGGAAATGATAACCGGGCAGCATCCGAGTTTAAATACATAGATTTCTGGATTTACAGGAATTATAAAAGCATTATGAACTATCGATACTCCTGGACAATCCTAGATTATTCAGATGGAGATAATGGACGTGTTGACTCTGATGATTGGAGTAATCTTGATTATGGTTTTATGAAAAACACTAATTTTAACTGGCCACCAGATTAAAAAAATATACTTTTTAGTCTTCTTTCCATTTAGTTAGAAATACTCCTATTAGGAAGAATACCAGGGCGAATACTAGGACGAAAGCTGTGAAATATATTGTTTTACCAAAGTCATCATATATCATAGCATTTCTAAGTCCTTCATTCACATAATATAATGGTAAAACCTGTGCAACGTTTTGTAAGAACTCTGGCATTTGCGCCAATGGGAAGAATGTCCCAGCGAGGAACATCATCGGGAATGTTATCGCACCACCCGCCATATCAGCGGTTTCTTCATCTTTCACGAATCGTCCTATGATCATTCCCATCCCCGAGAATAGGAAGCTTGTAGCTATTACCAGTATGAAAAAGAATATACTGATTTTGATACTTAGACCCCATACCAGGATACCAAAGAATAGTATCACAAATGTTGAAATGAATGATAAGACAAGCATGAATAACATTTTTGAAAGAATCCATTCCGCACGTGTAACAGGCATTGTTAGTAGTTTACGAAGGATCCCATCCTTACGATATTTAGTATTACGTTCAATGCTTCCATAAATCATTGAGGTCATAATTGTGAAACCTATCATCCCTGGTACAAAGAAATCTATGAAATTGAATTCCTCACCAAGTGTGCTAACATCATCTAACCCGATAACGGATTTACTACCTGTAAGCCCCATATTATACTCGTAGAGTGTGCTTGTAATAATGTTTCTTATAACAGATGTCGTGGTCTGCTCCGAGGGATCATAAAAAAATGATATATTCACTGAAACATTCTCATCGACATAGGATTGTTGCAATGTTTCACTGAAATCCTCAGGTATCTGTATCGCCACAGATTTACTTTCTTCTTGCAAGTATTCTGATAGATCTGTATCAGCATCGACTATGGTAATCTTCAAAAGTGAAATATTTTCTAAAATATTGATATAACTCTCCGATAGTTCACTATCATCTAAATCCTGAATTACTAAATCATATTCTACTTCACCAGTTCCGGAGAATATAGACCCAAATATCATAATGAGAAGCACAGGGAATAAAATCGTCCAAAAAACAGTTCCCTTACTACGAAGCCATTGTTTCAGACTTGATCGTAGATCAGCAAGTATGAATTTCATGTTCATATCGCATCCCCCGAGAGACGTGCACCAGTGAGTTTTAGGAAAATCTCCTCAAGATTTGAACGGCGAATATCAATACTGCCATATTCAATGCATTCATGTTTCAAAATAGAAAGAACATCAAGGACTTTTTCTTTAAAAGCTATCTTAACAGCAATATCACCATTGCCCTCCCTTTTTACATCAAAACCCTGTTCACGAAGGATATCAATAGCTGCTTTAGATTGACAATCTTTAACCCTTAGAATACTCCCTGCTCCATGTTTATTAATAAGCTCCTCAAGAGAACCCTCAGCGATAATTTTACCCTTATGAATAATAGCAATGTGATCAGCGAGATACTCAGCTTCCTCCATATAATGTGTGGTAAGAAAAACAGTTTTACCCTTATCACGAAGACCAGCGATAACCTGCCAGACCTCACGACGAGCCTTAGGATCCAAACCAGTCGTAGGCTCATCAAGGAAAACAATCCCAGGATCATTCACCAAAGAAATCGCAACACCAACACGCTGTTTAAGACCACCAGAAAGATCCTTGTAAAGTTTTTTCTCCTCAGATTTCAAATCCATAGCATCAATAATACCATCAATATCAGCATGATTACTATACAACTGTGAAAAATAATCAAGAGTCTCACGAACAGTAAGTCTCTCAAAAGAATGAAACTCCTGAGGAAGAATACCAATACGTTCCTTCACGTCATTAAAAGAAGTACGAATATCCTTACCAAGGATCTTAATATCACCAGCAGTAGGAACACGAATAGACTCAATCATTTCCACAGTAGTAGTTTTACCAGCACCATTAGGACCAAGAAAAGCAAAAACCTCACCTTTTTTCACAGAAAAAGAGATATCATTCACCGCGACCAAGTCCCCATATTCCTTTCTAAGATCATGAACCTCAATAGCATCATCGGAACTAACAACTGCATGAGTTTTAAACACAACTTTACCTAAAGTGTGACATGTTGGGCAGGTTACTTTTACAACCTCACCAGGATTACCAGAAGCGGTAATGATTTTTCCACATTTAGGACATTGAACTTTTTTTTCAATCATAAAATAATTCCTTTTTATAACAAATGGCATAAAAAATAAGTATTTAGTTTTTATCTATATGCTGCTATTATAAAAAATAGTCTTTATTTATCTTATCATAATGTTTATTAACAGAATCTAATTATGAGAAACAAACCTTGAGGTTTATCAGGAGAGAAAAGTGGTAAAACATGGATTTAGACTTTATTAGTAAACTTGCTAAAAGGAATAATTCTAAAATTGTTATGCTTGTCATGGATGGCATTGGTGGTCTTCCAATTGAACTAGGGGGCTCTACCGAACTTGAAAAAGCAAATACTCCTAATCTTGATTCCTTGGCTTCTAAGAGTATTTGTGGGTTGCAATTACCAGTTGGTTCTGGTATCACACCAGGCAGTGGCCCGGGTCATCTTGGTATTTTTGGCTATGATCCTGTGAAGTACAAGGTGGGTCGTGGTGTTCTCGCAGCCCTTGGCATTGGTTTTGATTTACAACCAGGGGATGTTGCTGCTCGTGGTAACTTCTGCACGGTTGATGAGAAAAACCTGGTAGTTGACCGTCGAGCTGGTCGTATTTCATCTGAGAAAAACATGGAGCTTTGTAAAAAAATCTGTGAAAATGTTGATTGCGGTGTGGATCTTTTTGTTCAAACTGTGAAAGAACATAGGTTTCTATTGGTCCTCCGTGGTCAGGGTCTTTCTGGTGATCTTTTTGATACTGATCCTCAGGCTGTTGGTGTTAAACCCTTGGAGCCTAAAGGTTTTTCAAAAAACACTGATAAAACAGTTAGTATCGTTAGAGATTTCCTGGTTCAGACTAAAAAAGTTTTGAGTGATGAGCATCCTGCTAACATGGTGTTACTCCGTGGTTTTTCAACTAAACCTGATTGGCCGTTATTCCCTGATGTTTTTGGACTGCGGAGTGCTGCTATCGCATGTTACCCCATGTATCGTGGTCTTGCACGTTTAATTGGTATGGACCTCCTTGAGACAGGTCAGACTGTTAATGATGAGTTTAGCACTCTTGAAAAACATTGGGATGATTATGATTTCTTCTTTTTACATGTTAAAAAAACAGATAGCTATGGCGAGGATGGTAATTTTTCTAGTAAGGTTTCTGTTATTGAAGAGGTTGATGGTTTAATCCCACGTTTAACAAGTTTAAACCCTGATGTAGTTATAGTAACAGGGGATCATTCCACACCTTCTCTTTTGAAGGCTCATAGCTGGCATCCAGTACCTCTTTTGATTTGGTCGAAATATTGTAGATCTGATAATATTAAAAAATTCGGTGAACGAGACTGTGTATCTGGTGGTTTAGGACCCAGACTTCCAGGTGTAGAAATTATGCCTATTGCCATGGCAAATGCTCTAAGACTTGAAAAATTTGGAGCATGAATTGATAGGATAGAAGAAGAAATGCAGATAAAACGTTTTGTTTCACTTATCCCTTTTTTGATTTTTTGTGTAATAATGATTTCATTTTTTTATAATGGCTTTTTATATCCTATAGAATCTGACTTCTGGATTGTAAGATTTGGAATTCCAATACTTGTATTTGAGTTATGTAGCATTTTTGTTATCCTTTTTTTTCTAAGTATTACTGGTGAAGATAAATCATTTAACTGGGCCATTTTCCTTTCAACTTTCGTGTTTCCTTTATTCTTTTGTTTTGCAGTTTCATTTTTTTATAATATTTTTCTTTTTCCGTATTTTTTGTTATCAATTTTCATAAAATATCTTGGTTTTAGAAAAATTAAAAATTTTGATGATTTTCCAGGATTAACCATAACAAGTCTATCTCTATTATTTTCAATGGTTATTGGTGGTGTTTTTGAATCTTATTTATCAAAATCGTATCCTGCTCAAAGCGAGATAATTGTTGATTATATAATTAACAATATGCCAGTTGAAGGCGATAATACTATCACTGGAAGTTTCGTTGTTCTTTTTGGGTTTTTTTATTTTTCATTCCAGATAATCTTTACACTGATATATGAGATATTCCACAATAAAAAAAGAAAGAGTGCAGGAGACGAGATTTGAACACTAGTTCAGCCATAAAACGTTTTTTTTATAACTAATTTTTTTAAATAGATAATCATTAGATATTATAAGTGAAACTATGTCCCAAATATTAATGAATCCTATTGGAAAAATTTATTCACCATATAAAAAAAGTAAGGACATTCCTATACAAGGAAGATTTAAAGATGATGTAGAGGCTTTTATAGAACTGAAAAAGGAATATGTTAAAGGCTTAAAAGATTTAGATAAATTTAGCCATTGTATACTTATCTATTACTTTCATAAATCAAATAAAATAACAATTGAGGGGAAACCGTTTCTTGAAGATGAAAAACATGGTATATTTGCAATACGTAGTCCCCATCGTCCAAATCATATAGGTTTCTCTGTTGTTAAAATCCAACGGATTCAAGGAAGTAGACTTTATTTTACTCAGGTGGATATGATAGATGGGACGCCTCTTTTAGATATTAAACCCTACGTGAAATATTTTGATAGCCGGGAAGATGTTATTTCTGGTTGGCTAGAGAAACATTTTAAAAATGGAAAAATCCCTGATAAAACAATTGTTAGATGAATAAGAGAAAAAATATTCTAATGTTCTAAATCGTTTACTATTTTTGCATACTTCTCATGAATCATCTTCTGGTCAAACTCCCAGAAGTCCTGAAGCATATTATCCTGTTCCTCTTTACTAAAGTAATCTAAAATTGGGAAAAAAAACTCTTTATCTTCGATATAAATATGTTTTGGATATAATTTAACCAGTTTTTCTAAATTAGATGCAATCTCCTTTATTGATCCTTTGTTTCCTTTTACAACAGAGATGTTTGCATTATTAAGAGCACTTACTGTTTTCCTAGCAAATACATGGTCTTCTAATAATTTATTTATTATTTTCTTATGTTCTTTAGTAAGTTCTTTTTTTTCAAGGTCTCTAAAAAGAATATCCTCTTCTTTCCCATGATGCGTTCTATCTGCATATGTTCTGAAAAAATCGACTCCTAATAAAATAATATTTGTGTCTACCTTGCTAGTCTCTTTAATTTTTGTTAGTTCTTTTTCTAATATTTTGACCATGCGTTCAATTAATCTGTGTTCCCGCATTAATGGACCAATGGGTTTCATTTTATTCTCCTCTTTGATGTATATATTTTTGTAACATTATTTTAAATTAAATAGTTTCTCTAAATTTATGCAGGGGAAGGGATTTGAACACATGATTACCGGTAAAAATCACATTATTATTTACGATTCTTCCAATATCGTCTACCAAAACTATATGCAATTATTGTAATAATTAATACAATAAAAACTAAATTGATGAGTGCAATCATTTCGGTTTTAAAAATAATTATATTAACGCTTAATAGAGTAATCAAAAAAGCTGAAAGGTAAATAGAAACATATTTAGGGTTGTCAAGACCAACTTCTTTCATTTCTTTTTTAAAAACATTTTTAAGGTTGTCAAAGCCGACTTCCTTTATTTCTTTTTTAAAACATAATATATAAACTAAAATTTGATAAACCACAAAAAATAAGATTGCTAATAAAATTCCTACACCCTCAGGAAAATGAAAAATTAATAAATTCCAAAAATAAATTAAAAAACTCATTACAATACCAAAAAGAACCGCTGCAAATCTTGGATAGTTACCGCCTATCCAACCCGCTTGAGATGACATATAATATAAATCCTCTGTATTGCTTTAATATTTTTAGGATATGAAAACCCATGTAAATAATTTTAGTGTAGGCGGAGAAATTTAAACACCAATTTAGCCATAAAAAAATAAAGTATCGCTCCTGTTGACATAAAAAGAGTAAATTTATGAGCAATTAGTCTATCTTAGAGTTGAGGAGAACAGGATGAAAAAGAAATTATTAGGTTTAATTATCTCTTTTATATTACTGTGTATTGTTTTATGTGGATGTGGAGGAAAAAGCGGTGATTGGGTTAATTATGTATATATATCACCCAATGGTGAATATATAATCTCAGATGATGGTAGATCTATACAATTTTGGAATGTAACTACTCAAAAAGAACTTGTGTATAATACAGATGAAGAGGGATACTACTGTTGGTCTCCAACTGGTCAGTATATTGCAAATAATGGTAAGATTAGAGAATTTCCATCCATGAAAGAAATTGCTAATTATTCTGGTTATTTTTTTGATTGGTCTGCAAATGGAGAAATTTTTGTTTCGATAGGAGATACAAATACTACCTATAGCAATAATGAGTTGAAAAAAATAGAACTTTTTAATACAACCGATTTCTCAATCATTAAAACAATATCTATAGATGATTCATCATATGTAAAATTAAGAATAAAAGTATCACCTGATGGAAAAAAAATATTGTACTATTCTACAAATTCAAACTCGCTTAAAGTTGTTGATACTGAGTCTGAGAATATAACAGTGCTAATCGATTTTGATGAGATTAAACATCCATGTGATATAGAAGGAATAGATGGGTTTGAATTATGGTTTTCTTGGTCTTCAGATGGTAATTATATAGGTATTGCGACACATTATGATATGCAATGTTGGAATAACTTCTTAATTAATTCAGAAAACGGTGAATTAATCTCCAATTCTACAATAACGACTGCTTTATATCACGAAGGTACAGTCGATTTTTCTCCAGATTGTAATAGAATTTCTTATTGCAATTCAAATATAGAGATATGGAATCTATCTGATGGTGATACAATAAAAGTGTTATCAGATGATGCATGTACTTCTATTGATTGGTCACTAAATGGAGAAAAAATTGCAACCGGTGGAGATGGATTAATAAAAGTATATGACGCACAAACAAGTGAATTATTAGCATCAATGAAAACAAAAGAATATGATGTACCAGGATTTGAGCTGATTATTGTAATCTTTGCAATTGCGTTAATTTTATTAAGGAGAAAAAGATAATTTAGATTAGTGCAGGGGAGGGGATTTGAACACATGATTACCGGTAAAAATCAAACATGGTTTTGTAATCAACTATTCCTCAAAAGGCCAACGACCAACTTGTGTTCCTCGAGGTTTATATACCAATTCTACTTCACCACCACAATTAGTGATCATATCACCCACATCAATAAAACCTGTTGGTAAGGTAGCATTACCCATTGTTAATTCAATATCACTCCAATTATAATATGAATATTTTTCAACTTTTATTACTGTTAAGGTTTTGTTTACCAAATCCATTTTGCAATACATCACACGTTCAGCAGGAGGATACCCCTCAATTCCATATCTAACGTATTGTAAAATACCTGCAAATATTGATACTAAAACAACAAT
>Ga0272442_10009403_pt1 | contig 12225 bp, 11 predicted proteins | sample SSMForm2O_FD_200262 | JGI IMG/M metagenome (GOLD analysis project Ga0272442, IMG submission 200262) | Marine sediment archaeal communities from Little Sippewissett salt marsh, Falmouth, MA, United States - SSM-Form-2O | ecosystem: Environmental > Aquatic > Marine > Wetlands > Sediment ... | reverse complement strand
CGGCTGCCTTGAGCCAGCCTCTTAGGATTACAGGAGCCCGCTTGACAGAATCCATGGACCACTGTATAGGCGTACGCGATCTGCGGGCTTCCATAGATTGGGTGGCACGCTCGCGACCTGTCGCGGGACAAGTTTTGCGCGTGAACTGCGGGTCCTTTCAGGGAAGGGGTGAACCATGCCAGAGCGGCAGTTCGAACCGATGACGGTTGGGCAGATCCTCGATCAGACGTTCCGGTTGTACAAGCGGAACTTCCTGCGGTTCGTCGCTATCGTTGCGGTTGTGCAAGTGCCGTTGGCACTCATCAGCATGCTGCTGTTGGTGCCCGTCGCCACGAACGCCGGTTTCCAGCAACAGCAGGCTGGCATACCTGGATCGGCCGAATGGATGGTGTCCGACGACTATGGGCAGGCCGGCAACACCGTAAGCGATCCGGACCTGCCTTTCGGAGCCATCTTCCTCGGTGGGTTCGTGGCTGGCCTGATATGGTGGTTGGCTGCGACGTTGAGCAATGCGGCGCTGATCAAGAGTGTTTCGGAGTCGTACCTGGGGCGCGAAGCAACTGTCGGCGAGGCGTACAGGTTCGTCTTGCCCAAGCTCTGGCGACTCTTATGGGCGGGCATAATGGTTGCTGTTATCGTATCCATTGGCTTTCTGCTGTTGATCGTGCCGGGCGTAATCTTCGCGATATACTTTGCACTAACGACGCAAGCCATTGTCGTTGAGGACGTCAGCGCCAAGGGGGGCATGTCACGCAGTAAGGAACTCGCTTCCGGCAACAAGGGCAAGGTGTGCGGGCTGCTCGTATTGGTCACGATCATCGGCGCCATCATTGGCTGGATATTCGGTGCTGCCGGCGAAGCTTTGGGGTTTCTGCTACCCGCCCAGAGCGAGATGACTGCAATGGTGATCAGCCAGTCCTCCAGTCTGATCGGGCAAGTGCTTGCCGCGCCGATCGGCGCAGCCGCCATGATTCTTCTTTACTACGACCTGCGCATACGCAAGGAAGGCTTCGACCTCGAGATGCTGGCCAAGAGTCTCGGATCGAGCCCCACTGCAACGGTTTCGAATGCGAGTGAACTCTAACCGACGTCGGTTCGCCTGGGTGGCGAGCACATCGCTGATTGGCGCGCTATCATGGTCAGCCTTGGCAACTGCCGCGTGGGCGTCCAACGGCTTTTCATCTGAGGCTCCCAAGTTCCAGCGCCCCCGCCCGGACGCGATCCGCGCTGAACTGCGCCAGATCCTTGCCGACCCGCGGTACGCCCCTCGCAAGACCATGTGGCAGTGGGTACGTGATAAACTGACGGCTTGGCGGTGGCCGGACGTACATTGGGGCCGCACCTGGGCAAAGCCGTTGGCCATGGTCCTGCTGGTTTGGTGCCTGTTGGCGCTGGCAGCGGTCCTGGCACATCTGGTATGGACCGTTCTGGTAGTGATACGTCACACGACGCTGGGCCGCCACGTGAGTATTCAAAGCCGCCATCTGCGCGCGGGCGGCGCCAGCTACGAGCAGTTGTGCACTGAGATGCGGCGCTTGGCCGAAACGGGTGCCTACCGTGAAGCGGTCAGCGTGATGATGATCGCTCTGCTGCGCTGGCTCGACGCAGCCAATGTGCTCCACTATCACGAGAGTAAGACGAACGGGGACTACGTTTCTGAATTTGTGGCCGCGTCTCCCGGTCGTGAGGATTTCCGGCAATTCATTGTCTCCTTCGAAGAGTCCGTCTACGGCAGCGCACCGTGCGGGCCGCGGGTGTACGAACGATTGGATTCCGTATTCCAGCGCATACGCAACTATGTCGCCCAAGATCCACAAGTCTGACGTCGTGATCCTCGCGGTGCTGGGGGTCTTCTCGGTGGTGCTCATCGCGGCCCTGATCGGCTGGGAGCAGCTAGGACGCCAGGAGGATGCGACGGCCGGCATCCGTACGACGCGATCGACCAACGTGGAAGGCATGTTGGTGTGCTACACGCTGTTCGAGCGCCTGGGCATGACGGTCAAACGCATGGAGTTGCCTTTCAGCACCGATTCGCTGGACGCTGTGGACGCGCTGTGGGTCGTCGATCCCCTGCTTGCGATCCGCGGAGCTGAGCGGGCGGCGTTGGAGGACTGGGTCCGTCGAGGAGGGGTGGTAGCCTGCTCCGCGTCGGTGGGCCACTCACTGAATGTACTTCATCCGATCGAGCTTCCGGCATGTAGGCGCTGCTGCGATAGCACGCATCGGCCGAGGGCAACCACACGTTCGGTACTGCCAAGTCTGGAAGGCGACTTCCCCTTGGCCCGCGACGTTGCGTCGGCCGAGTTCGCCACCAACGCGGCGATCAACATCGATATGAGCGAGCAGCCCGCCGAGACATCCTGCCTCGAGGTGCTTTTTGCTGATCCAGCGGGCCCACGGGCGGTCACGCGGAGCATGGGTGAAGGGCGCGTTATCGTACTGGCCGACAGCTCCTTCCTGGCAAACGGATGGCTCGGACGACAGCACAACGCCGTCCTGGCTGTAAATCTGATCGCATACTGTTTCGAGCATGCAGGCGGCGCACGAGTGGCCTTTGATGAGTATCACCTTGGTTACGGTCGGCACGAGACCGGATGGAGCGTCCTGGCCGCCATGCTGTGGCACAGCAGCCCCGGATGGGCCGTGCTCACCCTGACCGTGAGCGGCATTCTGCTGCTGATCTGCAAAGGTCGTCGGTTCGGCACTCGCCGGCACCCGGTTCGCTCTCAGCGACGGTCCAAACTTGAGTACGTGCACGCCGTTGGCGCCACGTACCGGGCGGCCGGGGCGCATGGCTTGGCGCTGAAGCTTATCCTGCAGGGCTTTCGACAGCGGGCGGCTGTGGCGCTGCATCTGCCACCCGCCGCGTCCCTCGCGGACATCGCAGCTGCTCTGAGTCGGCGCAGCGGCAGACCGCCTCAACGCTACATGCAACCCCTAAGGCGATGCGAGCAGGCCGTCGAGACCGGTCGGCTCAGTGCTCGGCGGGCCTCATCGTTGCTGGCGCAATTGGCCGAAGTGGAAACGGAGGTATTGGATGGACATCCATCAAGCCGGTGAGATTGTTCGCCGCCTGTTCGGCGAACTCGACAAAGTCGTGGTGGGTCAGCGTTACGTGCTCGAGCACATGATCGCCGCCCTGCTCTGTGGGGGGCACGCACTGCTCGAAGGTGTGCCCGGGACAGCCAAGACGCTGATGGCACGGGCTTTGTCGTATATCGCCGGCGTGTCATTCCGCCGAATACAGTTCACGCCCGACCTGATGCCCTCCGACATTGTGGGAGTCAGCATTTACAACACCGCCACCGGTGAGTTCACCTTTCGTCCGGGGCCGATCTTTGCCGACATCGTGCTGGCCGACGAGATCAATCGGGCTCCGGCCAAGACGCAGTCGGCACTGCTGGAGGCCATGCAGGAGCGACAGGCGACCGTAGATGGTGTGGCCCACCCAATGTCCCCGGTGTTCACCGTCTTCGCTACGCAAAACCCAGTGGAGTTTGAAGGTACCTATCCGCTCCCTGAAGCCCAGGTCGACCGCTTCGCACTGAAGATCGCGCTGGACTATCCATCTGAGGACGCGGAAGCGACGATCCTGGACAAGGTCGAGGAAGGTTTCGACGCGGCCGATCTTGCTTCGGCGGGCCTTCAGGTGGTTCTCGACCAAACGTCGCTGGCTGCACTGCGCGCCACAGTTCGGACCGTGCGCGTCGAACCCATGGTGCGGCGCTATATCACACAGATCGTGCGGGCGACGCGCGGCCTCCAGCACATTGCGCTGGGCGCTAGTCCCCGGGCGGGGGTGATGATCCTGCACGCAGCCAAAGCGCATGCCCTGATCGCGAAACGCGAATATGTCACCCCCGATGATGTGAAGGCGATGGCCCTGCCGAGCCTGCGGCACCGCGTGATTCTCCAGCCGGAGGTCGAAGTTGAGGGCCGTACGCCGGACGAATGCATCCGCGAGCTTCTGCTAGGCGTTGACGTGCCTCGCTAAGGATGGCCATGCTCCCTTCGGCTCGACTGATCCTGATGGTGGCCGGCGCGGCGCCGATCTTCCTCGCCGGTGCGCTCTATGAGCCGGCCGCGGCGATCGGGGTGCTGTACGTATTGCTGTTGGGTGTGTACGCGGCCATCGACGCACTTCTGCTGCCTCGGCGTCGACACATCACGGTACGGCGTGACGTGCCGCGGCGGATATCGCTTGGCGTACCGACGTGTATCAGCTTCGAAATACACAACTCCACCCGGCGGGAGGTTCAGATCAGCCTGGCCGAGAACCTCCCTGAGTTGGTTGAGGCAGATCCGCCCGTCTCCAGCGCCTTACTTTCTCCAGGCGCCCGCGGCACTGTGGAATACCGGCTGCTGGCTCGCAGAAGGGGGCGTTACACACTGTTGCACACCGACGTCCGCATCCTGCCGAGAGCGGGCCTGTTCTACCGTCAGTTCCGATTGGACTTGCCCGACGAGTTCGATGTCTTCCCGAACCTGGTCAACGTTGAACGCTATGAGTTGCTTTTGAGAAGAGGGCTGCTTCACGAGCACGGACTCGGCCGTTTGCGGCAGATCGGCCAGGGCTCGGAATTCGAGAGCCTGCGCCACCATAGCGCGGGAGACGATATGTCGCGCGTCGATTGGAAAGCGACCGCAAAACGCGCCCGGCTGATCGTCAGGAACTACCAGCCGGAGCGACGTCAAAGCGTCCTCGTGGCGATTGACGTAGGTAGGGCGACGGCGGGAGAATTTGCCGGCGTCAGTCGTCTCGATTATCTGGTGAACGCTACGCTGATGCTCGCTTACGTCGCCTTACGCCAGGGCGACTGGTTCAGTCTGACAGCGTTCAGCGATCGCATTGAAAGCTATCTGCCACCGGTCCGGAGGGTCCAGAGCCTGGATCGAGTTGCACGCGCCCTTTATCGCCTTCAGCCACGTCTGGTCGAGGCCGACTATGCAGCAGCCTGCCGCTTTCTCGGCCTCAAACACCGCAAGCGGAGTCTGGTCTGCCTGATGACCGATGTGATCGATCGAGAGGCCAGCGCGGTCGTGATCGACTATCTCGCCCAGTTCGCCAAGTACCATCTTCCACTCGTGGTTGCGCTCGCCAACCCCGAAATCCGCGAGCTGGCCGAGCTCCCGCTTGCTGCCTCCCGTGACCCCTATGCCAAGGCGGTTGCTCTGGACGTATCGCAGGCTCGTCGCCAAGCGCTCATGCAGATGCGCCGTCTCGGCGTGTCGGTGCTCGATATTGAGCCGACCGCACTGACGGCCGGGCTGATCAACCGCTATCTGGCGATCAAAGCTGCGCGTAGACTGTAGCGCAGCCCAGCCACGTCTCATCCCGTTACAGGGCTTTGCTGCTCATAGTGCGGCGTTTCCGCCCGCCCGCAGGGCCTCGACCCCAGACGAGAAGGTACGCCAGCGCCGCCACCCACAGCACAACACCCAGGGCGATTTTCAACCCATCGGGTAGATAGCTGGGTGTCACAAATCCCTCCACCACGCCGGCCACCGCGAACATCGGGATGGTGCCGAGCACGAGCAAAACAGCCTCGCGAGCGCCGCGGCGAAGCGATGCCATGCGTGTCAGCCCGCCCGGCAAGGCCAAAGCGGCGCCCAGGCGCAAGCCGGCCGCGGAGGCGATCAGGATCGCGAAGATCTCCAGAAGCCCATGCGGCAGGACGAACGACCAGAAGGTATAGGTCAGTTGATGGTTGGCGAAGTGACCGGCGAAACCGCCGAGCATCATGGCGTTGAACAGCACCACGTAACAGGTTCCCACCCCTGCGGTGATGCCCAGGGCGAATGCATTGAGTGCCACCGAGATGTTGTTAGACATGACACCGGCGGCCATCGGGGGGTTGGGTATGCCGCGGAACCTTTCGCTGATGTCCTTTGCAGACACTCCGGGCTGACCGTCCGGCAGCTCCAGCTCGCACGGTACAAACAGGTATGCAGTGGCCGGTCGAATCCGCGAACTTGCATACGCACCCGCAAAACCGGCAAGAAAAACAGCTACCGCCAATGCGGTGAACGCCCACAGTCGGCGAAACAGTCGCGGATAGTCACTACGAAAGAATCGCACCACGGCCTGTAGAGGCCTGGCGTGCCGACGACGATACAGCAGGCCGTGGGCGACAATCGCCAGATGATTGATCCGTTGCTGGAGACTCGGATCCAGCCCGTGCAGGCGTGCGCGGGCTACGTCCACAGCCACGGCCGGATAGAGCCTGGTGAGTTCATGGAGTTCCGTGTCTGTCAGACGCCCCACACCATGACGGCCTGCCTTCTGCACGAGGGCCTCGAGGCGATCCCAGGCGGGGCTGCGCAGTGCCAGGAATCGAGCAGGTGTCATGAATTCGTTTCCCCTTGCCGGATTTCGTCGGAACGCCTGTCTTCTCCCTTGTCCAACAGAGAATCGACATACGACTCAAGCGCCTCAAACGGCTCCTCTTCCGGCGTGCGACCAGCCCGTTGAAGGATCGGCTTGAGCAACTGAGGCAGCAAACGTTGACGCGCTTCGAGCGTTAGTTGCTCGCGCCGCAGGCGATAACTGCTGAGCATCCGGTGCTCCTGAAGGCTCAATCCACTGGCACGCAAGTCCGCAGTGCCAGGCTCGGGTTCCCATAGTCGTTCCTTCTTCTTGTCGGTGCGTGCCGACCACTCACGCGTCTGCTCGCAAACCACCACGGTACCCGCGGCCAGGTCGCCCAGTCGCTGACCCCTGCGGGTCACAAACATGCATAGGCCGGCGACCCCATAGAAGGCAAAACCATCGACCGGTCGCAACAGGTTGCGAACCGCCACATCCATGAACGTGATGGCACCACCCTCGTCCTTGACGACACGGATTCGCTGCTGTCGCTTGCCCGGACTCTGCCCGTTGGTCAGCAGCTCAAAGAAGACAAAGTAGCCCCAGTAGACCGTAAATGCGAACACGATCAGCAGTGCCATAGCCCACAATTCCGGCCCGTTCTCCCATCCGAAATAGCCGAGCGACTCCACTGACCAGATCACGACAAAAGCGATCAGTAGGAGTAGATAGATGCCTAGGATGAGCAGAGTGTCTACCAGCCCGGCGATAAACCGCGAGCCAATTCCGGCCAGGCGGCGCTGCAAGTGGACGTTCTCCGGTGTTTCGATGACGTCGAAATCGTCTATCGCTCCGCCGTTCATCCCACCCCGTATCCGATGGCATCATCCCGCTTTTCTTGAGCGAAAACAAGCGGCAACGCGGCGCTTGGACTACTCCTCCGTCGTCCAGTGGATCGACATCGTGGTCATCTCGGCGTCGGCCGCTCTGGCGACCATCACCATCGCCCGCGTCTTACCCGACTTGCCCATCAGGTGCGCCTGGGCGGCCTGGCCCATCTGCATATCGCGACGCTCCACCGAAAGTCCCTTGTCTTCCAAGGCTTTCTTATAGAAAGTCGCCGCATCGGCCAGCTTCGACGTGGTGGTCATCGTCACCTGGTACGAGTCGCCGCCGCCCTCGGGCTTCTTGCTGTGGGCGCTCTGCACCACCTGGGCGCCGGGCATCACCGGCAGCGGAAAGCCATCGGGCACCTTGCCGCCACCGATGGTCAACGTCCCGTTCTTGCCCTCGAAGCGGGCGGTGTCCTGCTCCATCGTCATCGTTGCGGTCTCGCCTTCGGGCGTGGTCACCACCATCTTGCCACCGTCGCGGTCGATCACCGCTTCGCCCTCTTCGGTGCGGATTACCATCTTGCCGCCGTCAGACTCCACCTGCACCTGCCCGCCCGAGGCCGCCTCGATTGCCTTTTCCTCGGCCTTCTTGCAGCCGCATACCAATACCAACGAGCCCGCCAGAAGCCATCCGAAATGCCGCATCACACACCTTCCTTTCACCCAAGGTTCAGTTCGCCATACTTCGGCTGATGCTATCACTCAAGAATCTGGTCTATCTTCGCCAACTCTTCCTCGGTCAGCGGCGGAGCCTGGGCAACCGCGATGTTGTCGGCCAACTGCTCCACCTTCGACACGCCGATCAGCACGCTCGTGACGCGCGGGTCGCGCAGGGTCCACGTCAGGGCAAGCTGGGCCATCGTCTGACCGCGCGATTTCGCCACTTCGTTGAGGCGTGCCACTTTGTCCCACACGCCGTCGGCCTTCTGCTTGTCGTACCACGCCTGTCCGCGACTGGGGTTGCGGCCCATGCGCGAGTCGGCCGGCAGCCCGTCAAGATAGCGATCGGTCAGCTTTCCCTGATCCAGCGGACAGAACGCGATCACCCCCACCGACTCGCGATCGGTGTGCGGCAGCAGATCGGTTTCGACGCGGCGCCGGAACATGTTGTACGCAACCTGATGGATCAAGAGCGGCGTCCAGTCGTGTTGCCGAATAACGTTCACCGCGTCGGTGAAGCGGGCGCCGGGGTAGTTGCTCACACCGGCGTAGAGGGCCTTGCCCTGGCGGACGATCAGGTCGAGGGCCGCCATGGTTTCCTCAAGCGGCGTCTCGGGATCGGGGCGGTGATGATAGAAGATGTCGACATAATCCAGGCCCATGCGGCGAAGCGACTGATCGAGACTTGCCACCAGGTACTTCTTGCTGCCCCAGTCGCCGTAAGGGCCGGGCCACATGTAGAAGCCCGCCTTCGTCGAGATGATCAGCTCGTCGCGCGGCATGTCCTTTACGATCTTGCCGAATACGCTCTCGCTGTTGCCGGGCGGCAGGCCATAGTTGTTGGCCAGGTCGAAGTGCGTGATGCCGTGATCGAACGCGTAATAACAGCACTTGCGGCAGACCTGCTGATTGCCCGAGTCACCCAGGCTCTGCCAGAGCCCGAGACTCACCACGGGGAGCTTCACGCCCCGTCGCCCGCATCGGCGATAGGCCATTTTTTCGTAGCGATCCTCCGCGAACTTCTGCGCAGCCATGTTTACCTCCAACGCTCGGTAGGCATTCAGAACGACGTTCGGTTGTGGTCCATATGATCCCGGCCCAGACGGTCGCAGGCAAGTGGCAGCAGGCCCGCCGCGTGGCAAGCGAGTTTACGAATCGTGTAATAGTGCTGTACGTGCCGCTTGGCGCACAAGGTGGGCGCGTCATCCGCCGTGCCTCGGATGCATGGGACGGCGAGCCATCCATTGTCCTCGCCGCCCTAATCAAATAGGATGGGCAGCCTATGAACGACCATATCCACATCAGCGATCAATCGGCGGGAAGGGGGCAGCCTGCAGCCAGCATCGACGTGGCGTCGCCTCATCAGCTCCAGTGTATGGAAATCATCGGCGGCAATCAGGCTGCCCGGATGGCCGTTGATGCACCCGGGCTGGACATCTGGCTCGATAGCCGTCCCGTCGCAGGGCACGTGGGCGGCGACATTCACTATTTCTCGGCCTGCGGATCGGGACGCGTGACGCGCCTGGCTATAGCCGATGTCTCCGGGCACGGCCCGAGCATGGACGACATCGCCAAGACGCTGCGAGCCCTCATGCGCAAGCACATCAATCTGCTCGATCAGACTCAATTCGCGCAGGCGTTGAACCGTGAGTTCGGCGAGCAGGCACAGGATGATTACTTCGCCACCGTTTTGCTGGCCACCTACTTCAGCCCCACCGATCACTTGATTATCTGCAACGGCGGCCACCCGCGGCCGGTCTGGTTCAGCCGTCGTCTGGGCCGTTGGCAGCTGCTCGACCCCGGCACGCCGGACAAGGGCCCCTCTATCCGCCAGGAGAAGACCAAGTATCGGCTCGCGCCGGTAGCGAACCTTCCGCTCGGGGTCATCGAACCCACCGACTACCATCAGTTTGCCGTCAAGTTGGAGCCGGACGATCTGGTGGTGTTCTATACCGACGCCCTGATTGAAGCCGCCAATGCACAACACCGGCAACTCGGCGAGGCGGGCCTGCTCGGCGTGCTCAGTGAACTCCAGCCGTGCGCGCCCCGTGATTTCGCCGAGTTGTTGATCGCGCGAGTCGATCAATGGCGAGACGGCGCGCAGAGCGAGGACGATCAGACGGTGATCGTCATGCACCACAACGGCTCGGAAGCCCCGAAGATGACGGTCGGCCAAGCGGCCAAAACCATGGCGAAAGTGTTTGGCCTGATGCGGGTGTAACCGCTGCACATTCAAGGCATGTGACGCCTTCGAACTGTAGTGCAGGCTACTCGATAGGCGAGTCGGCGGTCACGACGATCGTGTCCTTGGCCTCGTAGCCTTTCGGGCGAGTTACCCTTGCCCCCACCGGCGCGGGCACTTGCCCGGCCAGCAGCGGATCGTGCGTCGATTCCATCCACTCTCGCAGGCGCGTTCGCAGCTCATCAGCCACTTCGGCGTAAGCGGGATCGTCGATCACGTTGTTGTGCTCGTAGGGGTCGGCGTCGAGATCGTATAGTTGCTCGGCCGGCCGCGGTGCGTCAAACCAGCCTTCGGCGCGTAGGTACTCCTTGGCGTGGCCCGCGTCGATATTCGGGGCGAAATGCATGGGCCGCTCGATAAAGCTGCGGATGTACTTGTGGCGCGGGGTTCGCACGGCACGCATCGGGTCGTAGGCCGCGTGGTAGGTCATCTCGAAGAACAGCGCGTCGTGCACCGATGTTTTCTCGCCCCGCACGAGCGGCATGAGGCTGGTCCCCTGCACGTCGGTGGGAACATCGACGCCTGCGAAATCACAGAGCGTCGGCAGATAGTCGATGTTCTGCACCATCGCCCCTACGCGCGTGCCGGCATGCCGATCATTCGGAAACTTCGCAATCAGTGCCGTCCCCACGCCCGGATCGAACAGCGTAGCCTTGGCCCGCGGCATGGCCACGCCGTGATCGGTCGTAAACACGATCAGTGTGTCGTCGTAGAGACCCGCGTCTTTCAACGCGCTGACGACCTGCCCGACGTGATCGTCCACCCGGCGGACCAGCACTTCCAGGTCGGCCACGTCCTGGCGGACCGCGTCTACATCGGGCAGGTACCCGACCGGCTCGACGGCCGACAGTGACGCGTCGCTGGGGGGGAATGGACGGTGCGTCTCGCTATAGCCCACGCACGCATAGAAGGGCTGCTTGGGCCCGCTGCGCAGGTAGTCGAGCACGAAGGGCGTGACCACCTGGCAGCCGTTGCCCTTCTGCTCGTCGAACTGGCGGTGCGGATAGCCCAACGTCGACGCGGGCCCGTGGATCTCGTGCTGCATCCCGAAGAGCCACGTATCGCGCCCCGTCTCAGCCATGACCTTCGGCAGCAGTTGGTCGTAGCTGCTCATCGCGAAGCCGCGATGCGTCAGCCCGATCAGCCCGTGGTTGTGCGGCCATTTGCCCGAAAGGATGCTCGCCCGGCTCGGGCTGCACTGCGGCGCGGTGCAGAAGTAGTTGTCAAACACCACGCCGCTTTTGGCCAATGCATCAAGGTTGGGCGTCGCCACCTTTCTGCCGTAGCAGCCAAGATGGCGCCCTGTGTCGTGCGTGATGACCATCAGGATGTTGGGGCGTTCAGCCATCGCTGCTTCCTTGCTCGATTGCGATCACTTCGGCGGCGCGCCGGCAAACGAAACGATCACCGCCTCGTTCATCGTCCACTCCAGCGGGAACGTGTCGCCGTCGGCCAGCGTTTTACGCGATCTTTCGTCGCGAACGCCCGTGACCGGCTTGGCGAACTTCAGTTTGATCGGCACCTTGTCCGTCTTGAGGTCCACCGAGTTGCCCCCGCCCAGCATCGAGCCCTTTACCTCGGGATTGAAGCACACGAACACAACCGTTCGATCGGGCTTGCTCCAATAGGAGATCTCGTAGCCCTGCTCGCGCTCGCCCGCCCCGTCCAGCTCGACCCACCGCTTCAGTCCCGCCGCCTTGACGTGCCTCATGAAGGTGTGGCGCTTGCCCGCGTTGGTCGCGCCGGCTGTGCGATAGGCGTTGTACCACTGCGGCGAGAGATTCATCAGCACGGCCGTACCCTCGCCGAACTTGTTGACCGTCTCGGTCGGCATCTCGCGCACGGCCTTGTAGAAGCCGGACGGGTGCTTGATGCACGTGTTCTTACCGGTCAGGAAGCCATCGTACGTCTTGTAGCTGTAATTGGCGTCCTGGTCGACCTCGACCCACAGCCGCTTCTGGAACACGTCGCCGGCCTTGAGGTTCGAGTCGTGCTTCACGCCGAACATCTCGTCGAGAGCGCCGCCGTCGCTGCGCCCTCGCCCGTGCTGGTCCCACAGGCCGGGCATGTAATCGGCGATTACCGTACCGCCGGCGCGGCAGAACTCCTTGATCCGCGCCGCT
>Ga0272442_10009399_pt1 | contig 12231 bp, 4 predicted proteins | sample SSMForm2O_FD_200262 | JGI IMG/M metagenome (GOLD analysis project Ga0272442, IMG submission 200262) | Marine sediment archaeal communities from Little Sippewissett salt marsh, Falmouth, MA, United States - SSM-Form-2O | ecosystem: Environmental > Aquatic > Marine > Wetlands > Sediment ... | reverse complement strand
CCGGATTTTCTTCAGGCGGACCGAAATCCCCGTTCTTGGCCGCCCGAATTCATTGCCCGGTGACGGGCCTTAGCAGCCGGGCGCACCGCTGGTCACCCCCGTCCCCTCCCCAGTGTCTGAGGCGCTGCTGCAAAGGGGACGTATCGTCTTCAGAAAGGCCATTTCAGCGAACGCGGCACGGTTGTCGGGCGGATCTATCCTGCCGGTGAAGCCCTTGCTCCGCCGGACGCAGTCTCGGATATTCGTCCGCCTTCGCTGCCCTCGGATCAGTACGGACTGGCAGTGCAGCTTGAGCGGGAAGCCGTGGAACTCTACAGGATGATACGCTGGTTCGATGCGGAGCTGCGTGTCGGCGGTCCGCTGAAAGCCGAGCCGTATCGTGCCCCCCTGAGGGTCCCCTTCGGCCAGGGCAGCCGAGGCAAGGCGAGTTCGCGTCCTGCGGCGGGAGGCGGCGCTGCTTTGCCGGGTCTTGACGAAGAGGACGATCTCGGTCTTGGCGACCTGGACGAGGCGCCGCCTGCGCGCGAGAAGCTTGCCGACCGTCCCGGGGCTGTTGAGCGTGGGCATGATCTGCGGGCGATGCGGTTCCACGTTGCCTCGATGGTTGATGCGATTCGCGTTGCCGGGGGTGTAGTGCCCGGCCAGGTATGCAAAGAGTTGCCCACAACCGATGATTCGCTGTTCGGGCCGTGGTATGGGCTGGGGCCGTTGGGTTCATCGGCCGGCGCCCCGAACCGGCTCCCGGCAGTTGCCGCGGCATCGCGGCCCCAGGAATGGCGTACGGTGGGGCGGTGGCGTATCCTCGGTCCGGAACCAGAACCGAATCCGGCCCGGGAGACCTCGTATCTGCCCCCGACGTTCTTCAATGAACGCACAACCTACAGGGCTGTGGCGCGCTATATCCCTGTCCCGCCTCCCGACGCGGAGGACGTGAAACGCATCGATGCGTCCAAGGCTGTCACCTCGTGGACTCCATGTCCCATTGAAACGAAGACGGGGTATATCCGTCCGCCGTCGTGGTGGCGCGGCGCCTCCGGCTACAGTCCCGGGGTAGCCAATTCCTCGTGGCGGGCCGCAACGGAGATAGATAGTGCGGTTGAGCAGGACGTGTGGATTGCAGCGGCTACCGACAGTGATTGCAGGCTCTGGATAAACAACCGCCTCGTCGCTGCGTGGCCGGAGGGATCGCGTCCCTTCACCTATGAGAACATGGTGATGTTCAAGGTCCGACTTCGAAAGGGTAAGAACTCGCTTCTGGCGCATGTCGGGCAGCCGTTCCCCGGCAGCAGGTTGACCAGCAATGCCGGGATATGGGTCAGGGTCTGTTTGCGCGGGGCGCCGGACCCGTCGGTCGCGAAGTCGTTTGCGAGTTCCATTACGCCCAGGGCCCGGGAACTGAAGGCCATAGGCCCGAATGTGCGAGGCTATCCCGGGGTTGGCAAACCGATTGCGGGCGATGCTCGTCCAGTTACCGCGTGGGACATCGATACCGGCCGAAATGTGCTCTGGCGTGTGGGGCTGTCGCATGCCACGTCCACGCCGGTTGTGGCCGGCGACCTGGTATTCACGACGAGCTACCCGTACTACCTGATCGCGATCGACCGGAAGACCGGCGCTGTTCGCTGGCGGGAACCCGTGCACATCATCGAGTTGCTCAAGCCCGACGCGGCCGGTGAAGCGCGGAAAGTGTGGGATCGGTACCTGGACCTGGCGCAGAAGGTCTATTCCGGCGCGGTGGATGTCAAAACGATCTCCGGGTTCGGCAGCATGCAATTTCGGGACGGAGACGAGAATCTGATTGGTCCGGCGGCACTGCAAAGGCTGCAGGAATTGGCGGGAAAGGGGATACGCATTGCTGGGGCGGTGGCCGGTCGCGCGGCCTTGGATCCGAGACGCGATCCCGTTGAATCCACCCCGGTGACTGACGGCAAGTATGTGTGGGTCTGGAACGCCTGTGGCGCAGCCGCCTGCTACGGACTGGACGGTAGGCGTCATTGGATGGTGCAGACTCCTCATGATCCCGGCAAGAGCACGGGCCTCTCGTCACCGACGCTTGTGGATGGCAAGCTGATCCTTGTTGTTGCCCTGAAAGGCGGGAAAGGGAATGCCGTCCTGGCGCTCGACGCTGCTACAGGCAAGCAGCTCTGGCAGACGCCCGGCATTCGCGCATGCACGCCGGCGACGCCCGCTGCCCTGCGCATCACCAACGGTGAGGACGAGATGTCGGTCCTGGTCACGGGCGGCGCCTGTTTTGTCGGTGCTCCTGCCGGCAAGGGGTTGCCCAGGCCGCACGTGGTTTGCGGTGGGGCTGTGATCCGGGTCGATGACGGCAAGGTTCTCCTCGAGAACATGTCCGTTACTTCCGCGGGGGGGACTCCCGTCGCGAGTGGTGACGTGGTTTACCATTTCGGAAGGGGGATGAATACAGCTACCCGACTGCTCATGCTGGACCGCGACGGTGTTGGCGTGATGCGACTCTGGACACGCAAGGCTTATGAGGGACGTGGCGGTACCACGGTGATTCCCCTGGGAGAGGCACTTCACGCCAATCGTCCGGAGCCGCGAAACTTTGCCGGTACCGACGTGGGCTACGGCGCCTACTCGGCGGATAACGGGGCGCTGCTCTCTCGGATGCACGGTGTCGATCTGTGGACCGCGGTTGGTGGTGGCGGCGGACGGTACGCCCCCGCGGTTATGGCGGGCGGGTATCTCTATTGCGCGTACGGCATGCCGCATGCCAACAAGTATCGAACCACGCATACAGGCGCATCAGTCGTGGACCTCAATGCGGGTGGGCGTATCATCGCGAGGAACAAGCTGCCGAAAAGGACTGCGAGTTGCCTGGCGGTGGACGGTGAACGCGTATACTACCGTAACTACTACGGCCTGGTATGTCTTGGGCGCGACGGCGATCTCGGCGATACCTATGAGGCTGAAGAGAATGCGAAGTGCATTATCGAGTCGTTCCCGGTCAAACCAGATCCGAAAGCCGATACTGTTGCGATCGTACCGGAGAAGCGTTTGCATCCAAGTCTGCCACGGCAGGACCTGTGGGGCAGGCCGTTACAGCCGTACGTTACGCTGGGCGTATACGAGAAGGACGTGAGAGAAGCACTCCTGGCGGCATTGACGGGGAAGGCGCGCGCACGCATTGTCCTGACGGACGGCTCCATAAACGGCGCCCATTTCAAGGCGGGTGGCGTTTCGCATACCATGCGCGCGCAGCTCAGCAACTTCCTGGCCTGGGTCAATCTTCCCGGCCGGGGCGGCGTGTCGCTCATCGACCCCCTGGCCGGCAATCGCGGCTTCAACAACTCCGAGAACAGCACGGTGTATTACTACACTGTGATGATAAGCGAGATCGAACAGACGGTCCGCTTCCATTCGGTTACGGAGAACCCGGGGGTATCCGTCTGGTTGGGCGGTGTGCGGGTCAACCACGGTGGCCGCTACAGGCTCGGGAAAGGTGAGTACACGCTGCTGATCGAGTTCAAGCGCGGCCCGCGCGAACGTACCGTGGACCTGTGCGGAAATTTCTACTTTGTGCCGGCGGCGAGCACGCCGGCGGACGATCTAGCCGCCTACCGACACGACCTCGAGCAGATTCGGCCCTACCTGGCGCGAGCCATTAAGCTGAGCCCCGATTCGGACGTCGCTCGTCTCGCAAAGCGGTTCCTGGACGAACCCGAGCGCGTGATAGCGGAAAGGAAGGAGGAGAGCAAGACCGATCGCAGGCTGTTGATTTACGGCAGTACGAGGAAGGAAGCTTATCCCCAGCTCAGGGAATATTTCGAACGAGTACATGGTTTCCCGCAGGACACATGGTGTAACCGGTTCGCCAGCCTGGCATACGTCCAAAAAGGGCGCATGAACGACGAAGCTCCCATGGGGTTGGACGGGAACAGCCGAGAACGGCCGCTCATGATAGCGCCGGACTTCCTGGCGTTCGAGAAGGAGGTGCGGAAGATACCGCTGCCTACTGCTTACATCGATGCGGTCCTCAAGGATATCGGGTCGCATCATCTCGTCCCTGTACGGCAGTTCAAGCCTGGATTCGGCGTTAAGAAGTGGACGACACTCCTCAAATCGGTGCCTGCCGATGCCAGGATGGTTACGATCGAGAATGGTAATGCGCTTCAGGCAGCTATCGAGAAGGAATACCCCGAGTTTGCGGGTCTGAACTGGCTGCAGAAGGCGCTTGTATATCGCGGACTTGCGGAACTGAACCCTGCGATGCGGCTTCGCGGGGTTCGTTATATTTCGGGTGACGCCACACCGGGGATTGTCCGGGCCGACATTCCTCCGGAGCCTGAAGAGAAGCAGATGCAGGACATCTTCTACAGTATCGATCCCGAGGTGCGTGTGGTTCCGGATAGTGACGGGGCGCCGTTGCAGGGAATCACACTCACGATCCCCGTGGGCCATTCGCGCTTCAAGGTCTATCGCTACCAGGTGCCTGCCGGTGTCGCTTACCTTCTGCCGCCCCGTGATTACCTTCGAAGATTGGCTCGGCCGGATTCGTTGCGACTCGTGAACGAGGGGCTGGAAGACGCCGCGCTGCTGAGAGGCCAGGACCCAGTACGCTTGGACTTGCGGGGCAACGACATTTCCGACCTGTTATTCCTGCGGAGCTTCTCCCGATTGCGGGAGCTGAGGCTGGACAGCAACCCTGTAAAGGATCTTTCCCCGCTGTCGAAGCTGCCGCTCCAACGTCTTGACCTTGCGTACACGCCTGTAGCGGATCTTTCTCCGCTTTCAGGACTTTCGCTTACCAGGCTTGATTTGCGGCACACACCCGCGGGGTCACTTGCGCCCATCGCGGGGATGCCTCTCAAATACCTCGATCTCAGCGGGTCGTCTGCTTCCGGGCTTGCGGCGTTGAAGAAGATGCCGCTCGAGTATCTGGATCTGAACGTGGACGGCAATTATCCTGCCGGTTTCGGGCTACTCAAGCAGATCCGGGGTCTTAAGACGGTGGGTGATGTGGATATCGACCTCTGGGTGCAGGCCCACGAATGGCGAAAGAAGCGTGGGCTGAGCGAGGCCGAATCGGACTGTGATTGATCAGCGGCTCTGCTTCAGAACCGGTGTTCCACGCCGGCGAAGGCCTGGAAGCCGTAGTCCGGGAAGCCGACGACTGTCGAGTACTTGTCATCGAGCAGGTTCTCGAGCGATACGTAGAGTCGTGTTGATTTATTGCTGCCGAGCGACACGCCGCCGGTCAGGTTGATGTCGACGAAATCGCCCAGGTCCTTGTATTGCCCGTCCTGGGCGAAACGCTTGTTCTTGAATTTGGATACGTGCTTCGCGAACAGGTTCATATCGAACCGGCCGGCGGCGGCATTGAGGCCCGCGGTGACAACGGCGTTCGGGATTTCCCTGTAGGTTTCCCAGTCGCCGTCCACGGATTTTTCGGAATCCATGATCGTGGCGCTGCCGAAGAGCCGCACTGTGCCCAGGAGCGGTGCGGACCGGCCTTCGAGTTCGATACCGTACTGGCGCACGTCGTTATTCGCGTAGCTATTGAATATGTCATCGTCCTCGGTGACCTTCGTGGCGGTGAGGAGGATCGCATTCTGTCGAAGGGTCAGGAACAGGCCGGCGGACAGGATCCCCTTGTCAGGGGCGCCGAGAGCAAAGCCGCAGTCGATAACCTCGCGCGTCTCCCTGTCCAGACTGTCCGAGGTTTCTGAAACGGCGCCGGGTGGCGCTTCGACTGAGCCCACTGCGCCATGGGTGTAGAGGGCCATGTCCTGTCCCATATCGTACTTGCCCCCGAGCGTTCCCGTCAACGCCGTGTCCCCCCATTCGTCCTCGATAGGGCGGCTTGCGAGCTTGTTCCCGACTATGTTGAAGCTCGTGTCGGTGTAGTCGCGGTAGTAGCTTCGTGTTACGCGCAGTCCGCCGTCGATAGTCCAGCGGTCCGTCTGGTGTTCGTCCATCAGGACGCCGGACAGGGTATCGACGTCCATCCGTGTTCCGACGAAGAACCGTTTGCCGTCTGGCGATGTCCAGCGGTTGTACTGGAACCCGGCGCGCAGTGTGTTGACATCGGAAAGGCGGCGTGCGTGGAGGACTCCGGCATTGTACTCACTGTCGTCGTCATCATGTACTGTAGTTGCTTTCCCGGTCTGCTCGGACCGGTAACGTTCTTCTCGGCCCGCGTAACCTACATCGATCTCGGTACTGCTGTCGTCTCCATGCTTGAAAAGGGTTCGCAGTATTGAGCCGTATGAATTGTGCGGTGAGAACTGTTCAGTCTGGTTCTGGAACTTCTTGAGGCCCGGATCCCGGATCTTACGCAACTCCCGATCGCCCGTGAGTCCGAAGGCGGTGAGTTCCAGCTGGACGCTATCGGATGCATCCCATCCGACGGTACCGAACAGTGATGAGAACTCCTCAGCGGCGTTCTCGCCGTCAGGTCCGTCCGTTCTGTAGTAGCCGACTCCAACGGTGTAGTCACCGCTGTCGAAGCGGTCACCACGAACAATGGAAGAACGGAACGTGCCGTAACTGCCGCCCTGGGCGTCCAGGATTGTTGTGAGTTCGTCGAACCGGCGCGGAACAACGTTGATGGCGCCGACAAGTCCGGAATTGGGTCCGACCATGATTGCGCCGCCGGAACGCAGTACCTCTATATGGTCGACGGCGGCGGCGGGGAAGAAAGCGGGGATTTCCCAGAAAGCGCGTTGCCAGACCCCGTTTAATGCGTAGTCCGGGTAGGGGTATATCTGGCCTCTGAACGAGGAGAACTGTTTCTCCTTCCTGCCCCGTGTTTCGGTGAATACGCTTGGCGCCAGATCCAGGGCCTCGGTGAGGGTATTGGCGTCCAGCAGGCGGATGGTCTCAGCGTCAATGGATGAAGTCGCGATATCGAGAGAGAGCGATTCTACTGTGGGTGTCGCCAGAAGATCGCGGTCTTCCCCCGGCGCTGTCACGATCATTTCTCCCAGCCCCACTACCGGGTCATTTCCCGAGTCCGTCCCGGTCCTGTTTCCGGCGGTTTGTGCGCCGGTGGACACTGTGCCGGCTGTCCATAGAATCCAACACAGGGCGAGTAAGCGTGTTTCGAAATTCATATTCGGTTTCCTTACTTCTTCTTTGAGTATATACGCCTGGGAATCCGCATTGGGGACATTTTGCCCGGGATTGCATGGTGAAGCTGCCGTAGCCACAAGGCGAAGGCTGGATATGGCGTGAGATGTGCATTCGCAGTAGACGTTGATGAATAGATCAGGCTAGTATGCTTCATTTGGCCTAATACAAGAGGAGAACAGGACATGCGACACAAACAAATCATTGCCTGTCACTTGGCCTCAGCGGTTGTCTCTTTAGCCGTTGGTACCGGGGTGTCCCGGGCGCAAGCGGCGGCCGCAGCGGCGCATATCGAGGGTCTGGGAAGTCGCTACATGACCGACCGTGAGACGGCAGTGAAGGCGTTGGTGGCCGTCGGCGCCGATCAGCAGAAGGAAATGGTTCCCGCGATAGCGAAGCAGATCGAGGGCGGGAACTGGCTAACCCAGCACGCCGCAGCGCGGGTGCTGAAGGCCTACGGGCCGCGGGCCTCGGCTGCGGCGCCGGTGCTGGAGAAGGCGGCTCTCGCGGGTCTCAAGATCAACCGGGTGAGCCGGGTCAAGGTGATGGTCGATACGCTCGCCGGCATAGGTGCGGGTGGTATGGACGCGGTTGCCGACGCCGCGGTGGCTCGGCTGTCCGAAGAGAACCCGCTCGCCGTGGAAGCAGCGCTGACCGCGCTGCAGGCAGGCGGCAAGACCGCCGCGAAGGCCATTCCGACGGTTACCAAGGTACTTAAGGGGAAGGACGAGCGTCTGGCCGCATCGGCGGCGGACGCGCTTGGCTCGATGGGCCCGGTCGCGGAACCGGCTGTTCCGGCGTTGACGACCGCTCTTGGCGGAGATCGCGTCAAGGTAGCGCGCAGCGCTGCGACCGCACTGGGGAAGATCGGCCCGCCTGCCGCCAAGGCCGTGCCGGCCTTGACGGCGGCCGTCGGCAAGGACGATGGTCCGCTTGCGGGGCAGGCGGCGAAGGCTCTTGGTGCAATGGGCCAGAGCGCGGAACCGGCTGTTCCCGCGCTGATTGCGGCCCTGGGACACCAGAACGATTTTGCGGCCGATAACGCCGCCGAAGCGCTGAAGGGGTTAGGGCAGGCCGGGGTGCGCGGCGCCATTGGCGGACTGCGGCACAGCAACCCGGACGTGGTTGTTGGCAGCATAGGCATAATCGAGGGCGCGAAAGCGAAGACTGCCGTGGACCCGCTTGTAAAGATGCTCAAGCACAAGGACGGGCGGGTGGTTAACGCGGCCTGCCGCGCGCTGCTGGCCATCGACGAAAGTAAGAGGGTGGCCGTCATGGGCGCCTGGGGTGGGAACATCAGGTCCACGGATGAGGGGGCCGCATGCCAGGCGGCGGATATGCTGTCGAAGGCGGCTGCGGCAAGTTCAGATGCCGGCTTGCGGCGCAATGCCGTGCTCGCGCTTGTCGACGCGTTGCGTAACAGGAAGGGCGCCTTGAAACGCACGGCCATCATCGGACTGGGCAGGATGGGGCCCGAGGCGGAGCCGGGTGCGAAGCTTATTCAGGAAGTGATATACGGCAAGGAGTTCCGTAACGAAGCCATAGAGGCCATGAAGAAGATCCGGCCGGGCAAGCCAATCCAACTCAAGCCAAAGGCGGGCGGTCTCGGTGCCGGCGCATCGGATGACCTGGGACTGGATCTGTGACGAAGCCCGAGCAATGGGAGAGGCACGGCCGCAGGTACTGGTTGGCCTACCCGACCTAGTCTCTGTCGGGGGTAGTTCCGGCGTAGGGGGCCGGCACGGGTGAAAACTGCAATACTTGGCACCGTGATCGCCGGTCTCGCTCTGCATGTCTGGGCCGAGACGATAGGTCCGAAATCGTGGCCGTGCTTCCGCGGGCAGGGCACGGGCATCACGACCGATACCGGGCTGAAGATCGTCAGCGATCCGAAGAAGATACGCAAGCTGTGGACCAGCGAGATCCGCAACATTCCATACGGCTGGTGTGGCGCGGGTCAGGGGGCTTCCAAGGTCGGTGGCGGATACGGCGGGCCCGTGGTTGTGGATGGTCGTGTCTACGTCACCTGGTGGGAGCCGTCGGGAATGGTGGTAGACGAGAAGATGCGGGCCGGGGCCAGGGACAAGCGACCCGAAAAGTGGCTCGTGCATGCCGACGAGCTTCTTGCGTGCATGGACGCCTCCAACGGCCGGACACTGTGGATATCGCGGATGGAAGGTACGGGTATGAACCACCAGTACCATCATCATTGCGCGAACTATCATCCGGTGGTTGCCGAAGGCGTGGTCTGCCTGCAGGGCAACGCGGGCTGGGTGTATTGCCTGGATGCAGCGACGGGAGAGCAGATCTGGAAGGCGCGTCTCGGCGGCGTTACGGACCGTGGCGAAGGGCTTAAGACCAGGCGACAGGTGCACAGGGAAGGTAACTGGGACAAGATGGCGATGAACACGGCGCCCGCGATCGCGGATGGCGTCGTGGCCTGCAACGACAACAGTGGAACGAAGTACGGACACGGCCTGGTCGGATTCGATCTGGTTTCCGGCCGTGAGCTCTGGCGTGTTGCGGATTGCTGTCAACGTATGGGCTCGCCGATCATCTGGAAACATGGAGATAAGCGCTTCCTCATCGCCGCGGGCCTGAAGCGCGCGGTCTGTGTGGAGCCGCGGACCGGGAAGGTGCTCTGGCAGATCGATCCGCCCGGCGAAGTAGAGCCGCTGGGCAAGGGTGAGAAAAAGCACCCGCGCGTGAATCAGTTCGGTCCTCCGTCGGTGGTTGCATCACAGGCGGGTACACCGGCCGTTTCCGGCGATGTGCTTGTGCTTCATCCCAACCGTTCCGGAAGCAATGACAGCTTTCGTGAGCCCTGGCATACCGGGCATCATGCCTGGCAGATATCCCCGGACGGCGCGAAGCTGCTGTGGCGTCTGTCGCGGCGAGTTACGAGCGCGGGCTACCACGCAACCTTGATCTACGGTGACAGGGCGCTTCTGCAGTCGGGCAAGGCATCGAGCGTGCTGGTCGAGCTGCGGACGGGCAAGGTCCTGGGCAGAAGCAAAGGGGGATTCGGTCGCGGGGAGCTTCAGCCGTTTGGTGGTGACGGCTGGGCGTATTTCGGCGGGAGCCGCATACGGGTCGACGGCGACACACCGACGTACGAACCGCTGCCGGTCAAGAGCGAGACATACGTTTCTTCGTTCTACGCGAGCGGGCGTCTGTTCACCCGTGGTGTTCCGGGCGGTGTCGATCTCAAGGGCATCCCCACGCCGTCGGCAAACGCAATCCACTGCTACGATCTGCGCCCGAAGCCCTGACACATCGGGAATTGTCCAGCTGCAGCAACCATCCACGTAACCCGTTCTCTTCTAAGCATATATGACCTACGGTTTCCTGCTTTCCGTCTCTTCGGTCCTGAAATTGCCGAGAATCTTTCTGAAGATAGCGCTTGACATACGCTATAAACGCTATAGTATTCAGGGCGTATATTGAAGGGAGTGTTTCATGGAAGACAGAGAAATACCGGACGTTCTGAAGCAGCTCAGGTCGAAGCTCGACATGAGCCAGGAGGACCTTGCCACGAAATTGGGGGTGGCCTTCTCAACCCTGAACCGTTGGGAGAACGGGCGCAGCGTCCCCAGAGGGAAAGCCAAGCAGGCAATTTCCGATCTAATGTCCGAGGTGGAATCGGAGAGTCCGGGTCACTCCGCCAATGGACGCAAGAGGAAGCGCGCTTCGAGAGCTGATGTGCTCACGACGAAGTCGATGGAGCAGATGCTCTGGAGTGCGGCGTGTTCGATCAGAGGGGAGAAGGACGCGCCGAAGTTCAAGGACTACATTCTTCCTCTGGTGTTCGTGAAACGGCTTTCGGATGTCTTTGAGGACGAAGTCGAGCGACTGGCAGAGACATACGGCGATCGCGAGACAGCCCTCTCAATCATCGAAGCCGACCCGAGCCTTGTCCGGTTCTATATCCCGCCTGAAGCTCGTTGGGGCGTGGTGAGCGGGCGAGAGCAGTTTGACTGGCCGAAGGAGCAGAAACCGAAATCCCTGGGTGAGCAACTCACCACCACAATGCGCACGGTCGTCAAGGCAAACGCCGGCGACCGTAACAAGGACCTCAGTGGCGTCATCGACATCGTCGATTTCAACGAGACGAGGAATGGAGAGAGAGAAATCAGTGACTCCGCGCTGGCCGGCATCATCGAGACGCTTTCCGATCCCCGTTACAGGCTGGGCCTGTACGATGTGGAGCCGGACTTCCTCGGAAGGTGCTATGAGTATCTCCTTCGGAAGTTTGCAGAAGGCCAAGGGCAGAGCGCCGGGGAATTCTTCACGCCGACGGAAGTCGGATGGCTCATGGCCTACATGATCCGCCCGTCTCAGGGCGAGGAGGTCTATGATTACGCGTGTGGATCGGCAGGCCTGCTGATCAAGTGCGAACTCGCGCTAATGGAGCGAGATCTAAAGGTAAGTCGCCCTCTCAAGCTCTACGGCCAGGAACTCACCGGGTCGAGCTATGCCATTGCCAGGATGAACATGGTCATCCACGACATGGAAGGCGAGATTGTGCGGGGCAATTCAATGACCAATCCGAAGTTCCGTGTGCAGGACGGCAGACTTCGGCCCTTCGATATCGTGGTCGCCAATCCCATGTGGAACCAGCCCTTCGACACGGCTGCCTATGAGAAGGACGACTTCGGGCGCTTCGAGGAACACGGGGGCATTACGTCCGGCAAGGCAGACTGGGCATGGCTACAGCACACGCTGACTTGCCTCAAGGATAACGGTCGAGCCGCCGTGGTTCTGGATACCGGCGCTGTCACACGCGGCAGCGGCAGCCGCAACGAGGACAAGGAGAAGACCATCCGCGGATGGTTCGTCGACCAGGACCTCGTCGAAGGGGTCGTCCTACTCCCCGACAACCTCTTCTACAATACAACAGCCGCCGGAATCATCATCCTGCTCAACCGGCACAAGTTGCCACAGCGCCAAGGAAAGATCGTCCTCGTCAATGCCGGCCAGGAATTCAAGAAGGGACGACCGAAGAACTACATACCCGATGAGAGCATCAAGAAGATCGCCCAAGCCTTCATCAAGGGCCAGCGAGTTGAACGCTTTGTCGAAGTCATCACCAACAAGAAAGCCGCTGAGAACGACTACAATCTCTCTCCATCCCGC
>Ga0272442_10009398_pt1 | contig 12233 bp, 10 predicted proteins | sample SSMForm2O_FD_200262 | JGI IMG/M metagenome (GOLD analysis project Ga0272442, IMG submission 200262) | Marine sediment archaeal communities from Little Sippewissett salt marsh, Falmouth, MA, United States - SSM-Form-2O | ecosystem: Environmental > Aquatic > Marine > Wetlands > Sediment ... | reverse complement strand
TTGAGCGGTGGGCGGCCTCGACGAAAAGGTGGGTCAGCGGGTTGGTGCCGTCCCGGCCGTCCGGCCGCAGGCCGCCTACGGTTACCGGCGCGGAGCCCAGAAACCGCTGGTAGAAGTTGCTCAGTATGCCCGACTCCGGCCGGATGTTCTGGGACATGATCTTGAGCAGCAGCTCTTCGAGCAATTCCAGCGCCTGCCCCCGGTCGATGCGACCCGCCGCCAGGTCTCTTTCGTAGTATGGCCACAGGATCTGGTCCAGGCGGCCGAAACAATGCAGGTTGACCGGGTGGGCCAGCTCCACCGCGGTCTTGACCGTCCACAGCGACTGCACCGCCTCGCGAAATGTCTCCGCGGGCTCAACGGGGACCTTCAGGCAACGCTCCCGCATCTCGCCGCTGGTCTTCCCGGCCAGGCGCCGGGCGAAGACCATCACCCCCTCAATCGCTATCCGAAGCGAATCCAGAAACTCGCTGGTGCCGCTGGAGTTCAACTCCTCCAGCATGCCCCTCAATCCGCGCTTCAAAACCTTCTCGTAGTCCAGGATGAGATGCCCCTGGAAGCTGGAGATGGTGGCGCAGGTGGACAGCATCATCACCTGCCGGGAGGTGTTTCCGGGCAGCGCCACCACGAAGTCGTGCATGTCCTCGGAGTAGAGCCCGGACTCCATCAGCTCCTTTTCCAGCACATCCACCATGGACCGTCCCTTCCAGTAAGGCAGCAACTCCCTCTTCAAACAAGCCAGGTCGTCAGGGGAAATCGTAAAGCTGTTGATCTCGCGCTCGGACATGGTGCGCAGGCTCATGTCCAGGGGCAGGCTGCCGCCGTTCTTGCTCCGCAACTGGTTCCTGGCAAACTCGATCAGGGCGCCCTTGCGGGCCAGGTAGAACAAGGCCTTTGCCAGCGAACGCGCCCGGTGGACGGCCATGGATCTTTTGGTCAGCTCGCACTCGAAGACCCGGTTGAACACCCCCCGCTCGATGTCGATGGGTATTCCGAAGAAGTGCTCGGTCCAGCAGCCGGCGATGCGGTCATCGGGATCCACGTGGTGGCTCATCTTCTCGTAAACGTTCTTCATGGCCAGCGCCACCCGGATCTGAACGGGCCGGTCCCCGGTCTCCTTCCAGCTCTGGGTGTAGTACTTCGCCCGCTGGATTGAAATCTGCGGGACGCCGGTCTGGTAGCGGCGGCGGATCCGCTCTATGCGGCTATGACTCATACCCGCGCTCCTGCTCTTCGATCTGGTTCACCAGTATCTCCACCATCCGCCGGAGGTGGCTCTTGCGCAGATTCAGATTCTCGGAAGACAACGGATCGGCACCGGTCAACTGCTCCAGCAGCCGGTTGTAGGTGAAGTAGTTGATGGCCATTCCGAAGAAGCTGATCAGCAGCTGGGTCGCCGACATCTCTCCCGTCCGGGTGGAGGGATAGGCTCCCTGGATCAACGCGGTCCCCAGCTGGAACAGCGGGGCCATGTGGGAACTGATCCGGTCCATGTTCTTGCCGCCGGAGGCCTCGCGCTGGACTATCCGGTTGAAGTTGCGGTTTTCGCTGAGGAAATCCACGTAGGAATCCACCAGTATCAACATCTTCTCGCGCAGGCCCTCCCCGCCCGAAAGCGCCCCCTGCAGGGTTCCGGCCAGTTTCTCGTAGTAGCGGTCCAGTACGGCGGCCAAGAGCCCTTCCTTGTTCTTGAAGTGGTAATGGATCAGCGCCTTGTTGACCTGGCAGCGCTCGGCGATCTCCCGGGTGGTGGCGGCGTCGTAACCCACCTGGCCGAACAACTCGTCGGCGGCCTGGAGGATCTTTTCCTTGGTATCCGACATTAAAAACTCCCTACAAAAGCTCCGCCGCCTTGATCATCAGGGTCTCGTTGGTGCCGTCCATGATCCTAAGCAGCTTGGCGTCCCGGTCGTACTTCTCCACGGTGTACTCCCGCGATATGCCGTAGCCGCCGAATACCTGGACCATCTCGGCGGTGTGCCGGAGGGCCTGCTCGCTGGCGTAGATCCTGGCGGCCAGGCTGGTCTTCAAATCGCCGGGGAAGCTGGTCTTGGAGAGCCAGCTGCCCTTCCACAAAAAGGCCCGGGCGGACTCGATGGCCGAGTAGATCTCGAAGAGCTTTTTCGCGATCAGCTGATGCTCGAAGATGGGCTTGCCGCCCTGGACTCTCTCCCTGGAATGCAAAAGGGCCTCCTCGTAGGCGGCGCGCATCAAACCTACCGACAGGTAACCCACCCCCAGGTTGCCCACGGTGATGATGGAGTTGTGCAGCATGGGGTACCCTTCGCCGTGGGGGAACAGCAGGTGACTCTCGGGGATTTGCACGTCGTCGAAGAAGACCTCCGCCTGGTTCAGGACCCGCAAGCCGATCTTGTCGAGCGGCTTGCCGGTGGTCACCCCGGGCAAGTCCGCCGGTACGATGAACGCCCCGGAGCCCCGCAAACCCATGGAAGAGTCAACGCAGGCCACCACCAGGTGGACGGAGGCGATCCCCCCGTTGGAAACGAAACCGGACTTGGTGCCGTTTATCACCCAGCCGTTCTCGTTGCGGGTTGCGGTGGTGCGATGGCGGATCTTGGTGTCGAAGTACCGCTTGCCGTCCGAGCCCACCTCGGGCTCGCTGCTGCACCAGCCGCTGACTTGCTCGCCCCGGGTGTCCTCGCAGAAGGGGACGACGAACTTGTCGATCAGCTCCTGGTTATTGGGGGCCAGAAAAGTGATCAGCCGGGGTACGGTCGCGCAGGACACCAGGCCGGCGGAGAATCCCGGCCCCCAGCGCCCCAGTTCCTCCCAGACCATCCCGGTGGTCTGGGCGTCCAGCTCCAGCCCGCCGTACTCCTGGGGCAAAGACATCTTGTGGAAGCCCAGCTCGTAGGCCTTGGCCCACACATCCTTGAAGATCTCGCTCGAGTAGGCCTCCTGGGGATCGGCGATCAGGTCCAGCTTCCGCTCCGCCGGCTGCATGACCTCGCGGCCGAACTCCCGCGCGGTCTCCACTATCATGCTCTGGGTTTCGGTTGGTTCGAAGTCGATCATTTCAGACTCCCTTGGAGAAAAAGTCGGTCATCTTGAAGTAAAAGGGCAGGTAGGCCTCGGCGTCCACCTCGCCCAGCACCGATCCGGGCTGCATGGTGTTGTCGCTGGTCAGATAGTAGGCCACGATCACGTTTACGATCTCGACCTCCGCCCAGGGATCGTACTGCGACTCCTGAAACTTGACCTCGGCCGAGCCCACCCTGAGGCTCTTCATCTCGATGTCGGTCTGCTGCCGGCACAGAAGCACCGGCCCGTCGAACCCCGGGGAGAGATCGATCTTGGGCATGGCCTTGAAGAGAAAGTTGGGCCCCGGGGTCGGCAGCGCGGGCAACTCGCTCATTAATTTGGTCTCGATCTCGACGAAGCGGATCCCGTGGCGCTCCACCCAGCCGATCACCCGGTCGCCGTCCTCTTGGATATGAATCCTGGCCGCCTTCTTGGGAAATCCGAAAATGTCCCGCCCGTTGTAAAGCCGCGACTCCTCGGACTCGATCGGCATCGACAAACAGTAGTTGCCGGTTTCGCCCCGGTACTGGCACCCCAGAAACAGCGCCGCCTCCTTGTAGCCCGGCCCGAGGTTGGTCTCGGGATACTGGCCGATGAACATGAGGCCGTTGTTGGCCCCGGTGGGCTCGAGCGGCGGCGGCAGCAGCCTTTCCACGATCCCGGGCCTGGTCTCGAACACCACCCCCATCATTTTGGCCCCGGGAAATTTTCGGGATTTGAGTTCGTAGTAGTTGGCCAACTCCTGGTCTGTCTTTGTGAAACCCATGATATCTCCTTATGTTTCAGCGCCTTGTATATTAATTGGGCGCCCAGTTAACTCCATGATACCCAAGGCCATACCCCTTGTCAAGAGGAAACTTGAGCCCCCCCGGCCACTGCAATATAAAGGGGGTCCGATGCTGAAATGCCTGCTCGTAATAGTCCTGGCTCAGGCGGCTCCTACCGTCGACCAGATCATAAAAACCGCCGAAGAGACCCTGGCCGGCACCCAGGATTACACCGGCAAGCTGTATCGCCAGGAACGCTTCTTAGACGGCATGAAGAACCAGCTCAACTTCTTCAAGTTCAAGAAGCCATTCTCGGTCTACCTGCGCTTCATAAAACCCTTCGGCGGCCGGGAAGTCATCTTCGTGCGCGGCTGGAACGACAACGAGCTGAAAGTCCACAAGGGATCGTTCCCGGACATTACCGTCAGCCTCGATCCCCGGGGCTCCAGAGCCATGGAGCGCAGCCACCATCCCATCAGCCAGTTCGGATTCGAAAACACATTAAAGCTGGCGGCCAAGAACTTGCGCCTGGCCCGCAAGCGCGGCGAGGGCGAGATCAAGGTCTCCGACGGGGGCGTGGTCAACGGCCAGCCGGTATGGAAGATCGAAGCCCGCTTCCCCAAGGGCGGCCGCTTCGTCACCGCCAAGGACGACGAAACCCTCTGGGACATCTCCAAACGCACCGGCCAGGACATGTACCTGCTGCTGTATGCCAACCACCAGAAGAACGACTACGACGAGCCCGACGACGTCGACGAAGGCGACCGGGTCTTCATCCCCCGCTACTACGGCGGCCGGGCGGAGTTCTTCGTCACCAAGGACCAGAGCATTCCCGTCCGGGTGGTGATCCGCGACTGGCAGGGCCGCCTCTACGAGCAATATGACTACACCGGGATCAAGCTGAACGTCGGCCTGACCGGCAAAGACTTCGATCCCGACAATAAGGCCTACGACTTCTGACTCACCCCAAAGGCACCAGCAGCGCCACTCCCGAAATCAAGAGCAGCACGAACACCAGGATCCGGAAAGGCTTCTGGGGAATCCGCCTGTGCACCAGCATTCCCAGGACGGTGCCCAGTGCCATGCAGCCGGCGCCCAGTCCGATCATGGGCAGCATGGGATCCGAGAAGACGCCGGTGGCCAGATAGGTAATGCACAAGATGGAGTCGAGCACGATCCAGACCAGCGCCAGCGTCGCGCGAAAAGCCGCCTTGTCCTCGAGCATCCGGGCGGCGTAGATGATCAAGAGCGGCCCCCCGGTGGCCAAGGCTCCCTGGAAGATCCCCCCCAGTACATTCAGTCCATAGTAGCAAAACCTGGGAATCCCGATCTTGATCCGCAGGCCGAAAAGGTTGGCCGCCGCTACCAGCACCACGAATACGCCCAGGGCGATTTTCAATGACCCCGACGGCATGAGCCGGTACACCAGATAGCCCAGCGGCAGCCCCGCGAAGGCCAGCAGCAAGATGATCTTCGCGTGACCCCAGTGGATCCGCCGCCGGCCGACGAACGCGAACCAGATCACCTGCACCAGGCTGATCACCACCAGCACCGGGACCAGCAGCTTGACCGGAAAAAGGAACGCCAGCGCCGAAATGGTCAAAACCACCGCGCCGAACCCGGTGACGCCCTGGACCAGGTGGGCCAAGACGAACACCAGACAGAAAACAACCCAGCTTGAGGATCCGGCGGGCACGCCGACATTGTCCAACAAAGCCCAAAAGTTTGCACCATCTCTTTCCGCCTGATATACAAGTAACAAGATGGCAGCCGTGAGAAGACGAACAAACCCGGCTGGGGTTGTCTGCGGGCTTCTGCTGGTTGTTTTCCTGATGCAGCCCTCCACGGGAGTTGCTGCCGAAACCAGCCACCACCTGGCGTATCTCAACGAGGACAACGGCGAAGAAGAAGCGTTGATCGACGAGTTCACCTTCTTGGAAGACGCCGAGATGGTCGAGTCGGCCTCCCGCCACCGCCAGGAGATCGGCATGAGCCCCTCGGCAGTGACGGTACTCACCCGCGAGGACGTCGAGGCCAGCGGAGCCACCAACATCCCCGACCTGCTACGGATGGTGCCGGGCATGGACGTGGTGGTGATCTCGCCCGCCTTCGCCTCGACCTCCTCGCGTATGCACTGGACCAACGCCAACAACCACTACCAGGTGCTGATCGACGGGCGCGACGCGGTCAACGAGTTGCTGGGCGCCGCGCCCTGGGCCGCCGAAACCGTCTCTCTCGACGACGTCGAGCGCATCGAGATCCTCCGGGGACCGGCTTCGTCGCTTTACGGTGCCAGCGCCCTGGCGGGGGTGATCAGCATAACCACCCGCCTGGTTCCCGAGAAGACCTCCGCCGCCGTACTTCTCCAGGGGGGCGAGACGGGCTTCATGGAGGTATTGGGGCGGGGCTCCACCCGGATCAACGGCTGGGGATTCTCGCTTTCCGGCACCGCCGGAGTGGCCGGTTCGCTGGCCAGACCGAGAGAGCGGGCCAAGGACTTCTGGAAGCTGCGCTCGGTGATCGAGTACCGCTGGTCGGAGAGTGACCGCTTGAAGCTGGACTTCAGCACTTCGGAATCCCACGGGGGAATGAACAGCGGCGCGGGCATGCTGGATATCGACTTCGTCATCCGCGCCCTGCGGCTGGCGTACGAATCCAAGGATCTCAAGGGGCGGCTCTACTGGATGAACAACCCCGCCTCCATCCAGCTCGAGGCGCCCCTGGTCTTCGGGGGAATCCGCCTGGCCACCTTCGTGCCGGTCGACATGGAGGCGCATGTCATCGACGGCGAGGTCCAGTGGACCCTGCCCGAGATCGCCAAGCCGCTGCTTTTGATCGCCGGCGGCAGCGCCCGGGTCACCTACCTGGCATCCGACCAGCTGCTGAACGGGGAAACCTACGCCGACATCACCGACCCCGACTACCACGAGCCCGGGATCGAGCACTGGGAGGGACGCTTCGGGGCATTCGCCCACGCGGAGTACAAGCCGGCCGAGTGGGTGACGGTCACCGGTAGCCTGCGCTTCGACTACAACACCGTCACCGAGGAGTTCATCAGCCCCCGGCTGGTGGCGGTCTTCAAGCCGGCCAAGGGGCAGTACATCCGGCTGGGCGTGGGCCGGGCCTTCCACAAGCCGGCCTTCATCGACAACCTGCTGCACCCCATGGTCGATTTCCCCGCCGACAGCCCCATCACCGGCCCGGCGCGGGACAACTTCCAGGAGTTCATGTCCCGGGTAATCGGCAATCCCGATCTCGAGAATATCGAGCTGACCTCCTTCGAAGTGGGCTATCTGAGCCAATACCTGGACGGCAAGCTCAGCGTGGCGTTGGACCTGTTCTACAACCAGCTGAGGAACCTCTACCACCTGGAAGGCAACATCATCCCCGACGCCCAGGGGCTGCCCGACCTGCAACAAAGCGTCTTCATGACCGAGAACACCCTGGGGGTGGACATCCACGGGTTCGAGCTGGTGGTCCGCGTCCGGCCGACCGACAAGATCGCCCTGATGGCCTCCTGGGCCCACCGGCAGGTGCTGCAGATGGGCGTCGGTCGCATCGTGGACACGACCCCCAAGAACCTGGTCACGTTGGGCGGCCGCTTCCGCACCGACTCGGGACTGGTGGGCAGCCTGTACATGTTTTCCCGCTCCGAATTCACGGAGGCCGACGTCGAGAACCCGGAAGGCCTGCTGGCCCCGACGGGTACCATGCACATGGACAGCGTGATGTTGTTCATGGGAAAGCTGGGCTACCGCTGGGCGACCGAAGAAGGCCTGGACTTCGAGATCGGCGCCAAGCTCTTCCTGCCTTTCTCTCCGTTCTCCGGCGATCTGTTCAGCTACTACGAGGACGCCGGCGGGTTGAGCCCCCAGGGCGTCCTGTACGGCGGCCAACCCCTGCAGCGCATCCTCACCGTATACGTCCAGGGCTCCTTCTAGCAGTCGCAATGATCATAAGCGCCTCCCGCCGCACCGATATTCCCGCCTTCCACTCCGATTGGTTCATGAACAGCCTGCGGCAGGGTTTCGTGGAGGTCAAGAATCCCTACAACCCCGACCAGGTCTCTCAAGTTTCTTTGTTACCCGGCGAGGTCGACGCCATCGTCTTCTGGACCAAGAACCCCGCTCCCCTGCTCGGACACCTGGATGAAATCGAGGAACTAGGTCACCGTTTCTACTTCCAGTTCACCCTCAACGACTACCCCGAAGACCTGGAGCCCAATGTCCCTCCGCTGGCCGAGCGAATCGATACCTTTATAAAGCTCAGCGAGAGGATCGGACCGCGGCGGGTGGTGTGGAGGTACGATCCGATCATCCTCTCCAACAAGACCGGCGCCGACTATCACCGGCGTGCTTTCGGGAACCTCGGTGCCAAACTCGGACCCCACACCCGCCGGGTCATGGTCAGCCTGATCGACTACTACAAGAAGACCAAAAGAAACCTCAAGCCGCTGGACTACCAGTTCGACTTCGAGGCCGCCGAGCGGCCGGAAACCGACGAGTTGCTGCGGGATCTTTCCAGGATGGCCCGCGAGCGGTCGCTGGAGATTTTCACCTGCGCCCAGGAGCGCGACTATACCGGCCTGGGCATCCCCCCGGGCCGCTGCGTCGACGGCGAATTGATCGAAGACCTGTGGGGAATCAAAAAGCCCTGGAAAAAAGACCCTTCCCAGCGCAAGCACTGCCTCTGCACCCAGAGCCGCGACATCGGCGCCTACGGCACCTGCCGACACGAATGCACCTACTGCTACGCGCGGTAAAACTTTGACTTTTTTTAGCCTGAATGATTTATTTCCATTGTGAGCATAATGATCACTCTACTGCGTAACTCTCCGTTACTACTAATGTTTCTGCTGCTGGCCGGCGGCCGGTCCTTCGCCGGGATGGTCGACGAGGAGAAGGCCCTCCTCGACGAATTCGCCTTCCTGGTGGAGGAGGACATCGTCTACACCGCCGCCAAGCACGAGCAGGACATCGGCGAGTCGCCCTCGGCGATTACCGTAATCACCCGCGAGCAGATCGAAAATACTTACTGCACCGACATTGTCTGCCTGCTGCGCGGAGTGCCCGAGATGATGGTGATGCGCATCCGCCCGATGTTCGCCTCGGTGGGCGCCCGGGCGCTGACCGACGAGGCCGGCGAGAAAGTGCTGCTGCTGATCGACGGAATGGAGATGAACAACGAGATCTTCGGCACGATCCTGTGGCTGGCCCTGCCGGTGCACCTGGAGGACATCGAGCGCATCGAGGTGATCCGCGGCCCCGGCTCGGCCCTGTACGGCGCCAATGCCCACTCGGCGGTGGTCTCGATCTTCACCCGGAGAAAGACCGAGAATCTCGCCGAGGTTTTCACCGGCTGCGGAGAGCACGGCCGCACCAGCCTGCACGGCCGGGTGGGTTACCAGGCGGGCAAATGGAAGTTTCAGCTCTCGGGCGGCGTGGACTACGCCTACCGCTGGCGCAACCAAGAGTGGATCGAGAAGCTGGGTTCCCCGGCAACGGATCCCCTCGAGCGCGACACCGCCCGGGTCATGCTCCGGGCCGAGTACGAATCCTCGGCCGGCCGTACCAGCGCCATGGCCGGGCTGGTCACCGCTGAGGGCCCCATCCACAGCATTATCGGCGCCGCGGGCATGCACGACGCAATCTTCACTCATTTCGCCGCGACCCACTCCAACGACTGGCTGAAGGGACAGCTGTCGTTCAACGGCATGAGCCTCACTGCGACCAACGACACCCGGGACAACCGCGACGAGTACACCGACATCAGATTCGCCGACACCAAGATGGGCGAGGCGGTAACCGACATGCCCCTCTTCGGCGCCACCCTGGACGCCGATATGCAGCTCAACTGGTCGGCCTTCGAAGGCAACATGATCGTCATCGGAGGCGGCTACCGCTGGACCGGGGTGTTCTCCGACGTCATGAATCCCCGGAACAACTACCAGCACCGGGTGGGCGCCTACCTGCACTACGAGCAGCGCCTGGGGAAGCAATTGATCCTCACCAGCGGCATCCGCTTCGATATCAACACCCTTACCCCGTTTACCGTGAGCCCCCGCCTGGCCGGGGTCTGGCGGTTCGCCGAGGACCAGCACCTGCGCCTGGCGTTCGGACAGGCCTTCCGCAAGCCCTCGTTCTTCAACGCCCAGGTCCATCTCGGGGACATCCGGGCCGAACCGGCCTTTCCCGAGGTGGAAGATTTCATGGCGCGGGCCATCGGCAACTCCGAGCTGGAAAACGAAAGCATGACCTCCCTGGAGGCCGGATATCGCGGCCGGTTCTTCGACGAACAGCTATCGGCGGAGGCGGTGGCCTTCTACAACCGTTACCGCGACACAATTACCTTTCACGCAGACTTCCAGGAAAGAATGGGCGTGCCCGATCTCCTGACCAGCTCGGCCCGCTTCGAGAACACCGGCCGGGATGTGGACTCGGTGGGCGGGGCGGTCTCGGCCACGCTCACCCTCTGGGAACAGCTGCGGGTAAACGCCAACTACTCCTACCGCTACAGCTTCTACGCCTCGGACCCCAGCGGCTTGGCCGCGGAGCAGCAAGACGAGAAGGGCGACCGTTTTCCCCACGAGCCCGCCCACCTGGCCAACCTCAACCTGCAATACGTGCCCGAGAAGGGCCTGCGGCTGGGCGTGGGCGTGCACGCGGCCTCGTCCTGGGAGGTCGCCGCGCGCACCCGGACCCTCTTCGACGTCCGGGAGCTAATCGAGGTCCCGGAGCGGGTCTTCACCAGCGCCTTCGTGGCCTGGAAGCTAGACTTCGGCAACCGCTGGGTGGAAATCGGCGTGCGGGCATACAACCTGCTTCATGAACCGTTTGTTGACTACCCGGTGGTGATTCACGCCAACAGAACGTTCATCGGCGGCGAGACTCTAGCCCGAAGGATCTTCCTGTTTGCCCGCGGAGCGATCTAGGGCGGCTACATTCCCAGCAGTTTCTTGGCGGATTCGACGATTTGCTGCGACTGGACCGGCTTGGTGAGGTACTCGTTAACCCCCAGGGCCATGGCCCGCTGGCGGTCTTCCTCGGCTGACTCGGTGGTGATGATCAGGATGGGAACGCCCTTGTGCTCTTCGTTCTTGCGCACCATGTCGATCAGCTTGAGGCCGTCCATGATCGGCATGTTGATGTCGACCACCAGCAGGTCGAACTTCGTGCCGGTGAGCTTGCTCAGGCCGTCCACACCGTCGTTGGCCTCCACCACTTCGAGATTCTCGACCTTGCTGATTGCGAAGCGGATGAGCTGCCGCATGGCCGGCGAGTCTTCCACCACGAGTACTTTTTTAGTGTCAGTCATGAGTGGCTCATAGGATCATTCCAGACAACCCCGGTGTCAAGCCCGAAATTGAAGAAACCATTGGATCGGGTGATACATCCCGGATACACTACCCGACCGGAGGACGCCATGAAGATCTTTTGCGTTATCGCGTGCTTGTTTCTGGCATGTTGTGGCAACGGCAGCAGCAACAGCGACGGGGGCGGAGGGGACGGCGGAGGAAGCTGCTCCTCGGTGACCGGTTGCACCGACTACACCGGCTCCATGTGGACCACCGAACAGGCCCAGTCCACCTGCGGCCAGATTCCCGACTCGACCTACTCCAGCTCGGCCTGCCCCACGACGGACCTGGTGGGAAGCTGCTCGATCAACCCGGGCGGTCCCGGCGAGTTCATCGTGCGCTACTACTCGCCGATGTACGACGCCACATCGGCCGAGGCCGCCTGCACCGCCCTCCAGGGCACCTGGATTCCTTGAGGTTCCGGATTGTATGACGCGCCGCGTCAGCGGGGCAGTCCGAATAACGAAAAATCTTCCGTCTACATCCCACCAGAGTGGATATTGTGTTCTCATTTCGTTGACACCACAAGATATTGATGGTACTCAACGATGCCAAATCCTGTTGTAGTGGTAGATGACTTCAAAATTAAGGAGGAGCCATGAAAATCGCGGCAGGTATCATCCTGATTATTGCAGCCATTATTAACGTCATCGCCGGCGCCGGCTACGTGCTGGGCGGCGGGGTGGCCACGGTCGGCGGCGCCGTAATGGAAGAGGCGGTCAAGGAAGCCGGCAAGGAGGCCGGGGCGGACGCGGCCGAGTTAGCCAAGGCCTCCGAGGAAATGGGCAAGGTTACCGGCATGGGCACCGGCCTGCTGGTCTTCGGGCTCTTCCTCTGGATCATGTTCGTGCTGCAGATCGTCGGCGCGGTTTTCCTCTTCATCAGCAAGTCCAAGATGTTCATCTTCGTTGTCGCGGGGCTGAGCATCGTGGCCGAGATCGTCGGTATCGTCATCACCACCTTCGGCTGGACCAACATTTTCGGTCTGCTGGGTGGTATCCTGGCGTTCATCGGCGCGGCGGCCATCGGCAAGGCCGCGGCGGCGCCGGCCGCTCCGGCAGCCCCCCAGG
>Ga0272442_10009397_pt1 | contig 12234 bp, 10 predicted proteins | sample SSMForm2O_FD_200262 | JGI IMG/M metagenome (GOLD analysis project Ga0272442, IMG submission 200262) | Marine sediment archaeal communities from Little Sippewissett salt marsh, Falmouth, MA, United States - SSM-Form-2O | ecosystem: Environmental > Aquatic > Marine > Wetlands > Sediment ... | reverse complement strand
TGGAGAACCCCCCAGGGCCCGTGGTCTCGCCGAGGAAGAGCTCCGCCATCCCGCCGCTGGCGATCTTCCGCTTCAGCGTGTACGGGCCGAACGACCTGGGAAAATCTGAGCCTTCGTCGGACATCACAGATAGCTAGCCTGTTTGGCGGATCGGAGTCAACTCGAGCGGGACCGGCACCTTCAGCTGCCCGCCCCCTCCGCGAACGCGGCGGCCGCCTCCAGGCGCGCGGCGTGGTGCTCGACGATCCCCTCGTAGCTCTTGTCGAAGTGGGCCGGATCCTCCATCAGGAGATGATCCTCGGGCTCTCCGGCCTCCCCGACGACGTAGGGCTCGATGAGCCCGTGCTCGGCCTCGAGGACGGGGAGGAACTCCTCCGCGGAGAACGGGCCTTCGACCAGCTCGGCGACCGCCTGTCGCAGACGCTCCAGGTATACCGGGTCGTCGACGACGAACCTGATCAGGGGCCAGTCCTCCGTCACGAACTCGAAATCGAAGTCGACGAAGGCGGGGCGCAGGCTCTCGTTGTGGTCCCAGGGGATCCACACGAGGCGTTCCCCGCTCGAGGGGGCGGCGTAGAGGTAGTAGTTGTGGGCGTAGTACCCGTATGTGTCCCAGTCCTGGATGAGGGTGTTCAGGGCGAGCCAGCGGATGAAGCCGTCCACGTCGAAGACCGCCTCGAGCCCCTCCCGCCAGGCGGCCGGGTCGCTCCGATCCGCGTTGAGCGCCTCCACCGCCGCGCCGACGTCCGACCAGTCAGCCTCCTCCTCGGAGGACTTCAGCGGGAACGACGCCTCGTCGAAGTCGGTCCAGTCGGCGGCGGGCCCCTCCGGCTTGTAGAGGTGCCCTCCCCACCCGCCGAGGCTCTCCTCCGCGAGGTTCTTCCCCGGGACCTCCGCCGCCGTGTAGAGGCCCGAGTACTCGGGTCCGTCGCCGACGTCCAGGTAGACCTCGTAGAAGGCCCTCCTCGGCGCGGGGATACCCGCGGCCCTGAAGAGATCCCCCCCGACCTTCTCCCGCAGGTACGAGGAGTCCCGGGCGTTGTTCGCGAACGATATCTTCTTCGCTCCCCAGAACCGCTGGTCCTCCACCTCGGGGTGATCCCCCTCGAACTCGTCGAAGTCGAGCTTGAACGGGAGCTTCATGTCCCCGTACATCCAGGGGTAGGTGAGGGTCGAGTTCCCCTTGAACCTCATCCCGACCCTGGTCCAGATGTCCCCCTCGAACCGCACGGTGCACGGCACCCACATCGGATCCCACGGCACGAGGATGGGCGCCGCGCCGTTGCTCGGCGGTCCCTGCGACTCCCCGACCGGGTAGCACACCAGGATCTCCCCGTACTGGACCTCCACGCAGAGCCCGTCGACGTCCGTGCCCGAGTAGAGCCCGACACACGGATCTCCCTGCGCCAGCCCCTCGCACGCCTCGATGTTCTCGTCGGCGTAGAGCGGGGTGCCCGCCATCGCCCCGAAGGGCCCCAGCATGTACTCCATCTCCTCCATCATCGACTGCCAGTCGTCGGGGGCGATCTCCATGTCGATCCGCTTCACCTCCCCGTCCGGCATGATCCGGTCGTAGTCGGGCTCGGCGTCCTTTCCGTGGCTCTCCTCGGCCCAACCATCCGGCCTGAAGTCATCGGTATCCCCCGCGTCGGGATCGTCGACCCCTCCGCCGGGATCGCCACATGCGCCGACCAGCAGGATCACCGTCGCCACCACCAGAGCATCGCGCGTATGGCAACCCACCGCCTACCCCTCCTCCGGCGCGGGGAAGGTGAGGTTCCAGACCATCACCGAACCCTCGATGCTCCCCGTGGAGACCTCGCAGTCCCCCGGCTCGGAGTCGGCGCAGGCCGCCCCGACCTCCTCGAGGACCAGGGTGCCGTCGAGGGACCCCGCCACGTACCTCACCTCCGTCGGCTCGCTCTCGAACCCGTCGCCGTAGACGATGTCCTGGATGGCGATGTCGTAGTTGTAGTAGTCCTGGGGCCCCGAGGAGTCGGGGTTGACCTGCTCGATCGTCCCCGCCGCGAAGAGATCGCGCGGAACCACCACGTACATCTGCCGGTAGACGACCCCGGTGGGGCTCCCGCCGAAGACGATGTAGACCACCGGGTTGCCGTACTCGTCCTCGGGGACTTCGATGGCCACCACCCAGGTCACGGTCCACGGGACCCCGTCCACGTCGACCACCATGTCGACCGGAGTGATATCCGAGTTCTTCTGGGGGGCGTCGTCGGCCATCAGCAGGGTGGAAAAGTCGGTCTTCGGGAAGGTCCCCGTCGGCACGCACGCTCCGTACTCGGCCCCCTCCTCCGGAAGCACGCAGACGTCCCCGCCCGCCTCGCACGGCAGATCGTCGTTGCACTCGGCCATGCACGCGAACCCGGTCGCCTCGCCCGGCTCGCTGAAGAGATCCGCCCCGCAGACGTTGTCGCACACGCACTCCCCGCCGCCGGGGGTGCACTCCTCCCCGACCCCCGAAGCCGGATCGTCGCAGGGATCCGACCCGGTATCGCTCCCGGTGTCGCCCGCGTCCGCGTCCCCCGCGCCGTCCGCCCCGTCGGCGCACCCGGTCAGTACCGGGATCGCGAACAGAGAGATCGCCGTCGACAATACAACCGCGCTCAAAGGTCTCATGGATCCTCCTTCTCTCACCCCTCATCCACGGGTTCTTCGCCTGTATCTAGAATGATAATTTAGCAAAAAACGAACCAAGGGTCAGAAGTCACCACCTCCTCACAACCCATCGACTTTCCAATCTATTTTACTGTGAACCGGGAGTAATGCCGCAGCGTTTCATGGGGACAGGATGCCCCTGAGAGGACCTCGGTTCGATCCGACGCGGCGCCAGATCACTTGTCGTCGTCCGCTATCCAATCGCAGCTGACCGGGTCGCTGACGAAGTACATGTCGTCGATCCAGGCCTCGTAGGAGTCGAACGACGCGCACGAGCCGCCGTTCCCCCGCACCCACGAGCGGATCTCCGCGGTCGTCCCGCGCAGCTCCACCGGCATGCACATGGTCAGGGTCTCGATGGTGCTCCCTATCGTGTCTCTGAACATGTACCCGGAGACCGCTCCGTTGGCCCCCATCATGAACTCGCCGTACGGCGTGTAGACGCTGCCGTGAATGGTGTACTGGAGCCCGGTCGCCTCGGCGGGGATGAATACGTTCTGAGACAGCGCGGCCGAGTTGCCGCACACCCCCGCCAGAGAAGTGAGGTGAAGCGCCTCGCTGGAGGTCGCCGGATCGGTTTCGACGGCGACGGTGCCCGATCCGAACGGGGTCCAGCCGACCAGCCCCGCGTCGAAATCGTCCAGCAACCAGGCGGTCGGCCCCGCGTCGGCGCCCGCGTCGAAACCCGCGTCCGCCCCGCCGTCCATCCCGGCGTCGGCGTCCGTGTCCGAGTCCGTATCGGTATCCGTGTCGGTGTCCGTGTCGGTGTCGGTGTCCGTATCCGTGTCGGTGTCCGTATCCGTGTCGGTGTCCGTGTCCGTATCCGTGTCGGTGTCCGTGTCGGTGTCCGTGTCGGTGGAGGCGTCCGACGTCGAGTCGCCTCCGTCATCGCTGCAACCGGAGCACCACGTCCAACCAGCAAGAAACACAACCGTCACAATCGAGAACACAACGCGCTTCATCTTGATCCTCCTTGAGATTTTGGAATGCCCAGCCGAACAGGCGCGCACACTATCACTCGCTGCCGACAATTCAACCGCCGAACGCGCTCCCGGACTCGACGCCGGAGCGGGACCTCCCGAGGAGGATCACGAACCCGATCAGCAACAACTCCAGCCCGGTGGCGATCACCGACCCCTCCAGGCCGAACTCGCCGCCGGTGAGCCACCCGGGCCCCGAGACCTCGTGGGAGATCAGGGAGGCGGTGGGGAGCCCGCTGACGCCGAAGCCGAAGACCGGCCCCTGGAAGAGGTTCCACGTGAAGTGGAGGCCGATGGGGAACCACAGGTTCTCGAACCTGACGTAGTAGATCCCGAACAACGCCCCCGCCAGCGCGATGTTGACGATCCCTATCGCCGACAGGTTGAGGTTGAACAGGTGCGCGGCCGCGAAGAGGGCCGACGAAACGGCCACGGCGGCGTACCGGTTCATCGAGGCGCACAGGTTGGACAGGACGTACCCCCTGACCACCAGCTCCTCCTCGAGGGCCACCATGGCGAACAGGGCGATCGCCGCGGCCAGCTCCCCCGGGCCCGGGCCCCCGCCCCCGGGCACTATCGCGAGGCTCCCGGAGGCGTACAGGATCAGGAACCCGATCCCGATGGCCGCCGCCCCGGCGACCAGTCCCGCGGCGAGGTGCCGTCCCTTTCCGGTGAGCTCCAGCCCGAGCGACCGCACCGACCGGCCGTCGATGAGACGCCTGAAGAGGAACACGGCGAGGAGCGAGCCCGAGAACGCGAGCAACTGCGGGACGACGAGCGAGGAGACCACCAGCCTGCCGGCCTCCACCTCCCAGCCCGAAAGGACGCCCGGCTCGATGAGCGTCAGGGCGTATGACGAGAGCGCCGCCGCGCCCCAGGCCGGGACGAATAGGAGTACCCTGATCCAGCCCCGGCGGATCGCCGGGCGGGCCCTCGAAGACCCCGCGGGAGCGCCGCGCCTCTCGGTCGAATCGTCCATCTGCGACAACCATAGCGCGAAACCCATCGAACCCCTGAACAAATCCGCACCTCGTCATTGACAGGGGAACGGTTTCGGTGTTTAAAACCACCCGTGTTCGGCCAAGGCGAACCGAAGGCCCCTCGCAAGAGGGGAAGGCGGGCTGGCGGCATCGAGAATACGACCAGTCCAACCTCTTTCGATTCACAGGCCAAGGCGAGTTGGGGCGTAGGCTAACGGTAGGCCCCGGGTTTTTGGTACCCGTCATTGCAGGTTCGAATCCTGCCGCCCCAGCAACAACCGGGCCGCGATGCGGCTCAACGGAGGAGGACGAGATGTCGTTCAATTCGATCTGTCTGATCCCCGGGGGCGCGAACCTGCCCCTCGCCAAGGACATTAGTCAAGCCGCGAAGATCCGCCTCGGCGACGTGTCGATCCGCCGCTTCTCCGACGGAGAGATCTTTGTCCAGATCGAGGAGAACGTTCGGGGCGCCCACGCGTACGTGATCCAGCCGACCTGCCCCCCCGTCAACGACAACCTGATGGAGCTGCTCATCCTCATCGACGCCCTCAAGCGCGCGTCGGTCGACTCGATCACCGCGGTGACCCCGTACTACGGGTACGCCCGTCAGGACCGGAAGGTCGCCCCCAGGACCCCCATCAGCGCCAAGCTCGTTGCGGATCTCCTGCAGGCGGCGGGGGTCGACCGGATGGTGGCCCTCGACCTGCACGCGGGCCAGATCCAGGGCTACTTCGACGTCCCGTTCGACAACCTCTACGGGCTGGAGGTGATCGCCCACTACCTGAGGGATCAGCTCTCCGGCAACGCGGTGGTGGTCTCCCCGGACGCCGGCGGCGTGGCCCGGGCAAGGTCTTTCGCCAAGCACCTGGACGCGAACCTGGCGATCATCGACAAACGGCGGCCGAAGGCCAACGAGTCGGCCGTGATGAACATCATCGGCGATATCAAGGGGTGCGACTGCGTGATCGTCGACGACATGGTCGACACCGCGGGGACCCTGACCAACTCGGCCCAGGCCCTCATGGAGGCCGGCGCCAACAAGGTGATGGCCGCCGCGACCCATGGGGTCCTCTCCGGGCCCGCGATCAAGCGGCTCAAGGAGTCGGTCCTGGAGAAGCTGGTGGTCACCGACACGATCCCGACATCGGAAGAAGCGCGGAAGGAGGGGCGTATCGAGGTGGTTTCGTGCGCGCACCTCCTGGCGGAGGCGATCAAGAGGATCCACACCGGCGACTCGGTGAGCGGACTCTTCAAGGATTACGAATAAGCTGCGAGCAGCTGGATAAAGGAAAGGTACCAAAATGGAATTCACCAAGCTTGAGGCAACGCTCCGTCAGACGAGGGGCAAGGGCCCGGCCCGGCGCATGCGCCGTGACGGGATGGTCCCGGCAGTGGTCTACGGGAAGGGAATCGACACGATCACGCTCTCCATCGACCCCCGGGAGCTGACCCACGCCCTGTCCGGCCCCCTGCGGATCAACACCGTCCTCGAGATCGAGGTAAAGAACGCGCCCAAGGACGTCCCGAACCAGATCCACGTCCTGGTGAAGGATCACCAGTACCACCCGGTCCGCCGGGATCTGATCCACGTGGACTTCCTGGCGGTCGACGTCAACGCGCCGGTGACGGTGGACGTGCCCCTCATCACCATGGGACGGGCGATCGGCGTCCAGACCGGCGGCGTCCTGTCGCAGGTGTACAGATCGCTCCTGCTCGAGTGCCTCCCGGCGGCGATCCCCGCCCACGTCGAGGTGGACATCTCGGAGCTGGACGTCAACGACAACCTCTCCATCAAGGATGTCGAGCTGCCCGAGGGCGTCACCGTGGCCCTGGACCCGGAGACGACGATAATCAGCGTCATGGCTCCCAAGGCCGTAGAAGAGAAGAAGGAAGGCGAGGAGGAAGGCGAGGAGGCCGCGGCGGAGGGCGAGGAGAAGCCCGAGGACGAGAAGGCCGAAGACGCCGAGAAGAAGGAGTAGCCGGTGGACGGGGCATGGCTCGTCGCCGGACTCGGAAACCCGGGGCCGAAGTACGCGAACACCCGGCACAACATGGGTTTCCTCGTTGTCGACGAGCTCTGCTCGAGGTCCGGCGGGGGGAGCTGGCGAGAGAAGTTCCTGGGACTGCTGGAACGGGTCTCGGTGGCCGGCTCTCCCGCCTTCCTGCTCAAACCTCAGACATACATGAACGTGAGCGGGAGGAGCGTCGCGCGGGCGGCGACCTTCCACCGGATCCCGCCGGAGAGGACGATAGTGGTCCACGACGAGCTGGATCTGGATTTCGGGATCGTCAGGGTCAAGGAGGGGGGCGGCACCGGCGGTCACAAGGGGATCGCCTCCTGCAAGGCCGACATGGGCACCACCGACTTCCTCAGGGTTCGCATGGGAATAGGCCGCCCGAGGTACGGCAGCGCGACGGATTTCGTCCTTGAATCTTTCGACGATCACGAACAAGCTGAGCTGACGGAAGTCATCGCGAGGGGGGCGGAGGCGGTCTATACAATCATCGCCGACGGCGCAGTAAAGGCAATGAACGAGTTCAACAAGCGTCAAGGAGACAACCAATGAAAGACATTCCCGTGATGGCGTGGTTCGCTTCTGCGGCAGGAGCCGGATTCCTCGCATTGATTTACGCTTTCATCAAGACCGCGGCCATCAACAGGGCCGACGCCGGCACCGACAAGATGAAGGAGATCGGCGGCCACATCAGGGACGGCGCGATGGCGTTCCTCGGCCGCGAGTACAAGGTCCTGGCGATCTTCGTGGTCGTCGTGGGCGGGCTGCTGATCTTCGCCAACTGGGGCATGGAGCAGTCTAGCTGGATGGTCGGCGTCTCCTTCATGGTCGGCGCGCTCTGCTCCGGGCTCGCCGGCTTCATCGGCATGCGCGTGGCCACGGCGGCGAACATCCGCACGACCGCCGCTGCCCGCACAGGCCTCAACGGCGCGCTCAAGATCGCTTTCGGCGGCGGCGCCGTCATGGGCATGAGCGTGGTCGGCCTGGCGACCCTCGGCCTGGGCCTGCTCCTCCTCGTCTACGCCAACATCTGGGCCTTCGACGGGACCATGGACGAGACGATGACGATCCTCAACACCGTGACCGGCTTCTCGCTGGGCGCGAGCTCCATCGCCCTGTTCGCCCGCGTGGGCGGCGGGATCTACACCAAGGCCGCCGACGTCGGGGCCGACCTGGTGGGCAAGGTGGAGGCGGGGATCCCCGAGGACGACCCCAGGAACCCCGCGACGATCGCGGACAACGTGGGCGACAACGTGGGCGACGTGGCCGGGATGGGCGCCGACCTGTTCGAGTCGTACGTCGGCTCCATCATCGGCGCCATGGTCCTCGGCGCGGCCTGGATCACCTCCTTCGAGCAGACCGACGGCGGCGCGGACATCAAGTACAACGCCATCATCTTCCCGCTGATGGTGGCGGGCGTCGGGATCGTGCTGTCCATCATCGGGACCTTCTTCGTTCGCACGAAGGAGGGCGGCAACCCACAGACGGCCCTCAACACGGGGACCTTCCTGACCGCCTTCCTGACCGCCGGCGCGACCTTCGGGCTGGCCAAGTGGCTGCTGCCGGCCACGTGGAAGGCCGGCGAGGACGTCTTCACCTGGTGGGGCATCGCCCTGGCGGCCGTCATCGGCCTCGTCGCCGGCGTCCTCATCGGGCTCATCACCGAGTACTACACGGGCGAGAACAAGAAGCCGACCAACCAGATCGCCGAGGCGTCCCAGACCGGGTCCGCCACGAACATCATCAAGGGCCTGGCGGTGGGCATGGTCTCCACCACGTGGCCGGTGCTCCTGATCGCCGCCGCCATCGTGGCCGCCTACCACTTCGCCGGCCTCTACGGGATCGCCATCGGCGCCCTGGGCATGCTCTCCACCACTGGCATCCAGCTGGCGGTCGACGCCTACGGCCCCGTCGCCGACAACGCCGGCGGCATCGCCGAGATGAGCGAGCTGCCCCCCGAGGTCCGCGAGCGCACCGACAAGCTCGACGCGGTCGGCAACACCACCGCGGCCATCGGCAAGGGCTTCGCCATCGGCTCCGCGGCCCTCACGGCCCTGGCCCTGTTCGCCGCGTTCCGCACCCAGCTGGAGGTCCGGGGCGTCGAGCTGGTCCTCGACATCGCGGATCCCTGGGTCATGGCCGGCCTGTTCATCGGCGGCATGATGCCCTTCCTGTTCAGCTCCTTCGCCATGAACGCCGTCGGGCGCGCGGCCTCCGCGATGATCGACGAGGTCCGCCGGCAGTTCAAGGACATCCCCGGCCTCATGGAGGGCAAGGCCAAGGCCGAGTACGCCAAGTGCGTGGACATCTCCACCGCGGCGGCCATCAAGGAGATGATGGTCCCCGGCCTCCTCGCGGTCGCCGTTCCCGTCGTCATGGGCTTCCTGAGCGTCAACGCTCTTGGCGGCCTCCTCGCGGGCGTGACCGTCTCCGGCGTCCTCATGGCCCTGTTCATGTCCAACGCGGGCGGCGCCTGGGACAACGCCAAGAAGCACGTCGAGGGCGGCGCATTCGGCGGCAAGGGCTCCGACGCCCACAAGGCGGCGGTTGTCGGCGACACCGTCGGCGACCCCTTCAAGGACACCGCCGGCCCCTCGCTCAACATCCTCATCAAGCTGATGAGCGTCGTCGCCCTCGTCCTCGCCCCGGTCTTCGCCCAGTGGGGCAACCAGCTCTTCCGCTAGATTGATAGACCCGAGGGGCGGCCACTGTGAGCCGCCCCTACCCCCCGTGATTCACTTGGAGTACTTCTTGCCGCGCGGGCCCTCGACCCACCGCCTGACGTCGCCGGGAATCCCGAGCAGCGCGTTGAACGATCGCCGCTCCAGATCCGGCCCCGCCAGCTGCACCAGGCTCATGGGCACCTCGACGGCGACGACGTAGGCGATGAGCGTCCGGCCGTCCTTCTGGGGGAACAGCCGCCAGTAGCCGCGGATCGACTCTATGTCGTTGGGCATGCTCTTGATGAGCCTGAAGGAGAGGATCTTCTTCTCGGGCTCGCGGGTCAGCTCCACGTGGTACAGGAGGTTGACCAGCGGGTGCCCCAGGCGGAAGCGGACCATCGACCTGACACCCTTGCGCGACAACTCGGTCGCCTCCGTGGTGTTGGGGAACATCGTCGTGTAGGCCCCGAAGTCCTGTATGGCCCGCCAGACGACCTCGACGGGTGCGTTCACCACCGCGAACCCTGACCCCCCGTAGAACCCCCCCTTGCCCGAGGCGGGGAGCTTCTGCCTCACCACCTTTCCGGACTTGAGGGACTTCATCTCGTCATCGGAGAAGTCGACGCCCAGCGCCGGACCTCCCGCCAGCCCCAGCGTCAGGGCGACGACCGCGATCAAGGTGAAGAGGCGCAAGGAAGTGTCCTGGTGAGGTGTGTTTTTCATCGTTCTATATGACCAGCCCGTGAAACCAATTATTCTTCACAAATGTCGAATTACAAGATCATACACGATGTTCTCTTTACGCCATAAGGAAATGCTCGGGCGGCAGGGGGACCCGGGTGGGGTCACCGGGAGCGGATCGCGGCGGCCCGGGCGTGGGCCTCGAGCCCCTCGATCCTGGCGAGGCGCTCGGCGTCCGATAGCAAGGGCGCCGACGCGGACGGATCGTCGACCGTCATCCAGGTCCTGATCCGCAAAAACGAGTAGACGCTCAGGCCGCCGAAGCTCCTGGCGGTTCCCCCGGTGGGGAGGGTGTGGTTCGGGCCCGCCCCATAGTCGCCCAGGACCTCCGCCGCCCCCTCCCCGATGAAGATCCCGCCGTAGTTGGAGCACCTGCCGGCCACCTCCTCGGCGTTCTCCACGAGCACCTCGAGGTGCTCCGGGGCGATCCTGTCGCAGACCTCCACCCCCTCCTCCACGGACGAGGCGACCACGGCGAACCCGTTGTCGAACGCCGCCCTCGCGATATCCGCCGTCGGAAGGGAGCGGATCTGCTCGTCGAGGCTGGCGTTGACCCGCCCTACGAGATCCGCGTCGGCGGTGACCAGGATCGGGGCGGCCTCCGGATCGTGCTCCGCCTGAGCGAGGAGATCCGCCGCGACGATCCCGGGATTCGCGCTCCCGTCCGCCAGGACGACCAGCTCGGACGGCCCGGCGAGCATGTCTATCGCCACGCGCCCGGCCACCGCCTGCTTGGCGGCCGTCACGTACCTGTTCCCCGGCCCGACCACCGCGTCGCACGGGGGCACCGGCCCGATACCGAAGGCGAGGGCCGCGATGGCCTGGGCGCCGCCGACACCCAGGACCCCGCTGGCGCCCGCCAGGCGAGCGGCGCAGAGGGTGATGTCGGTCGGCCTCGGGGACGCCACCCACACCTCTCCCACTCCGGCCGCGCGCGCCGTCACGGCCGTCATCAGGACCGAGGAGGGGAGCGGGAAGCGCCCGCCCGGAGCGTAGCACCCGGCGCGCTGAACCGCGCAGACGGTGTGCCCGGCCCTCCCACCCGGGATGGGGACCGAGACGTCCCCCATCGCCCGCCGCTGGGCGCCGGCGAAGGCCTCTATCCTGGCCGCCGCCCGCTCGAGCAGCTCCCGGTCCGCGGCCGGGACCCGCCCCGTCGCCGCCTCCATGTCATCCCGGCCCAGGTAGATCGGCGCGCCCGGCTGCAGATCGCCGAACAGCCGGGCGTAGTCGAGGACCGCGGCCTCCCCCCTGCGCCGCACGTCCCCGACGATCTTCGCCGCCGCCGCCGCGGCCTCCTCGTCCACCGGCTCCCTCACCGCGTCGTCGACGCTGTCGGGCGCGACGACCCTCAGCAGATCGTTGCTCATCTTTCTTCCCTCCTCTCCTTCGCGTCTCCGGGCCGCCTGGTCATCTTCAGGCCCCTGCGATCGAGCTCCTCCTCCACCCTCCACAGGGGCACCTCGCCGCGCACCATCGCCGTCAGGGCGAAGTAGAAGACGTCGGCCGTCTCGTGGACGATCTCGCCCTCCGTCTCGGCCTCTGCCAGCTCGAGGGCCTCCTCCTCGAGCTTGGCCCGGAGCAGATCCCGATCGTCGAGCAGCCTTCGCGTGTAGGAGCCCTCGGGGGCGCTCGTCATCCTCGCCGCCAGGGTCCTCGCCAGCCTGCCGACCCCCCTGTCGTCCCCCCAGCATGTCCGGCTCCCAAGGTGGCAGAACCCGCCGCCCAGCTGCCGGACGGTGAACCGGAGCGCGTCCCGATCGCAGTCGAGATCCACCCGCACCAGCTCCTGCGCGTCACCGGAGGTCTCGCCCTTTCTCCAGAGGCCCCTGCGCCTCGACCAGTAGACCCCGCGCCCCGTCTCGACGGCCTCCCTGACGCTCTCGAGATTGGACCAGCACAGCCCCAGGGCCACGCCCCGCTCGTCGACCACGACCGTTGGCCAGAGCCCGTCCTGCCTGTCGGATCCCATCGGTGCCACCAGGCCGTCGGCGAGCCCCATGGCGCCCGAGTAGAGCGCCATGCCGACCTGGACATCGGCGCCGAGCTCGTCTATCCGCGCCACGTCCCCGGCGCCAGCCACGCCCCCCGCAACGGTGACAGGGACCGGCGCCGCCGCCGCCGCGACCCGCTCGACCAGATCCATGTCCAGCCCCCCCATCCTCCCCTCGCGCTCGAC
>Ga0272442_10009396_pt1 | contig 12236 bp, 13 predicted proteins | sample SSMForm2O_FD_200262 | JGI IMG/M metagenome (GOLD analysis project Ga0272442, IMG submission 200262) | Marine sediment archaeal communities from Little Sippewissett salt marsh, Falmouth, MA, United States - SSM-Form-2O | ecosystem: Environmental > Aquatic > Marine > Wetlands > Sediment ... | reverse complement strand
CATGAACCTGTTGAAGCACTTGCTTCACCTGATCATCAATTGTCATTGATGATGTATTCATCCGGTACGCATCTTCGGCAGGACGAAGCGGGCTTTGTTCGCGCTGACTGTCCCGTTCATCCCGTTGCTGTATATCTTTTTTTAACGCATCCAAAGAAACCCGGATACCACGTTTTTTCATATCGATTTGGCGACGTTTGGCGCGGGCGTCAATAGAAGCGATCATATAAAATTTCAACTCGGCATCGGGAAAAACCACTGTCCCCATATCACGGCCTTCTGTAACCAAATGACCGGATCGGGCAATATCACGCTGCAAACGTACCATTGCTTCCCGCACTTCGGGAACTTCGCAAACCGGTCCCACTGCCTTGTCAATTTCAGGTGTCCGAATTTGATCCGTCACGTCTTCTTCATCGACAAAAATCCGTATGCCCGATTCATCATGCTGAATCAAGTGCATTTCCGTTTGCTTTGCCATGGCGCCGATCGAGTCCGGATCGGTCAGAGAAATGCCCTGCCGCATCGTCTTCACAGTCAAAGCACGATACATGGCCCCGGTATCGAGATAGAGCCAACCAAGCTTTTGGGCAACCAGACGTGCAGTTGTGCTTTTTCCTGAAGCGGCTGGACCGTCAATGGTAATGACAATGTTTTTTGGTTTTAGAAATCGCTTTAGCAATCGTTTATTCGCGCCTCACCTGTTAATCATCCCGGTTTTGTTTTATTGCAAATTCAATATTCTTTGATAATTTCCTTGAATAAAACACTTCATGTATCCGTTTTAGCTTCTTCGTTATTATTGCTTCAATCCTGTCATCCGGTACAATACGGCCACTTCTTTTTCAGAAAGCTCCCTCCATTCTCCGACGTTTAATCCCTGAGTTGTCAACCCTGCAAAATGAATACGGACCAGTTTCCGAACGGGGTATCCAACGGCATTCAGCATTCTTTTAATCTGACGCTTTTTCCCTTCGTGGATCTGGATTTCAACAAGGCTGAAATCAGAAGCTTTTGATATCACACGAACATCTCCACGAACATGAACTTCCGGATCAATTTCCACGCCTTGCTGCAGGTGCCGGACTGCCTTTCCGGAAATCCGGCCTTCCACTGTGGCTTGATAAATTTTCTGGATCTCATATCTCGGATGCGCCAGCCGAAAAGCGAGATCTCCGTCATTGGTAATCAGCAGAACCCCTTCGGTATCCAGATCGAGCCTTCCTACAGGGAAGAGGCGTTCCTCTGCTCCAACAACATCAAGCACCGTTTTACGTCCTCTGCCGTCCACAGCGGATGTGATGGTTCCCGCGGGTTTATTTAAAAGAACATATCGATACTGACTGGGAATCGTCAGGTCTCGTCCGTCTAATTGTACCTTATCCGATTCCGGATCGACAACAACGCCGAATTGCTGGATGGTTTTCCCATTAACGGCCACCCGTCCTTCGGCGATTAAATAATTGGCTTTCCGGCGTGAAGCTGCACCGCATAATGCCAAATATTTATTCAGTTGCATTTTTCATTTCCGCCTTTTCCGGAACTTCATGAGCAGACGCCCCGGCTTTTCCGGCGGAATTCATTTCTTTTCTATGATTCATCTTGCTGGACGCGGCTTTGCGGTTCTGATCTGTAATCGAACCTGAAACCTTGCCCGCTTCATGACGATCGGCTGGTTTCTCCCCGCCTGATTTGTCTTCCCTGCTCCCGGAATCAGACAGATCATCGCCAATATTTAATGCCTCTAGTCCATTCACTTCTTCCGGCTGCTTCTCTTCTTTTAATATTTCTTCAATCTCTCTTGGTTTGGGAAGATCAGAAATTGAATTAATACCAAAATAACGAAGAAATTCGTCTGTGGTTTTATACAGCAGCGGTCTTCCCGGTCCTTCACCACGTCCTGACAAGGTAATCAGTCTGCGCTCAAGCAATGTCCGCATGACGCCATCACAATTCACCCCACGAACAGCTTCAACTTCCGGTTTGGAAACCGGTTGCTTGAAAGCAACAACCGAAAGGGTTTCCAGGGCCGCTTGAGACAAACGGGACTTGATTTTACGGTGGAATAATTTACGAATCCACTGGTAGTAAGCATTATGACTCACCATCTGATATCCACCGGCCACCTGCACAATAGTAAATGTCCGTCCGTTCTTCTGATATTCCCCATTCAAACCATCGACAGCCTTTTCAATCTCCTTCGGTTTGGCATCTTCCAATACTCCCTGAATCTGCTTGACAGAAATCGATGTGTCCGAAGCAAATATCAACACTTCAACGATTTCTTTAAGTTTATTGAAATGGCTCATCCTTCAACCTGTCTGTCCGGGAATCGGATTTTTGATATTTTCTTTTATAATTCCATGTTTTCTGATTTTTAATATCAAACCCTGTCCTTGAATCAAATTTGAACTCGGAAGTCAGCTTCCTTCTTTGATTGAAAATCAGTCATGATCATTCTTCATGTGAATAAATCCTGAGACCCTCATCTTCCTTAGTCATCGGATTACCCTCCCCTTCGAACAATCCAGATATCGCCAAATACTTTCGACTGCTGAACCAGGATCCGCCGTGTACGAATCATCTCCAGAATCGCCATGAATGTCACCACGATCTGTACACGGTTTTTTAAAGCCTTCATCAACTCCAGAAAACAGAGTTGCGGGGTTGCATTCAACTGTATTTCTAAAAATTCCATTTGTTCTTCAATCGTCACGGTTTCTTCCGCGACTGCATGATAGGCATCCTCAGGAATATTGTCCATCGCAGTCTTGAAAGCAGACAACAAATCAAAGAGGCTGACTTCTTTTAGGATAATCTCCTTTTCCTGCTTCCGGAATTGTTTGTGCCAGTCAAAATAACTTCTCGGAAATAAACGGCGCTGTCGGTCTTCAATATCAGTCAATGATTCAGCGACTTCCTTGAATCTTTTGTATTCCAGTAATTGCCGAACGAGTTCCGTTCGGGGATCTGTCTCTTCTTCTTCCATATCTTCTGGACTTCTGGGCAGAAGCATTCTCACTTTTATCTGCAGCAATGTAGCTGCCATGAGGATAAATTCACCCGCCACTTCCAGATCCAACTCTTTCATCAGTTCCACATACTCAAGATATTGTCTCGTAATCGATGCAATTGGAATATCATAAATATCGATTTCTTCTTTTCGAATTAAATAAAGCAGCAGATCCAGGGGGCCTTCGAAATTGGAAAGCTTGATACGATAAGATTCCTTTTCATTGATAATGTCTGTCTGAGCTACCCCATTTGCATGGCCTTCATCACTTCTGTTATGGTTGCTGTGGCAACCTCCTGTGCCTGTAAATCTCCCTTGGCAATAATTTCCTTAACTTCATCCCGATGATTCTCATAATAGGTGCGACGTTTACGGATAGGGGCAAGAACATCGATCAGTTTTTGAGCAATCTGGCGTTTATGTTCCACACAACCGAGTTTTCCTGCTTTGCAGTCGCACTCAACCTGGCCGGCTGTGTCCGGATCGAATTTTTGATGATATGCAAATACCACACAACCTTCCGGATGACCCGGATCATTTTTTCGAATGCGTGTGGGATCCGTATACGCCTGCATCACTTTTTTCTGAACTACTTCAGGTGAATCCGACAGAAACAGGCAATTATCCATGGATTTGCTCATTTTTTTGCTATCCAGTCCGGGCAGGCGCGCAAATCGTGTCAGAATGGTTTCCGGCTCAGGAAAAACATTCTGATAAATATAATTAAATCGTCTGGCCAGCTCCCGGGTAATCTCAACATGGGGCGCCTGATCTTCACCGACTGGTACGGCATCTGCTTTATAAAGAAGTATATCTGCAGCCTGCAAAACAGGGTAGCCGAGATGACCAAAGGTCATATTCGCTTCCAGTCCCAAATCCCGGGCCTGCTCTTTTACTGTGGGATTGCGCTGCAGACGCGCCACTGTGATAAGCATGGAAAATACCAGGTACAGTTCAGCATGTTCACGAACATGCGACTGAATAAAAAGCGGACTCTTTTCGGGATCCAGACCGGCGCTGAGCCAATCGATCACAACCTCAATACTGTTATCTTTAATCTGTTGTGTGGACTCAGGTGCTGTTGTCAGCATGTGCCAATCCGCCACCATATGATAACTATGATAGGTTTTTTGCAATTCAATCCAGTTTTCAAGCGCGCCTACATAATTTCCCAAATGAAGACGCCCCGTGGGCCGCATACCGCTCAATATCCGCTTTCTTTTATGATTCATTGATTCCTCATTTGAATGTATGCTTCAACAATGTGATAACCATCCGCTGAATGAAGCGAAAATATATAATTTCCTGTTGTCGGATTGAACTGCTTCTGGCTGTCCTTTTGAATCGACAACCCGCTAATTCATAAATAAATACGGTTTCCATTTATCATCCGGATTTCCAATCATGGATCGCACAAAAAAGAGATATCCCGGCTTCTTTGGTTCCCGAATCAGGGGCATAGCCGCCTCCTGCGGTGTGCGATTGCCCTTTTTACAATTACAGGCCATGCATGCGCATACAAGATTTTCCCATGTGTCTTTGCCTCCACGGTCTTTTGGAACAACATGATCGATCGTAAAAGTATCATTTTTTGTTCCGCAGTATTGACATTGAAAACGGTCTCGGCGCATGATATTTTTCCGGTTCAACAGGACACGCCGTCTGGGTTGCTTCACCAGCCGGATTAACCGAACGATGCTGGGCAGCGGCATTGATGTACTCACAGAATGAACCCATCCATGGTCCTTCTCAACCATTTCAGCCTTCCCCAGGTAGAGAAGAATGATCGCTTTTCGTGCACTGCATACGCTCATCGGCTCATAATTTTGATTCAACAGCAAAACGCGCCCTGTCAGCACGATTTCCCCCTTCCTCATTAAGAGAAAATCGGTTTAATTTACGATATTTTCAATAGATTATCAAGTTTTTTATCTTTCTCGATGAAGAATTAAACTTTGATATTTTTTTAAAAAAAATCGTATTTAAAAAAATATTCTTGACTTTTTGATGATCAAATATTATACTTTACCTCATATCAATACGGGAGACATGATTCATGTTTTTTTATATTCATACAATCCACCATCATCATGCCGATGAATCATTTCATACGGGTGGAATTTGTATGCGCTGATTATTCCAGGATGGTTACACACAGAATTCAAATTGCCCACCCACACCGGTGGGCTTTTTTATTGAATCCCACATCGATAAGAAAGGAATAAAAATGGCAAAACAGCAGATATTAAAAATCGGGCTTCCCAAAGGAAGTCTTCAGGAAGCCACATTAAAATATCTTTCGAAAGCTGGATTTAATTTTCATATCCGTTCCCGCTCATATTTTCCATCTGTAGATGACGATGAAATTGAAGCGATTTTAATCCGGGCTCAGGAAATCGCACGCTATGTGCATGATGGCGTATTCGATATAGGCCTCACAGGTATTGACTGGGTGAAAGAAACCCGCTCGGATGTTATGGAAGTAAGCGACTTGATGTACGCCAAGGCCACATTACGTCCGGTGCGATGGGTATTGGCGGTTCCCAACGACTCTCCTATAAAATCTGTGAATGATTTGCAGGGGAAAAGGATTGCAACGGAAGTGGTCAATTTAACCAAGGATTTTTTATCTGACAAAGGAATCGATGCGGAGGTTGAATTCTCATGGGGTGCCACAGAAGTGAAAACCCCGAATCTTGTGGATGCCATTGTCGAGGCAACAGAGACCGGTTCGTCTCTGCAGGCCAACAATTTACGGATCATCGACACCATATTGACCTCAACCACGCGTTTGATTGCAAACAAAAAAAGTTATCAAGATCATTGGAAAAAGCAGAAAATTGAAAATATTGCCATGCTGCTGAAAGGCGCTCTGGCCGCAGAAACACGAGTGGGTCTGAAAATGAACCTGCCGCAGGGACAGGTGGACCAAATCGTCAATTTGCTTCCGTCCATGAAAAATCCGACTATATCTCAATTATATGATCCGAAATGGGTGGCCGTGGAAATCGTTGTTAAAGAAAAAATTGTACGTGACCTGATTCCTGAGCTGAAAAAAGCCGGGGCATGTGATATTATTGAATACCCGTTGAATAAAGTTATTCGCTGATGCAAATTGATGATCAAATTGTTATATTTGAATAAACATGATGGAAGGCATTCATATGATCGCTATATACAAAGACAATCAAATCGATTCGTTTTTAGAAAGATTTGAAAGCCGCCGTCAGGACATCCCCCAGGATATCCGGGATCGTGTGACCGGCATTCTAAAAACAGTCCGGGAACGGGGCGATGCGGCTTTAAGCGAATGGACGCAAAAATTCGACGATGTGACAATACCCTCCGCTGATCTCCGGGTTTCCGATAAAGAAATTGAAAATGCCGTTCAGAATATCTCTCCTGAAATAATGGAGATTCTCCGGGAGTCAGCCAACAATATCCGTCGATTTCATGAAAAAGGCAAACAGGTGTCCTGGATTGATTGGATCGACGAAGAGACACTGCTGGGCCAGCGTGTGACTCCTCTGGAACGGGTGGGCATTTATGTACCTGGCGGAAGAGCGGTTTATCCATCCTCTCTGATGATGGCTGTTGTGCCTGCCCAGGCTGCGGGCGTCCAGAAAATCATTGTGGTTTCCCCTCCTGATAAATCGGGAAAGATTCATGGTTCCATCCTGGCTGCTGCTCAAATACTCGGTATTTCACAAATTTTCAAGGCCGGCGGCGCACAGGCCATAGGGGCACTGGCCTTTGGCATAAAAAGTATTCCGCGGGTGGATAAAATTGTCGGGCCCGGCAATATTTATGTGGCCGAGGCAAAACGTCAGGTTTATGGTCTTGTGGATATCGATATGATTGCCGGCCCCAGCGAAGTCGTGGTACTGGCAGACAGCTCCGCCAATCCTGATTATACAGCGGCAGATCTTCTGGCTCAGGCTGAACATGATCCTCTCGCCTCAGCGATTTGCGTGACAGACAACGAATCACTGGCCAAACAGGTCCAGAAGGCAGTCTTGACACAGGCCGGGGCACTTCGGCGTTCGAAAATATTTGAAACCTCACTTCAAACATGGGGCGGGATTCTTGTCACACGGACCTGGAAAGAGGCAGTCACCCTGATCAACCGGCTTGCTGCTGAACATTTGGGGCTTCACGTCGCTCAGCCCTGGGAAATCCTTGGGCAGATTCGAAATGCAGGTGCAATCTTTTTAGGGCATTATTCCCCTGAAACCGTGGGTGATTACTGGGCAGGTCCCAATCATGTGCTGCCCACCAATCAGACAGCCCGGTTTGCCTCGCCTCTGGGAACACAGGATTTCCAGAAAACAAGCAGCATTATACAATACTCAAAATTGTCTCTGAAAAAAGATGCTGAAAAAATTATGACGTTTGCCAATATGGAGGGATTCGATGGACACGCGAATGCGGTCAAACAACGTATTATCTAAAGCACTGCAATGCATTAAGCCGGAAATTCGGGCTTTGGCCGGATATACGGCTCCGCCTCAGGGAACCGTTGTCGCCAAACTAAATCAGAATGAAAATCCATATGACCTGCCTGAAGAATGGAAAATGGCTATTTTCAAGCAGATGCAACAGATCAAATGGCCTCTTTATCCCGAATACAACCCGGGCTCATTAAAAAACAGGCTGGCCCGGCGATTTGACATTAATGAAAATCAGATTCTTCTGGGACACGGCTCAAATCAGCTTCTCTATCTTATAGGGACATCAGTCATTAATCCTGGAGACCGGGTTATCATCACACCACCGACTTTTTCCCTGTTTGATCTGGCAATCCGGATTTCTCAGGGAAATATTGTGAATATTGCCAAACAGAGTAATTTTTCCCTGGATATGGACACCCTGGTTCCAGCCGTTAAAACAGCCAAATTGATCCTGCTCTGCTCCCCGGATAATCCGACAGGAACCGTGATCGCACTGGATCAGTTAATTGAAATTTTAAAAAAATCTTCGGGCCTGGTCTTATGGGATGAAGCCTATGTTGAATTCGGCGGAAAAAGTGCGTTGAACTTACTGAATGCCTATCCCAACTTAATTATCTCCAGAACATTTTCAAAGGCTTTCGGCATGGCAGGACTGCGTCTCGGTCATTTAATCGCCCATCCTGATATCATCCGTGAACTGCAGAAAGCCAATATCCCCTACAATGTCAATCTGTTTACCCTGATGACTGCCAATTACCTGCTGGATCATCAGGAATGGATGGAATCGCATGTAAAAAAAATCATCCGGGACCGGAAAAAACTGTTTGATCAAATGCAAAAAATTCCTCAAATTAAACCATACCACAGTGAGGCGAATTTTATTCTGTTTGAAACAGCTGACAAACATAAAACATTTGAAGCATTAAAAAGCAGGGGAATTCTTATCCGGGATGTGGGTAACAAACCGCCGCTGGATCATTGTCTACGGGTGACAGTAGGCACACCGGATGAAAACAAGGCGTTCCTGGAAGCCATTCGGAACATCGTATAAAACAAGACGGTTATGAAATAATCCATAATCAACAATGGATGTCTTCTTGAAATCAATCTCCCCGTGAAGCAGGCTCATCAGCGGGAAGGTTCCCAGCCCGGCCGGGATCAAGAGGAACCGGACTCCATTGATAAAAACCGGAGTTGATCATGCCAAGAAAAACAAAAATTGAAAGAAAAACCGGTGAAACCCAGATTCGTGTGGAATTAAACCTGGATGGCACAGGGAAATCGACCATTCAGACCGGCATTGGTTTCCTTGATCATATGCTCAGTGCGCTATCCAAACACAGCCGGATCGATTTAAAAATCACGGCCAAAGGCGATCTTGAAGTGGACGATCACCATACTGTTGAAGATACGGGTATCTGCATAGGTCAGGCTTTGGCCAAGGCCCTTGATGACAAAACCGGTATTCAGCGGTTTGGCTGGGCTTGCTGCCCCATGGATGAATCGCTGACACGTGTGGCCATAGACCTCAGCGGACGTCCGCACTTTATATGGAATTTTCCCATGAATCTCCTGACCATTGGAGCGTTCCGGACAGAAACGGTTCCGGAATTCTTTCAAGGGCTTGCCATCGGAAGTGCTATGACATTGCATATGGATCTGATCCGCGGACGCAATCTGCATCATTCACTGGAATCTCTATACAAGAGCTTTGCCAAGGCACTTCAGCAGGCAGTTGCAGTGAATTCAGGCGACACATCCATACCCTCCACCAAAGGAATGCTTCAATGATCGGGTTGATCAATTACGAAGCCGGTAATATTCACAGTGTCACCAAGGCTCTGGAAAAATGCGGAGCCAATGTTGAAATTGTGGATCATCGAAAAGGCATTCAGAAGTCGGATAAAATATTATTGCCAGGGGTGGGTGCCTTCGGTAAAGCCATGGAAGCCCTGCATCGTCTGCAGCTGGTTGAACCGCTTCGTCAGGCTGCTTTTGAAAAACCGTTTCTGGGGATCTGTGCAGGATTGCAGCTTCTTTTTGAAAACAGCGAAGAAAACCCGGGTATTAAAGGATTAGGCTTGCTGAAAGGCCGGGTCAAACGTTTTCCAAAAGGCGTCAAAATTCCACATCTGGGATGGAATCAGGTCGAGCAAAAGCATGAATCTCCGCTGTGGAAGAACATCCCGGACAACTCTTTTTTCTATTTTGCCAACAGTTACTATGCAGTTCCTGAGGACAGCTCTGTTGTTTCCGGTAAAACCCGGTACAATGTCAGCTTTGTCTCATCGATTTGCAAAGACACAATTTTCGGATGCCAGTTTCATCCTGAAAAATCTCAAAAATGGGGATTGAAAATTCTGGAAAATTTTGTTCACTTATAAACACTGAAATTTTGCAGAGATCACCAGAATTCGATGCGCCGTAGAATATGAATATAACCTTACTATTTTCTTTTGAAATAATAGCACAAGGGAGAGAAAATGATCATCATCCCAGCCATTGATCTTTTAGATGGCAAAGTGGTAAGACTGATGCAGGGAGAGGAACAATCAGCCAAAGTTTACGCCGACGATCCCCTTGAATTCGCGCTTCGATATCAGGAAGCCGGTGCCCGCTGGATTCATGTCGTCAATCTGGATGGCGCTTTTGGCAGACCCGGAATGAATGATGCAGTCATTGAACGTATATCCCGCAATGTGAATATTTCCATTGAACTGGGTGGTGGCATCCGGACCATGGACCGGATCGAATTCTGGCTGGAAAGAGGGATCGATCGTGTGGTTTTGGGATCCGTTGCTGTTCATTCTCCGGAAATTGTGAAGCAGGCGATTCAAAAACATGGGCCTGAATCCATTGTAGCCGGTATCGATATTCATGAAGGGCATGTCGCTGTCTCAGGCTGGACCGAGAAAACAGAAATCCAATTTATCGAATTGGCTCAACAAATGAAAAATTTGGGAATTCAACGGACAATTGTGACGGATATCGCCACTGACGGCATGCTGACCGGCCCAAACATCGACACGATGATCGATATTGCAGGGAATACAGGCCTCTATGTTATTGTTTCGGGAGGTGTGGGATCCATGGAGGACATTCGGAAAGTGGCGGATGCTGCCGATTTTGGAATTGAAGGTGTGATTGTCGGCAAGGCGATCTATGAAAACAAAATCGATGTTGCTCAGGCCATTCAGCAATATCAGACATGAGGGTTTGATGGCTCGATATCAGAATTGGGCACTATTTTTTTTTATTTTCATTTGAAAAGGGCTGTTTATGTTAGCCAAACGTATTATTCCCTGCCTGGATGTCAAAGACGGACGTGTCGTCAAAGGTGTCAATTTTCTGAATCTTCAGGATGCGGGCGATCCGGTTGTTCAGGCGCAGTTTTACGATGAACAGGGTGCCGATGAAATCGTATTTCTGGATATCACGGCATCTCATGAAAGACGCGATATCCTGCTGGATGTGGTACGCCGGACCGCGGAAGTCGTATTTATTCCCCTCACCGTTGGAGGCGGCATCCGTACAGCAGAAGATGCACGGCTCCTTTTAGAAAGCGGCGCCGATAAAATCAGTATCAATACGGCTGCAGTAAAAAATCCCGATGTCATCACGGAATGTGCGGACCGGTTCGGCAGCCAGGCCACAGTAACCGCCATCGACGCCAAGCGTTCGGGAATTTCCTGGAAAGTCTATATCTATGGAGGCCGGGAAGCGACATCACTGAATGCCGTGGAATGGGCCCAGCGTGTGGAAGCACTTGGCTCCGGTGAAATTCTGCTCACCAGCATGGACCGTGACGGCACAAAGGATGGCTTTGATATTGAACTGACACGCACCATTTCCGAAACGGTCAATATACCGGTCATTGCCTCCGGTGGATGCGGGAATTTGGAGCATATCTATGAGGTTTTCATGCAAGGCAAAGCAGATGCGGCCCTTGCTGCTTCGATTTTTCACTTCCGGACACACTCCATTCAGGAATGCAAAAAATATCTCATGGAGCGGAATGTGCATGTCAGGTCAGAATTGCAAACATCGGAGCACGATTGAACGAACCATTGATCATCCCATTGCATGTTAAAATAGGAGTTATTTCAAATGTCTGAATCGCCCCCGCTGCAAATGCATCCAACACTGATAAACGATCTGAAATTTGATGACAAAGGACTGATTCCGGCCATTGCCCAGGAGGTATCGACGGGGCTTGTGCTGATGGTCGCTTATATGAACCGTGAAAGTCTGAAAATAACGCTGGAAAGCGGCTATGCCACCTACTGGAGCCGCTCCCGTCAAAAACTTTGGAAAAAAGGCGAAACATCCGGAAACCTCCAGTCTGTCAAAGGGATTCTTGTTGATTGCGACCAGGATGCACTTGTGCTGCTTATTCACCAGAAAGGCCCCGCCTGCCACACGGGAGAAAAATCTTGTTTTTACCGCGCTTTAGCTAAAACACCGGGCGCCATCGAAAATGCAGAATGTGCTCAATGCACCGATGAATTCTGCAAATAATTTTGCGATTTGAAAATCCGATTCAGTCGCCTTGTCATTTTTCTCTGGGAAAGCCGTGATGTCACACTACGAAAGTTATTACGTTGATCCCGATAATATTCAGAATGAGCACCTCATTATTACTGATAAAGAAGTCCATCATCTCATCCGGGTTAAACGCCGGAAAATCGGAGATATCATCTGGACAGTCGACGGCCGGGGAGGCGCCTATGAAACGGAACTGATCCATATCTCCAAATCACGAGCCGAAGGAC
>Ga0272442_10009395_pt1 | contig 12238 bp, 8 predicted proteins | sample SSMForm2O_FD_200262 | JGI IMG/M metagenome (GOLD analysis project Ga0272442, IMG submission 200262) | Marine sediment archaeal communities from Little Sippewissett salt marsh, Falmouth, MA, United States - SSM-Form-2O | ecosystem: Environmental > Aquatic > Marine > Wetlands > Sediment ... | reverse complement strand
AAGCGGAGCTATCCGTACTATCCCTTTACCTGTAAATATCAAACCATCTGTCATTCAGTCCTCGGTTTTTCCCCCGAGGGGCGTAAACGTCATTTGAAAATCCTCTATCAGGCGCGTTCGTTTCTCTCTCCCCACTTCGAAAAGATACAAAAAGTCCTCTCCAACGACGATTTTTCAGAGAATCTCCCGCTCTTCAGGGAACTGAAACAACAGGTCCCCCCCCGCTGGGAGGAGATCTGGAACCCCCTCAAAGTGAACGTCTACCTCAATGAACAGGACATGAAGGAGTTTCTGATTGAATTCTAAGCAGCATAACTTTTCAGGGATGAAGATAACCGTTATGGGACTCGGTCTGCATGGCGGAGGTATCGCTACAGCGAGGTTCCTCGCCGAGCGGGGCGCGGAGATTACAGTTACCGATCTGAGGGACGAGAATATCCTCCGGCCCAGCATGGACCAGCTGGCAGGGCTGCCTGTCCGCTATGTCCTCGGACGACATGAGATGGAGGATTTCCGGAAGGCCGATATGGTTGTAAAAAATCCGGCGGTGCGCAGGGATTCTCCATACCTGCAGGCAGCGGTCCGGATCGAGACCGACCTCAGCCTGTTTCTGCAGATCAACCGGAGGCCGGTGCTGGCCGTCACGGGCAGCAAGGGCAAGTCTACTACCGTCTCGGCACTGCACTCCATTGTAAAGAAGGTGTATCCTGATGCCCTTCTGGGAGGGAACATCACTATCTCCCCTCTTTCCTTCGCCGAAGAATGCGTTTCAGACAGCCCGAGTCCGGTAATACTTGAGCTTTCATCCTGGCAGTTAGCCGATATAGTGCCTTCTGAACAGCTCAAGGCACGGATCGCCCTGGTAACAAATATCATGGCTGACCATCAAAACTCCTACAACAGTATGGATGAGTATGTGAGAGATAAAAAGCGGATATTTACCGGCCAGGACCTCTCCTGTTCCGGTATCTGCCCCTATGATGATGCATACCGCGAGGTCCTGTCATCAGAGGTCCGGGGCAGGCTCTTATATTTTTCTTCCGAAGAGCTTCCGGCGGGCTGTGAAGGTGCCTTTCTCCGTGGAAATCTCGGTTTGATTCGTCTGCGGGAGGGTGAGGCCCGGATCCTCCCGGAGAATATGGCCCTGCCCGGACTCCATAACCGTATCAACCTGTTGGCAGCCGGCACCATGGCCTTTCTCTTCGAAGTGGATCCCGAAATTATCCGGGAGGAGCTGCAGAAGTTCCCCGGGATTGAACACCGGCTTGAACCGCTGGGCGAGATCGGGAAAGTTCGATGGTTCAACGACAGCGCGGCGACAATACCGGAAGCTACCGCCGCTGCCCTCCGCAGCCTCTCCGGCAGGATCCATCTGATAACGGGGGGGACCGACAAACAGCTGAATTTCGACGCTTTTGCCGAAATTACCGATATTCCCGCTTCCATACATCTGCTTGAAGGCAGTGCCTCCCTTAAAATGGTGGAGATACTTACCATGAAAAACCGTGTCTTTCAGGGTCCCTTCGATCAGCTGGAGGATGCGGTCCGGTCTGCCGCCGCAGCCGCCGACGCCGGTGACGTAGTCCTCTTCTCTCCGGGCAGTACATCCTTCGGTATGTTCCTGAATGAGTTTGACCGTGGAAGAAGGTTCAAGGAGGAGGTCCGGCGGGTCCATCGGCAGAGAAATATGTCCCGCTGACGATCTCCGCGGGTGTTTTCCCGCCTGGATCTGACCGGAAATGTGCCGCCGGGTTCCCTGAAAAACGCCGCAGGACTAATGGAAATGTACTGCAGGGTTCCCGGAAATGTACTGCGGGGTTCAGCGTTTTTTCAGTTTCTTGAAGTAATAATTACGGAGATACTCAGCCCGGCGGTACAGCGGATACACTATCCCTGACAGCGGAAGGTCCCAGGCGCCCGGTCTGTGCAGGACCTTGCCTCCGAAACCGGTTTTAAAGCGATAGAGTCCATGCATGGGATGCCCGGGATCATCCGCCGGAGGTATACCGAACAGATCGTAGGTACCGCAGCCCTCATCTCTGGCCAGCTTTAGCGCTGTCCACTGTGCGGCGTAGGAGGCCATCAGGTTCCGTTTATTATTGGAGGACGCCCCGTACAGGTAGGTTGCCCTGCTGCCGTATAGCCCGACGATGATGGAGGCAAGCAGATCACCCTCGTGAGAGGCGGTGATGATACGCAGGTCCGGCGCTCCCGTATCCATCCTCTCGGCAGTCAGAAAGAGTTGTCTGTAATAGTCCGGTGAGTGGATGGAAATCCGGTCCCGGGCGGCAGTTTCTCTGTACAGCTCATACCAGGCACCAATAAATTCCGGGCCTTCAAGCCGTGTTTCCACTCCCTTGCGGAAGGCTAAGCGGATATTATATCTGGTTTTACCCTTCATGGCCGCGAGCTGCTCTTCCTCCGTTCCTTCGAGAGGAACGATTACGGTGCTCGGCGGCTGAATGTCCATGGAGGCTTTAACGAGTCCGTTCAGCCCCCATGTATCGAGCATTGTTCCGGCCGGTTTCCCGTCGATGTCCCAGGGCAGGTCGAAGCGGACGCAAATCCGTTTTCGGGGAAATAGTGTTTTCAATGCATCACAAAACCCGCCCCATGCACCGCTCAGTGCTTCCCTGTCGGGATCAAACGGATGGGGAGCATAAAGCAGTGAGTATCCCCCGGGGAGCTTACGCTCGAGCAGGAGCAGCGGAGCTTCCCCGAAGAGAAAGGCATGCGGCTGCCACCCGAACCGGGACTTAAAAACTGCCCAGAATGGTGATTGCAGCATATTGTCGCCGACAGGCAGTTTTTCCGGAGGGACTGGCCTTAAAAGCGGCATGTCTTATCTTTAACCAACCTTTCCCCGTGTCACTTGAGAGGTTGTGATCCTCTTCCCGGAAACAGTCAGAGGAGTGTCTCCCACGACTACTGTATTGTCCTTTACCGTGATGGGAATATCGAAAAAATGATCGATCTTTATCTTTTTCGGCGCTTCTTCAGGAATATTCTGCCCTTCAAGCACGATCCTCGCTCCCGGTTCGACATCATCGACAAAGAGCACTTCAACAGTTTCCCGGTTTTCGTCACCCTCTTTCTCCGCCGCGAGCAGCATCCCCTGACTTTTCACACCGCGGAGTTTGGCGGGTTTTAAATTGTACACGAGGATTATATTTTTCCCCAGGAGATCTTCCTCTTCATAGTAAGGTACCAGCCCGGAAACGATGGTCCTGGGCTCCGGATCGCCGGCGTCGATGGTTTCTATGTACAGCTTGTCCGCTTCAGGATGACGGGAGATTTCAGTTATCCTTGCTATTCTCAGGTCCACGGAAGCTGCAAACTTCTCTTCCGCGCTCAGTTCCGGTTTTTCTTCCTGTTTTACTTCCTGTTTCTCATCCTGCATATCACTTTTATCCTTCTCTTTTTGACGACGTTCAGCCTGACTTCCCGCGAACCGTTCACGCAGCTCCGCGATTTGATCATCTTCGAGACGCTCAAAAAGGATCTCAGACGATACTACCGCGGATAAACCGCTGAATGTGCCGAGAACATCCCAGGTACTTCCCTGCTGGCCAAGAAAGGTCAGTATCCTGCAGGATGTCTGAGGAACATAGGGTTCTATCATCACCGCCAGGTCACGAACTAGATAGACCAGCTGGCCGATCAGCTGCTGCGCAGCTTCGGGATCGCTGGTTCTCGTCCGCCACGGTTCACCCGCCTGAAACTCACGGTTGCCGAATGAAGACAGTGCGAATATCCTGCGGAAAGCGTCCCTCAGATCGGCATGATCGAGGGCCCTGGTGATCTCAGCCTCCTGCTTCTTCACTTCGTCGAGAAAAGCCTGGTCAGGAGTGAGCTCAGGAACCTTTCCATCATAAAAACGGTGCACGAAGGTCAAAGTCCGGTTAACAAGATTGGAAAGATTGCCGATCAGCTCACCGTTGACCTTTTCCTGAAAGTCACCCCACGTAAACAGGGCATCGGATTTTTCGGGCCGGTTGTAAAAAATATAGAACCGCCACACATCCGCCGGGATACCGGTGTCCATCGCGTCGTTGCCGAACACGCCGATCCCCTTGCTCTTGGAAAATTTACCGCTTTCATAATTCAAATATTCAGTGGATGACATGTGGTGGAGCATGGTCCAGTTCTCCGCTGACGCAAGCAGCGTGCATGGGAAAATGACTGTATGGAAGGGAATGTTGTCCTTTCCGATAAACTGGTAGAGTTCAACCTCATCGGGATTTTTCCACCATGACTCCCAGTCGTCCGTCAGGTCCGCGGTAATTGAAATGTACCCTATCGGGGCATCAAACCACACATAAAAGACCTTCTCCTCAAATCCTTCTTTCGGAACGGGAATACCCCATTTAAGGTCGCGGGTGATGGCCCGCTCCTTGAGACCGTCGCGTATCCAGCTCTTGGTCATCTGGATGGCATTTCGCGCCCAGAACCCGTCCACGGAAGCGGTGTCCATCCATTTCTGCAATTTCGGCAGCAGGGCGGGGAGATTGATATAGAGATGCTTTGTTTCACGAACAACTGGGGCCGCGGTACATGTTCCGCAGCGGGGTTCGATCAGATCAGTCGGGTCGAGCAGTTTGCCGCAGTCTTCACACTGATCACCCCTGGCGTCCTCATATCCGCAATGCGGACAGGTGCCCCGTACATATCGGTCCGCCAGATATCGCTCACAGTTTTCACAGTAGAGCTGTTCGATGGTGTTTTCCGAAATATATCCGTTGGCGTCCACTTTTTTGAAAAGACCCTGTACGATTTCGGTCTGTTTCGGCCGTGAGGTCCTTCCGAAGTGATCGAAATTGATACCGAACCATCGGTATATATCATCATGCACCACGAAATAGCGGTCGCACAGTTCCTTCGGGCTAATCCCTTCTTCGAGGGCCCTGGTCTCGGTGGCAGTGCCGTACTCGTCGGTACCGCAGACGTAGAGGGTTTCATATCCGTAACTGCGGCAAAAACGCGCAAACACATCCGCAGAAAGGACCTGTATAAGATTGCCCAGATGAGGAATGTTGTTCACATAGGGCAGGGCTGATGTTACAAGTCGTCTCTTTTTCATAACATTAGACTATAGGTTTTCACCCGTACTTGTGTCAAGTAAGACCATACCGTAATGGAAAACCGGACGGTTTCCCGATTATACATCCGGTCCCCGAAACTGCCCCGCGGGACTACCGGTTGCCATACTTCAATCCGAATTTCTTCAAAAACATCTCGCAATAGAAAAAGCCGGCGGAGAAAATGATTTCTCCGCCGGCCGGTGAATTGAAAAGTACCAGCCGGCATACGGCCGGCGTTTCGAACCTGCACGCTTCGGTGCCGGTAGAGGAATTCTAGCTGTACTCGGGTTTGAGGCCGGTCTGGAAATGACGCAGACTCAGCTCAGCTCCGCGGGTAATACGCACTTTGGGGATTTTGTCCCTGTTCTTATAGAGCTCCGTTACCGCCGCGACAGTATAATCAATATGTTCCCTGCTGTAGGCGTTGCGGGGAATGGCGAAACGAACGAGATTCAGAATGCCCTTTCTCTGCTCTTCATTCTTCTGATCCCATTCAAAGGCGAAGGGCCCGAGCTCACAGGCACGGATACCATAGTGGCGCACCAGCTCTATAGTGAAACCCACCCCGCCAAAGTCATCGATCTTCATATCAATGCCTTCAAAAAACCGGTTCATGTCGAGATAGATGGCATGTCCGCCGGCGGGCAATACAACGGGAACACCGTTCTTGGCCAGTTCACGGGCGAGCTGACGGGTCTGTCCTATTCTGCCGAAGAGATAGGATTCATCAACAACCTCATGCAGACCTACGGCCAGGGCCATTATGTCACGTCCGCTCAAGCCTCCGTATGAATCATTGCCGAACCAGATGATCTGTTTTTCCTTCAGCCGGACTCCCACATCATGTCCTTCTGTGGAAAAGCGTTTTACAAAATCACCTTTATCCCGGATAAACAGACCTCCGCCGATGTTGGCCAGGCCGTCCTTTTTCAGACTGACGCTGAAGCCGTCGGCATAGGAGAACATCTCCTGAACGATGCTGCGGACAGAGCGTTTTTCATAGCCCTCTTCAAATTCTTTGATAAAGGCCGCGTTTTCCGCGAACCGGCAGGCATCAAAAAAGAGAGGAATCCCGTACTTCTTCGCCACCGCCTGTACCGCCTTGATGTTTTTCAGGCTCACCGGCTGACCGGCAACGGTATTGTTGGTGATGGTGAGATAAATCACGGGGATATTTTCCCTGCCCTTATCTTCTATAAAGGCCTCGAGCCGCTTGACATCCATATCCCCCTTGAAGGGATTTTCCGTATCCATTTTTTCCCACGGGAAAACACCCAGAACATCGCCGTGGAAGAGGTTGACCGGTTCGATGCCGTTCGCGGCTATGTTCGCCCCGGTAGTGTCGAAGTGCCCATTGTTCGGAATCCAGTATGGCTTGCCGGGGCCGTTTATTTCATCGAGTACTTCACGCAGGGTCGTAAAGAGCAGGTGTTCGGCCGCCCTTCCCTGGGGAGTGATAAAAGCATTCGGGCGGGACAGCTGGTTGGGGCCGCCATTTACAAATCCGCCTTCGTCCTTTGTCAGATAAAGCTGGTCCATCAGCTTCTCCACATCCTTCTCACCGGAAAGAACCAGCTTCATTGCCTCTTTGGGATTATCACCGCGTTCAAAGGTATCGCGGATGGCATCGAGCAGTACATAATACCCCTTGTTGCGTCCGTAGGACTCGTCACCGTGGAGCAGCGCCGCCCACTGCAGATCGCTCATGGCGGTAGAGCCGCTGTCGGAAAGATAATCAACCAGCAGAAGGTCCGCCGGGAAAGAGAACATATTGTATTCAGTCTCCCGCAGCGCCCTTTCACGCTGTTCCAGACTCACGTCCTTGAGGGGACGAATCACGTATGATTTATGCACGGGTACGGAAACACCAAGTTCCTTCATCTTTTTCATGTTTTTTCCTCCAAATTAATTAGTACTTTTTCGTGGTGGTTTAGAGCGCGGCAATACCGTCTATCTCTATCTCTGCATTCAGAGGAAGTTTTGCCACCTCATACGCGCAGCGTGCAGGGTAGGCGCCGGAAAAAAAGCTTCCGTATACCCCGTTCACTTTGCTGAAATTGCCCATGTCCTGTAAGAAAATCGTTACTTTAAGCAGTTTGTCCATCGAGCTGCCCGCTTCTTCAAGAATGGCCTTGAGATTGTTCATAGCCTGGCGGGTCTGGTCCTCAATGCTTTCAGCAACAATTTTACCCTGTGCGGGGTCCAGCGGCAGTTGTCCCGATACATACACCGTGTTCCCCCAGGCCACCGCCTGTGAATAGGGACCGACAGCTGCCGGCGCTTTTTCCGTGTGAATTACTTTACGTTCCATTACATCCTCCTGATTTATCTGTATATATCAGAGACCTCCGGTAGGCCTATGAATATATTTTCTCTATATCGTTCTCGCCCAACGTGGTTTTGATCTCCCTGATGTAGTTGTAGATGGTGTACCTGGAAATTCCCAGTTTATCGGCCACGATATCAATGCCGTTTTTGATATGAAAAATTCCCCGTTTGTACAGTTCTTCCACCACCATCTTGTTCTTATGGGTCGGGGAGACCCCGGTCATGCGGTTGATCCCCTCCACAATTTCAGTGTACGAGGCATCGACAAGGTCCTTGGCGGTGAGGGGGAAATGCTCCGACACCGTCTGGTTCGCCGTAATCGAAGGCAGAAGGCTCTCCATCAGCGCTCCGAAGGGAGCCGAAGTATCGAAATTCATGCAGAGAAAACCGATCGGCTTCCCTGAGAAATTTTTTATAATGGTTGTAGTGGATTTCAACGAGTGTCCCGATTCGGTCATTGTGTAATAAGGACCATATACATCTTCCGGGTTTTGATCGAATTTTTCCAGAATGCTGAGGGCGAAATCGGTCATAGGCCCTCCTATCGCCCGTCCGGTTACCTGACCGTTTTCGATGGCCACTATGGATTGCTCAATATCCTCCAGCGAATGGACCACCACTTCACAAAAATCGCCGAACTGCCGGGCAATCCCTGCCGCGATAGTGCCGGCGGTTTTCAGGATAGATTTGTCTTCGTCCGTGAGCTCAGGTACAAAACTGTGATTTTTCACACGTACTCCCCTACAAATTTTACTTCCAATTTTTTAATATATTTTATCATATTTTTGTAAACAGTCAATAAAATGGAGCCCTTCAGGAGAATAAACTTGACTACTTAACCAGCTGTAAGTACCCTAAATTCATAGAGAAAAACTGAAAAAGGAGATAATATGTCCGAACGAGACGTTTCACCACGTCGTCCCCAGTTTTCGATCAAACCAAAATACATCATAACTGTGATACTCGTTGTCGCCGTGATTACCGTAGTCATGTCCAGTTATTTTGTGGTCGATCAAACTGAGCAGGCGGTGGTATTGTTATTCGGTAAGGTAAACCGTATAGTTGGCCCGGGTCTTCGGTTCAAGCTGCCCATCGGGATTGAAAGGAACTATAATGTCCCCACCAAGCAGATACAGAAGATGGAGTTCGGGTTCCGCACGCAGCAGGCGGGGATAAACACCGCCTATTCCAGCGGGGATTACCCGGAAGAATCGATTATGCTCACCGGCGATCTCAATATCGTCGATGTGGAATGGATCATCCAGTACAGGATAAACGATCCGGTAAAATGGCTGTTTAACGTTGAGTACCGTCAGCAGACCCTCAGAGATATCAGCCAGTCGGTCATCAACCAGCTTGTGGGAGACAGGGCCATTCTGGATGTTATCGGCTCTGAGCGAAGCAGCATTGAACAGCAGGGTCAGATAAAAATGCAGGAAACCTTCGAGGACTATGACATGGGCGTTCTGGTGACAACAGTAAAGCTCAGAAATATTGTTCCTCCCAAGGGGAATGTGCAGGACGCGTTCGAGGATGTCAACAAGGCGGTCCAGGATATGAACCGTCTCATCAATGAAGGAAAGGAACAGTACAACCAGCAGATCCCGAAAGCCCGGGGCCAGGCTGCCCAGCTCATACAGGAAGCCCAGGGATACGCCGCCGAGCGTGTCAACAATGCCCAGGGTGATGTCGCCCGTTTTGTTTCGGTCCTCGAAAAGTATGATGAAAGTCCCGACGTTACCCGCACCCGTCTCTATATCGAGACCCTCGAGGAAATTTTCAGCGAGGATGAGTCCACCGATCTGATCGACAGGGGTCTGGAAAACTTCATTCCCTTCAAGACCCTCCAGGGACCGGGAGTACAGACCACGGGAGGCGTGCAATGAAAAAACTTATAACAACCTTGGTAGTTATCGTGGTGTTGATGGTAATCCTCGTAGCCCTCGGACCCTTTTATATAGTCGAACAGGGTCAGCAGGCCGTGGTGACAAGATTTGGAAAAATCGTGGCAACCGACATAGAACCGGGTTTGAAATTCAAATTTCCGGTAATCGACAACGTAGTACGCTATCCCAGGAAGATCCTCAGCTGGGACGGGGACGCTCAACGTGTTCCAACCGCTGAGAACCAGTTTATCTGGGTTGACGCCACCGCGCGCTGGAAGATCAGTGATCCTAAGAAATTCTATGAGGCTGTAACTTCACTGGAGCAGGGATGGGCCCGGCTCGACGATGTGATCGACTCCACCATCCGTACCGTAATCACCGGCAACAACCTGAGAGAAGCGGTCAGAAACTCCAATATCATCAACGATATAAGAAATCAGCCCGAAATCCTTCAGCAGCAGGACGAAGAGGTGGATGTGGAAGAACTGAGAAAACTGACCTACACCACCACGACCTATGAGACTGTGGGAAGAGGACGAAACGACCTGTCCAAAGAAATGTACGATATCGCGGCGAAGCTCACCCCGGGCTATGGTATCGAGCTCATCGATATCATCATCAGGCAGATACGCTACTCCGAAGATCTCACCGAAAGCGTATACAACCGGATGATCAAGGAACGAAACCAGATCGCCGAAGCGTACCGCTCCTACGGTGAAGGTAAAAAGGCCGAATGGCTTGGAAAACTCGAAAATGAGCGTAAGACCGTCCTTTCGGAAGCCTACCGGGAGTCTGAAACTATCCGCGGTACCTCCGACGCGGAGGCCGCCCAGATCTACGCGGAGGCATATAAACAAGATCCTGAATTTTTCAGCTTCTGGCGGTCCATCGAGTCCTACCGCAAGACCCTGCCGAAGTTCCGCAAAACCCTCACTACCGACATGGATTACTTCAAGTATCTCTACAACGAAGAGGGCCGGTAAAGCTGTTTCGGATATTTCGAATGTGAATTGTATGACGGCCGCGCTGCGGCCGTCTTTTTTTTTAGTCCTTATCCTTCAAAACGGAGTCTGGCCAGATCGTTCAGATCCGCGAGTCCTTTACGGAGAACATCCATGTTCCCGTCGCCGCGAGCGGTAAAGTCCTCCAGGCGGGCGATTTCTTCCTTCCACTCACTGATATATTTCTTGTGGGTAAACTTTTTCAGAACCTGGAGAATGCGCTTCTGATACATGGTGGAGCTCCGTGAATCACGGCTGTTTTCCAGGATCCCGAGGAGCACCTGCAACTCTTCCTGCCGGTTGAGGCAGGAAGCTTCCCTCAGCCGGCCGTATACATCCTCCAGCTCGGAGAGAGAGACCGCCTGCAGCTGCTGAATGGATGGGATCTCGCTAAACCGGTAGTAATTTTCCGTTTTCAGACTCAGGCCGCCGTACGCGGACAATATAAGCCGGCCGGATAGATTATGGTCCTGTTTTCCCTTTGATTCCGGCGCGTCACTGTGATTTTGATCCTGTTTTCCCTTTGATTCCGGCGCGTCCGCGCAGCGGTGTTCCAGAGCTTGCGGGGAAAAACAGTTCAGAAGACGCTGCGGAACAAATGCCCCCTGCAGGACGGACTGGGTTTTAAAAGCGAGGAGCAGATGCCGTATATCGGCCGCCATTTCCCAGCGCCGGGTTTTGGTAATTTTTCCCCGGGAAGAAAGCCGCTCCACAACTATCTGAAACTCGGTGTTATGGGTACGCCTCCGGATACTTTGCCTGCCTCCGCGGTAGGTGATGTAATCAAGGCTGTTGATCTCGATATCACCGAACTCAGACAGGATATCCAGCAGCTGCTCTATGGCAATGACCCCTTCACTATTATAACTGAGAACAACATACCGCGCGTCAGCGGCCTTCATCACTTCCTCGAGAGCTTCAGGAGCGGTTCCAGCATAACAGAAACCGGAGCGCGTATTGGTCCAGTCCGTCCGTATGCCGCCTTTGCGCCGCAATCGACCGTCCTCCGCTATATGATTGTCGATGGGCGGGAAATCCCACAGGGAGATGGTATTGAGCAGATGATAATTGCTGCCGTACTGATGGATGGTATACGGGGGATCCAGATAGCACAAATCGGCGGAACAGGCGCTGAGAAATGACGCGGCGTCCAGTTTTTCTACCCGCGCTGATGCCATTGAGTCATAAAGCACAGGATATTCCAGATGCATAGGGGCCATAATTCTGCTCAGCGCGTCCTTCCCGTGACCGCCGAACCCCTTGTGATAGGCCTTGAAGACCCCCGAAGTATTCACATGGGTAGCCGCTTCATACAGCAGCAGGGCGAGCAGCAGGTCCCGGGCTTTCCCCCTCTCCGGGTCCCCGGACCCGGCGGGATACCACTCTTCAATCTGCTCCCTGACCCGGTCGATAAAAAGGGCATTCTCCCGGGTATAGAACAATCTTTCTGTCCTGTAATCTGCGGCAGCGGTCTCCCTGGGAGCATAGTTGGCGCTCACGCAGGGCAGCGAGGGCTGCCGGTCAAGCCCGTTCAGAACACGCAGAACTTCATCGATGCCGCCATGCCCGGAAAAGAGATGCTCAAGTTCTTCTGGTCTGATAGTAAGATGCGCGGTATTGATAACCCGGGAATACTCCTCCCAATCGTTGGAGTATACTTCAAAACCCATCTGACGGGCGAGTCTGGCCACCGAGCCTGAACCGGCGAAAGGATCGGCAAAACGGACAATCCGGCTGCGCTCGGATAGTTTTCCGAAGATACGGTAGAGGAATCCCAGTATGCGGCGCTTATTCCCGATATAGGCGATGAGTTGACGTGTGAGGTAATCAGTAGAAACAAAAGCCCTATCACTTGTCGAAAGCTGATGAGCCTGATACCATTCCGGCATGACCGGACAGAGACTATCAGCTTTACTGTCAAAAATCAATATCCTGGAGCGGA
>Ga0272442_10009394_pt1 | contig 12239 bp, 25 predicted proteins | sample SSMForm2O_FD_200262 | JGI IMG/M metagenome (GOLD analysis project Ga0272442, IMG submission 200262) | Marine sediment archaeal communities from Little Sippewissett salt marsh, Falmouth, MA, United States - SSM-Form-2O | ecosystem: Environmental > Aquatic > Marine > Wetlands > Sediment ... | reverse complement strand
TGATAAGAAATAACAAAAAATATGCTTATATAAAATTAAATAAAAAAAATCCTGCAATTGATGTTGCAACTAAATTAGGAATTATATAAAATGGAAGAATTAGATTTACAAATTGGAAGAGAATATAATGTTGAATTGTATCCTCAAGGAAATCTTGTTAAGGGAAGATTTTTAGGATATTCTGATAATTATAATCTATTTTATGTTAATGATTCTAATAAAATTATAGCAGGATTAAGAGCAAATATGATTTGGCAAGGAAATGTATTAACATATAGCCCAATCCATTCAACAAGTATTAATCTATTTCCAGTAGAAGAAACTGATTGGCTTCCTAAAAAAGACCAGTCGCAATTATTAAATTTAATAAAAAATGATCATAAAAATTAGAGAATGGGAAAAAGAATAACACAACAAGCAAGAGGAAAAGGAAGCCTAACATTTAGAGTTAGAAGAAAGGCATATAGATATAAATTAGGATATCCAAAATTAAATGAAACAGGGAAAGCAAAAATAATCAAATTAATTAATTCCTCTGGACATTCATCTCCCTTAGCAAAAGTTTTAATAAATAATCAGGTTTTCTTTATTCCTGCAGTAAATAAAATTTATGAGGGGCAGGAAATTGAAATTTATGGTAAACCAGAAAATGGAAATATATTAAAATTAAAAGAAATACCTATTGGTTATAGGGTTTGTAATATTGAAAGTGTTCCTGGAAATGGTGGAGTTTATTCAAGAAGTGCAGGAACTTCTGCATTAATAACTGGAAAAGAACAAGGAAAAGTTGAAATAACAATTAATAGAAGAAAAATTAAATTAAATGAAAATTGCAGGGCTTTAATTGGTGTTGTTTCAGGAGAAGGCAGATTAACAAAACCAATGATTAAGGCAGGAAAAAAACATTATTTAATGCTTTCTAAAGGAAGAAAATGGCACAGGACCTCTGCAGTTAAAGTAAATGCAGTAGACCATCCATTTGGAAGTGGAAGAGGAAAAAGAATAAAAAGTAAAATTGCAAAAAGAAATTCTCCTCCTGGAGCAAAGGTTGGACATTTAAGACCAAGAAAAACTGGAAAGAAAAAATAAAATGGAAAATAAAGATATAATAAAAAAGAAAGAATTCAGATATAGAGGAACTTCTCTTCCAGAATTAAACAAAATGGAAATAAGAGAATTTGCAAAATTACTAAAATCAAATGAAAGAAGATCTTTATTAAGACAATCTGATGAGATTCAAAAATTTGTTTCTAGATGTATTAAAAAATCACAAAACAAAAAAACAATAAGAACACATTCAAGATATATGGTTGTTGTTCCTCAAATGATTGGCTTAACTATAAATGTTTATAATGGAAAAGAATTCTCTCCTGTTAAAATAACTGAAGAAATGTTAGGACACAGATTAGGAGAATTCTCAGTAACAAGAAATAAAGTTAAACACGGAGCAGCAGGTATTGGAGCTACAAGATCAAGTGCTTCAAGGTCAGTTAAATAAAATGGAAGATTTAAAAAAAGAAAAAAAACAAGAAATAGAACAGAAAAGCAAAAATACTGAAAAGAAAGTTAGTGAAACAAATGAAAAAAAGAAAACTAAAGAAAAATCAAATCCTGAAACTAATAAAACAGAAGAAAAAGAAATAAAAACTAAAATTAAAAAAACAGATAATGCTGTTGTTAATGGAAAAAGTCTCCCATTATCTATCAAAACTTCAGTGGCTATTTGTAATTTTATAAAAAATAAAAATATTGATGTTGCTATTTCGTTGTTAGAAGAAGTTGCTAAAAAGAAAAAACCAATTCCAATGAAAGGAGAAATCCCTCATAAAAAAGGAATAATGAGTGGCAGATATCCAGTAAAAGCATCTTTAGAATTTATCAAGTTATTAAAAAGTTTAAAAGCAAATGCTATAATAAAAGGATTAGAAATTGAAAAATATCATGTTCATGGTATGGCAAATATTGCATCAAGACCTTATAGGAGATTTGGAAAAACTAAATTTAAGAGAGTTCATGTAACTCTCAAATTAATATGGAAGAAAGAAAATTCATTAAATTAAAGAAAGAAGAATTTGGAATAAAAGAATTCATTAAGAATAATTTAGGTAAAGGAAAAATTAGTAGTTTAGATGTAGAATATACTCCTGTTGGTGAAAAAATAATTGTTACTACAAATAAACCTGGATTAGTTATTGGTAAAAAAGGAGAGAAAATAGAATTTTTAACAAAAGAATTAAAAAGAAGATTCACACTAGAAAATCCTCATATAGAAATAAGAGAAATTGAAAATCCTTTATTTGATTCTCAAACTGTTGCAGATGATATTGCAATTTCTTTAGAAAAAACAGGTAATTTAAAATTTAAAGTAATTGCATATAGAAAATTACAAGAAATTATGGATGCTGGAGCTCTTGGATGTGAAATAAGATTAAGTGGGAAATTACCTGGAGAAAGAGCAAGAACTTGGAGATTTGCACAGGGATATTTAAAAAAATCAGGAGAATCAAGAAAAGAAGTAAGTAGAGCACAGACAACTGCATTAACTAAAAGTGGAATAATTGGAATTAAGGTTGCTATAATGAGTCCAGATGCTAAAATATATGATAAAATAAATATTAGTGATGAATTTTTATTAAAAATTAATTCTAATCAAGATAAAGAGATTAAAGAAACAAAAAAGAAATCTAAAGATGATAAAAAAACAAAAGAAAAAGAAAATAAAAAACAGGAAAAAATAAAAAAAGAAGAAAAAGGTGAAAAAATTAAATCAAAAGAAAAAAAATCTTAAAATGGCTATATTAAAATCATCAGATATTGAAAAAATGAATAAAAAAGAAAGAAACGAAAAATTAAAAGAATTAAAACAAGAATTAATAAAGACAAAAATATCTTCAAATAAATCTGGAAAAGGAAATACAAAAGAAATTAAAAGGACAATTGCAAGAATATTAACACTCAATAGAATAAATAAATCTATTGAAAAGAAATAATGGATATATGCCCAAAATGTGGGTTGCCTTTACAAGCATGTGTTTGTGAAGAAATTGCAAAAACAGAACAGAAAATAAAAGTGAAGACAGAAAAGAAAAAATTTGGAAAACTGATAACAGTAATATCTGGTTTTCAAGGGATAGACTTGAAAACATTAGCAAAAGAGCTTAAACAAGAGCTAGCATGTGGTGGTACTGTAAAAGACAATACAATAGAATTACAAGGAAACCACTCAAGAAATGTAAAGAAAGCTCTTGAAAAGCTTGGATTTTCACAAGATGCAATAGAAATTTAAGGCAACTAAAATAAGGAGAAAAAATGAAAAATAAAAGTAAACCAAAAAGTAAAGACAAAACTAGCTGTGCTGATAAGTTTTGTCCTATTCATGGAAAAATAAGCTTAAGAGGAAGAAGCTTTAAAGGAAAAGTAATAAAAAAATTTCCAAAAAGAGTTACAATTGAATTTGAAAGAACAGTTTACATAAAAAAATATGAAAGATATTCAAAAAGAAAAACAAAACTGCATGCGAGATTACCAGAGTGTATGGTTCCAGAAATAAATTTAGGAGATTATATTGAAATTAAAGAGTGCAGACCAATAAGTAAAATTATACATTTCATAGTTACAGGTAAAATCAGAGGAAGAAATGAAAAATGAAAGGAGTAAGTGCAAAATTAACAAGAGGATTAAATATTGGAAGTTTAGTTATTGCAAGTGATAATAGTGGTGCAAGAATTGTTAAAATTGTAAGTGTTAAACATGGAAAAACAAAAAAAGGAAGACAGCAATATGCAAAAATAGGAGATTTAGTAAAAATTTCTGTTAGAAAAGGAATTCCCACAATGAAAGGGCAAGTTTTTGATGCAGTTATTATTAGACAAAAAAAACCATTTAAAAGAAAAACAGGAGAAAGAGTTGCTTTTACTGATAATGCAGTAGCTCTTTTAAAAGATGATAAAGGAAATCCAAAAGGAACTCAAATTAAAGGACCAATTTCTAGAGAAGTGTCTGATAGATGGCAATTCTTAGGAAAAATAAGTAAATTCGTAGTTTAAAATGGAAAAAACAAAAATAAAAATATTAAAACCAAGACCTGGATTAGATGTATTTGCAAGAGAAGAAATAGGAAAATATAATGTTTTTGAAATGCATAATCAAAGATATGCTATTTTAAATCATAGTCCAATGGAAATTGATTTATTAAAAAGAGTTAATGAAGAAAGTGTTGAATCTTTAGAAGGAAGATTTCATAGATATGATCCTGAAACTGGAGAATTTAGTAAAATTCACCATATTCATAATTACACTCCTGCAGACTCAATTTGGGAAGAATATAATAATAAATTAGAGAGGTTAGGATTATGAAAAAGAAATTTTCAAAACAATGGAATAAAAGCAAACAACCGAGAAAACAAAGAAAATACAGAGCTAATGCTCCATTACATATAAGACATAAAATGTTATCAGCAAATTCAAGTAAAGAATTAAGAAAAAAATACAAAAAAAGCATCCCTTTAAAAAAAGGAGATTCAGTAAAAATCCTTAGAGGTTCTTTTAAAGGAAAAATTGGAAAAATAGATTTTGTTAATTTAAAAAAATTAAAAGTCAAGATTGAAGGTATTTATAGAACAAAAAAAGATGGAACAAAAATAAATATTTTAGTAGACCCCTCAAATTTACAAATTAAAGAATTAAATTTAGAAGACAAAAAAAGAATTGTCTCATTAGAAAGAAAAAATGCATCTCAAAAGAAATAGTGCTGGAAATTTTTGGCCAATACCAAGAAAAGGAACAAAATATGTAGCTGTTGCTACTCACAACAAAAAAAATGCAATTCCATTGATAATAGTAATGAGAGATGTTTTAAAGATAGTAAAAAATAAAAAAGAATTAAAAATATTATTAAATGAGAATAAGGTTTTAATTAATAATAAAAAAATAAGAGAAATTAATTATCCTATTGAGATTTTTGATGTTCTTTCATTATCTGATGGAAGAAATTATAAAGCAATTGTATCTAAAAATAAAAAGATTTTCTTTGAAGAAATAAAAGAAAGTGAAGCTCATTATAAAATTTATAAAATTTTAGATAAAATATTGTTAAAAAAAGGAATTATTCAATTAAAACTAAATCAGGGAAGGAATATTTTATACAATAAAAAAGCAAATGTTGGAGATTCTGTTATTATTGATTTAAAGGAAAATAAAATCAAAGAAGTTATTCCCTTAGAAAAAGGCAGAGAAGCTTTTGTAATAAAAGGAAAACACGCAGGAGTTAAAGGAAAAATACAAGAGATTATCCATAGAGGGGGAAAAGATTTAGCAAAAATTGGTGATAAAGAAAAAATAAATGTTTGGATAAAAAATATTATTGTAAAATGAAAGAAAATAAAATGAGAGAAATTGAAATAGAAAAAATGGTTTTAAATTGTGGTGGAACCGACGATAAACTTGAAAAGTCTGTTAAACTATTAGAGATGATAACAAATGGAAAGGTTATGAAAATAAAATCTACAAAAAGAATCCCTGGGTTTGGTATTAGTCCAGGCAAAATATCTGGATGTAAGATTACATTAAGAAATAAAGAAAAGATATATGATTTATTAAAAAGATTTTTCGCAGTGATTAATAATACTTTATCAAAAAAACAAATAACTAAAAATTTTCTTTCTTTTGGTATTCATGAATATATAGAAATACCTGGATTAGAATATAATAGGGATATCGGGATTCTTGGATTTGAAGCAGTTGTGGTATTTAAAAGAAAAGGAAAGAGAGTTTTTATAAAAAAAATTAAAAAAGGAAAATATCCTGAAAAACAAAAAGTTACAAAAGAAGAAATAATAGAATTTTTACAAAAAAATTTTAATATGGAGGTTAAATAAAATGACTGCAAGTGATTGGAGAAAAATGCTGAAGCAATTCAAAAAAAAGCCAGCTATAAAAAGGAAATTTATAAAACATAACAAGCCAAAAGAAAGAAAATATGGTATTGCTGCAAAAAAATGTGAAAGATGTGGGAGATTTGGAGCAATGATTAATAGATATGGCATTAATTTATGTAGGCATTGTTTCAGAGAAATCGCTGAAAAAATAGGATTTAAAAAATATAGTTAAAATGGGACAAGATATAGTTGCTGATGGATTGAATCAAATAATGAATGCAAAAAAAAGTAGACATGGCTCTCTAATTTTGCAGAAAAAATCAAAATTATTGATTAATATACTAAATTTAGCCAAAACTGCAGGATATCTTAATTTTTCTGAAGAAGGAAAAAAATTAAAGATTGAAATAAAAAATTTAAATGAAATAAAAGCCATAAAACCAAGATATACTGTTCCAGTAGATAAAATAAATAGTTATGTGAGAAGATTCCTTCCTGCTAAAAATTTTGGATTTGTTATTGTATCTACAAACAAAGGATTAATGACTCATTCAGAAGCAGAAGAAAAAAATATAGGAGGATGTTTAATTGCTTACATATTTTAAAATGGCAGAAAGAAGAAATATTTTAGAAGAAATAATAATCCCTGAAGGAATAGAAGCAAAAATAGAGGACAATATCTTGAAATTAAAAAAAGGAGAAGATGAATTAAAGAGAGTTTTAAACAAAAAAATAAATATTAAAATTGAGAATAATAAAATAATCTTAGAAGTTAAAAAAACAACTAAAAAAGAAAAGAAAATATTCTGGACATTATATGCTCATATAAAAAATATGATTAAAGGATTAGAAGAAGGATTCAAATATAAACTGCAAATCGTTTCAGTTCATTTTCCAATAACTGCCTCAATAGAAAATAATGAAATTATAATAAAAAATTTTCTTGGAGAAAAAAAGGAAAGAAAAGAAAAAATAATTCCAAATGTTAATATTGATATTAATAAAGATATTATTGAAATTAGCTCCAAATTTATAGAATCTGCAGGGCAAATGGCTGCAAATTTAGAGAAATTAACTAAAATAAGAAAAAAAGATAGAAGGATTTTTCAGGATGGGATTTACATAACTGAAAAACCTAGGAGGAAGTTCTTATGAAATTTATTAGAACAGATTATCATAAATATTCTAAATTAGGCAGGAGAAGGAAAAAAAAGCAAAAGTATAGAAGAGCAAGAGGAATAGATAATAAGATAAGATTGAAGGAAAAAGGTAGATTAAGAAATGTTGAAATAGGATTTAGAAGTGAAAAAAAATCAAGAGGATTATTAAAGGGATTAAATCCTATTATGATTTACAATTTAGAAGATTTAAAAAAATTAAATAAAAATGAAATAGGAATTGTTGCTAAAATAGGTGATAAGAAAAAAGCTTTAATTGCAGAATATGCTTTAAATAAAAATATTCCTTTAAGTAACTTAAAACCAAAAAAATTTTTAGAAAAAATTAAAATTAAACTTGAAAGTAAGGAAAAAGAAAAACAAATCAAATTAAAGAAAAAAGAGATTAAGGAAAAAGAAAAGAAAAAACAAGAGATAAAAAAAGAAGAAGAAAAGAAAAAATCTGAAAAAGAAGAAAATGAAAAAGAAAAATTAAGTGAGGATAAAAATGAATCTAAGTAAAAAGAAAAATTTAGCATCAAAAGTATTAAATGTAGGAAAGAAGAGAATTAAATTTACTCAGGAAAATCTTAATGAAATAAAAGAAGCTATAACAAAACAAGATATTAAAGACTTAAAAGAAAGGGGTTTAATTGAAATTAAACCCATCAAAGGAAGGAAGAAAATAAAAAAAAGAAAAACAAGAAGAGGTCCTGGAAAAATTAAGAAAAATGTTTACAAAAGAAAAAAAGAATATGTAAAATTAACAAGGAAACTGAGAAATTATATAAAAGAATTAAAAGAAAAAAATAAAATAAGTAATGAAAAATACAAGGAAGTAAGAAAGAAAATTAAAATGAGTGAATTTAAAAGTAAATCAAATCTAAAAGAATATTTAGAAACAAGAAAATGAAATTAGATAAAAAAAGAAAATTAAAAAGAAAAACAAATTACAATAAAAGATTAAAATTACTTAAAAGTGGATTTATTAGATTAGTAATAAGAAAAACAAATAAATATATTATATTACAATTAATTGAAAGCAAAGGAGCGAGAGATGTAGTTATTGATTCAGTTAATACAAGAGAATTATTAAAATATGGTTTTCCAGAAGAATTTAAAGGGAGTTTAAAATCAATTCCTGCAGCATATCTAGGAGGATATTTATTAGGGAAAAAATCAAAAATAAAATCAAAAATAATTTTAGATATAGGTTTAATACCAAACACAAAGGGTTCAAAAATTTATTCAGCTCTTAAAGGAGTTTTAGATTCTGGTTTAAACTTATCTTCTGGAAAAGATATTTTTCCCTCTGAAGAAAAAATTAATGGAGAGAAATCAAAAATAAATCAGGATATTTTAAATAAAATAAAATCAAAAATAGAAAATGGATAATTTAGAAAACTGGAATCCAAAAACCAAATTAGGAAAACTTGTAAAAGAAGGAAAAATAAAAAGTATAGATGAGGCTTTAAAATATAAAATCTTAGAGCCTGAAATTATTGATTCTTTATTAAACATAAGTTCAGATATTTTGAATATAGGACAAGCAAAAGGTAAATTTGGTGGAGGTAAAAGAAGGGCTTGGAAACAAACTCAAAAGAAAACTGCAGAAGGAAATGTTCCTAAATTCGCAGGAATGGTTGTTGTTGGAAATCAAGATGGATATGTTGGCCTTGGATTTGGAAAAGCAAAGGAAACTCTTCCTGCAAGAGCAAAAGCATTAAGAAAAGCAAAATTAAATGTAATGAAAATTAATAGAGGCTGTGGAAGTTTTGACTGCACATGTGGGGAATTGCATACTGTCCCATTTATTGTTGAAGGTAAGTCTGGAAGTTGTAAAGTTAAATTAATTCCTGCTCCACAAGGAACAGGATTAGTAATTGGAAATGAATGCAAGAAAATTTTAAAAGCTGCTGGAATAAAAGATGTTTATAGTTTTACAAAAGGTAAAAAAAGAACAACATTTAATTTAGCAAAAGCTTGTTTAAATGCATTAGAAAAAACAAAAAATGGAAAATAAATTAATCGCAATAATCAGAATTTCAGGAATGGTGAATGTTCCTAAAGATATTGAAAATTCTCTTGAAAGGTTGAGATTAAAAAGAAAATATTCTTGTGTTTTGATTAATCCTAATGATTCTTTGCTAGGTATTTTAAAAAAAATAAAATATAGGGTCTCTTATGGTGAAATTGATAAAGAAACCCTTATTCATTTAATAGAAAAAAGAGGAAAAAGTATAAACAAAGAAAAAATTAATCCAAAAAAAATAGCAGAAGATGTATTGTCTGGAAAATCATTAAAAGAATTAGGATTAAAACCTTTTTTTAGATTACATCCTCCGAGAAAGGGAATTAAAAGCAAATTACAATATCCAAAAGGAGTTTTAGGAAATAATAAAGAGATAAATAAATTAATTGAGAGAATGTTATGATAAAAACAAAAAAACAAAAGAAAAGTGTAAAACAGAGAGGAAAAAATAGTTATGGACATGGTTCTAGGAAAAAATGGAAAGGAAAGGGCCATAGAGGTGGTAAGGGAATGTCTGGAACTGGAAAAAAAGCAGACCAGAAAAAAACATTAATCTTAAAAAAATATAAAAAATATTTTGGAAAACAAGGAATAACAAGTAAAAGAACCTTCAAGAAAAAAGATAAAGTGATAAATTTGAGAGATATTCAAGAAAATTTTGATTCTTTAATGAAAAAATTTGGAAAAGAAAATAAATTAAACCTTAAAGATTATAAAATTTTAGGAGATGGTGAAATAAAAAAACCCATAACAATTATTGCAAAATCTTTTACAAAAACTGCAAAAGAAAAAATTGAAAAAATTAATGGAAAAATTTTTGAAAATATAAAAGATGAAGATAAAGAAATAAAAAAAGAAGAAATTTTAAAAATAAAAAAGAGTAAATAAAAATGGATTTAAGGAATATACTTAAAACACTGCCAGAAGTAATAAGTCCTTCTGAAAAAAAATTAAGTTTTAATGTTAAATTAAAATGGACTTTAATTATTATTGTTGCTTTTTTCGTTATGTCGAATATATCCATATATGGTGCAGACCCTGGATTTTTATCTCAATTTCAATATTTAGCAGTAATAATGGGAACTAGTTTTGGTTCTATTATTTCACTAGGAATAGGTCCAATTGTAATGGCTTCTATTATATTGCAATTATTAACTGGAAGTGGCATACTTAATATTGATACATCTACTCCTGAAGGAAAGAAATTTTTTCAAGGATTACAAAAATTATTAGTTTTCTTTTTTGTTATATTTGAAGCATTAATTTATGTATTAATGGGAGGAATAAAAGCAGCTCCAGGATTTGCAGGGATTGTTATATTGCAACTAGTTTTAGGAGGATTAGCAATTGTTTTTATGGATGAAGTTTGTCAAAAATGGGGATTTGGTTCAGGAGTTAGTTTATTTATTGCAGCAGGAGTTGGTTGGAGATTATTTACAGCTGCTTTTGGATTTTTAGGAACAGAGGGATTCTCAGGAGGATTTCAAGCAACTGGAAAAGTGTGGGCATTTATTTTTAGTATTATTAATGCAGATTCTCAAGGAGCAATTTTAGCATTATATCCTATTTTAATTACAATTGGTTTATTTCTTTTAGTTGTCTGGGCTCAATCATTAAAAATTGAAATTCCATTAAGTTATGACAGACTAAGAGGATATAATATTAAATGGCCTTTGCAATTTTTTTATGCTTCTGTAATACCTGTTATTTTAACTGCTGCTTTAATTGCTAATTTACAATTATTTGGGGGATTACTTCAAAATTGGCTTGGACATCCAACTTTTTTAGGAGAAATTGTTAATGGGCAGGCAGTTTCTGGATTTTTATTCTGGATTTCATCTACAAGAATAATAGATACAATTATAACTGGAAGTTGGAGATGGATTTATATTTTACAAACTCTAGGACATATATTATTCTTTATGGTTTTAGCTTCTATATTTTCTTTATTTTGGGTTAAAACATCTGGAATGGATGCTTCAAGCCAGGCTAAAAATATTTTAAAATCAGGACTTCAAATACCTGGATTTAGAAAAGATGAAAGAATTTTAGAATCTATTTTATCAAGATATGTTATTTCTTTAACAATTATGGGTGGTTTAGCAATTGGACTTTTAGCTTCTTTAGCAGATGTTTCAGGAGCATTAGTTGGAGGAACTTCTTTATTATTAGGAATAATGATTATATTTCAATTTTACCAGAATATAGCTCAACAACATCAAATGGATATGAATCCAACAATGAAAAAAATGATGGGTGTATAATTTAAAAACTAAGAAACACTATAAAAAATATGATAACTGAATTTATCCAGAATAATCCGAGGTTGGGAATTATCCTTCTTTCATTTATTGTAAGTTTATTTATAACTATTGTAAATTATTTTATGTTGGATAAAGAGAAAATGAAAGAAATAAAAGAGAGACAGAAATCACTAAGAGCAGAAATTAAAAAAAATAAAGATAATCCTGAGAAGATTATGGAATTAAATAAAAGAATGATGGAAGATATGCCTGAACAATTAAAACATTCTTTTAAACCAATGATTGTAACTTTAATTCCTTTATTAATTCTATTAAATTATTTAAGAGCTACTTTTGCAGAAACAATATTATCAGAAAAATTTTTAATCTTTCCGACATGGATTTGGTATTATTTAATTGCTTCAATAGTTTTCAGCACAATTTTAAGAAAATTATTCAAATTACAATAATTAAATTTATATTTATTAAATAAATTTTATTTAAATTATAACCTCTTTTACCTATTTCTTATTTTAGGAATAATTAATATAATTCCTGAGATTGTAATTCCTAAAAAATCCGTAAAAATATCTATAATTGAAAAACTTCTTCCTGGAACAAATAATTGATGTATTTCATCTGAAATAGCATAAATAAATAATATTAATATCCCTATTAAAATGTTTTTTCTTTTTATACTTATTAAAAAGAAAAATCCTAATAAGAAAAAAATTGAAAAGTGATAAATATAAGAAACATTTCCTGAACTAGAGCCTTTGTTTTTGAATGTTAAAGAAGATAAATAAAAAATTATAATTGCTATAAACAAAGTAATTATCCATGAAATTTTGTTGTTTTTTTCAAGCCAAGAGATCATATTTTTAAAAAGACACAATACTTAAAAACCTTGTTCTTTCTTTAATATAATGGA
>Ga0272442_10009392_pt1 | contig 12240 bp, 9 predicted proteins | sample SSMForm2O_FD_200262 | JGI IMG/M metagenome (GOLD analysis project Ga0272442, IMG submission 200262) | Marine sediment archaeal communities from Little Sippewissett salt marsh, Falmouth, MA, United States - SSM-Form-2O | ecosystem: Environmental > Aquatic > Marine > Wetlands > Sediment ... | reverse complement strand
ACCCGGGACGAACTGTATGCGAAGATCGGAAAGGAAGCAATTGTCGGCCTTGCCAGGCAGAAAGTGATGGGACTATTCAAGCATTAGGACAATCGGCAGGACTCAACCTGTAATTTTTTATACCGGCAAAGTATAAAGGCGGGACTATGGCCAGGAGAAACTCCAATTTGGATCGCTACAGAGAAGAGCGGCGTCAGCAGGCAGCGGAAAGGCGGGAAAGCATTCTGGCTGCTGCTCAGAAACTATTCCTCGAAAAAGGGCTTGAGAAAACTTCCATGCAGGATATTGCATACGCAGCACATATCAGCCGCGTCACGCTGTATCGCTACTTCCCGGACCTTTACAGGATAGCCTTCGAAGTTCATATCAGGATCCTCGAGGAACTGATCGCCATCTCTTTGCGGGGGATTCCTGAAGATACAGGGGGACAGGAGGCGATACGGACAGCACTGTTGAACATGATATGGAAATACGACCAACTTGGTGATATCTACCGTTTTATCGGCATGTTTGACCACCTGTATGCAAGAGAATCTCCATCGGCGGATATGTCGATGTGGTTTGCAGACCGTATCAGCCGTCTCTATGTTGGTCAGTTCACGGAAGTCATGGGCAGCGCATATTCGCAGGAAATGTATGAAAAATCGGTGACGATCGGAAATGCGATTGCCAGTTTTATGCAGAAAATGGCTGCACGCGGCGAGCTGCTGGGGGAAGACCAGGAAGTTCCGATGCGCATTCAGATCGAACATTTTGAGGAGATCATCACACACTATATCGATACGGTGCTGTTTGGGGCGGCCTGATTCTGGGGAAATGGGGCCGGGGTCGATGGATCTGAATGACTATATAAATATCCTCATATGCTGTATACATTTTCTTCCGTAAGAGATTTTACATCTCTTGCAGCATAACCTATAAAAGGATTAATTAGACTTGGTTTACTCTCTCCATGATTCAACCTTAAGGAGGTATTTCCCCAAACTCAGCAATTTGCCATTCAAGATTATATGGTTTAGGTGTGAGATCACCGAGGTTTTGATATGAAACTGCTAACAATATTGTCATATGTACAACAATCAATGTTGTATAAATGACTTTATGCCGATCCCTCCTGAATAATAAAGTTACCGGCAGCAATACCAAACCCGCAAGATACCATAGTCGGTAATCTCCCAGATACAGGGTAATATCCAGTGAGGTAAGTCTGCGAATGATCTGGGGAATAAAGGGCACCCTGGTAAAGTGCCCATTAAAGATCAATAGGTAAGAAGGAACCAGGCAGCAGATTGCTGTAGTGTATAGAATCAGCAGCTTTGTCTTTTTCGACTTCAATTCCCCCACCCCAAACCAGGCAAGAATAAAAACAAGTGGAACAAGATAAGCAAAGTATCGAGAAGAAAATTTCGATACATTCGGGATATTGTACATTGCGCGCCAGTAATGCCGTGTGATAGCGACCCAGAATGATGCGGTTATACCGGAAAACAGGAATAATAACTGCGTTTTGGGAGAGAAAGAGTGATAAAGACGGAAGAACCTACCCGTATCATGCCGATCGAAAATACTACGAGGAAAATTGTTCCAGTAATAAACCACCACGGGAAAAAGAAAAGGGCCGCTGAGAAGCACACTATAGCATGCAACTTTTATACTGAAGTAAATGAACCTCTCCATGGTTAAATATTCTGGTTTGGTATTTTCTGTAATATGAAATCCCAGCATTCCTCCGACAGGAACACCATTTAACACCCCATACAGCACCCAAAGCCCATAAAAAACAAAGAGAGTGGAAAGCAGGATAATCAAATGTCGAAGTACGATGGAATACTTGTTTCCTTCAAAATTTCGTAATAACCAGAATAGAATGAGAACCGGTAAAATCACAAGAGTAATATATCGGGTAAGGAATAACGCAGTAATCATAAGTCCGAACAGGAGGGTTCGTTTATAGGACATATCTGAAGGCTTGATACTCATATAAACTGTGAAAAGTAATAGCGGGACATATATATTTTCAGAAAACGCCTGTCTCGGGATAAATAGATGAAAAGGTAAAAGTGCGCTGGTTAACGCTCCCACAAAGGAAAACTTCTGATTAAGCTGCAAACGAAGTATAAGGAAGGTCAAGACTACTGATAAAGAGGAATAAACAGCATTCAATAGCTGGACATTATGAAGGATACTGTTACCGGCCAGGAAAGCGGGAGAAATGAGAAAAGAATAGAGTGGTGGATAATGCGTACTCAGCACTTCTCCATTGAAAATTTGCCCAAGATAAATAGCTCTTGCGTTGAGTAAATATGTCATTTCATCTGCTGTAAATATATACCGGGAGTTCTGAAAATATAAGAAAGATTTAAACAGAGTTGAAAAAAGGAGCAATATCACACTGTATAGAATCGCTTTTTTGTTCCTCATCAGTTTTTCACTAACCTTCCCCAAACTCGTCAACACATCTTCCCAACTGTATATGATAATCGAAACTGGCAGCTAGAAAATAAAGACGGTAAGAAATGCAAAAACAGGGATATTTTGGAGCCCAATATCTCCAACAACCCGAAAATAAAAATGTGCATTCAACAATCCCAAACCAAACAATCCGAGGATAATCCCTGGCAAGAATCCATGAAGGATCGAATTATCAATGGTTTTCGTATTATTGATCCAATGTGCAATGAGTCCGATTCCCGGAATAGACAGGTAAAGTATTGCCGGTAGTGAGTATAAATCCAGCAATATTTTCCATGATGGATCTTCCACCAAACGGCTTATCTGGATTGCAGAAAAAAGCAGGCCTGCCACTCCAATAACTGAATAGATTAAGATAAAGCGGTTTGGGATCCGTAATTCTGCTTCATGTTCTTTCGAAACCATTACGCCCCCATCAATTTGAGTCTATTATAGTAATCATAACAATAATAGCCGATAAGAATCAAATATAAGTAGAAATCCGGGCATGTCAAGTTGGCGTGTCTTTTTCAGAATCTTGCTGCAGCCTGGTAGAAGGTAGTTATCCTCTACCCAAAATCAGAATAGCATCCTTTTTTTTTACTTTCATTCATTTATTATGCGTAACTCATGGAAGGTACTGCATTTTTGGAGGAAATCCAAACTATTCTTTCTGTCATAATATTGCTGGTTCTATATACACGAACCGCTTCAACTTCTTCTTCAATGATTCGATGCTCTTGAGAGAGGCTTGATCACGAGGGATTAGAGGTTATATTTTCCATTAGCATTGATTATTGGAATAATAATTGGTCCTTTTTATAATAATGATTAGGCAATCACAGGTGATTTTGATTCAGGCAACCTTATTTGGGTTATTCAATCATGTAGGCGTATTATGCAAATCAATTACCTCACCCACTACTACAGCCTTGATAACGAACCGTTCCAGAGCCTTTCGGCGCTGCTGGAGCAGGATGCACTCAGGATCATGGCGGAATTAGCCGATGATACACCCTACGGTGAGCGGTTCCAGGATCCAGCCGGTTATCTGAAGAAACGGAAAGCCACGGAAAAATGGGTCCGGGAGGCTTTCACGGCAAAGGGCGGAATACCGGTTGACCACTACCCGATCCCGATGGTGCTTGGTTCTTCGAAATGGATGGAAAAAGCAGCCCCGGATCCAGACAAACACAGTGAAATCCATATCCCCCTCTCCGTATTCACCGAAAAAGATGTTTCCTTCACCTATCCGGACAGTATGATCTCACACTGGTTCAGCCTGGAGAAACCGCCGGAGTATTACATCCCCGGCTTGCACGGCGTCGTCTTCACAATGCCAGAAATACTGGAGCTTGTGGAGGAAAAAGGCCTGCCGGAGGAAGACTGGGACACGAACCTGCCGCCGCACCTTGCTCCCTACATCGAAGCCCAGGTGTGGAACCACAAATTACTCGCTAATCTGGACACCCGGTCTGGATACCAGCATTGAGCCCCAGTCTACACGCTGTTGGATCCACCTTTATTTTGAATCCGTCTGCGTGTAGACCAGGTCTCCTCCGGCTGTGACTGCTTTTAGCAAGAAGCTCTCCCTTTTGCCCCTCCGGATTTCAGTCAGAAGCCAGCCCTAACCTCCGTTTTGCCGGCCGCTGAAGAAAGCACATGGTAAAAGATATCATAAAGGAGAAAACTCCAGATTATTGCACTGTTTTCTCGTTAATTCACTCCTTTATACAAGAGCTGCCTTTCATTTTGGATGTGACATGACCTTCGCTGGTTATGGAACTGCCTCCCCGGGCCAAGGTAAACTCTGCGCGTGGATACAGAGAACGCGCTCTTGTGTCGGCAGATCTTGTATTCTGGCTCAGAGATGGTCCTGTATGAAGGAGACCCGGTCTGGCGGCTGAAGGCTTCTTCCATCAGCAGGCTGTTACAGCCGCCAGACCGGGTCTCAATGCTGTCTTTAACTACCTGCAGCACACAGAAAGGTTCTTTTCCCTTTCTGGAGCAAGCAGCATGAAAAACCGCCAGGTTCGATCCGGAATTAGATTGTTCAATACATAATAACAGTTGAATATGCATAAAATTGTTCTGAAATAAGGCTTCTTAATGAGTTTCTACCGAATAATATGAGGAAAAATGTAAACAATGCTTAGGAATGTGGGAGTAACGCATTGAAAAGTGGGAAGAATGCTTTGGAATGCAGGATTAACACGAAGTAAAGCGGGAATAATGCTATGGTGAGTTGGATTAATGTCCGGAAACATGGGTTTAATACATTGAAAAGTGTGAACAAGGCCTTGGTGCACGGGAAGAATGTTTAAGAATGCAGGAATGATGCTATCCAGAGTAGGATTAATGCTTTCGCAGAACACCTTAGTGGATCGCTTGATGATCACAATGTTGCAGTGAACAGCGGCAGCTCAAGTCTGAAACCGAAAATCCGCCAGGATAGATTCTTGTACCGGCAGATTTGCATTGCATACAATCAAGATAAAGCACCTTCCACATTCGCAAGTCGGCAGCTCGCTTTCCGATTTAACCACCTTGCGTTCGCAGCGGAGGAATACGCACACCAGGATTATTGTATGATTAACAGCTTGTCTGTCCCTTATTTATTACTATGGCCGATTTAATTTTACGAAACATACCTTTTGATGTATCATAGGAATCAGTCGGTAAAGATTGTTTTTATACCTGTTTGGACATAATGACAAATCAATAATCTTCGTCCCCCCCCTCTCCGATCTCCATCCTTCCCCTGTAATCTGATAGACACACCTTCGAATCTTTACGATTTCCATCAACTTCCAGGTATCCATTTTTCCAAGAGAAGGAGACCTTCAGCACATTGAACTTGAGAACCAGATAATCAACAGCCCGATCTATTTTTGCTTTCCATTTATCTTCGCATGGAATTCCCGTTAGGTTCTTTGAATAAAAAATGGAGGATTATCTATGAAACGCCCCCTGCTCCCGCTTGCCGCCTTATTGATCGTTCTGATCGTATCATCCGCATGTGCCGGGTTTGGACTTTTTGGAGAGGATGCCGATTCAGCTGAGCCTGCCCCTCCACAGCCCGAACCGCCTGAGACAGCTGCCCCGCCAACCCCCAAACTCGAAGAAGCCGAACCGGAAGAAGAAGAATCGGAAGAGCCGCAGCCCGTTGAACCAAATCCTGAGCCGGAATCCCCTGCTTCCATACCTGATGCACCTCTTTCTTCCACAGGGCCATGGGCTTTTGTAGCCGGTGAATTCAGCATCCGTGCACTGAATCCGGACGGCTCCGGTATTACCAGCATCTACGACCCATTCAGTGCATGGGGGAACGTGCAGAGAATGATACTTTCCCCGGCGCCGCAGGGTGGAAATATTGCCCTGCTGAAAATCGAAAACACGTTCGAGTTGTCGAATCCGGAACTTTTCATTTTTCACCTTCCTGAAGGAACTGTCAATTCAATTACCACCATGATGCCGCCTGATTTCGATCCCGATGCATACAGCGGAGATGAACGGGTGGCTGTAGAACAGGTCTGGGCAGCTGTAGGTGTACACAACAACCTGGTTTGGTCCTCCGATGGCTCCAAACTTGCCTTCCACGGTGCATTCGAAGGCCCTTCGGCTGATGTTTACGTCTACTCACTCGATGACGGCTCATTCACACGTCTCACAGACGGCCCCAGTCAATCAGTAGACCTGGTCTGGTCTCCAAATGATGAATATCTGCTGCATGGCGCAGCCTCCACGCTTTACTACGGGTATTCAGGGCTTGGTTACGGTATGCAAAATGTGTGGGCTGCCCCGATCGACGATCGTGACGTTTTGAAAGTGTTCGACAGCGGTCTGGAAGGTTTCGAGCAATGGATCGCCTGGTATGACAACACTACCTACCTGGGAGATTCCTTCGAAATGATGGAGGGAAACTTTAACCTTCGCGAAATCAACATCCTCACCGGAGACCAGGAAACACTGATTGCGGGTTCCTATGAGCAGAGGGCATTTTCACCCACCTCCCGGAAGACGCTGCTGTGCATTCCTACCTTTGTTGCCGACCAGTCCACCATCGGCACAGCATTTGATGTAGGTGTCTATCTCTTCGATAACACAACTGAGGAGGCTTTGCCTCTCCCGGAGATCGATGCTGATGAAGTCAACCAGATTCAGTGGGATGATGCAGCTCATCTGTTTTTTGTCGTTGTGAATGACGGCCTGTTTACCGTCGATACGAACGGAAATGTTTTCCAGAGACAAGCTCCCCCGAACATATGGAATGACCCCATCGTGGTCGATGGGGAAGGTTTGAGATGGGCATTGAATTCTTCCTACGATGGCGTACTTGCAGTTGGTGATTCATATGGAAACTACACCGTCCTGGACGTTGAAGATGCACACCACCCCATGTGGAGCCCGGACGGCGAGACGCTGCTGTTTATAGCAACCTGGGAAGGCGGGCCGTCGCTTTTGGCTGCAAATGCACCGGATTTCGAACCGCTGCTGGTAGAAAAAGGCGTTCTCCAGGAAGAAGGCCCGGTGCTGGTACCGTAAATCCGGGCACGAGTAATCTGCTTCCGGGCGGTTTGCCTGCCTGACAGAATTGCCGCCCGGAAAAAATTACACAGGTGACGCCAGGCCTTCATCATTCTTCCATCGGATGTTTAGAACCAACCGTGAAGTTTTTTAGATAGGTCAGGAGGAAGTTTTATGAGAGAAAAACCATCCTGCAGCCGCCTGGTTCTGATAATAGTGAGCCTCATTATTATCAGCTGCAACGTGCTGAGCGGAACACAGAGCACCGATATGCCAACTTCCCCCACCGCGACCGAAGGCCGCGCGGTTGAACCTGTCGGTACCGTAAAAGAAACCGAAGAGCCCCCCGAACCCGAACCAACGGGCCAGAACACCTCTCCCTCACACTCCGGAATCGAGGAAAAACCGCTTTCCAATCAGGGGCCCTGGTTCGTATTCAGTACCGATACGATGCTGTATGCCGCGAATCCTGACGGCAGCGGATTGACTCCCATTTCGGACGCGAATCCATACAGCTGGACGGACCTCGAGTACAGCGCAGCTGCCCGGGGAGGGCGGCTGGCGATGATTGTCTCAGATGAGGAAAGAATTATGACCGGGCTGACGCTCCAAATCATAACCCTGCCCTCACTGTCCGTCACCTCCATACCGCTGACCACAGAAGAAAACGAAGTTGATCCTGCCTCGCCGTTCAAGGACGAGCGTGTTGAAGCTGCACTTTCCATTGTCCATGGAGAAAGCCTTGCCTGGTCACCGGATTCGGAAAAGCTGGCCTTTTTTGGCGCCATGGATGGTCCTTCGGCGGATCTGTATGTCTACGACATCGGGGAAGAATCCCTCCTGCGGCTTACCGACGGCCCCACTCAGGGTGCCTACACCCTCTGGTCGCCAGATGGCGAATTTATTGCACACGTGGGTGTAACGGGATTCGGCTCAGGAGCCGGGTGGACTATGGACCGTATCTGGCTCGCTGCGGCAGATGATTCCGGCGTGGAGGAGCTGTATGACGTCCCTGAACGAAGCGGCAGCGAGGTCCTTCTGGGTTGGCTGGATGAGGAGACTCTGCTCGTCCATTCCTGGTTTATGAACTGCGGAAGCAAGGATTTACGCACCTACAACACAAATACAGGAGAAACAGAAATAATCTGGCCAGACTTTTTCCAGACGGTCAGGTTCGCATCGGAAACCAGGACGGTACTTTTCTCCGTTACCGAGGACATAGTCAGATGCAACACATCCCAGCAGCACGGGATCTTTATGGTCGATACGGATTCGACAAACCCCCTTCGCATCATGGAGGATGGTTCCTATACGATCGAATGGTTCCAGGATGTGGAGCTTTTCGCGGCTACCGTGCAGGGCGGTTATATCTCTATCAGCAGCGCAGGGGAGATTATCGATCTTGAAAAGCCTTCCGATTCCATCGGCATGCCCTGGATGGCGCCGGTAACCTACAGGATGGCATGGACCGGTGCAGGATGCTGGGTGGGATCCGTGACATCAGGTCTCGACAACCCGCTTGAACAGATCTACACAGGTGAGACGACCTATGCAGCATGGAGCAGGGATGGAGACACCCTGCTCTTTTTCAGCAAGGAAGGGCTCCACACCGCAGCAGCCCCGGACTTCACACCCGTCCTGGCGGCACCGGATATTACTTCCTCGGAAGGTGTATGGGTGCTTCCGTAACCAGAGAATTCAAACCCTATACGGACAGGAGAAGAGAATGAAGAAAAAAACCGGGATCTATCTTTTGATCATACTATCCATAATGATATCCATTTCCTGCGCCACAGTTACAGATCTGCTGGGAAATGAAGAAAGCGGTGCGGATCAACAAACTGATCTCACCGCCGAAGAATCAGATGAAACTGCCCAGACAGACGAGGAACCTTCGCAGACAGACGTTGAATCTGCAGACACACCGGATGAAATACCCACCGGCCCCCCGGTTGCATTGAAACAGCTCCTTATGCTGTCAGCTGATGCCGGATGGGCCCTGGGTGAAGCAGATCAGACCGGCGACCTGGTGCTGAAAACCACGAACGGCGGGCTTTCGTGGGAAAGTGTCACACCTCCGGAGCCGATGCTTGAGGAAAACAGCATACTCGCTGCCGATGCTGCGTTTATCGATATGGACCATGCCTGGGTGCTCTACGAGGGATCAGAACAGGTCTGGTCGACGCCAAATGGCGGTGAGACCTGGCAGTCTGCGAATGTGCAGCCCACCGGGCTCCTGGGTGCAGATTTCTTCGCCCTCGACGCACAGAATGGCTGGCTGCTGTGCGGCCTGGATGCCGGCATGAGCCAGGTGTACGAATCCCTTTTCCGCACAGCTAACGGCGGCGAAAGCTGGGAGAAACTGCTCGATCCCTACACAGTAAGTGACATGTCCAGCTTCCCCAAGACCGGTTGGGACTTCCTGGACACCGACACCGGATGGATGACATACAACACCAGGGGTGTGTCACCTTCCGTAGGATTTCAGGTAACCACAGACGGCGGCCTTTCCTGGCAAGATATGGACCTGGTACCACCCACAGATGCGCCCGACCTCTTCGATGATTCAATGTGCTACACACACAGCCCCCATATGGCCAGTGCCAGCGAGGGCGCCGTTGTGCTGGTGTGCGAGAAATACAGCTCCGATGAAGAGACCAGCTACCTCTACACAACCACAAACAGCGGCCAGACCTGGACAACTTTGCCCTACCCGGGCGGCGAGATGATTTATGTCGATGGAAACACAGCATTTGCCGTTGGAACGGGTTTAAACCTGAGCGAAGACGGCGGCCAGACCTGGAATCTCCAGGGCCCGTTAGCCTGGTCCGGACAATTTATCTTCCTGGATCAGCAAACCGGGTTCAGCATTGCCAGGGATCCGGAAGACTCTTTCCTGGCAAAAACACTGGATGGGGGAACCACCTGGATAACTTACTATCCTGTGCTCAACGGCGGGATAAGCTTCTCGGAAGCTGAAGCCCCGGCTGCTCCTGCATCCGGACAGGTAGCCTTTCTGTCCTGTCGGATGGATCCGGATAACTACGAATCATCCAACATATTCCTGGTGAATCTCGACGGCTCTGACCTTTCCAATATTACAAGCGGGACAGACTTCGTTTCAAGCTTCGACTGGTCACCGGATGGGCAGTCAATCGTATACAGCTCCAATCAAGACGGTGATTACGAACTCTATCTGACGAATCTGGAGGACAACAGCACCACACAGCTTACACAGACCGATACTGATGAAACACTCCCGGTTTTTTCTCCCGACGGGCTTCGAATTGCCTACGTCAATTTCATAGACGACGGAATGGCTACCTTTCTCTACGATCTGGCAGCACAGGATTCCACTTATCTTGCAGCTGGGCTGACCCCTGCCTGGACTCCGGACGGCGGCCAGGTGCTTGTATTTCGAAGTTTCGATGGAGTATATGCTGTCAATGCAGACGGGAGTGGTGAAACAAACCTGATTGACTCTCAGGAAAACGGCTTTGACTGGTATCCGGTTTTTTCACCGGATGGCTCACAGATCCTGATTGCTTCGAACCGTCATTCGCCAGGTGACTCCGCTGTCGAAGCAGCTTATGTCTTTTCAGCTGACGGCACCTTAATAGAACAAGCCAGCACCTTCTGGGGAACGCCTCCTTATGAATGGCTTCCTGGCGGCCAGGGATATCTGCTTACCAATGGCTTTTTTACCGGTGCTGAGCTTGTCATCAAACCGATTGGCGGGGAAGAGCAGCCTTTCCCCCTCGACGATCCACACGGCTGGTTCCCCAGGGTTCGTCCATGAACCGCATATAGAGACCCAGTCTAGAGACCCGGTCTGGAGAATGAGGCAACCTTTTGCATGAAGAATTCTTCATTGTCCAGACCGGGTCTCCTCTTTCCCATACCACTTCAGTCTTGATGCCGCAACCCTCCTCCTGTCCATACTTCCTCAGTGCCTCCTTGGACCCGCCAGCAGCTTTCTTACGCCGCCCTCTCATTACATAGAATCTCCCGTATCCGATCCTGATCCGCCTCTCGCCTGCTGCGCGTTCCATAATCAGGAGCCCCGGTCTACAGGCTGACAACTCCATCTGATTGACGACTCCATCGACCTGTAGACCGGGGCTCAATGCCGGGTCTCCTTATTATTCGGCTACCTCTCTGTCCTGGTTTTGCCGCCTGTTCCCGATAAAAGCCTATGAGTTCACCATACACACTGCCACGATCAGAAAGCATACAGTTCACTTCATGGAAACAGATCCGGTATAAAATAACCTGTTCTACAGGTGTATTCTAAAAATCCATCAGTCACAAAAAGTCCTCAGAGGATGCAGCAGGCAGACAATAATTAGTGCATATGGATAGATTTTAAAATTAGCTCAAACACAAAATAATTGGATTTCCATTATTCCAAATTTAAGCAGCTCACCCTTAATAATAGATATTAAATACCTGTTCTTGTACTAAATCAGGGAGTTAATACTATGAATTCCAAAATTAAGGCGTGTACAATGGAATATCCCCCCCCTGTATTTCCCCGTCCGGCCCTGCTGGCCTCTACCCATCTGGAACGAAGTTAGAGCAGGGATTCCGGATAGAAAGGGAGAAGGTATTGAAAATTGAGACCCGGTCTACAGACTGTTTCTTCTCTGTGGACGAAGGCTACATCAGTCTGTAGACCGGGTCTCAATGCCAGCCGTCAGACATTCTTCTGCTATACTGGAATTAATGGAAAGACCTATTCCCATTGCCATGTTTTTCGTTTTTTTACGACTTCGGAGGTTTTGCATTGGGTCAACACTTGAAGATTGCAGAACTTGACCATGACAATGTCAACAAGATAAGAGCACTGGAAGAACACACCGGTTTCCACATCATGGCCTTTGAACCAGCTGTCAAACAATCCGCCCCCACGGAAGAACAACTGAACCACATCAAGAGCCTCGAAAAGGAACTGAATGTCACCCTTCTCGCCTATGAGGCACTGTAAACAAGGATTTACCGATCGCCAAATCGTGCCCCGGCCAAGAGACTGCGAGTACCCGAATTTTTTAAAAAGAGAGCTTCAGATTGATTCAAACGTGGATATCGATATGATTTGAGAAAATGGTTACCAGAAAGTATCTTTCTGCAACCTTATGATGGATATCTGCGTTACAGGTGAGAAGATTAATTCAATTGAAGATGTGATTTCTCTTTACAAACTCCTTCTCGAAGAGTAAAGCTTAAACTTGCTAAGCAGCAAATTGGGTATCGATACTACCA
>Ga0272442_10009391_pt1 | contig 12240 bp, 14 predicted proteins | sample SSMForm2O_FD_200262 | JGI IMG/M metagenome (GOLD analysis project Ga0272442, IMG submission 200262) | Marine sediment archaeal communities from Little Sippewissett salt marsh, Falmouth, MA, United States - SSM-Form-2O | ecosystem: Environmental > Aquatic > Marine > Wetlands > Sediment ... | reverse complement strand
ACACCTTTATTTGCTAAAACCATTGCTCCTGCTTCTAAAGACCATCCTTTTAAAAATTCATCTCTAACAACTGTTGCAGTTATTCCTGCTCCTGTTGTAGCCCTACCTACAATATATCTTCCTTTTGGAGCCATTGCTGAGATAAGTTTTAATGTAACTGATTTAGCAACTCCAGGATCTCCTATTAAAAATAAATGTATATCTCCCCTATAAGTAGAACCATCATCCCCTATTTTTCTTACTCCTCCAAACATCTGGAGGACAAGAGATTCTTTTACTTCTTCATAACCCCAAATTCCAGGAGCAATACTTTCTCTGAATTTTTTAAAAACTTCCGGATCTTCTCCTAATTCTTGTATTTGTCTTTCATCTTCTTCTGAAATTTCTAATTCTTCATATGTTGCTTCTAAAGGTATTAAATTATTTGCTTCTATTGCTAAATCAAATCTTGTAGATATAGATCCTGATTGTAATGGGACTGGGATTTCTTTTAAAAGTCCAATAACTCTAACCTTGCTTCCAGGTGTTGTTTTTTCTTCCATTAAAGGTTCAACTAAATCTTCTTTTAAAAATACAGAGATTCTTCTTGGTTGTTCACCTCCTGTTAAAGATTCAGGAGATTCTTCAATAACCAATCTTTGAGCATCTACCATTGTTTTGCTTATTAATCTAAAATGTCCTTTTCTTCCACAAGAACATCTTGTTGGTTCTCTGAATTTTTTTTCAACTTGTAATACTGAAATAACTGTTCCACAAGAAGGACATTCAAATCTAGCATTTATAACCTGAGGCCTTACTTCTGAAGCCTGACGAACAAGCCCTTCAAAAAAGATTAATTGATTAAGATGATTTGCTCTTATTGTTCTTATTTTTACTCTTTGTGTTTCAGGTAAATCTAAAAATCTGAGTCTTGGATTTTCAATTAAACCCATATCTCCTAATGCAATTTCTAATAATTGGAGAATCTCTTCTGGATTACTAATTAAAGCTTCTGCTAAAATTGGAGAAGAAGATGCTAAATCTTCGAATTTGACAAAAACAACTTTTTTACCTTTTCTTTTACTATCTCCTATTTGTTTTTTATATGTTTCAAAAAAAGTTTTTGCTTCAGTTATTAATTCCTCATTTACCTTTTTTTCCATTATTAAAGAAAAATTATTTTCTTTAAATATTTTGATATAATTAAACAGATATAAGAAAAAGCATTATTTATCTAATTTTACTTATTTGAAGTGATTTCTTTTATTTTTTTAATAAGTTGTTCCATTGATTCATTTAATTGAGAATTATTTTTTGTTCCAGTGCAGACAAGTTTCCCATTGCTGAATAATAAGAAAGTAGCATTCGGTTCATTTAATTTATATACTAATCCTGGAAATTGTTCTGGTTCATATTCTGTATTTTCTAATTCTAATGCTAAGAAATTAAGATTTAAAGGAATATTAATTGTTCCGGATGCAACAATATTTTGAACAGTTATTTTTGGTTTTTCTGTTATTTTTACATTTATTTTTTTTAATGTTTTTATAACAGATTCAATTACTTTTTTAACTTGAGCAATTGATTTTGTTCCAGTGCAGACAAGATTTCCAGAAGAAAATACTAAAACAGCAGATTTTGGTTCTTTTACTCTTAAAACTAATCCTGGAAATTGTTCTGGATTATATTCTGTATTTGTAATTGTTTTAGCAAGTTTAGTTAATGGAACTTCTTTTCCTAAAGAAGTTGTAGCTACAATATTCTGTATTTTTAAAGAACTTTGTGCTTTTGTTTTTGCCATTTATTACTTGAGAATAATGATTTAATAAGATTTATAAAGGGATTGGATTTATAAACCTTTTGGTTTTATGATTTAAAAAATATTTTTATTTTAATAATGAATTTTTAATTCTCTTCTATTATAATCTTTTTTAATTTCTTTTAAAGTTGCTATTGATTCTGGTTTTCTATCAGGTCTTAAATTAATTATTCTTGGGAATCTTAATGCAAATCCTGAAGAATAATTAGGGCTTCTTTGAATATTTTGATACAAAATTGTAACTACTATTTTTGGTTTTATTTCAACTTTCCTTCCTGTTTCTTTTATTATTAATGGTTTTATCATATTTGTTAGTTTAGTAAATGATAATCCTTGTTCTTGTTTTTCTTTTAATCCAGAAGCTTTTCCTATTTCTTTAAATTCTCCTTTTTCATTTATACATGATAATGTAAATGTTGCTAATGCTCCTGCTCTTTTTCCTTTTCCATATTCTCCACCTGTTATGACTAAATCTAATTCATTTTCAGAAGGTTTGAGTTTTAACATATATCCTACTCTTGCTCCAGGTTTGTAAGGAGAATTAAGACTTTTAATCATAACCCCTTCTTGATTATCTGCAAGTGCTTTTTTATAAAATTCTTTTGCTTTTTTTTCATCAGAAGTAATAAGTTGTTTTGCTGTTTGAAGATGATATTTTTTATTTTTAATAATTTTTCTTAAAATTTTTGTTCTTTTTTTAAAAGGTTCTTTGATTAATGATTTTCCATTATAATATAAAATATCAAAAACATTTAATTCAATTGGAAGTTTTTTTACTAAATCTTGAATATTATGCTTTCTTCTAATTCTTTGAGAAATTGCCTCAAAAGGAGTGTATTCTTTTGTTTTTTTATCAAAACCTACAGCTTCTCCGTCGATGATGAATGTATCTGCTTTAATATGTTCTTGAACATATTTTACAACGTCTGGAAATTGTTTTGTTACTTCTTCTAATCTTCTTGTAAATATTTTTATAAAATTGTTTTTGTCTTTATTAATTAACATTCTGAATCCATCATATTTAAATTCAATTGCTGCTGGTTTTCCAGTTCTTTTAAAACCATCTTCAATTGATTCTGCTTTTAATGCTAACATTACTTTTACTGGATGCCCAGGAGTTAAAATTGTTTCATGAAGGGCTTTGATTCCTTTGCAGGCTTTTTCAAATACTAAAACAAAGTCAGTTGCTTTGTCATATGAATCTTGAACTGCTTCTGTATTTTCTTTTGTTTTTGTTAAGCAAGCTTCAACAATAGAATCTCTTATTGTTCCAGATGCAACACCGATTCTTAAATCTCCTAATAATGTTCTTATAATATATTTTGCTTCTATTTTGTTTGCCGAGGTTAATAATTCAGAAATTAAAGCAAGTTTTTTGTCAATAGTTCCCCTACCTTCTAATTCTGGAAGTTTTTGCAAATTATTTAAAACTTTTTCAATTGTTAATTTATGTGAAAATAAAGTGCCTTGATTTTTTTTAGAGATTATTTCTTCTGCAACTTTTCCTAAATCTCCTATTTTTTTCCATTCATTTATTATTTTTTCTTTTAAAATTCCAGAAGACTTTTCTAATGCCTTGATGCATAATTGTTCTGAAATTCCAAATTCTTTTTCAGAATAATCTGGAAATGCTTTTCCTTGAAGAAGATAAATTACTTGTTTATTTTTTTCTTTTTTTAATTTTTTTAAAAAATCAGATAATATTTCTATTTTTTTTAAACGAGAAGGATTTTTTTCTAAATCTTCATAAACCTCGCATAATTTTGAATATAACATTTTATCTTTTTTATAATTAATTTTTAAGAGTATAAAAATGTTGGTTAAAGTTAAAATGTTATCCTTTCAATAAGGAAAGTTATTTTTATTTTTTCTTTTAATTACTTTTAAAATTAATCTTTCCCTTTAATTTCATAGAAAGAGTTTTTAGTTCTTATTTTCATAATTACTAAAAGTAAAAGAATTATAAATATTATTTTATTAAGAAAAGCAGGCTTATTTTCCTCGCCTATGTCCAGCTCTTACAGATGGACGATTTTTATTATGTCCTTTTTTTCTTAATCCTCTTGATTTTTTTCCAGAAGAAGTTAATCCTCTATAAACTCTTTTTTTATTTTTATTATTTGATATCCATTTTAATTCAGAATTTTTTATTTCAGGTTTATCTTTATCTATTAATATAATTTCATAAAAATAATATTTCCCATCTTTAGATAATTTATAAGAATTTAATACTTCAAGATTTGGAAATTTTTTTTGGGCTCTTTGTTCAGCAACCCATTTATAATTCATTTTAAGAACTTTTTTAATTGTATGTCTTTTTGATTTTCTTCCCTTGTTTGTTCTATGTCTTTTTCTTCCTCCTCTTAAAACTCTTACTCTTGCTACAATAATTCCTTTTTTTGCTTTATATCCTAATGTTCTTGCTCTGTCTAATCTTAAGGGTTTTTCTACTTTAGTTACTGAAGGAGATTTTCTCCATTCAACCATTAATTCTCTTAGTTTTTTTGCATCTGGTTTTTTCCAGTTTTCTTTTATATAATGATAAAATCCTTTTGCCATGTTAATTTTAGAAAAGATTGGTTTTTAAAGGTTGTTGTTGAAGGAAACCTTTAAAAAATAAGTAATTTAATAGTTATTATGAGCCTGTAGCTCAGCCAGGTTAGAGCACTACTCTGATAAGGTAGGGGTCCCAAGTTCAAATCTTGGCAGGCTCATTTATCTTTAAATTCAAGAATAAGATTTCCTTTTTCTAATCTATAATTTAAAATAGGAAGTTTAAGATTTATTATTTTAGAATATATTTTATCTTTTCCAAGAGCTTTTATTTCAGTAGAGGTTTCTAAATGATTTATTAATACATCATTAATATTTTCAACTCCTGGAACTTTTAACTCATAGATTAATTTTCCTGAAAATCTTTTTATATTTGATTTTGGTTCTTTTTTTGGAAATTTGGAAAACTTTGTTTTTTTTGATTTTGGTTCAGAATTAAAATCTACTTTTTTTCCATTTACATAAAATTGAACATCAAGATTATTAAAATTTTTTGTAGGGATTGTTTCTTTTGGTAGAGATTTCATTTGTTTTTCTAATATTTTAAAAGCACTTTCAAAAATTTTCTCTATAAAAGGATTTCCTACTTCAGGAGAAAATTCATCAAAATCATTTCTTCCTAATAATCCATAATCATCTCTCTTTCCCAAGTTAAATCCGCAAAAAGGGCAGTATTCATATTTTTTATCTACTTTCTTATGGCATTTAGGACATTTATTTTTAAACATATAAAGATTTAGACTCTCAAGTTTAAATAATTTTTGTAGAATCTCATTTTTTAAAAATCTTATGTATTTATTTTAGAAATTTAATAAAAACTCTTATTTTCTATATTGATATTTTTAATTTATAAATATAAATGCATTATAAGAAAGAGTCAATTAATAAAAGTAATTTAAAATATTGAAAATTAGGAGATATTATTTAATAGAGCATGTTTTAGAAAACTTTTTAATTTAAAGTTCTTTTAAAAACTAATGGATATAAAGGGGTTGATTGAGAAATATAAGATAGATATAGAGAAATTAAAAAAAGAGCAGGAAAAATTATCAAAACAAATTGAAATTAAAGATAGTGAATTTCCATTTGATAAATTTTGTGCTATTGATAATTCTTTTATAAAGAATAAAATGATTTCTGCAATTATAGTTTGTGATAAAGATTTTGAAATTTTAGATAAATCTTATAGTTTTTCAAAATTAAATTTTCCTTATATTCCTGGATTTAGGGCATATAGAGAATTGCCTGGGATGTTAGAAGCATTTAATAAATTAAGAGAAAAACCTGATGTTGTTTTTATATTTGGGCAAGGAATTACCCATCCAAGATTAGGAATAGCAAGTCATTTTTCTATTTCAACAGGATTGCCTACAATTGGTATAGCAAATAATATTAAAGATTGTGAAATAAAAAAAGAGGATATTTTAAAAAATAATAAAAAAGTCGGCAAGGTTTTAATTGGAAAACCTGGAAGCAGACCACTTTATATTAGTCCAGGAAATTTAATTTCAATAAAAAAATCTTATGAATTATGTAAAAATTTTATTAAAAAACCTCATAAATTACCTGAACCATTATATTTATCAGGAAAATATGCAAGAAAAATAAAAAAAGAATTAATTTAGTTTTAATTATTTTTTATTGATTTAAAAAGATTATAAGATGTTATTATAATTAATGTTATTGTAATTATAATTATTAAATAATAAAATCCAGAAGAACTTTCTTCATTTATAGAATATCCTGTTAATTTGTTTTGATTATTTTTAAAATCAGTTTCAGGATTAAAATTAAAGAAAATAATAAGGATAATTGCAATTAATATAATGTACACTATGCTAGAAAGGTTTTCTCTTATCACACTCATCTTTATTATAATCAACATAGATTTTTATATTTTGTTATTAGGGTTTTTGTGAAATTATCTATAAATGAACAAGTGGACTGGATATATTTATTAAACTATTATTAGTTAATTTTTTAAACCTCTTTTTTATATACTTTTATGCAAGGGAAAATTTTTTATGATAATGTTGTATATAATATTGATGATGTAGAAAAAAATATGCAGGATTTTAATGGAAGAGTTGGAAGTGCAATTTCTGATTATCAAAGGCCTTTAAATGTATGGTATTTTTTAATAATGCAAGATAATCCTGATGAAATGATAAGAAGAATAAGGCAAGAAGGATTAAGAGATAATTTTTCAATAATTGATGAAACAATTTTGTGTGGGCGCGATAATTGGAAATTTTATAGAATTGGACTGCCACAACAAACTAGTTTTAATTTAAATAGAGTTTTAAGAGGAAATTCTAAACATTCATTAAAAAGAGATTTGCATTTAAAAAAGAGAAAAGCAATTGATAGTTTAGTTAAAATAACTTTAAATGAAGATAAGTAAGATTTATTAATTCTTTTTTGATTGAATTGATATGGCAAAGAAATTTTATATTACTACTGCTATTGATTATCCTTCTGGAAGGTTTCATTTAGGACATGCATATGAAAAAATATGCACTGATGTTTTAGCTAGATGGAAAAGATTAAATGGATTTGATGTACATTTTAGCACAGGAACTGATTGTCATGGTCTAAAAATAGAAAGGGCTTCTGAAAAAGAAGGAAAGACACCTGAACAATTTGTTAATGAAATTTCAAAAGGATTTAAGGAATTGTGCAAGACATTAAATATATCTTATGATGATTTTATTATGACTACTGAAAAAAGGCATGAAAAAGTTGTTTTAGATATACTTAAAAAATTAGAAAAAAATGGAGATATTTATAAGGGAGATTATGAGGGATTATATTGTGTTGATTGTGAGACTTATTACACAGAAAAAGATTCAGAAAATGGTTGTTGCCCTATTCATAAACAGAAATTAGAAAAAATAAAAGAAAGCAGTTATTTTTTTAAGTTAAGTAAATATCAAAAAATTCTTATTGAAAATATTAAAAAAGGAAATCTTATTTGGCCATTAAAAAAACAAAAAGAAATATTAAATAGATTAAAAGAACAATTAAAAGATTTAAGCATTAGTAGAGAAAAAGTTAAATGGGGAATTCCATTGCCATTTGAAAAAGATATGACTGTTTTTGTTTGGGTTGAGGCTCTTATGAATTATTTAACAACCATTGATTATCCAAATAAAAAATTTAAAGAATTTTGGCCTGCAATACATATAATTGGGCCTGATATTGTTTGGCATCATACTGCTATATGGTATTCTATTCTATCTTCATTAAAAATAGAATTACCTAAAGTAGTAGTTCATGGATTTATTAATTTAAAAGGAGAGAAATTAAGTAAGGCAAGAGGAATTAGTGTAGACCCAATTAAATTAGCTAAAAAATATTCTGCAGATAGTTTAAGGTATTTTCTTATGAGAAATATTCCTTTTGGAGAGGATGGAGATTTTGATGAAAAATCTTTAATTGAAAGACATAATAATGAATTAACAAATAAATTAGGAAATTTAGTTTCAAGAGTTTTTGGATTAGCTGAAAAAAATGGAATTGAAAAATGTGAAAATAAATTATTAAAAAAATTAAAATTAAAAGAAATTGAAAAATTGATTAATAAATTTGAATTAGATAAAGCATTAAATGAAATTTTTGCTTTTATTGATACTTGTAATGAATATGTTCAATATAAAAAACCCTGGGAAACCAAAGATAAAAAAATTCTTTATGAATTAGTTGATTCAATAAAGGTAATTGCAATTTTATTATGGGCTTTTATTCCCGAAACAAGTGAAAAGATTATTAATTCTTTTAATATTAAGATATCTTTAAATGAAATAAATAATCCTTTAAAAATTAAAAATATAAAAAAAATTGAGCACTTATTCAAAAAGATTCAATAATTAAAAAAAGAAAATTAACAAATTTAATTAACTAATCTTACTACCTAATTCAATCATTCCATCTGGTTGTATTAATTTAACTTCTGAATGATCATCATTAACAGCAGCTAAAATCATTCCATTGCTTGTAATTCCTTTCATTGTTTTAGGTTCAAGATTACATAAAACAACACACCTTTTTCCTTCTAATTCTTCTTTAGCATAGTAATTTTTTAATCCAGCTACTAAATTTCTTGTTTCTGTTCCCAAATCTACTTTTAATTTATATAACTTGTCTGCATTTTCAATATCTTCAATTTCTAAGATTTCTCCTGCTCTTAAATCAAGTTTTGCAAATTCATTAAAAGATATTTGTTCCATTTTATTTATTTTTTTAATCTTAATGTTTTAAAAAGGTTTGATAAAAAACTTGTTTTTAGAGGGTTTTCTAATTTTATATTTTCTCCTAAAACTCTTTTTGAAGCATTAATATATTGGATAGAAGATTTGCTTTTTGGGTGAGTTAAGATTACTGAATTTTTTAAAGATTGTGATTCTTTTATAGATTCATCTTCTGGAATTACTCCTAAGATATTTGATTCTAACATTTCTCTTATGCTTGATACAGGCATTTCAGTTCTTGCTCCACGATATCTTGTTATAATAATGCCTAAGATTTTTTTATTTTTTTCTTCTGCTAATTTAATTGTTTTTAAGGCATCGGTTACTGCAGACATTTCAGGATTAGTAACAATAATTATTTCATCAGCAGCATCAATAGCAGCTCTTGCTTCTTCTCCTAATCCTGCAGCAGAGTCAATTAAAATGTGGTTTGTTATTTTTTTTAATTTTTTAATAACATCATTCATTTTTTTATAGTCTATTTTTTCAGTTTCATTTAAAGATAAAGAAGCAGGGATTACTTTTGTTCCAGATTCATGTTCATATATAGCATCTTCTATTTTTGCTTCTCCTTTTAAAACATGGTTAAAAGTTATTGGAACTATTGGAGCTCCTAAATGAATTCCTATATTTGGGGTTGTTAAATTTCCATCTAAAATAACAACTTCTTCTCCTAATTTATTTAAAGAAGTCCCTAAGTTAATTGTAGAGGTTGTTTTGCCTACTCCTCCTTTTCCAGATATAACTGCATAAACTCTCGCCATTTTAATCACTTAGATGAGAGGAAAAATTTGGTATAATTTATAAATCTTTCTAAGATATCAGAATATTCTTTTAATTTTTCTAAGTTTATAGGTATTTCCTCTCCTTTAAAAGAAACTCTTAAACAAACACCTTTTCTAAATTCATTTTCTCTCTTTTTTTCTAAACCATCAATTAATCTAAATAAATCATACTGGTTTATAGCATCAATTATCTCTGGATTTTTTTCAAAAATTTTTTTTATTAAATCTACTCTTAATTTCGGAGCTGTAGGAATTTTTTTAATTATCTTCTTCTTTTTAGATTTTATAAGAAGTGCATTTATTGCACTATCCATCATAACTTTCCATCTCTTCATTAAATTAATCATTACATCACAAGTTTTAGTATATTTCAAACTAACATAAAGTAGATGGTCTGCACTTATCTTTTCTTTAATTATCTTTTCTAATTCTTCTTCCATTTGTCTCTTTTAATAAAAATAGATTAACAATTAAAGAATAGGTTATATATAAAAGCTTCTATAAATTAAATTTTTTCTTTGTTTTCATTAAAAAATCTTTACTTAATGTTAAATAATCTTTTATTGTTTCTAAATCAATAATTTTTGTTTTTAAAGAATCAGAGAGGATAACAACTTTTTCTTTTTTTACAAATTCCATAGAACTTTCTTTTTTATTTTTATATAATTCAATTATTTCTAAGATTTTTTTTATTTGCTCATTTGTTAATGAGTAATTTTTAGATATTTTAATAAAAGTATTTAGATTTTCTTTTTTGTCATTATAGATTCTAATTCTTTTGTATAATGATTCATAATTTAAAATACTGTGAATGCAATTTATTATTGTTTTATAAATTTCTTCAAAAATTTTTAATAAAAGCCTTTTTTCATTAACTATTTGATAAGTTATATAAGTCATATGGTCTGCAATTTTTAGACTTTTTATTGCATCTTGGAGGTTTTTTTCAAATTCTTCCATATTTTACTAAGATTTTCCTATTAATAAGAATTATTGATATTTGTTAATAACAGTTAAATTTTTGAATTAGTAATAAAAATAATTATAGAATTATCAACTTAGTTTTAAAATCGCTTCTGTTAAATCCCCACCAGATTCTTCAAGAGCTTTTTTAGCATCTTCTTCAGAACAATTGGATTTTTCCATTATTGTTTTAATATCTTCTTCTAAACTATCTTCTATTTCTTCTTCTGAAACCTCTCCTGTTATTTGAAAAGTGTCTTGTCCTTGCATATTTATTTTTGTTACAGAAGGATTTTCAATAATTATGTTTTTTTCATTTGTCTCAATTATGACTCTTTTAGCATCTATTCCTTCTTGAGATATGCCCATCTGCTTCATAATAGCATTCATTTTTTTAGGATTAAGTCCTGGGAACATTTTAAATTGGGAAAAATATTTTTAAAATAAGTGAAAAAGCAATTACTGAAATAATGAAGATAATTACATGAGTAGGTTTTATCATTAATTTGCTTTTATATTCTTCATTATACCTCATTAATCCTCCAGATCCAGAAGGAAGATTGATTCCTTGATTTGCCATATTTTTATAAAGAAATTTGATTTTTAAAGGTTTGGATACTACTTTTTTTAATCAAAATATTTAAAATCTATCTTCTCTATTCTTAAAAATGAAAAAGTACAATATAAAAGAGACAGAAGAAAAAATAAAGAAATTCTGGGATAAAGAAAAAATTTACAGGTTTGATATTAATAAAAAAGGCAAGGTTTTTTCAATTGATACACCTCCCCCATATATTTCAGGAAGAATGCATATTGGACATGCTTTTTCATATTCTCAACAGGATTTTATTGTAAGGTTTCATAGAATGAAAGAAAATGTATTTTATCCTTTTGGAACAGATGATAATGGATTGCCTACTGAGAGATTTATTGAAAAAATAAATAATGTAAAAAGCAAAAACATGACAAGAGCAGATTTTATTTCTTTATGCCTTAAAACATTAAAAAAAGAAACCCCAAAATGTATAGAAGACTTTAAAATCTTAGGTATTTCTGCAGACTATAATATTTATTATTCCACTATTGATAATCATTCAAGAAAAATAAGTCAAAAATCATTTATTGATTTATATAAAGATAAATTAATTTATAGAACAAAAATTCCAACCCCCTGGTGTGTTGATTGTCAGACAAGTATTGCTCAAGCAGAATTAGAAGATAAAGAAGAAAAAAGTTTATTTTCAACAATTAAATTTAAAGATACAAATGGAAAAGATTTGTTAATTGCAACAACAAGGCCTGAATTATTAGGAGCATGTGTTGCTGTTTTTGTTAATCCAAAAGATAAGAGATATAAACATTTAATAGGAAAAAAAGCAAAAGTTCCTTTATTTAATAGAGATGTTCCAATAATTGATGATGATTCTGCAGATATGGAAAAAGGAACTGGAGTTTTGATGATTTGTTCTTATGGAGATAGATTTGATGTAGATGCAATTAATAGATATAAATTAACACCAAATATAATTTTAAATGAAGATGGGAAGATTAATCAAGGAGATTATAAAGGATTAAATATAAAAGAAGCTAGAAAAAAAATTCTTAAAGATTTGAAAATGAAAAACCTTATTGTTAATCAAAAAGAAATAACCCACATTGTTAATGTTCATGATAAATGCGGTTGTGAAATTGAATTTATTCCAACACAGCAGTGGTTTATTAAAATATTACAAAATAAGAAAAAATTAATTGAACAGGGAAAAAAAATAAAATGGTATCCAGAGTTTATGAGAAAAAGATATGAAAATTGGATTAAAGGGTTGGAATGGGATTGGAGTATTTCCAGAAACAGACATTTTGGTGTTCCTATTCCTGTTTGGTATTGTGATTG
>Ga0272442_10009390_pt1 | contig 12240 bp, 4 predicted proteins | sample SSMForm2O_FD_200262 | JGI IMG/M metagenome (GOLD analysis project Ga0272442, IMG submission 200262) | Marine sediment archaeal communities from Little Sippewissett salt marsh, Falmouth, MA, United States - SSM-Form-2O | ecosystem: Environmental > Aquatic > Marine > Wetlands > Sediment ... | reverse complement strand
ATGAATATTGGACCCAACTGGATTGTGGATTATGCGGAAGAAGTCAAGAAAGTTGTGAATATTCCGGTAATGACGGTGGGGAGGATCAATGATCCATTTTTTGCAGAAAGTATTTTACTGTCCGGAAAAGCAGATCTTGTCTCCATGGGCAGAGCTTCTCTTGCAGATCCCGAATTGCCCAATAAATTTGCTCAAGGTCGTTATGAGGATATACGGCATTGTATCGGATGCCAACAGGGCTGTCTGGAAATCCTGTTTAAGAATGAGCCCATTCGCTGCCTTGTCAATCCTACTTTGGGTTTTGAATATTTAGATGAGTTAAAGAAAACGAATCAACCTAAGAATGTAACCGTTGTGGGGGGAGGTCCCGCAGGCATGGAAGCTGCCAGAGCCGCTGCCTTGGTCGGCCATCAGGTGACGCTTTACGAGCGGACCGATCGGTTAGGCGGACAATTTATCACGGCTGCAATTTCTCCAGGCAAAGGGGATTTTACTTCTTTTACGGCATGGGCAGCCAGACAAGTCGAAAAACTGGACATCTCGATAAAACTCAATACGGAATATTCTGCTGCTATTTGTGATAAAGAAAAGCCTGATCTAGTAATTATAGCCACCGGATCATATCCATCCAAGCCTTCTATACCGGGAATTGAGGGAGCTAATGTAGTAACTGCTGAAGATATTTTATTGGGTAAAGTTTCGGCCGGACAAAAGGTGATTATTGCCGGTGGTGGCATGGTCGGTTGTGAAACCGCCCTGTATCTTGCTACCCTTGGCAAACAGGTGACTATTGTCGAGATGTTGCCCATGATTGCCGAGGATGAAGAATTCACAAGGCGGATACTGTTGATGAAGGATATAGAAGATAATCATATTGAAGTAGTAACGAATGCTGAACTGAAAGAGATTAATGAAAAAGGTGTGCAGCTTAAAAAAGACCAGACAACCATGTCGGTTGAAGCAGATATGATCGTGCTGGCTTTGGGAATGACGTCGGAGAATACACTCCAACAAGAATTAGAAGGTAAAGTCGCAGTTAAGACTGTTGGAGATGCACTAACATCGAGAAATGCTCTGGAGGCGGTTCGGGAAGGATTTTTGGCTGGAGCTCAAGCTTAAATAAATCCGATTGAATAAGGTTTATTAATAAAAAAGGCAGAGTCGGCAGGGCAGCGGCTCTGCCTTTTTTTATGGACTTATATAAGTGAATACCCCGGGGGAAAAGGGAACAAGAAAGGGGACTCAACACCTAACTTCTAAATAATTTACTATTGTGTCCCAGGAATTCTCCCCTTAAATTTTACGAAACTCGAAACCCCAAACTTCAAACTGGTCAGCACGTAGTGCTGATTTCCCTTGACATTTTCGACATAGGGTGTATTCTTTCAATCAATTCAAGGAGGTAACACAACTCTATAAATAAATAACATTTCATCCACAGCCATTAAAGGAGGGAACCGTGGAGTGATTGAAGACAAGATCCCGTTTCTCGGAAAGGAAAGCGGGGTTTTTTTGTTTATTATGGGGGCAGTAAGCTGTTACTGGCGGAAGACTAAAAAGTGTTTGATAAAATTATCCAAATGCTTAAACGGTGATTTTTGTCAACATTAGACATGTCATAATTGACATATATAATGTTGCTTAAAGCATTATAAAAGTTGCCGATTTCCATTTGAAAAACGACCTGCGTTTTTTGTCAAGAACCTTGAGGAACTTTGAACAAATGTATGAATTAGATGGATTTCGAATTCTTTCCAAACTGGTAGAATGCGATTATTCCGAGGTAGTTAGAGCACAAAGTACCGAAGATGATCATCATATTTTACTTAAGATTTTGAAAAAGCGCTATCCATCTTCTGAAGACATTGCTATTTTCAAACACGAACATGAAATTATTCGTACACTCAATTTAGATAATATATGCAAGGTTCATAATCTTCAGAGATTCGATGGTGATACGGCCATCATAATGGATGATTTTGAGGGTGAATCTTTAAAGAAAGTCATATCCCGTAAAATTCCTACCTTAGATGCTTCTCTCAATATTGCGATAAAGATATCGGAATGTCTTAACGATATTCACCAGTTGGGCATTGTACTGTACAATGTAAATCCAGGACAAATGGTCGTTAATGCCAGAACCAATGAGGTCAGGTTCACGGATTTTAGGTTTGCTTCCTATTTTCTCCATTATGAGCATTTTTTACAAAAATTTCCCCTGCCCGATGATTTTCCCCCATATATGTCACCTGAACAAACAGGAATTATAAGCGGTACGCCGGACCATAGAACAGACCTTTACTCTCTCGGTATTACTCTTTACGAATTATTTACCGGCAGATTGCCGTTTGACGTTTCTGATAAGGTCGAGCTGATTCATTATCATGTTGCAAAAGAACCGATTCCTCCGTGTGATGTGAACCCACAAATTCCCCGGACTATTTCAAGCATTATATGCAAGCTTATGTCCAAATCAGTTGCAGATCGATATCAAAGTGCCTGGGGAGTTAAAGCGGATTTGGAAGAGTGTCTCCGGCAACTGAAATCAATGAACGACGTTGAAAGATTTTCACTTGCACGGCAGGATGTTCCGCGGATTCTGAGTCGGGAGGATAAACTCTATGGAAGAAACCAGGAGATCGATAAGATACTGTCTATTATTAATAAGAATCAAAAAGAAATAATTTTGCTTACGGGGGATGCTGGGATAGGCAAATCAGTGCTTGCGCGAGAGATCTGTAAAAATATATCGGAGCGAGGTGGTAGATATGTTTCAGGAAAATTTGACCCATTACAAAAGGATATTCCCTATTTCGGCTTGGTGGGAGCATTTCAGGGGCTGATACAACAATTATTAACCGAAAGCGCTCAGGAATTATCACAGTGGAAGGAAAGAATATTAGCGGGAGTTGAATCAAATGGAAAAGTGATTATTGATATTATCCCAGAGCTGGAATTAATTCTTGGGAAACAACCATTAGTACCCGAATTGCCTTCCAGAGAGACCGAAACCCGGTTCAATTTCGTATTTCGAAGCTTTATCAGAACATTTTCACATAACGAAATACCATTTATGATCTTTCTCGATGACCTCCAGTGGATAGATGCCGCATCACTTAAGTTCATACAATATCTTCTAACTACACACGACAATGACAATTTTATTTTCATCGGTGCGTATCGAGATGGTGAAGTCGGCAAGTCGCATGCATTAAATTCCGTTTGGAATACAGTGCAAAAAACAGGAGTTGCTATTAATAATATTCATTTGAAGGAGTTGAACTTACATGATCTCAACGAATTGATTGCGGATATTCTTAAGAAACCTCAAGAGGAGACATTGGCTCTTGCTGAATTCATAGTTTCAAAGACTGCAGGGAATCCTTTTTTTGTTATTGAGTTCATGAGATCGCTCTATTCGAAGAGCCTTATAACATTCAACTATAATCTTGGGACATGGCAGTGGGCAACTGAAGCTGTTCAAAATGAGAATATTACAGATAATGTAATACGATTGTTGAAGGAAAACATTCTCATGTTGGACGAAAGTACGCAGTATGTAATTAAGTCGGCGGCATGTATCGGAAATCAGTTTGATCTCGACCTGCTGTTAAAAATCTCTGAAATCTCTTTGGAAGATGCCATGAGGCACTTGAAGCACTCAATTGATAAAGGGCTGGTTGTTCCTGTCAACGAGCACAAGGGTCTTTTCAGATTTGTACACGATCAAATAAAAGAAGCTGCATATGGGCTCATTCCTGATGACGAAAAGAAGTCTATGCATCTAAATGCCGGTCGCAATGTATTGAGAACACTTCCAACCGAAGAACGGAATCAAAGGATTTTTGATATCGTTCAACAATTCAATTTGGGACATGAACTGATAACTCGACAAAGTGAAAGACATGAGATAGCACAACTCAACCTCATTGCTGCAAATAAATCACTCATTACGGCAGCATTTGATTCTGCGTATAATTATATGAAGATCGGCATCAGCCTCTTAAAGGATGATGCGTGGAAAATCTCATATAATCTAGCGTTGGAAATACACACACGAGCTGCCGAGGCGGCTTATTTGTGCTTTGACTTTGAAATTGCGGGAAAAATAATAAACATAGTATTGCAGCGGGCTGAAAACCTTCTTGATAAAATAGATGCGCTTGAAATAAAAATGCTGTCATTCATGGCGCAAAATCAGCAGCGAGAGGCAATTGAGACAACCTTGCCGGTTCTTAAGCAGCTCGGAGTAAAACTACCCCGGAGGCCTACAAAAATCCATATCTGGTTGCATTATGTAAAGGCAAAGCAGTCTATTGCTAGGAAACAAATTGGAGCTTTGATAGATCTTCCCGATATGAGCGATCCTGAAAAACGTGCTGCAATGCGAATCCTTTATCGGCTTGTATCACCCGCACTCATCTCATGTCCTGAACTTATGCCGATGATCGTTTTCAAGATGGTAATTTTATCCATATCATACGGCATTGCACCCGAATCCCCGATAGCATTAACCGGTTACGGAATGATTCTGTGCAATCTCTTGCTGGATGTAGAGATGGCAGATAAAATTGTTGATGTTGCGATAAACATCTCAAAGCGTTTCGAAAAAAATCAGAATTACTATATAACCGCTCTTTCAATTGCTGCTAATAATATAAAAAGTCAATGGATAGAACATTCCGGTAGTGAATCGGATCATCTTGTTGACATTTACAAAATGGGGCTTTCACATGGAGATATGGAACGGGCAGCACATGCCCTCGGTCTGCATTCAAATTTTCAGTATTTGTCCGGTAAGAATCTCGGTAAATTAGCACAGATAATGGCGTTGAATAGTGAATCGATACGGATGCTCAGACAGACCACGATATTGGATTTACACGAAATGCATAGGCAGGTTGTGGCAAATTTACAGGAAAATGTTCATGAACCTTGGTATTTACTCGGTGAATATTACGATGAAAGAAAAATGCTGCCAATTTACCACGAAACGAACAATAAGACGGCATTGAGTTATTTTTACTTGAATAAACTAATTTTGTCATACCTGTTTAATAACTATCAACTTGCCATAGAGAACGCATCCGAAGCAAAAAAATATGTTTCCGGAATAACGGGAGCTGCGGTTTTCCCAAGGTTCTGCTTTTATGATTCACTGGCTAAACTTGCAACATTCCATGAAACAGACGAGGAAGTAGGCGTTGCAACGCGAAAAAAAATACTGAAGTTGGTTACAGAAAACCAAAAAAAAATAAAAACATGGGCACGTCATGCACCTATGAATTACTTACACAAGTATTATCTCGTGGAAGCTGAGCGTTATAGGGTTCTTAAAAGAGATACGGATGCAATGGAAATGTACGATCAAGCCATAAAAATGGCAAGGAAAAATGAATACACACATGAAGAGGCGCTGGCCAACGAACTTGCAGCGAAATTTTATCTCTCAAAAGGCAAAGAAAAAATGGCCTCATTATATATGCAGGATGCACATTTTAATTACAGCATATGGGGAGCCAAGCTTAAGGTCAATGATCTGGAGAAGAATTATTCACACTTACTGAATAGCAAAAGGTTCATCACATCCTTAAGTGATAAATACAAAAATGATCCCAATAACGATGGAATACAACTTCCTTATTTTCTTGATGTGTCGATATTAATAAAAATGTTTCAAGCTCTTTCCAGTGAGGTTGATTTCGAGAAGCTCATGTCTAAATTATTAACGGTTGTTATTGAAAGCACTGGTGCTCAACGAGCATTCTTTATCGAGAAGATAGATTCCCAGCTATTTATAAAGACCTATGCAAATGTTAATCATGAAGATCAGGTGCAAAACCGATACATGACGGAAAACGCAAACCATAATGTGGCGACGAGCATTATTAATTATGTCATAAGAAAAGAAGAACCGGTTTTACTGTCTGATGCTGGAAACGATACGCGGTTTGAGTATGATCCGTATGTTAAAGCGCAAAGGCCCAAATCCGTCCTCTGTGTGCCCCTGATTCATAAATCAGAATTGAGCGGCATCCTTTATCTGGAAAACAACCTTGTTACTGATGCATTTACGCAGGAACGATTGGAAATGCTCCAGATCATTTCATCACATATTGCCATGTCACTGGAAAATGCACGCCTTTACACAAAGCTTGAGAAAAAAGCTGCACAAATTACAGAATATAACATTAGCTTGGAGCATGAAGTCGCCGAAAGAAGAAAGAGCGAAAAAAAACTGAAAGAAAACGAAAAAGAACTGAAACTTAAGACAAGCGAACTCGAGGAAGTAAATACGACCTTGAAAGTTATGTTGAAAAAAGCAAGTGAAGATAAGGAAGATCTTGAAGAAAACATGCTCTATAATGTGAAAAATCGCATTACACCCTACCTGGAGGAAATGAAAAATACACGTATTCCAAATAGACAAAAGGACTTAATAACTATTATCGAGTCACAGTTGAATGAACTGGTCTCTCCCTTTATAAAAGGATTGAATTCCCAATACTTAAAAATGACTCCGAAAGAAATACAAGTGGCGGATTTTGTAAGAGCCGGGAAATCGACGAAAGAAATAGCCGCATTTTTAAACGTGTCAGATAGAACGGTCGAAGCTTACCGAGATTCGATAAGAGAAAAACTTGGTATAAAGAATAAAAAAATCACTCTAAAAACCTACCTTAGCACCCTTCAATAATACGGTAAAACCTACCGTATTTTTACCCGGAAAAAGCCGTATGGTCTTTCCTCCCGTTTTATGGTTTATGAACTCCACAAAATTACTTGTTCATTAATCACCAGTATTGGGTACTTTTTGCCACGTTACAAGTGATCGTACGACATCTCCAATGGAGTTGGCAAACATGCAGTAAGTCTTGCAACGAGTAAAGAGGTTTCTGGATCATGGGGTGAACCGACTTAACATTTTTATTGGATTATCAGGACTGCTGTGCGGGACCTTGGTCTATCTGGCAGATCGGCCGCCGGAACAGGCTTACTTTATCTATAGTAGTGTTATTGATATCAGTCTCTATACCACCCTTCCACAGTTATTCGGTGTCATCGGTAACAACCTCCCATCATTTTTCCATGTATTTTCTTTTATCCTGTTGACGGCAGGGTTTTGCTCCTGCCGGAAGCGAGGGTATATCATCATTTGTGTAAGCTGGCTGCTCGTTGATTGTTTCTTTGAGCTGGGTCAAAAGTATAACAACTTGGCGGTGACATTCATACCGCAATGGTTCGAAGGTGCCCCGTATTTGGAAAACACGTGGAATTATTTTTGTCTCGGGACGTTTGATGTGCTCGATGTGGTTGCCATAATACTGGGGAGTATGACGGCGTATTTTATATTGATACTTACATCAGAAGGAGGAAAAAGGAATGAAAAAACAAGGGAGGCATAGTTTTCTTACAACATTACGGTATATTTTACTGGTATGCGTTATTACACTTGGCCTGATATCTATTATCGGTACCGGTGGGGGCGGTGGTGGAGGTGGCGGCAGTAGTGATGGTGGATCAACTACTTCTATATTTCCTTCATCGGATGATGAGGAAAAAGATCCTGAAGGCACCACAACCGTTACATTGTCTTCTGGAATAGAAGTAACGGCAGCAGAAAAACAAGTTATAGTAAGATTAGAAGACACTGCTACAAGAGACGACTATGAAGATCTAATAAGCTTCTTAGAAGCTCGAGGTTATAGTAAAGTAGGTCAAATTCCTGCTTTATTGTTAATTCAAGTAGAGGTTCCCACTAATGGTGAGATAACGTCAGCAATATCAGATCTGGAAGCATTGTCTTATGTTGAGGATGCACGACCGAATATATTGCATGAACCTCTGGAAACTGATCCATCTCCTTCCAGCTTTAATGGCTCTGACAACTGGATTGATGACATTAGAGCCAGACAGGCTTGGGATATCACAACCGGCAGTGTATCGGTAAAAATAGGTATTGTTGATGACGGGATATATATACCGTCAGGTCATATTTCAGCTGATCGACTGATTCCTTTATATCAAGGTGTAATTTCAGGCTACCATGGAACAGCTGTTGCGGCTCTTGCCGGTGCCGATGGAAATGATGGCAGTGGGATGTGTGGCATCGCCTGGAATTCTCCAATTATGTTTTTTGATGCAGCCAATCATGTGTTCGATGGATTTTTTGAATGGAGAATTGTACGCGGTGTAAAAGACTGTATCGAAAATGGAGCGAAAGTGGTTAACGTATCAATAGGTAACAACCAAGAAGAAAATCAGTCGGCTGAAGATTTTTATGCCGAACAGCGTGCTTATAGAAAGGGTATAAGAGAAATTGCTGAATATGCCGACAACAAAACTCTTATAGTTTTGGCGGCGGGCAATTCTCGTGATGGTGATTTAGATTGTGATAACAGTTTGTTCCCCGATAATATGGATAACAAAGAGCAGTGGGAAGCATTATGGGAGAAAAATATCATCATCGTGACTGACTCCGCAGGTAATCAAACTCTTGGATGGCAAGTACAAGGAGAAGTAGTCGACTTAGCAGCTCCAGCCTTTTGTACTAGTCTAGCCCAACTTGACGGCAGTGTTCTAGATGGTAATGAGGTTAATAATGGTTGGAATGGATCATCCTATGCGGCTCCCTTAGTGACTGGTGCAGCTGCATTGATTTTATCAGAGAATCCAAATCTTTCACCAGTTGAAGTTAAAACAATACTAAAAGAGACAGCACAGGAGAATGACGGTGATATCGGCATTCTGGATTTATATGCCGCCCTGACTGATCCTCGAGTCAATGGTTCTTCCGAAACTGAAGAAGTTGAGGCTGCATATAATCAAATGAAAACGGAAATTGAAACTGAAGATCTCACCGGACTGATGAGTCTCTACAATGATAACTATCTTCATGATGGAGACACCAAATCGGATATGCAGACGGAATGGACGGGGATGTTTGCAGCCTATTCAGACATCACTGTCAATTACCAGCTTTCCGATATCGTCATCAATGGTGAAAATGCTACCGTTACTGAAACGGTTACGATTCAGGGTATATATGGCGCGACTGGTGAAACCAGCACGTATCACTGGTCTGAAACCGCTTACTGGATTAAAGTGGGTTCTGAGTGGCAGTATTATGGAAATCAGGAACCATATGACATCGATGTAATTCTTTGCTATTTCGGTTCGTCGGGGCAATATTGGACTGAGATTTTTATAGAAGATGCCGGTCAGGATATTACCGCACTTTCAGTTACCGGATCGGGAATATCTGGCAGTTTAAGCCTCAGTGATTTCAACTACAGCAACGGAGGATGGCACAGTGACCCCAATGTTTACATGGGTGATACGGGATCTCAGCCGACACCGCCATTGACATACAGCTTGACAATTACGGATGATACGGGTGTTCGTCCAACACGAACTGTTATGGTGAAAAGCCGGGTCGATTCCTTTGCCACTAACGCATCACCATCAAAAGATGAAACGGTGAGCGGTACCTTTACGTTTACCTGGACAGGGATCTCATCGGCGGACCTTATTACGTATCGTATCGAGTTATATGACTCAGTTGGTAATAAGATTGGAGATAGTCCGCATACCGCTAATCAATCAATAACATATTTCGGTTCAGCACTGGCAGACGGGTCATATTATTACTATGTAGTAGCAATTGATAAATACGGTAATCAGTCCTTGTCGGAACCAGCTCATTTTCAGTACCAGAATTAAGGGTCGACATAACCTAGTATCGTAATGAGCATCACAGCCATGGCAGGTGAGATATAATCGAAAGTTGTGTTTGAGATATTAGGTGGTGTATCCTTCCGGGGTCATTGCGAATGAATCCCGGGAACTTTAATCAAAAAGAAAGGATACACACACCATGGATAGAGATAACGTAGTTGCACTGAAAAAGCCAGAGACTTTTATTGACGATCCCATTACCGATATACTGCGGAGCGGGGCCAAGAAATTGTTAGCCGAAGCGTTAGAAGCAGAGATCGAAAGCTTTTTAGCCATGTATGCTGACTTCAAAGATAATCAGGGACACCAACGGATTACCCGCAACGGCTATCTTCCGGAACGTGAGATTCAGACCGGTATCGGTCCGGTAGCTGTGAAGGTTCCTCGCGTTCGTGATCGAGGATCGTCAGACGCAACCGATCGGATTTTTTTCTCATCCACCCTGTTACCACCGTATCTTCGCCGGACGAAAAGCATGGAAGAACTGATACCATGGTTATACCTGAAGGGAATCTCCACCGGCGACTTCAGTGAAGCTCTGGCAGCGCTAGTCGGTAAAGATGCACCCGGATTGTCGGCATCGACGATCAGCCGTCTGAAAGATGGCTGGCAGAATGATCTTACAGCATGGCAGAAGCGCGATCTGTCTCATAAACGATATGTCTATATCTGGGCCGATGGAATCTACTGTAACGTTCGTATGGATGAAAAACAGTGTCTGCTGGTCATCATCGGTGCAACCCGCGAGGGTCGGAAAGAACTGATCGCCCTTGAAGGCGGATTTAGGGAGAGCGAACTTTCATGGACGGAGGTACTGATCGATCTGAAACACCGGGGGCTCACCCAGGCGCCTAAACTCGCCATCGGTGATGGCGCACTGGGATTCTGGAAAGCCTTGCCAAAGGTGTATGACACGACCCGATGGCAGCGATGCTGGGTTCATAAGACTGCCAATGTGTTGAATAAATTACCAAAGAGTCTTCAGGCACAAGCTAAGCAGAAGCTGCAGCAGATATGGATGGCGCCTGACAAAGATGAAGCGGAACAACACTTTGATGATTTCATCGCGATCTATGGTGCCAAATATCCCAAAGCAGTGGCATGTTTGCAAAAAGACCGCGAGGTATTGCTGACATTTTATGACTTTCCGGCAGAGCACTGGAAGCATATCCGGACAACGAATCCGATAGAATCAACCTTTGCAACGGTCAGATTGCGGACCGCTAAGGTGAGAGGCTGCTTTTCCGCCAAGACGGTCATGACTATGGCATTTCAACTGTGTCGGTGTGCTCAAAGAAGATGGCAACGGCTCTCTCACTATAAGATATTGGATAAAGTGATTGAAGGAGTTACATTTGTCAACGGTATTGAAGAAAAACGGATCGCCGCCTAATTCTTTCATACACAACATTTGACAATAACTCATGGCAGGTATCCTTATGACAATGCAATAACACCTAACGAAGGCTATTTGTATGTTGCCAATTGAGCTTGTAATATCATATCGGTAATAGGATATTGATGTAAATTAAGTGTCTAAGGATAGATAAACGTACTTGATTTAGGCAGTGCCGCCACAATGGCACTGCCTGTTTTTTTTACCAACTTTGACAGGTGTTTCTTTGCCCTAAACAAGAATAACCTTGTTGAAAAGAAAGGCTTGTCAGACTAAACAATCCGACTATGCATTTTCAATGCATTATATAATGAATCCCAATCAATAACTGAAAACAGATTGGGAAATAAATCACGAGTCAAATGCGGTCCATTGTGCTGAAAAACCTTGACAAATAAAAAGACAGAGAGAGGGTCAAATCTTTATCCTTTAAAGGTAATATTACATGTAACAGTTATCAGCTTAGCAAAAGTAGGAACTGATCCCCTTTTGAATGATTGGATGATATAAGTTACAATGTTTAGAAAAGTTCTAATATTTTTTATCAACATACTGGTTTTACTATTAACTCTCTTCCCGCTACTTTACACTGTGAGTTCGTTACTCCATTATTTTAATGTTTCATATTATGCCATCGATAAAGTAGGTCTCACCATAGCCATATTCTACACGATGATCTACCACCGGTTAAGGGATAAAGTTCTTGAGCAGTGGAAGCAAACAATTGATGAGGGGAAGTAAGGAAAGCCTGCAAAGAGGTGACAAAAAAGGAAGGGATCAACTCTGCTCTTGACTCATGTTCACCGACTACCTTTTACATAGTAAGAAACCATTATTCCCCAAATCGAATTTCCGACTGGTATTCTTCAAGAGGGAGTGACATGGCGGAGTCGTCCTTAACAGGGTTCGTTGCGTCGGGCATTGCACCGTAAAGATAGCGAATTGTTAACCTGTCGCCGATCGGTCGTATGAGAGTGATTCTGATTGTCTGCGGGTCAAACCGATAGACGTCATCGATGGGAACAATTTTTCCGTTTTCAAGTACTTCCCATCCCATAATTCCTGACAGTGGTGTAAAATCCATTCCACCCCTGTGAATGATAGAG
>Ga0272442_10009389_pt1 | contig 12240 bp, 24 predicted proteins | sample SSMForm2O_FD_200262 | JGI IMG/M metagenome (GOLD analysis project Ga0272442, IMG submission 200262) | Marine sediment archaeal communities from Little Sippewissett salt marsh, Falmouth, MA, United States - SSM-Form-2O | ecosystem: Environmental > Aquatic > Marine > Wetlands > Sediment ... | reverse complement strand
CCATTACTTCTTTTTCTTGCTTTTCTTGGTGGTTGGACACAAAGAAGGTGTTATGCATAAAAAAGTTTAAGTTATGGAAGTGAGATAGAATGAATATTAATCCTTTAGAAGAATTGAAAGTGATGCTTGCATTCAATGTGTTATGTACTTTAGTTTATATTCCTGCTTTGTTTGCTACTGAAGATTTTACATTGTTTGATATTGTACTTACTTTTACATATTGGACAGTCATTGGTGTTTTTGATATATATTATATTAAATCTAAAAATTCAGATGCATAAATCTTGAACTTGTGAGGTGAAGAAGAATGAGTGAAACAACAATGTTATTTGTTGGGATTCCATTGGCTTTGATATTAACAATGGTTGTTATGGAAGTTCCTGATACGCATAATGAGTTGCAATGTGATTTGGTGACTGATAAGTGGATTAATACGGGTTCTAATTTTTTGTATTCATGGAATGATTTTATCTTAGAGTTGAATAATGAAACAACAACGGAAGTTGATGATTTCACATATTATAATCATATGATTGGTGATTATTATTGTTATAATATCAATGTGGATAATGGTGATGGATGGAAAAAATTATGGGAATAATAAATGATAAGAGATTTGGTATTTGAAATATTTGAAATGTTAGGTCAAGTTTCGATTATACTTTCGATAGTTATTTGGTTATATATTCTTTACATTTCATAGGTGAAAAAATGGATAAGAAAACACTGTCAATAGACCTTAATATTATATCAATTGCTGAAATGGAAGCAATACGTCAAGAGCATGATTGTTATGTAGACCGTGAGAACGGTACTTTTGAGGTATATCCTGAAATAAAAAGAAAACAATAAATAGTGGTAGGTGGATTTGTTTTTGTTAAGCAAGGTGTTACTTTGAGAAAGATGTTAGTAATCATTTTACTAATACTGTTACTGCTTCCTAATTCTAGTACACTTGGAGCAGAACCTATACGATTATACTTAAATAATCCATCCACAGTAGAAGTAGGGGAACAGTTTACAGTAGAAATAGTTTTGGAGAGGAACAGTTCAAATGTTGATTTTTGGTTGTTAGAACGTTTCTGTTATGAAGGTGAATTGGAACTGCTAGATGTCGGTTTCGGTAATTTCTGGAATCAAACAGGTTTCAAGTTTAACGGAACAGTCAACGGTTCTTGTCTTGAAAATGCTCAGGCAATGAGTATAGAAACAGTCCCTAATGAGACTGTATTATTAGTAATTACGTTTGAAGCAAAAAAGAAAGGTACTGCCCACTTAACGTTCACTAATCCTATGATTGGTGCTGAGGGGTTACCTTATGACTTGGATATTAGTTCTGGAAGTATAGTAGTAACAAAAGCAAGTAGTGACGATGATGATGATTCTGGTGGAGGCGGAGGAGGTTATACTCCACCACCGAAAGACAATCATCCTAATGCAATCATTGATGTGAATCCAACAAAGGTGGAACTCGGTCAGGTTGTTAGTTATAGTGCTAGAGATAGCAATGATGATAAAGGGATAGTGAAGTATCTTTGGAGATTTGGTGATGGTGAAACATCAGAGGATATGATAACTACGCATCTCTATAATACGACTGGTAACTTTACTGTTAAACTTACTGTCTACGATGCTTTAAATCAGTATGATACAGCATCAACTAACGTTGTAGTGTTTGTAGAACCTGAGGATAAAGATACTAACGATACTAACGATACTAACGACACTAACGACACTAATGATTCTAATGATACTAACGACACCAACGATAATAACGATACCTCCGATAACACATCAACCAATACTACGGATACTGATGAATCAGACTATGGTAAGTTTCTGGATTTGGGCAGGGTAGAAGGGTTTATTGTATTTATTACTGTACTTGGTGGTGCTATTGTGATATTTTTAATTTTTTCAGTAAAGCAAGGAATATGGAGAAAGTAATGTGCCTGAAGGACGTACTTCTGCTACGAAAGGATTCAAAATAGAGGGTTCTCTTGTTATAAGGATATTGAACGTATTAGCATCAAACATACGGATTATAGATAGAGAAACAGGAAAGAAAGCAACATATCAACAAAAGAAAGAGTTTGCTGATGAGTTCAATTTGACTGAGGCAATACGTATTGAGGATTTGCAGAAGATGGTGGAGCACATTAATATCTGCAACCGTCAACGATACAGAAAGAAGCATGGAACTGAACCGCCCTGTGAGTATCTTGAGTTAAAGGTTAATGAGTATATCTTTAAGGAAATACTGGAAACAACCTGTCCTAAGTGTGGAATGGTTATCAGTTATTATGATGTTCCACAGAAACTAAGATGCCCGAAATGTGGTAATGAGGCAGTGGTAAAATGAAATGGAAACCGATTAAGTATATTCAATTTTGGTTTTGGTACTATGCTAATGAACAGGATGAAGGTCGTGATGTTCCATGGGTTTGGTATGTTTGTTTTTTAATTTGGTTTTGTTGTATGATGCCTGTTATTGAATTTACTGCTTATTGTGAAAGTACAATTAAAGAAGAAAAGAGGAAAAAACGATTTAATCAAGCATGGAAAAAATATAAAGAAACTGAGGGGTAAAATGAAAAAAATTAGTTTTAAGAAATGGTTACTATTACAATTTATTGATTTTGTTAAAGACTTTGCTGTTGTATGGGTCTTTATTTTATTCGTCTTAGTATGTTCTATTGTTTCTGGGTTACTTATACCTAGTTATGGAGAACTAGATACATTTGTAGAAAAAAGTATTGTAGGAACAATAATTTTTGGTGTAGGTGGTCCTATGGTACTTATTTTAACCTTTGCATTATACAGTGATTTAAAAAAGTTTAAGAAAGATTTATATCAAAAATATAAAGAAGATATTAAAGAGATGTAATAAAATGAAATATGTTGATGAAGAAAGTATTCATGTTTTGGAGGAGTTTCAATAAATATACCAAAGAGTTGTAAAGATTGTAAACATCACTGCAAAGGTATTGCTAGAGGAAGTAAGAAGTGTAAGATTCGATTAGGGATTTTAGAAAGAGAACCAAGTCCAGTAGCAAGTACTTTTCATATTCTTTGGTATTACTATAATGCTTCAAAAGGAGTGTATGATAAAAAATGAAATGTAAGAAGTGTGGAGAGGAAATGATAGAAGGTTCAGTAGAAACAGGTTACACTGATGAATTTGGAAGAGAACTTTATGATAAGGTAACGTATTGTCCTAAATGTGATGGTAATGTGATATGAAACAGTTTCTATTTTTTCCTTTTGTGTTGGTTGTTGCTTTGAGTTTTGTGTCTAGTCCAATCTGGTGTATTGGTTATTTTGGTGGTGGAGATAGTGTTGCTGTAGAATTGGAAGTTGGATGGAACTTGATTAGTTTTCCATTTAATTCAAGTATCAATAAGCAGGAAGTAATTGTTCAAGTCGGAAGAGTGGTGTTTTCTTGGGATGAGGCAATAAGTAACCTTATCATTAACGATACTGTTTTTGGTTGGGCAAATAATAGTTATTACTTTTCTAATAGTTTTAAACCTTGTTCTGGATACTGGGTATATGCATATCAAGATTGTGAATTAGTATATTATTATTAGTAAGAGGAGGAAATATTTGTGTATCACAGAGTGGTGGTCTTACATACTGTTATAAAACTGATGGACTGTTTGGAGGCAGAGAATGGGAATCATTAGTGATATTATTAATGGATTTTTAGAAGCAATATATCAGGAATCAGTTGTTAATCCTGTAAGAGAGCAATTCTATGAAATACAAAAAGATATACAGGAGAAACAGGAAACTGTTAACTATGCTCCATCTTTCGTAATAACAACAACATTTCAACGCACAAGAAAACCAAAAAGGAAACCAATCTATGATAAAAAGAAAGTAACTCTTTATGTTAAACGTTTTCAACGGGATTATTCTAGAAATGTTTATCATAGACGTTTAGCAAGTAAGAGAGTAATGACACATATGGTGAAATGAATGATATTGAATGATAAAGAAATAAGAGAGAAGGGTATCATTGAACCTTTTAACGAAAAGCAGTTAACTCCAAATGGGTATGATGTTTCTGTTGAAGACTTAGTATTTATGGACACGGTTATTGATAGTCTACGAGGTGATAAAGACTGTTATGATGTTGCTCCTATGACTAGGTTTATAATATCAACAGTTGAGAAAATAAAATTACCTGATAACATCGTTGGTATCATTAAGATAAAATCAAAGTGGGCAAGAAAGGGTCTTATCATATCAGATGGAGCAATAGATGCAGGGTTTGAAGGAAAATTGAATCTTTGTATGTGGAATCTTAGTAATGATTTTGTTCAAATCGAGAAGAAAGTACCAATAGTTCAAGTGCTTTTTTTCAAAACAAATCCTGTTGAGAAATTATATGCTGAAAGAAGTGGAAACTATCAACATTTAATGAGGGTTGAAATAGAATGAAAGATGAAAGAGTGTTAACGTTTGAAAAGAGAAGAGTTTTGGAAGCAAATCAACCATTTTGGTTTGTTGAAGATGTTAAGGAAGCATGTAATGCATTCAAGGAAAATATTGAAAAAATGGGATTAGAATCTGAATGGACAGGAACGGAGATAATCTATGAGTTCAATAAATGGTTTAGAACAGAAGTGTAAATACTGTGATAATATTGCTACTTGTCATGTAAATTATGGGAAGTGGGAACATTATTGTAAAGAACATTTTTACTTGAGTAATTATGCTAAGAGAATTAAATAGAAAACAATAAAAACCACTAGACGATAAGAGTTTTAGTTTAGTAGGTGAAAAAGATGGTTGTAGAAGTAGTGTTGTTCAGTTTACCTTTTATTGGTATCTCACTTTTAATTGCTGAGGTGAGAGGTAAATTAAAAAAGGAGAAAGAGTATGAAAAAAACAGAAGAATTAAAGATGATGCTGAACTTGCAGAAAGAACTCAAGAAGATGAATAATCACCTCAAAGGTAAACCTGATGAGAAACTGATTAAGGGGTATAGAGAAGCTAAAAAAGACTTTGAGAGTGGCGTAGAGGGGGCAGAACAGGCAATGTTGATTATCAAGGAAGAATTGGACAGAAGAGGGATTGAGGTAGACAATGAAGAAGGAGCAAAAATTTAACATTATATTGCCAGCAGAAAATGATATTAATAGAAGACACATCAAGGGAGAACCTTATAGGAAAATCTTGGAAAAGGTTCGTAGGATAGTACTTCACCAAAAAATAAATCATAGCAAAAAGGGAATAAAAGGATTTCTCTTTTATGGAGATGTTGGAATTGGAAAAACAATAACTGCAAAAGCTATTGCTTATGAACTTGGAGTTCCTTTAATTTTTATTGATGGAAGTGATATTGCAAGAAAGTTTTATGGCGAATCAGAATCACAGATAGGTCAAATTTTTTCAGAAGCTAATAGGCAGAGATATACTGTTATATTGATTGATGATGCAGAGTCAGTATTTCCAACAAGAGATTGGGCAAAGAGTGAAGCATGGCATTTTGCACAAAATAATACTTTCTTTCATAAATTGGATAATATTGATTCGAGTAAAACTGTAGTTATTTTGACAACCAATAGATATGATTTGATTGATGATGCAATCAAGGATAGATTATATAATATTGAGTTTCCATTACCTACAAAAGAAGTTTTAAAAGAGATTGCAGAATACAAATGTCAACAACTTAATATGAAACCAGAAAGTGTTTATGAAGAAATTGACAATGGAATAAGAACAGTAAGAGAACTTGAAAAGGTAATAACTGAAAGATATATTGAGGAGGTTTTGAGTAAGAGTAATATTATTTAGTAAAAGAAATAATATAAATAATATAAATATTATTTAGAAGAAAAAATATTTATTTTAATAAAATAAATTTAGTAACGAGGAATGTAAAATGTTGACAATAAAATATAGGATTTATCCAACAAGAAAACAACAAGATTTACTCTGGAAGCAATCTAATTTGTTGAATAGATTGTATAATCAGTTTCTTGAACAAAAAATCAAAGTATACAAAGAAAAGGGTATAACTATATCAAGATTTGAATTACAAGCACAACTACCACAGATAAAAAAAGATAACCCTGATTATAAACAGATACACTCGCAGGTGTTACAACAAGTTCCAAAAAGACTTGACGAAACATATAAAGCATTTTTCAAGAAAGGATATGGATTTCCAAATTTCAGAAGTTCAAAATTCTTCTTTGGGTTGATATATCCACAAGATACAGGTTGCAAAGTTGTAGATAAAAAACTGAAACTTGGTAAAGAAAAAATAAAAATGATATTACATAGACCTGTTCCAGATAACATAAAAACAAGAACTATCACAAGAACAACAGATAACAAATGGTTCTTATGTTTATCATATGAGAACCAAATAGAACCAACTAAAAATAATAACAAAATTCTTGGAATAGACTTAGGTCTAACAAACATAGTTTACTGTTCAGATGGACACTCTATAAAAAACAAAAAGCATACTAAATATTATGATAAACAGATTGCTAAACTTCAAGCAAAGCAATCTAAATGTGTAAAAGGTTCAAGACAATACAAACAACACCAAAAAGTTATGAACCGATTATATGGGCAAAAAGTCCGTAAAACAAAGGATTTTCTGCATAAGGTATCTAATACCTTAGTCCATAAAGATTTTGATATAATTGGCTTAGAAAGTCTTGAAACTAAAAAAATGACAGAAGGATATAAACACAGGTTGAACAAATCTATTAGAAATTCTCAACTGGGTTTACTGATAAACTTTTTGAAATACAAAGCAAAAAACACAGGGAAAAGAGTTGTATTTGTAAATCCAAAGAATACAAGTAAAAAATGTTCTGTGTGTGGTAAGAAACACGATATGAAACTATCCGACAGAGAAATGATTTGTTCTTGTGGTAATCGTATGGACAGAGATTATAACGCATCTCTAAATATAATGAAACTTGCGAGGGCATCGCTATGAGAAATCATATTTTGGAGAAATCCAAGAAGCCCCCATCCATTTATGGGTGGGAGTATGTCACTCGTTTATATTTTTTTAGCAAAAATGGAGAAAGCAGGGTGTGTTACTGCTTTAGTATGACAATGGTTTGATACTTGTATTTTAACATATATTTTCAAAAGTATATATCCTATTATCTTAGCATAAGAAGATAGGTTAATTGTATATGTATTGAAAAAAAAGATAACCCTTATAAATAAGAAAACTATTAACCTATTAAAAAAGCAATAATAAAAGGTTTTTGAAAAATGGCGAGAGAAATTTATCACCCAGAAAATAACGTTAGAATTTTTAGACCAAATGAAATTCGCAAGTTTATTGACGCAATTCCCAAGAATATTAATCGTGAACGTTTTGAGGTTTTACTTTATACTGGTTGTCGTTATACTGAATTAGTTGATGCTCAGGGGAAGAAGGAAAGAATAGACAATAATTTTATTAGAATAAAGAACACCAAAGCAAAGGTAAAAGATAAGTTTAGATATGTTAGACTAAACAATCAAGGGTTAAGAGCAGTTGACTATTTTATGAGACATAAAAATTTTTTACCTTCTTATATTACTTGGAACGAAAATCTCAAGAGATGGGCAAACTTCGCAAAATTAAACCCAGAAGGTATTTCAGTAAAGTCGACAAGGAAAACTTGGGAGTCTTGGTTAGTTACTATGTACCCAACACAAATCACTCAGATTTTCCTTTCTATGGGACATGAAAGCACGACAGCACTTCAACATTATCTTCAGTTACCATTTACAGAAACGGATAAAGAAGAAATGAAATACTATACTGACGGTTGGATATGATAGTTGTTAATGAAAAAGGATTGTTACAACCAGACCCCTACGGTCCTCTTAAACGTGTAATAGTCATAGCAATGATTTTAGTTTCTATAATGATATTCTCGTGGTTATTATGATACGCATCATCTATAATGGAAATCAAATACTCGTCAAATTTGAATATCAACCAGCAGTTGTTACCATCATGAAGATGTTTGGTGCTCGTTACTTTTGGAGACAGAAGTATTGGTATATGTCTGTTGAAAAGGCAGAAGAATTGGTTGAAGAACTGACATATAGAGATTATGATTTTGTTGAAGTCAATAAAGATAGTTGGAGTGTTAAACGTGAAGATGAGTTGTCCTAATTGTGGTAGGTTTATGGAATTTCGCAAGAATGGAAACTTCGGAGAAGTACAAAGAAAGTGTATTTGTAAGCACTGTGGGTTGGTTGTTGTTGTTAAATAAAAGAAAACGTTTATAACAACAAAAACGGTTATTGATGAAATGATAGATATAATCAAATTTGTCTTATTTGGTTTTGTTATACTTATAAATATTATGATATATTATATATATGATTTAATTCTGAATCAGTTTAGAGCATTGACTAAAGTATCAAACGATGCTTAAATAGTATCTGGTAAAAAGAGAAGAACGGAATGATGTGTGAAAAGTTAGGGAAACTACCTGAAGGTTTTTTCTTTCCTCATTAGCATCCCATCCACACCCTAACTCACAGAATATCATTTCTTCTTTCATAGGTGAAAAAATGCAAGTACCGTTATCCGTAGAAGCAAAAGAACAAAAAGGGAAAGAGAAACTTGTTATCTGGACAAATAGAAAGAAGTACGTTATTGATAGTCCTATCAAACCCTACTACTATAGTTACAAAGATAACCTCCCTGTAAAAGCAAAAAAGTCAAAAAAAATAGCAATAGCATTATCAAATAAGAAGGAACGCACCTTTTGGAAGTATGAGTTTGATACTAGAGGAGAACTTACTAGAAGCAGGAGTGAATATACGTTTGAGGATAATATACCGTTTACTCTGCGTAATCGTATAGATGACCCAGAAATATACACAAAGTATGCTCACAAGAAAGAAATTACATTTTTATTTCTTGATATTGAACAAGAGTGTCCAGAGGATAAACCGTTCCCTACCTATGATGACCTTATTACTTCCATCTCTTTTTGTACTAATGATAGGAAGATACAATCTATTTATTTGAAGAAAGAAACAAAGTCGGATAAGAAACTGTTAGAAAAGTTTATTGACGTCTACAAAAAGATAGAACCTGATATTCTTGTGGTCTATAATAAGTCTTATGATATACCTGTTATACTGTATAGGTGTCAAAAGAATGATATAGATACGTCCGTATTTTCAAGAGATAAATCGAAACCGTACTTTGGAGGTAAAGAAGATTATCATATTGAAGGTGTGCTTATCTACGATGTCCTTTTATCAGCAAGAGCAGACCAATCACTGACTGGAAAAGTTGTGAATAGAGGATTAAAAGCAGTATCAAATCACTTTGGGTTTGTTGAAAAACGGAAACCGTTAACTCCAAGACAAATGACTGAATTGAAAGGTCAAAAGGAATTAATAGAATACAATAAAGACGATATCAAGAGACTCTTACTTGCCTTTGATGTTTACTGGGTCAATATAGAGTTTAATGCTAATGACCTGAAGATTCCGTTGAATGAAGCAATGATACTAAAAACATCAAATCTTGGTATAATTGTTCTAGGTGATGAATATAGAGAACAGAATATCATTTCAGATGGAACAAACTATGCTCGTTACCCAGAAATCTATCAAAGGAAAAGAAAACGGTATGAACCAAACTATCAAGGGGCAATAGTTGATATTTATCAGAATGGTCGTTTTGAACATGTAAAGAAGATAGACTATGGAAGCATGTATCCAACGATAGAGGCAGAGTTCAATTTATCACCAGACACAACAACCCTGCTAGAATATCAACCGTATGATGGTATGTTTAAGATAGAAGATAGAGGAAACTGGTTTATCTATCATATACCTGATATTTACTTAAATAGAAACATGATAATCCAAGTATCAAAGAAACCTGGATTTCTTTCTACTCTTGTTGCTCGTTTCCTTAAGGAACGTTCAGAGTATAAGAAGAAGTGGAAGCAGACAGGCAAGGCAAACTATCGTGCGTTATCAGATAACCGTAAGGTGAAGGCAAACGGTGGTGTTTACGGCAATATGGGATATTCAAAGCATCCTTTTGGTTTTGCACCTATTGCTGTGGCAACTTGTGGTATAGGAAGGGAATGTGCTAAGTTACTTATAGAGATATTAGAAGAACTTTATCCTCATAGTGTAATAGAGTGTGATACTGATGGTGTGTACTACAGTACTAAAGAGGATGATGACGAAAAGGTGCTTACTTTATTTAAGAAACGAATAAAGGAAAAATTCCAAAAAGAATTAGAACTGACAGTTGATATAGATGATTATGATGTTGGTTATTTCTATAAATCAAAGAACTATGTATTACTTAAAGGGGATAAAAAGATACTTCACGGTGTTGCCTTTACCTCAAGCAGTAAAGACAATTTAAGTAAAAAATTTATTGACGAAATGACTGATGCACGTTTACTTGATAAACCAACAAGACCAATAGAGGAAAGATACCTGAAACTGGATTTCCCCTTAACTGACTTTGCTCTTAATATCAAACTAGGTATGCATATTGATGCGTATAAGTCAAAGAATGCTCTAGCAAGACGTATGGCATTGGAAGCAGAGAAACGGTTTGGTATAGAACCAGAGATAGGAAACCAGTATTACTATATTAAGTCCAAAGATGGATATAAACTGTTTGAATTGGCAGAAAAAAGAGATTTAGATTTGAAATATTATAGAGATGAGTTACAGACTATCATAGATATGATAGGGATAGAAAATAAAAAAAATAAAATAGATGAATGGATATAGAGGTAAGAAAAATGGAAAACTTAAAGAAAAGGAAAACTTTTATGTATAAACCAAAGGTATTAACGCAAGAGGACATCAATAGTGGATTTGGTAAAGCAAGAAGAAAGATAGGCAAACAACAACCAGAAGAACCTAAGAGTAAAGGTCTTAATATACCTAATTACTGGAAAACAAGTGGTATGCAAAAAACAAGACAATCCAGTTTAGATGAATATGGTATGGAACCTAAAAAAGAAGAAGAGGAAAACGTTTGGACTGCTGATGAGTGGGAAGAATGGGCAATAGAGTTACTGAATCAGTATCAAGGAGAAAAATTGACTCCTGAGCAGATGTTGCCTGAGTGGATAATAGAAGAGTGGAATGCACTGTGAATTTTATAGGGAACAAACAAGCAGTTATGGATATTATTCAGTGGTTAAATGAGTTTTATCACAAAAAGGTTAGTACGATTTGTCCACACTGCTCGTTTCCTATAATATCAGAATTGAATGAAAACATTTACTGTCCTAATTGCAAAAAATCTTTTTCTTATCATAGAAAGGTTTATGCTATCATCTATGGTAATACTGGTTGTGGAAAGACGTACCTTATAAAACAGTTAGCAAAAGAATTTAATGTTAACCTGTTACGTATAACACCTATTGATATAGAGAACGGAAAAAGCATTAGGGATTTACAGAAGTCACTGAACATTACCTCCCTAGATGGTGATAATAATAAACTGATACTGATAGATGATGTGGATGATTACAAAAGTAACTTAAAAAAGCAGTTCTTTAACCTGACTGAAATATCTGAACATCCTATTGTCTTTGTAAAAAGAACGTTTCCAAGCAGTTTAGAAAGAGGTAATAACGGTGGGGCATTAGTTATTGAGTTAAAGAAACCGATAACAAAAGAGTTGTTAGGATATCTACAAACTATATCAAACCTTCCAGAAGATAAATTAGAGGAGATAGCAAGGTCTTCTCCATCTTTCCGTAGTGCTGTTATCAGTGCTAAAACATCAATGGTAAATGACCTTATTGTTCCCTATAAGTCAAAATACCAGAAACTAAAGGATGTAAAAGAAAGAAAATTTGATGAACCTCTTAATAGAAAGAATATTAAATGGTTGTTTAATTGTATAAGAGGTGCTGATGAGGATGCTTACCAGTTTATGGAGAACCTTGCAAGGTTTGATTATCTTATAAGATATAAGTATATGGAAATAGACCCTTTTATTTTGAACAGTTTGCCTATTAACTATGACAATATTAAACTTGAGCAAAGATTTACGGAAACTCCTCAAAAGAAACAACAACCAAAAAAGTTAAAGAAAGTTGTAGTAAAAGAAAAACAAGTCAAAGAACAAAAAGTGCCTGAAAAACAAAGTGCTGACTTGTCCAACTGGTTTTAACTTTTCTTTTTTATTTTTGTTAGTAGCATAAGGAAGTCATGCCAACTTAGATTGAAGTTTTTCTTATTTT
>Ga0272442_10009388_pt1 | contig 12241 bp, 14 predicted proteins | sample SSMForm2O_FD_200262 | JGI IMG/M metagenome (GOLD analysis project Ga0272442, IMG submission 200262) | Marine sediment archaeal communities from Little Sippewissett salt marsh, Falmouth, MA, United States - SSM-Form-2O | ecosystem: Environmental > Aquatic > Marine > Wetlands > Sediment ... | reverse complement strand
CGATGCCCAGCGGGCCCTCGCGAATATGGCCATGGCTGAGCAGAACGACAATCCCACTCGGATCGCGGCATTCGGTTCTCTGGCGTTGTCGGCAAAAATCAATGCGAGCTTACTGTTGGCCGAGCAGATCGAAGCCATTTACGCCTTGGTGAGTTCAACCGAAGCCGATCCGGACCTGCGTGCCGCGGCCGCTGGCGCTTATGGGGCGCTGAATCTGCCGAGCGAACAAGTCAAGAATCTCATTCTCGACCAGTCGAAATCGTAACGATCAGTCCAAAAGGGACTTGGTTTGAAAGGTCTGACGGAGTGGACAACCGGAAAAAAAGGTTTGCCAATACGGACTACTATCGCGGCGCGATGCGATGGATGGGGGTAGGCATCGAGTTTTGTCTGGTGATCGGCGTATTTTGTCTGATTGGCTATTTTCTGGATAAAAAGGAAGGAACTTCTCCGGGTTGGATGATCCTGTTCTTTTTTGTGGGTTTTGGGTTCATGATTTATACCATGCTCAAGCGGGCCAAAAAGGACGAGGAAGACCAGCGGAAGGCAGAGGAAGAACGTGAACAACGTGAACCATGAACCCGTCTTGCCCTCTCATCGTCGGCATGAGGTTGTCGTTTGTTTTCCCTATGCCAGGTTATCCGGATGGTTGCTATTACTGGTCGTTGGCGGGTTGTTTGTCTATCGTCTGAGTGAAACAGGCGGGAAACCCTCTCAGATGGCTTGCCTTTCGGCGATGGGAGTGTCTTTTTTTGCGGCTTTCATTGGATTAGTGCCCATTTATAAGGTTTGGGGGAAAGACCTGTTTTGGGTTCTTATGGGTGTTTTTTTGTCCGGCATGATTCGATTGTTGATTGGATTCCTTGGCGCTGTTATAATTATTCTTTTTACGGATTTACAGCGGATAGAATTTGTCGGCTTTATGGGTTTGTTTTATGTGGCGCTTTTGTCCATCGATACCTGGCTGGCACTATGGATTTTACGAAATACAAAAGTAAACAAAGACGACGATCAGGAAACAGCGATTCATGGGAACATTTGGGATATTATTAGCCGGTATCGAAAACCCACTTGAAGAAGTGGTGAGCCGGCCGATTCATGAGTTTACCATTGGTTCCTGGACCTTTGCGTTTACCAACCACATGTTTATGATTGCACTGGCCTCGATTGTGCTGATGGTTGGTTTGCCGCTGGCGGTTCGTCGGCAGACCCTTGTTCCCCGCGGGTTTCAAAATCTAATCGAGACGATTTGTGTTTATCTCCGTGAAGATATGGCCCGTCCGATGCTGAAGGACCATACGGATCGTTATATCAGCGTGCTTTGGACAATGTTTTTCTTTATCCTGACAATGAACCTGCTGGGTCTGACGCCGCTGGCTCAGCTTGTTTGGCTTATGCCATTTGTCCAAAACCAGCATTGGGGCGGGGCAGCAACGGCAAATATCTATGTAACGGGAACGTTGGCGACCGTTGCGTTCTTTTTGTTTCACGCGGCAGGCATTCGCGAAAAAGGATTTGTCAAGTACTTCGCGACGCTGTCGCCGAAGGTGCCGTGGCCGATTATGCCGTTTATGTTTGTGATGGAACTGCTCAGTTCGTTTGTTCGTCTTTTCTCGTTGGCGATTCGATTGTTTGCCAATATCTTAGCCGGGCATATTCTATTGGGCGTTTTGCTGGGGTTTATTATTATGTTTAAAAATTACATGGTTGCTTCGGCGTCGATTATGGCCACAACCCTGATGAGCTTGTTGGAAATTTTTGTCGCCTTTTTGCAGGCGTATATTTTTGTGTTTCTGACGGCGATCTTTATTATGTTTGCCGTCAGTGAGGAACATTGACAGTGACCGGCGTTGGCCGGCATGGTTTAAATATGAATCAGTAATTTCGTTTTTGGAGGTATTGACGTATGTTGGAATTAATGAGTATCGCCCCGATGATGCTTTCGGAAATCATCATCGATGACAAGGCGTTTGGCCTTTTGGGCGGCCTGTTAGGGACGGGGTTGATCGTGATGGGCTCTGCACGCGGTATCGGTCAGTTGGCCGGCAGTGCGGTGGAAGCCATTGCCCGGCAGCCAGAAGCAGGGAACCGAATTTTCACAACGATGATTATCGCGGCGGCGCTGATCGAAGGCGTGACGCTGTTTGCGTTGATTATCTGCCTGCTGGCTGTCCTTAAATAAGCAACCTTCAGAGGTGAATAAACAAATGAGAATACGCGGAATGAGTGCGGTTCTGTGGATGTTTTTCGTTGTGACACTGCCGGTGATTGCATCGGAAGAGATGGCGGCTGAAGAACAGGGTACACCCAGTGTTTTTGAGGGGTACTACGGCGAGGCGATTTGGACGCTGGTGTGGTTTTTTGTATTGCTGGTGGTGCTGTGGAAGTTTGCCTGGAAGCCGCTTCTGGCGGGTTTAACGGGTCGGCAGGAATACATCGAAAAGCAGATCAGCGACGCGGAAATGACCCGCGCCGAAGCCAAGAAGGTACTCGAAGAGTACGGCGCCAAACTGGCCGATGCTGAACGGCAGGGTCGGGACATTATTTCCGTTCGGGTTAAAGACGCGGAAAAGCAGGCCAAAGAGGTGGTCAGGCAGAACCAAAAAGACATAGAACAAATGAAACTCCGGGCAGAGGCAGAACTCCAGCGGGAACGCATCGACGCCGAAGATGGTCTTTGGACTCAGGCGGGGGATATTGTCCGCCGGCTGGGCGAGGAGATCTTTGGCAAGACGCTCGACGATGCGGACAATCAGAAACTGATCGACGAAGCCATTGCCCGGCTTAAAAATCAGAAATCGGAATAGGCCCCCATGGCACGAAGCGCACGACATATTATTCACGAGATTTACAGTGACGTGATGTTTGAACTGGCTGAGGATGCCGGCCTGGTCGAACAGGTCATGGACGATCTCGATGCCGTCACGGAGGTCATGAAAGATGAGCCGGAATTTTTATCGCTGCTGACATTGGGACATGTCAAGGATGACGAGAAGGCCCAAATAGTCCGGCGGGTTTTCAAAGGGCGAATCAATGACCTGACGCTGGATTTTCTATGTGTGCTGGCCAAACGCAATCGCATGAATTTTGTGCATGGAATTGGGGATCGGTACCAGGTTCTGCTGGATGAACGGAAGAATCTGCACCGTATCGAGGTGACACTGGCCAAAGAACCGACGGATGAACAGACCGAAAAGATGAAAGCGGATATCCGCGATGCCCTGAACGCCGAGATCAAGCTTTCCGTAAATATTGATCCGGACATCATTGGCGGCATCATTATCAAGAAGGGTGATCTGATGGTGGATAATTCCGTTCGCACGATTCTGAGCCGCACCGTTGACGCCATTATGGTACGCTCGAAGGAAAAATTAACTATCAACAACCAAAATGCAAAATAACCGAGTTAAAAAGCTATGAAATTTGATGTAAAAGAAATCAGCAGTCTGATCAAAGAAGAGGTCAGGCGATATGAAACACAGGTGGATGTTGCCAAAGTCGGGACGGTATTGGAAGTCGGTGATGGTATCGCCCGTGTGTATGGTCTGGATAACGCGATGGCCGGCGAGATGCTGGAGTTTGACGGCGGTGTGGTCGGCGAGGTGTTTAACCTGGATGAAGACTCGGTCGGTGCGGTGATCTATGGCGACTATACCAAGGTCAGTGAAGGAGCCGGGGTTCGCGGAACAGGGAAAGTGCTTTCTGTGCCCGTGGGCGAGGAACTGCTGGGGCGGGTGGTCAATGCCCTTTGCGTCCCGATTGACGGCAAAGGCGAGGTTCGCTGTGAGCAGACCCGGTTTGTCGAATTTGCCGCGCCGGGGATCGCGGACCGTCAGCCCGTGAAAGAACCGCTGGCGACAGGCCTGAAAAGCGTGGATGCCATGATTCCCATCGGCCGCGGCCAGCGTGAATTGATTATCGGTGACCGCAAGACCGGCAAAACCGCGATTGCCCTGGATACCATTATTAACCAGAAGGGCAAAGGGGTTGTCTGTATTTATGTGGCGATTGGTCAAAAAGAATCGACGGTGGCCGAAGTGGTTTCGGTTCTCGAACGGTACGGTGCGATGGAGCATACCATTGTCGTGTGTGCTTCGGCGGCGGACAGTTCGGCGATGCAGTATATCGCTCCCTATGCCGGAACAGCCATCGCGGAATACTTTATGTACGACAAGAAGAGCCATGCGTTGTGCGTGTATGACGATTTGAGTAAGCATGCGATTGCCTACCGTGAGCTGAGTTTGCTGCTGCGTCGTCCGCCGGGACGTGAGGCCTATCCGGGTGATATTTTCTACCTGCACAGCCGTCTGCTGGAGCGTGCCTCCAAGCTGTCCGATGAGCTTGGCGGGGGGTCAGTCACCTCGCTGCCGATTATTGAAACGCTGGAAGGGCAGGTGTCCGCATATATTCCGACCAATATTATCTCTATCACGGACGGCCAGATTTACCTGCAGCGATCCCTGTTCCTGGCGGGTGTCAGGCCGGCAATTGACGTGGGGATCAGTGTCAGCCGTGTCGGGGGGAATGCCCAGCCCAAGGCGATGAAAAAAGTGGCTCCCAAGCTGCGTCTGGATCTGGCGGCGTTTCGTGAATTGCAGGACTTCGCCCGTTTGGGCACGGAACTGGACGAAGCGGCCCAGAAACAGCTCGACCGCGGCTACCGGATGGTGGAAATCCTCAAACAAAAGCAGTTTGCTCCCATGAGTGTCGCGCAGGAAGTCATCAGTATTCTGGCCGGTTCGGCCGGGGTTTTGGATGATATTGACGTACATCGTGTGAATCACTTTATGGACGAATTGGTTTCGTGGATGGAACTGGAAGCGCCGGAGTATCTTGAGATGATTGAGAAGGTCGGGGACATTGACGAGAACCTGATGACGGGCCTCAAAGACGCGGTTGAAGCGTATAAAACCATCTACCGCTTCTCCTTTGGAGCATAGCTCCAAAAAATTAAAAGTTAAAATCCAAAATCTAAAATTAAGGAACCGCCTTCGGCGGATTGAATTATAAAAAAACTGTCGGCACAGCCGAGTCCTTAATTTTGACTTTTGGTATTTACATTTTGAGTTATTTATATGGCGAATACACGAAAAATATTACAACGCCGGAACGCGGCGGCGAACATCAGCAAGGTCACCAGTACGATGGAGACCATCAGTTCGGTGCGCTATCGCCAGTATTACAATCAATGGGCAGAAGGGTTGGCGTTTTATAATATGCTGGCGCAATTGGCCTACCTGATGGTCACGGCCCAAAGCAAAATTGAGCATCCGCTGCTGGACGAGCCCAAAATCCGATCCAAAACCAACGCGCTCATCGTTATCGGCTCCGATCGCGGTCTGTGCGGGGCCTACAACAGTGAGATATTCCGGCAGATCGATACGCATATCAAGATGGCCAAGCGGTTCGGCCGGGAATTGAAGATCTATGCCAAGGGTAAAAAGGTCTTAGGATACCTTGAACATCTACGCATGAAGCCGGCGCATGTGTATGAGGATTTTGCCGAAGTGCCGACGGCCGAGCAGGCCAATGAAATCGGCGATTTTTTTACGAAAGAGTATCTGGGTGGCCGAATTGATCGGCTGGGAATTGTGTATAATCGATTTTTCTCCCCGGCCAGCCAAAAAGCACAGACATTGACGATTTTGCCGGTGGTCGATTTGATCGATGACCTCACGACACGGGCCACAGTGATCTGGCCGTGGGAACTGGCATTTGAGGATTTTGAATTAAGCCCGTCGGCGGAAGATATTTTTGAAACACTGGCGGCAATGATTATTCGCACCTCTGTTTCAGGGTGTTTTCTGGAAGCGGCCGTCAGCGAGCATTTGTCCCGCGTCGTCTGTATGCGAAATGCATCGGATAACGCAGACGATATGATCAAAGAATTAACCAAGGATTACAACCGTGCCCGACAGGGACAGATCACGGTGGAGTTGCTGGACATTGTCAGCGGCGTCGAAGCCGCGAAATAGAAAGATTAAAAATCAAAAATTCAAATGCAAAAAGACAGATTAAAATTTCAAAAGATACCTATGCCTGAAAGATGTTTTGGAAAGGGTAGAAGATTGACTTTACGAAATCCGGCACGAGCAGAAGAAAGCGGTTTCTTTTCGTTTTAAGTTTTACATTGTCATTTTGACTTTTGGTTTTTGCATTTTAATTTATAAAATGAATTGTTATGAGAAGTTTAATTTGAGTATGCAAATATGAATCGTGGACGAATCACACAGATTGTTGGAAGCACGTTTGAAGCGGAATTTGTGACCCAGATTCCCAGCATCTATAACGCGTTGGAAATTAAAGGTGAATTTGAAGGCGGCGTCATCGATGTGGTTGGCGAGGTCCAGCAGCATTTGGGCGGCGGCCGCGTCCGTGCGGTGGCGCTGGGCAGCACGATGGGAATGCGGCGGGGGATGGAGGTTGTCGATACCGGTTCTCCGCTTCAAGTGCCGGTGGGCAAAGAAACGCTGGGGCGGGTCTTTAATCTGCTTGGCAAGGTTGTTGACGGCGGCTCGGAAATCAAAGTCAAAGAAAAAAGATCGATTCATCACAAGCCCCCGAAGTTCACCAGTTTGACCGCCCAATCGGAGATGTTTGAAACCGGCATCAAGGTTGTAGATATGCTCTGTCCGTTTGTCAAGGGCGGCAAAACCGGCCTGTTCGGCGGTGCCGGCGTTGGCAAAACCGTTTTGATTCAGGAACTGATCGCACGTATCGCCACCCAGCACGGGGGGTATTCCGTTTTTGCCGGCGTGGGCGAGCGAACCCGCGAGGGAAACGACCTCTGGCTGGAAATGAAGGAAACCCATATCGGCAATACAGACGCGACGGTGCTGGATAACACCTGCCTGGTCTTTGGCCAGATGAATGAGCCGCCGGGAGCGCGTCTTCGCGTGGCCCTGACAGGGCTGACCATGGCCGAGGCGCTGTGTGAAATGGGCGGCGAAACACTGCTGTTTATTGACAATATCTTCCGTTTTTCACAGGCCGGTTCGGAAGTATCGGCCCTGCTGGGGCGCATTCCCAGCGCCGTGGGGTACCAGCCGACGCTTGCCAGCGAAATGGGGCAGCTTCAGGAGCGTATCGCCTCTACGATGTCCGGTGCGATTACCTCGGTGCAGGCGGTTTACGTGCCCGCCGATGACTTGACGGACCCGGCCCCGGCGACAACGTTTACCCACCTGGATTCATCCGTGGTGCTGTCACGAAAAATCACGGAAAAAGGAATCTACCCCGCCATTGATCCGCTGGAAAGCTCTTCGCGCATCCTGGATGTGAATATCGTGGGGCAGGAACATTACGATGTGGCCCAGCGGGTGTTTGAATTCCTGCAGCGCTATCACAGCTTGCAGGATATCATCGCGATTTTGGGTATCGATGAACTGAGCCGGGAGGACCGCCAGATCGTCGCGCGTGCCCGTCGGCTGGAGCGTTTCTTCTCGCAGCCGTTTATTGTGACGATGCAGTTTACCGGCATGGAAGGGAAATACTGTACCGTAGCCGACACGGTGCGAAGCTGCCGCGAAATCTGCGAAGGCAAATGGGACCACCTGCCGGAGCAGAACTTTATGTATATTGGAAATGTTGAAGAGGCCCAGGAAAAGGCACAGAAGAAGTAGTTATGGTTGGAATTTCCTACGGTAAATTTCGAGTCGTATTATTGACGCCCAAGGCCAAGTTGCTGGATTGCCGATGCGGTTCGGTGGTTTTGCCGGCCCATGACGGCCAGTTGGGCGTTTTGCGAAACCATTGCCCGCTATTGTCGAAAGTGGGCTTTGGTATCATGCAGGTGCGCGAAATTCCGGACAGGCCCGATGCCTTTTTTGTTATCAATGGCGGTTTTGCCCGTGTCAGCGAAAATCATGTGACCGTTTTGGCATACGATGTTATCACTTTTGAAGGCAAAACCGACGAAACGGTCGAGGCGATGGTTTCGCATGCTCACAGCGTTGTTGCGGGACAGGAGTATATCCGTACGCAGCAGGAGGCAATTGACATGAAAAAAGCCAAGTTTATCGTGCATATGGCGGAATTGGCATCCGTGAAACTGCCAAATTCAGCAGAATCATAGCAAAAAAAGTACCGGACACCTTTTCAGATATTTATCTTGGACAAGAGTGACAAAGAGTATTTAAGAAAAGGACAATTGAATATCATGAGCCAATCACTCAGCAGCACCATCGTTAAGGTTTTAGTACTGCTTTATGTTGGAATGGCCTTTGGTTGTTGTTTAGTGGAAGCGGTTCCTTCCTTAGATTTCAATGAATATTACAGCCATGCAAACGGAGATGTTATTTATCCCTCAACAAAGCAAATTGAAATGCTGAAGGCCGTTATACCGAAACAATCCTTTCAGCCTGCTCCTCCTGTTGCCGACAGGGTCTATTGGGATAAGATTGCTGCCAGTGAATCGGGTAAGGAGTATTTGAAAAAGGCATTGTCTGAACTGGAGAGGAAACCGGAAGTGCCTATCACTGACGAGATTTATCGAAGAGCTAATTTAGAGGGCAATCGTGGTATATATAAGCCCAGATATTATCGTACCATGGAGCGTTTGGAAAATTTCATCTTGGCAGAGTGCATGGAAAACAAGGGGCGTTTTCTGCCTCAAATCGTTGTTTACCTGGATGCTATTATGGAGATGAAATCCTGGCTGCATCCTAACCACGATAGCAGGGATAACAGTGTACTGGAAGGCAAGAGCATGGCAATCGATCTGGGTGCCCGGAAACTCGGCACCGATTTAGCCCTTGCCGAAGTGCTTCTGCGAGACAAACTGCCGGCTGATACACGCAAGGAAATGGCTGATCAACTTCGCCGGCGCATTATCGAGTGCTATCTGAAAACCTGTCGTGGCGAGCAGAAATCACACTTAAGCTGGTATAGGGGCGAAAGCAACTGGAACTCTGTATGCACAAGTGGTTCTCTGTTTGTAACGGTTGCAACTTCTGACGATGCAGATGAGCGGCTTGCGGCGATGGGTTGCGCATTGAACAGCATGAAGAGTTACTTGAATGGCTTTGGAGATGACGGCTATTGTTCTGAAGGTGCCGGTTACTGGAACTATGGTTTTGGGCATTATTTATACCTCGCTCAATTTGTATATGATTATACAGAAGGGAAAATAAACTTATTTGAAGCTGATAATCCAACAAAATTGAAAAACGTCGGCAATTTCCCTGAAAATTATGAAATTCAGAATGGCACGTGTGCACCCTTTTCAGATGGCAGTTCACACGTTTCAAATGAGGGTGGATTTGCTTCTGTTATGTCTGCCACATATTATGGAGCAAGAATGCCTTCAGGAGGAGGGGCTTCAGATATTATATCGGATGAGGCCGCCTATCAGTTAATCGCATGGACACACCCTGAAGCTTTTATGCCGGATAAGCATGTTGATGCAACATCGCAGACGTTGCCTGATACTACGTATTTTGATGATTTTGGTATGGTCATTTCCCGGGGCAAACAAAAAGTTCCGTTTTCAGTCGCAATCAAGGCCGGGCATAATGCTGAGAATCATAATCACAGCGACGTTGGTACCTACACACTTGTTCTGGGCAGAGATTTTGTAACAGGCGATATCGGGGCGCCGTCTTATACGGCGGGTGCATTTTCGTCAGATAACAAAGCCCGGAGTTCATGGGGGCACCCGGTTCCCAGAATCGACAACTCGCTTCAATCGAACGGAAGAAAGTTTTCCGGTAAAATCACAGCGACTGAATTTACAAAAGCCCGTGACAGAGTTGTGATGGATATTAAAGCTGCGTATGAAATACCCTCACTGAAAACATTAATACGAACGATGGAGAACGATCGATCAGGGACGGGCGCCATCACCATAGAGGATCAGTTTTTCTCAACAAAGCCCGTCACGTTCGGCATTGCCATCATGACCTTGGTTAAGTATGAAATTATCGATGACAACACCGTTATCCTGACGACAAAGAATCAAAAAGTTAAAGCAGACGTCTCAAGCACAGGCGGCTCCATAAAAATAATTGCTGAGCGCGTCCCAGTTGAACATTTAAGAGAAGGTGGCCCGGCGTACAGAATTGGGATTGATTTTACCGAACCTATCAGCGAAGGCACGATTACCGTGAGGTATACACCGATACGATAAAGAAAGATGTTCAGAAACTCGTCAATAGTAAGTTTGTTCGTTAGAAAAAAGATTGAGAATTATATCCACGTTCGTGCCAATCGAGGTGGTTATCGCTTCGAACGGCCTGACACAGGGAGGTAAATATGCTCATGATGGAAGACCCCAAGATCCTATCCACAAAGGAACCCTAAACTTGGTTTTATATCAGAAAGGTATAATCGTGAAAAATGTAACCCAAATCAAACTCATTGTGTGCTTGATGACTGTTACCCTGGTATTGGGTTGTTCGCAGGCCCAAATAAAAAGGAAATATCAAACGACGATCAGTATTCAAGGCGAAAAATTTCTGATCAATGATGTTCCAACTTACGAAGGGCGGAGTTGGAACGGATATCCCGTTGAAGGTCTGTTGATGAATTCAAGAATGGTCCAGGGGATATTTGATGATCTGAATCCTGAGACGGCAGATCGATGGGCTTATGAGGATACGCAAAAATGGGATGCTGACCGTAATACGGATGAGTTTGTTAAAGCGATGGATTCCTGGTATGCCCATGGCCTGCTGGCTTTCACCATCAACATGCAGGGCGGAAGCCCATTGGGGTATGGAAACAAAGGCTGGATCAATTCCGCCATAGATGACAAAGGCCAGTTACGCCCGGAATACATGGCTCGCTTGGAGAGGATTCTGGATAAGGCGAATGAGATCGGGATGGTGCCCATTTTGGGACTCTTCTACAATGACCAGGAAGATTTAATAGAGGATGAGGCCGCCGTGCTCAGAGCGGTTGACAATACGATTGATTGGCTTTTTGCGAAGAACTACCGAAATGTCATCATCGAAATCAATAACGAATGCAACCTGAAATACCGCCATGAGATTCTTCAACCGAATCGCGTCCATGAAGTGATTGAAAGAATCCAATCAAAAGAGAAAAACGGGTATCGCTATTTGGCGGGAACAAGTTACAGCGGCAAACAAATTCCCAGGGAAAATGTCGTCGCCGTTGCAGACTTCCTCCTGATTCACGGCAACGGGGTTAAAGACCCGGCGCTCATCCCCGAAATGGTGACCAAAACCAAGGCTGTGAAGGGATACACACCGAAGCCCATCCTCTTCAACGAAGATGACCATTTTGATTTTGACAAACCGGTTAACCATTTGGTACTGGCGGTAAAATCTTATGCCTCATGGGGATACTTCGATTACCGTATGAAGGGTGAAGGATATGAAAATGGTTTTCAATCCGTTCCGGTGAACTGGGAGATCAGTTCTCCGCGAAAAAAAGCGTTCTTTAATAAATTAAAGGAAATTACAGGAGGATCAAAGTAATATAAGGTTCAACTCCCAAAAAGTTAGTGAGCGAAGATGCTTTTTGACTTGGATTTATCGCTTTTGGGCCTCCGGCATATATTGGAGGACGAAACCCAGAACGGGCCTCGCCCCATGCCGTATGACACTGCCAAAGCGCTCGAGTCGCTTCCCAGCGTTGCCCTATTCTCCTTGGCAGTAAGCAAAATTATACCATATGCATGCCGTTGGCATAAAGCATTAAATACAATAGACTTAGGTATTTAAAAGAGCAAAAACAAACCACCTTTATTGGATGAGAGCCTAATATAAAGATTTAAGGTTAAAGAAACTATGAAAGCCAGATACTCACGCCCCCGAGTATCTGGCTTTCATAGTTTCTTTAATTTCACAGCGGATAAAGAAAGCATTTGAAAAAAAGCCGAATATCAGCTACAATGGCCCCATCTGGTTTTTGATAAGGCAGGCATGGCGCAGAACGGCGATAAAAACAAAGGAATGATTGCGAATTCGGTCGTGGACTCCTTTGTCCGCGGGCTTGATGAACCGCATCGGATGCTGGTCATTCTGAAAGCACAGCTTTATGGCGGTCAATGGGAGCCGATGCTTGAAGATCTGCGAAATCGGCTGGAGGGAAAACCCTATATTTTTAAACTGGCCAACCGGATTAAAGACGATATCGAGCGGATTCATCGCCTAAAGGCGTTTGAAGATGAACATGGAGTGGAATTAACGGATCACGTGAAACTGGAATCATAAGCGTTTTGAAGATGTGCAAAATAAGGGTTAAGACCATGAAAAAGCTGTTTTTTCTAATCTCT
>Ga0272442_10009387_pt1 | contig 12241 bp, 12 predicted proteins | sample SSMForm2O_FD_200262 | JGI IMG/M metagenome (GOLD analysis project Ga0272442, IMG submission 200262) | Marine sediment archaeal communities from Little Sippewissett salt marsh, Falmouth, MA, United States - SSM-Form-2O | ecosystem: Environmental > Aquatic > Marine > Wetlands > Sediment ... | reverse complement strand
CCGACCTTATTATGGACATGTGTAAAGATCCGAAATTGATGCCCGAGCCCGAAGGTATATGCAAGGGCCTGCGAAAACCTCTGCTTGAGGTTTTCCCTGCTGCGTTGCTTGGCCGGTTGGTTGTCGTGCCCTATTATCCGATAAGTGACGAGACACTAAAGCTTATTATCCGCCTGCAATTGGGAAGGATTGGTCGCCGAACACAGGAAAACCACAAGATACCTTTCATTTATGATGAAAAAGTCGTCGAGCTTATTGCCAGCCGCTGTACCGAGGTTGAAAGTGGCGCCCGAATGGTTGATGCGATTCTGACCAATACTTTACTTCCAGAAATCAGCCAGGAGTTGCTGACCCGGCTTATGGAAAGTAAAACCGCAAAACGCGTTCATGTAGGAGTTAAAGACAGCGAGTTTACTTATTCTTTCGACTGAGACTTATATCGCTAAGATGCAACAAGTTATGAATTAACAGCTATTGTATAAAGTCAGTAGCAGGTGTAAACTAAAGTGATTTTGATGTGAAAAAGGTAGAGTTACGCAGTGCCAGAGAAACTTACTCAAAAGAACAGAGAACTGGCGATTGGGAAGACGCCATTGGGCGAAGAAGTCCTTTTGCTTGTCAGTATGTCCGGTACCGAGCATCTGGGCCGGCTGTTCGAATATCGTCTGGAGTTAGTCAGCGAAAATGCTCAGATTAAAGCCGAGGACATCATCGGGCAGAACGTGACCATCCGCCTGAGGCTTGGCGGCAACAAGAGTCGCTACTTCAACGGCTATATCAACCACTTCACACAGGTAACAGCTTACGGCCGGTTGGCCAAATACCAGGCCACGATGGTGCCCTGGCTGTGGTTTTTGACCCGAACCGCAGACTGCCGTATCTATCAGGACCAGAAAATCCCGGACATTATTAAGGAAGTCTTCAAAAAACATGAACTTAAGAATTTCGAAGATGCCCTGAGCGACAGCTATTCCAAGAAGGAGTACTGCGTCCAATACCGCGAGACCGACTTTGATTTTGTCAGCCGACTTATGGAGCAGGAGGGGATTTATTATTTCTTTAAGCATGAGAACGGCAAACACAATCTGGTTTTGGCCGATTCGCCCAGTGCCCATGAGTCTTATCCTGAGTTTGACGAAATCGAATACCATGCTGCCGACAAGGGGATTAAAACCGAAGGGTGTATTTCGGACTGGTTAGTCGAGACACATTTGCAACCAGTATCATACGCTCTTAACGATTTTGATTTCAAAGATACCAAGAAGGCTTTGGAAGTAAGGGCCAAAGTGAGCCGTAAGCACGCGGCGGCGGATTTCGAGGTCTACGATTATCCCGGCAAATATACCGAGAGCGGCGACGGGGATGGATATGCAAGGAAACGCATTGAAGAGATTCAAGCCCAGTTTGAGGTTGCAACTGCTGACAGCGACTGCCGCGGTATCTGCCCCGGTTTTACCTTTAACCTCATTGAACATCCGCGCGACGACCGGAACGGCAACTACTTGATTACCTCTGTGAGCTATAAGATTGAGGGCAACGAATACTTCTCTGCCGCTGAGCAAAGCGGCGAGTGCATCTATTCGTGCAAGTTTACGGCAATCCCCGCAGACCAGGCGTTTCGTACGCCGCGCACCACACCGAAGCCAATTGTTTCCGGCCCACAGACGGCGATAGTTGTCGGCACGTCTGGCGAGGAGATTGACACCGATGAATACGGGCGGGTCAAAGTAAAATTCCACTGGGACCGTTACAGCAAGGCAGACGAAAACAGTTCCTGCTGGATTAGGGTAGCCCAGGTCTGGGCTGGGAAGAACTGGGGGGCGATTTATACTCCTCGTATTGGCCAGGAGGTTATTGTTGATTTTCTTGAGGGCGACCCGGACCAGCCCATCATCACCGGCCGGGTCTACAACGCCCAGGCGAAGCCGCCGTACGACCTGCCGACCAAAAAGACCATGTCCACGCTAAAATCGAACTCCAGCAAAGGCGGTGGAGGCTTTAATGAAATCCGATTCGAGGACAAGAAAGGCGAGGAGCAGATTTTCATCCACGTCGAGAAGAACCTCGATATCCGCGTCAAAAACGACCGCTTCGAGACGGTCATTAACAACCGTCACCTGCACGTGGAAAAGGACAAATTTGAGCATGTGGAGAATAAACGCAACGAAAAAGTTGATGCCGACCACAAGGAAGAAATTGGCAAAGACAGGCACTTAAAAGTGAAAGGCCTGGAAGCCAAAGAAGTGGGAAAAAGCCTGTCTCTGACTGTAAAGGGTGATGTTGCCGAGGTGTTCAAGAAAAATCATTCCGAACAGACTACAAAGAACTACTACCTCAAGGCCCAGAACATCGTGATTGAAGGGATGCAGAATATCACGCTGAATGTAGGAGGCTCGTATATCGCGATTGAACAGACTGGAATCGAGATCAAGACAAGCGGACAGATCAAAATCCAAGGGACAACAACCGACGTCAAAGGAAGCGCAAAGACATCCGTCAGCGGTGGTGGGATGACAGAAGTTAAGGGGGGTATCGTTAAGATTAACTGATAACAGATTCGTATAAATATGGGTAAGAAAAGCGGAAAAGCATGTAAAGCGGTGTCGCCATCTTCGCCGGACAAGGCCGAAGATGCGGACATAGCTGACCCCGGTAAGATGGCCGAGATAAAGGCTGAGCAGGCCAAGACGAAGTCCGGCAAATACGGCTCTGAGAAGGTCAAGCCTCACAAGCCCCCTAACGAGGAAGAAAAAGATGAAAAGAAGGAAGAACTGAGCTGGATCGAAATCGAAATGGTGGATGAAGAGGACGAACCTGTCCCCGGTGAGAAATACAAAATAACCCTGCCCGACGACTCAGTGGCCGAAGGCACTCTTGATGAAAAGGGTTTTGCGCGTGTAGAGGGTTTTGAGAAAGGTACGTGCAAAGTATGTTTCCCGGACCTTGACAAAGACGCTTGGGAAAAGATCTAGATGAAACTATGGCAAAACAACACAAAGTGAAACAGGGCGACTGTATTTCGAGCATCGCTTATAAGTACGGCTTCTTTCCAGATACCATCTGGAACGATTCGAAAAACAGCAAGCTAAAACAGGACCGTAAGAATCCGAACGTGTTGTATACCGGAGACGAGGTATTCATTCCTGATAAGCGCGAAAAGACTGAAAACTGTGCCACCGAACAGAGACACCGATTTAGAAAGAAGGGCGCTCTGGCCAAGTTACGCGTTCGCATCCAACGAAATAACAAGCCTGTATCTAATGCGGAATACACACTGGATATCGAGGATAAGTTGTACAAGGATAAAACTGGTGACGATGGCTTAATCGAGCAATCGATACCTCCTGATGCCCTCGAAGGCAAGCTGACCTTTCACAAGGCAAACATCGAGTTTAATTTGCAGTTGGGCAATCTAGACCCCGTCGAAGAGCTCAGCGGTGTCCAAGCGCGAATGAAGAATCTGGGTTTCGATCCTGGTCCCATCGATGGAAAGATGGGGCCCAGAACCAGGGCTGCCTTAAGAGATTTTCAGGAATTTTATGAACTGAAGGAAACAGGTCAGGTCGATGAGGAAACCAAAAAACGGATGCAAGACCTTCATGGAGCTTAAGAAATGTGAATGACAAAAGTAATCCTTGCAGTGTAAAAATAAAATAGGGTGAATTCATGGCCAATGAACAGGATCAGGTCAATCAAACAACAGAAAGTGCAAACTCCACTGGCTCCACTAAGAGTAGTTCAGGTTCAATGAGAGAGCAGGCCGGTGAACAGAATGAGCAAAACATCAGACACGTGGCTCGTTCGACCAGTAAAAATAATGCGCAAAATACGTTTGACTTAATCGAAATATGGGAATTTTCAATCTAAAGTACTATGTAAAGTAGGTTCACACTATGACAATGAACTTCAGGTTCCCTATCGATATAGGCAATGGGATTAACGTTAATCCTGATACTGTTGCTTTTTATTACGACCACACGGAAGTGGAAAAAGCTGGTGGTTATTTCCCTATCGGAACCAACACCGTCTGGCATGGCGGATTACATATCCATACTAGTAACCTTGACACGCCAGTTTTTGCCTGCGCCGATGGCAAGATAGTAGCCGCGCGGCTACCCGAGGAAAAAGAAAAGGCTCATGGACATTACGGCAGCCATAGTTTTATCCTGATCGAGCACGTCTTCCACGGAGCAAAGAAAGGATATAAGAACACCTTGGTTGAGGGGCATAAACTTCGAAGTGAGCTGGTACATGCGCATCCAGGATATGGGACCTCTGCATTTCCCGGATATGGCTCTGGTATGGGACAATATGTTTGTACTACTTATTGCGCAGAGGTTTTACGAAGATCAGGGTATACAGATTGTGCCTCTGGAGAGGAACTATATAAGATAATCAATATTTATAATCTACCTGAAGAACCTATAAACAAGCGCACGCCTGCAGTAGATAACGTGGCTAACAGTGAACATTGGAGGAGTAAAGGTGTTGTGTATGCCTTGGCTATGCCAAATCCCACAGTTCAGGGTACTGAGTTTACCGATCTAAATACGGTACAGCCAGGTGATTTTCTTCAATACTGGTGGAAAGTGGGGACTAAAAGAAAGGGGCATGGGGTTCAAGTCGAAGAACACTTTGGCGATGGATTGGTGAGTATTCACAGTTCGCATGGGAATCCAGAAGGGATCTCTGTATCGGGTAAGCTTCATAAACTAAAAAATGAGTATCGGAGTTATGTTGTTCGACCGAAAGGCAATAAGACAGAGATTTACTATTCCCTCTATATGCACTTGAACAACGGACCGATCGAGGGCAACAAAGGGTACCTCAAAAAGCTAAAGTGGCTGAAGAGATGGTTAGGAGATGATGATACGGTTACAGTTCAGGGCAGCAGTAAGATGTATTGGGTGTATGAGGGAACAACTAAAGCTCCTAAGGAAATAGGTAAATTCACCGAGGGGGCGAAACTCACTAAGACAAAGACTGTTGGGAATTGGGAAAAAGTCAAATTCAGGACTGATGATCCTAACATCACCTTCACTAATGCGTGGATGGGCGAATATTCATTTGCCTATGTGGCAAATACCGACCTCAAACAGTATAACTACGCTTCAAAGCTTACAGATCTCAAAGAGGGAAAAGTGGTTGAACCGAACATGCCTGTTAAAGCGGGAGAGCAAATCTGGGGCAGCGGAGAATACGGTTCGCCGGGATACCGGGCCAACCTGATTCACTGGGAGATATTTTCTGAAAACAACCTGTTTCCACCCGACCAATTTCCGAATTGGAAAAAGGTGGAAGATACTGATGAGAACTTTAACATGGATTGTCACGCGATACTGGACATGGTCGAACAAGAGTGGTTCGGATTCGACGACAAATTGACCTTTGGCGAGATAAAGGATTTTTATACATCCCAAAATTTGAAGGTATCAGAGCTGCGCAGAACTGCGTGTAAGTTTATGAGTGAGTGGGGTATTCCCGACTTGGAGAAGGCCATCAATGATCTAAAGGGAGTGTGGTTTACCTTTCATCTGAAAGAACGCATGCAACCCTACCTCTGGTGGAGCGACACTAAGGCTTTAGCTCAAGCCAAATCCAAAAGGAAGGTCTGGCATTATAATCCTATTATGGTTCTTGAGCAGCTTGCGGATTACTACAAGGACTGGTAAGTTACTCAAAAGATATTTGTGAAATCGTCAATATTTAGTACAATCCGAATTGTTTTGAAACAAAATGACAAATAATTGGAGAATGTGATATGCCGCCAGCAGCAAGAGTAGCTGATATGCACACCTGTCCGATGCAAATGCTAGGCATGTGCTAAAGTATGTTGTTGGACCTTGACAAAGACGCTTGGGAAAAAATTTAGGTGAAACTATGGCAAAACAACACAAAGTAAAACAGGGCGACTGTATTTCGAGCATTGCATCTGAGAATGGTTTTCTATGGAAAACCCTTTGGAACCATCCGGATAACGCCCAACTCAAGAATGACCGAAGAGACCCGAATGTTTTATTACCGGGTGATACTGTGCATATACCGGAGAAAGAAGAAAAAGAGGAAAACTGTAGTGACAAACAGAAGCATCGGTTCCGCTTGAAAGGAGGACCGGTCAAGACGAAAATGCAGCTACTTCTCAACGGTAAACCCCGATCGGGAGAATCTTATGAATTGTATATCGATGACGAGCACCGGAAAAAAGGCAAGACTGATGCCAAAGGTTTCGTTGAAGCTTCAATTCCTCCAAATGCAACGAAGGGAGAGATAATCATACGAAAAAAGGCGAACGAGGAAAGATATGAATTCTATTTCGGAACGCTCGACCCGTTAAGCACCAACGAAGGTATCAAAGGGAGGTTATTTAACCTTGGCTATCCTATAAAAGGTGATTTAAGCTCCGCCATAAAGGCGTATCAATCTTCATACAAAGCAGACGGCTTAACAGAGACAGGAACAGCGGACCAGAATACACGTAATCATTTAAAGGGAAAGTTTGGAGAATGAGTTTAGTTGCCGCAAGAATTATACCTGATTTTGACGTACATAACGCCGTTAACGTACGGACAGTTGATGTGTATATACAGGATCACCCGGGGGTTCCCGGAGATGAAAGAGGGGTCGAAGGACTGCAGTATGAGGTATTGAGCAATGACCAGGTCGTTCAGACCGGAATGACGGACAAAGAAGGGAAAATTCAGGTCTTCCTATTTCCCGGGGCACGTACAATTCTTAAAGTTCTCGGGACCGAGTATGAAATTTCAATTACAAATGCTGCCTTTAGCAATGTTAATATCACCAAGGGCAGAAAAGAAAGATTGCGTTACCTGGGATATCAAATCGGACATGACGGAACCAACGGAAACGGTGTTGACGATGAGGATGAACGCTTTGAATATGAACGTTCCATCCTTGATTTCCAGGCAGATCATAGCTTGGGCCTCGATTCAGATCCGTCATCTATTGAAGCCGAGTTGCGTAATGAGGCCGGAGGATAATCATCATGGCTATTAAGGTTGTAGTTCAAAGAAACCAGCAAAGCATCGTTCCGATTCGATTCTATAGAGCCGTTGCCAAAGATCCGCCGGATCAAAACAGCGATCCTGTTCGTGACGCTCCCGCTGTCGATGATCGTGGTTTCGAAATGGGCCTACGCCAACCAACCTGGGGAAAATCCGATGCACATGGAGCCATGGTCGCCATACAGAAAGGCGACACCATAAAAATCAAAATACTCCGAACGGATATCGATGACGATGCAGATTTATACGTAACCAGCACCAACACCAGCGTCATCACGATAGCCTCACCCAAAAACGGCGGCCCAATCCCAAAAAACGGAGCCAATAAAAATATCTTTCAGATAACCGGCGTAAAGGACAAACGCAACACACCAGTCAAAGTAGAGGTCCGTTATGACTCAGCCACGGGACCGGTTATTGGTGAACTCGAACCGCATATCTTTCAGCCCGTAAATCTAAGTACGGCGTTTCACATTGTCAGTATTCGAGGCACGGCCCCGGCTAAAACCGCCGCCGACGCACAAACCATGCTTGATTACGCCAATGATATCTGGCGTCCCTGCGGCATTCAGTTCACCTTTAACAGCGCACAACACTTCTACAACGAAACCATCCGTCAGCATCCAACCAATGTCAATCGCAGTCAGTATCAAAATCGCGCTACAGGCACATGGTCAAATCTGCCCTATAATTTCGATCGTGCCGGGTATGTAACCGACGATGCACGATGGACAGACGCCCAAGGCGGACTATGGCGCGAATCGGATATGATCGAAAAAGTAAATCCCGCGGATGTCTCAATCAATTTCTACTGGTCCCATAACAGCGCAGCCTATGATAGTGCAGGCAATCGCAAAGACGGTTCCTGGAACGGACTGTCCGGCGTCGGGATGCGCCGCAAAGGCGGACTTCACCTCGTCGAATCGGCAGGAAAATATGACCTGGGCCATGAAATCGGACACTTCCTGAGTCTCAATCACTCCGATGACGACAACGCAGGCAACGAAACCGACAACAAGGATATCTGGCTCCTGCGAAGACTTATGTACAGCTTATGGCCCCCGGATTCACCGGATTATAAAAAGAACGTCGGCTATGGTGACAAGCAGTATGGAGCTCTCGTTTCCGTGAAAAAAATGCCCGGAAAATATCAGGATAATGATGGTGAACTCACCCGCAGCAGAAAGCATGCGAGAAAAATCATTTAATGTATAATACTTATAAGAAACAAAAATGAGCAAAAGAAAAGGTGAAAATAGGACCCTGCAAGGCGCTTGCTTCCTGCTGCTTGGGATGCTGATCCTTACCGGCTGTACAAAAAAAGCAGAGCCCTTCGTAAAGGATACAAATCATTCAAAAACAAAAAACAAACAAGGGGCTAAAAAAATGGAAACCGAAAAAATTGTCGAACAGATCAAACAAAAAAACCCAACAGTAACTGCCTATAAGCTGAAAGTCGCTCCCGAAGTCGCACAATCCATCGCGCATCTCATGCAGAATGAAGATCCCGAAGTCCGGAAAATGGCTTTGGAAGTTTTAAACAACACCCCGGGCCAGCCAACCCGGCAGGCTGTCATCCGTGGCCTTCGCGATGAAAATATCAATGTTAGTTCTTTGGCTGGCCGAATGCTGCAAATCCATCATGATAAAGCAGAACTGCCGATACTTTTACAAGAACTGTCGGCCAATCAAGATGAAATGATGCGTGAATATATCGCCCTGGCACTCGGCAAAATCGGGGATTCAACTGCCATTGAGCCCTTACAAACACAAATTGTAAAAGAATTGGACCCTGATGCTCGCCATGCCATGCATCTGGCATTAACCCGGCTTAAAGAGCCTGAAAATCAAAAACAATACACCCAGCGCCTCAAGCAGGATAATCCAAAGGAAAAAGCTGCAGCGGTACAGGATTTTGAATATATTAAGGACCCGGTTTTCCTGAAGGAAATACTGCTCCTGCTGGATGATACGCGTCCAGCGATTAATGTTGGCAAATCCAATAGGAAAAAGTATATCCGGGTCTGCGACGTCGTGATCAACTCGATAGATGCAGCTCTCGAACATCCCTTTGCCTTCGATATTTTCCCAAGAAAAGAATACTCTTCTGATGAAATCAAGCAGGCAAAAGAGACCCTCTGGAGCATAATCGGCAATGTTTGATCTGGCCCCGGCACAATTGAGCAATGTCCTGAAAATTACACAGCTTACTCCGAAAGCTATGGGCTTGGTCACCCCTGAAATACAATCGACCCAGATTTTGACTGTTCTTGAAAAAGCAAGACTTGGCAATGATACGATTGATTTTCTATTACATAGTAGATAATTGGAACGAGGATGAATAATGAATCAGAGGAATAAGAATTGGGAAGTAAACCGGCCGATTCAAGGCTGTTTGCAATGTTGGAACTTTTGCTTGTCAAGTTGATGTGTTTTTGATATAATTGTAATCGTCGTGACAAATAAATGGAGAATGTGAAATGCCGCCGGCAGCAAGAGTAACTGATATGCACACATGTCCGATGCAGACTCCGGCAGTACCGCCGATTCCTCACGTCGGTGGGCCTATCCTGCCTCCGGGCTGCCCGACGGTTCTTATCGGTGGTATGCCTGCAGCATGTATGGGCGATATGGCCACATGCGTCGGCCCGCCGGATTCTATTATTAAGGGTTCAGCCACTGTGCTGATTGGCGGTCGGCCCGCCGCTCGAATGGGTGACAACACCGCCCATGGCGGTGTCATCGTTGTTGGCTTTCCTACCGTCATGATTGGCGGCTGATACCGAATATTTTCCTACCGCCAGGGCCCGGCAAGCGGGGAGAGCGGCTTTGCTATAGACTGAAAACGTGGGAGGAGAACGGCATCCCGGCCTTTGATGGAAAGCACCGGCATAAGACCCTTATCAATAAGTACTTCCATCGCACGCTCGGTCAGGATTGTTTCTGCACAACCGGTGAAGTGCTTTTCGCCATCGGAAGTGTATATATGCATAGGTAAACCAGCCATCTCACGGCCAAGCCCGCCTGAAAGGGCCCAGCCGAACTCACGAAAGGCCTCGGCAAGCAAACACAAACAGATAACGGCTGAATTGCCCCATAAATACTGCTCGTGGCCGGCCAGAGGCGAAAATTCCTCAAAATCGAACCGGTCAATAGAGTCGGTGTCTTTGCCATAAGGCAGACGCAGCAAAAACCGAGGCAGTAACAGGCCGATATAGGCTGCCTCAGGCGACTGTTGAAGCTGTTGCCAGAGTTGGCTGGCGGCTGGGTCTGGCTGCCATCGCCAATCGTTCGGGTCAGGTGTGGCGGCAAGAGATTGGCAACCTGCAAAGTGTGAATCGGCCGACGCCACCAACGGAGCTCCTGCGGCCTGGGCAATCCGCTCAAGCTGCTGCAGCAACTTGATATCCTCAGTGGTTTGGTCGAACGTGTAGCCGCCAACCAGGACGGCGTATGGCTCGGCTCCGGCCACACCGACGCTCTGCTCAACGAGAAGCTGGTACATACCGGTTGATTGGAGGGCGTCCGCCGATGCCACATCAGCCGCAAGTTCCGCTTTGCTGACGTCTATTATATATATTTTGAGCGTTTCATCAGTTTCTATTCGGCTGACAAGAAAATGGAGCATCCGCCATGTTGCCTCAAGCTGACGGAAGTCCGACTGATGGAGAATAGCGCGCATCTGTCCGCTTATGGTCTGGTCTACCTGAGCGAGGAGCTCGGCCTGTTGCGGGTCAGGGGTGGGGACAATGTAAGGTTTGACGGTCTCGCGAATAAGGGTATCTATATCGACAAAGCGGCTCGATGACGCAGAAGGCGATTTTTGGTCGGGACGTTTCCCGAGCAGCCGTTCAACTGTTTCAGTGTCAGATTCATCCTGCTCCGTTTTGCTTTGAGCCTGTTCGGGCTCGGACTTGCCTTTTTCCTTATCGGCCGAAATCCAAGAGCGCACCTGAGAAGCAGCCTCGGCAAATGTGGCCGGATTTTGCATGAGCTTTCGGGTCGTTTTCAGCTTTTGGAAGACTTCCAGGCGGTCAAATATCCGGTCAGGGTGAAAGTCACCGAGCTCACTAAATTGTAGGGGGATATGTGGCCCTTCCTTACCGCCGAGAGGAATATGAATCTCGCAGCCAAGTTTCATCGGCAGGTTATCCAGGTTATCCACATCCACTGCCATACGCTTGCGAGCCGCAAGCGAAGGGCCTGTTTCGCAAAGGCTGCGGTTACCCCTGCCACTAAAATCAGCAAGTATGGCTATGGAAAACGGCGTGTCATCTTTGGCTTTGCGGGGAGCAAATGAGGTTTGCGTACCCAATTGAAACTCCATCTTTTCCGGCGAAAATTGCATAGACATGGCAGTTTACTCCATAATACGAACTTGACATAAGCCAACTACGTATGAGAACTCTCTCTATATATAGTTTACGGCCTTGCGTTTCTGAGCACCGACAAATTACTGAGTAATAGTAACGCACAACTAAAGAATATTCAAGAACTTTTCCCAATTAAAGCTTGTTGAAAAAAACACTTTTTACAACACAATATATTGTTTGACAACGAATTACAAATTGATAGAATTGACCTCAAATAGCCTTGAATGGCTTGAGCAGTCAGGTAGGTAGACCGATTGTCGAGTATTAAATAAAATTAGTAGATAGTTTTAAGGTAAGTTACCTGTGTCATTTTCCAATACCAAAAGGCGCCTTAAAGCATTACCGGAGGGCTACGTTGCCATACCCATTTCAGAGGACCAAAAGTCGGTAATACTGAAAATTTGCGTGTTAGTAAAAAATGAGCCGGATGCTGTTGGCGGCCACCTTGTCACAATTCGTAATATGATGGATGCCGACGTAATCCTCGGATGCATTGTTGATAGTTGCGGGCAAGTACAAGAATGGCTTGAGCTGTGGATTCAGAATAGTGGAAGGCTAATCGATACGGTATCCGCAGTTCGCCAAGTGCTTTCGAATGCCATGCTGGATAACCGTTGGCGCCGGCAATGTCAGGCCTTAGAAGAGCTCGAAGGAGTTGAAATAGTCAAAACCGGTTGGGAATCTGAGAAGCCACTGCCTACCTTCCTTGATCTCTCAAAGAAATCTCCGGTTCATCCATTGGAAACTAATTCCGGTGCAGCATGGAGGCTGTGCACAGATGAGAACTTGCTTCAGCAGAAGGGTTTGCCAGGCTATGGCAGTTCGTTACATCGCTACCTGTATGTG
>Ga0272442_10009386_pt1 | contig 12241 bp, 6 predicted proteins | sample SSMForm2O_FD_200262 | JGI IMG/M metagenome (GOLD analysis project Ga0272442, IMG submission 200262) | Marine sediment archaeal communities from Little Sippewissett salt marsh, Falmouth, MA, United States - SSM-Form-2O | ecosystem: Environmental > Aquatic > Marine > Wetlands > Sediment ... | reverse complement strand
TCGTCACTCCGGACGAGGTTCGGAAGCAGATGCCGCTGTTCCCGGCAAAGCGGAACGATTTCGTGCAGCAGCTATTCCCAGCGATGCCGGTGTTCGATGCCCTTAACCAGATGTTCGAGGAAGCAGAGGTCAGCGACGAAGTGCGGGTATACGGCTACGCGTGCGAGCAGTACCGCTGGCGTGCGGATTTCACGCTGGTAGGAAACCAGGTCGGCTACGCGGATTATTCGGACTACATGTCGAGGGTAAGCAATCCCGGCGCGCTTTATGCGTGGCTTAGACAGTACAACATCCACTACCTCGTAGTGAACCTGCCCTACGCGTATATGCATTCCGGTGAAGGAGCCCAGAATGCCCTGCCTACCAATTATCCGGGCTGGGATACCTATTTCGAGGAGATTAACAGCGAGTTTTACGTATACGTTTACAGGCTGAAGTTTTAGCTGCAGTTGAGTAATGAAAGTCTTCATGGACATAGTCTCTGAGCGTCGCAGGGAACTCCTGATTCTCTGGGGCGTTTTCGTGCTGCTTGTATTCTCGCAGTACGTCTTCAGCTATCGCCATGACGATCCGTATTCCTTCGCAACAGCATGGGCCTACATCACCGGCTTCATTCGCTACATGATCGCGCCCTGGCTGGTTACCATCCTTCTGATAGTCAGCGCATATGTGGTCGGCCGTGTCGCCCTGCTCAGATTCCTTACGCGCGGGATCAGGTTTCGTACCCAACTCGAAGAAAGCATCTACTCGATCAGTATCGGTCTCGGACTTCTCGCAATCCTGACATTCGTCCTCGGGCTGGCGCATCTTCTCTACCCGTTCGTTTTCGGACTCATCGGGCTGGTCATCCTTACCGCTGGATTTAGACATGTTGTGCATCTGTTTGAGACGATAAGGCGAAGCTTCCGGCCACTTGAGTGGGACCTATTGGAAACCACGCTCCTTTTCATACTCGGAGCGTTTGTTCTCTCAACAATATTTCGACCGAACAATCCGTCTATCGGCTGGGACGCGATGAACTCCCATCTCGTCGCACCGAAATATTACCTTCGCGAGCACGCGGTCACATTCTTCAACTGGATCAAGTTCAACAGCTTCCCGCAGTTGCAGGAGATGCTTCTTACGCTCGAGATGATGTTCTTCCGCGATCCGGGCAGTTCGCTGATTTATTCATTCATGCTGGGAAGCGCGACGCTCACGTACATGCTCGGCACGCGGTATTTCAACCGCAAGACCGGCCTTGCGGCAGCCGTTATTTTCCTTCTCATCCCGGAGGTTTTCCGGGACAGCCAGGCCGCGTATGTCGAGCACGTACTTATCTTTTATTCGCTACTGACTGTCCATGCGTTCCTGAGATGGTACGAGATGCGGACGGTACGATGGCTGGTGATGCTGGGAGTGGTCGCGGGGCTTTCATGCGGAGTGAAATACCTGGGCGCCACCATCACGCTCATTGTGCTGGCGCTTGTTGTAATCGCCCACTTCATACCGATCCCTCAATGGGAAACCGATTTAATCAAGGAAAATGATGTTTCCCCGGATGACGAACCGGAGGAAGAAGCTCCTGCAAAGAAGAAGCGAAATAAGAAAAATAAGCGCAGCAAGGGTGTCGCGAACAAGAGATCGGAGTTATCTAATAATGCAACTCCCGATTCCGGTAACAATACATCGGGTGAGGGGAATGAGAATCATAATACGGAAGAGAACGGCAACAATAATAATTCCAAAGCCTCAATGATATTCACCTCGCTCGGGATTGCGCTTCTCTGGACCGTCATCATCGCATCCCCGTGGTACCTGAGAAACATCGTCCTGTTCGGGAATCCGTTCTTCCCGTTCTTCGAATCGATCTTCGGCGCGTTGAATCTCGGGACAATGAACGCGATGCGCGGTGAGTTGTCGATCGATCACGCGGAGATGCTGAAGTACTTCAGGTTCGAGTTATCGCCATATAACCTGGCGGCGCTTCCGTGGAACACGACGTTCCATCACGACCATCCGAGCTATTATTACGCTCCCTCAACCGTCGGTCCGTTCCTTCTTGCACTCACACCGGCTGCATTTTTCGTACGGCGATGGCGTCGCGCCGGTCTGATGCTGATCATCTTCATGGTGCTTTATTACTCGTACTGGTTCCTTCTCGAGAGAATCGAGTACCAGCGCTACCTCATGAGTGTATTCCCGGTCCACGCATTGATCGCTGCATGGGGAGTATGCGACCTGTTCCGTGTCGAAGCGTTCGACAAACGCAACCGAACGCATATCGCATGGCTTTTAGTGGTCGTGGCGCTGTCGACGATGTTCTTCGTAAAGGTCTCGACCAAAGGTGCTTTCACCGGAAGGACGCTGTATTTCGCAAGCGAGGAAGCGAGACGGGAACGCCTGAGTAAAACATTCGCGGGATGGGAAATCATCGAGGCCATCAACGAGCACATCAGGATGGGAAGTCGGCTCTTCAATGAGGACACCCGCGTTTATGGCCTCGCTACGGAGAACAGGCGCTTCTATCTCAACTGCCCGCTGGTTGGAGATTTGTGGACGTACGCGAACCATTTCGAGTTCATGGAGCACGCTGATACGGGCGAGGAATTATACGAGTGGCTCAGGAGCTACGATTGCGAGTATATCCTTTACAGCGAAGGCGGAGCCAACTCGATGGGCTATATTCTCGATATCGAGCTTCCTTCAGATGAGTCATTCGAGGAACGCTTCGAGCTTCTCGCGCAGTGGTATAACTACTATCTCTACCGCCTGATCGCTCCGGGTGAGACTCGAGCCGGGCCTATCGCCGGCGGTCCAGCCGAAGGTGAAGAGGAGCAGCCGGAGCCCGAGGAAGGCGATGAAATTCTGGAAGCTCCGCAGTAACTTATCCTGCATTTAAAGCCCGACGCGCTTATAATACACGCTCAGCCGGTTACAACCGCTGCCCGTGAAAATGCAATCCGCTCAGACAATCACCGCACGACGCTGGATCCATATCCAGGTACTCATCTGGGTCGCATTCGTCATCCTTCTCTATTACATCCATGACCAGAACTGGCTCGAGAATTTCAGCCGCGACCTCCCCGCGGTCGCAGAATCGCTATGGATTCACGCAGTGTCCAGAATCCTGTGGGTAGCGGGATTTTTCATCCTCGGCTACGGCGTCGGGCGCACCGTGCTCGATATCCTGAAAATTTCATCGTCTCTTGAAAACCTGACCGACGATATTCTCTTCTCCACGGCTGTCGGATGGGGACTTATCGCGATCGGGGCCTTCGTTCTCGGTATCCTTGGACTCCTTAACTGGATCCTGCACCTGGCGCTGGGAGTGCTGCTTACGGGGCTTGCATGGAAGCCGATTTTCACTATCGCCAGGCGACTTGTCCGTTCGGTCAATGACCGCCTGAACGGGACATCGAAATTATCGGGCATCGAGATTCTGCTCGTTCTGGTAATTACGGCCATAGGCCTGTGGGGACTCGGCGTGAATTTCGCGCCTGAATATTCGGCCGATGGTCTCAACACTCTTGCGACTTCGATGACTTACATCGAAGAAGGTCAGATCACCTTCCATCCGGAGCTAAGCCTCAACAGCCTTCCGCAGACTGTCCAGATGTGGTTCATGGAATCGCTGATGCTGATGCCCGAGGGAGCGGGACCGCTGCTTATGGGCATCTGCCGGCTACTTGCCGCGCTCGCGATTTTTGCGTTTGTCCGTCGCTTCTTCGGACGCGGCCCGGCGCTGGCTTCAACCCTGATCTACCTCCTTACTAACGAAGTCTATCGTTACGCGACCATGTCGACCATGCATGAAGGCCTTAATCTTATGCTGGTGCTCAGCATTTACGCAGCATTTATCTACATGGAAAAACCGTCGCGGAATGTTGCGATTCTGATGGGCCTTATGTTCGGATTCGCGATGGGGACTCACTACGCGGCGATTCCTTTCGTCATCCTCACCGCGTTCACACTCAAGCTCTATGACTTGATTATCCACCGCGACATCCAGCGTATGTCAGGTGATCTCATAATCGGGGCGATCGCGATGATCGCGGTCAGCTTCCCCTGGTACTTCCGGAACATCATCCTTTTCCATAATCCGATTTTCCCGTTCGCATCGAGCTTCCTCCCGACAGCGTCCGGACCGTACGCCGATATCGCCGGCGACCTGGCGGTCAGCTGGTTCGGAATGAACCGCGATTTATATTACGAAACACATCAAAGCATTCTCGGTTTCATCCTTCTGCCATTCACGTTTGTGTTCAGTTATTTCAACGCCGCCGACAGCGGTACAGCCGGGATATCCGGGCCATGGGCATTGATCGTGCTTCCGCTGGCGATCCTCCTCAGGAAAATCCCCCGACTGCTGATCGCTGCAGCCGGACTCACGGTACTTATTTCCGCGTGGTGGTGGTTTGTAGAGGGAGTGTTCGCTCCGGGACTTATGCTGCCGGTCTACGCGCTTATCGCGATTATGGCGGGAGTTGTGCTTTGGAACGTCCTCGGGCTGGAGCGGGTGAAGATTACCGGCATGCCCGGATGGATAGCAGCCGGACTCGCTTTCGCAATATTCGTTTCTTACTTCTCCGGAGTTGTGCCGCCATTCGATATTCGCGGGAAGATGCCGCTCCTGGAGACTTCACGCAAGACATTCACAAGGAGATTCTTCCCGGCATCACCGGTAGTCGAGGAGTTGAACGAGATGTTCAGGGAAGAGGGAATCATCGAGCATACCGACGTGTACGGCTTCGACGCGGAGCAGTACAGGTGGTTCGCCGATTTCCATCTCGTGGGGAGCAGGTTCGGCTACGCCGATTACTCCTTGTATCTCAGTCATGCAAAATCCGCGGAGGAGTTGCACAGGTGGCTTCTCGACTACGGCATCGACTTCGTGTTCATCAACCCGGCGCACATCTCGGGCCTGCCAGAGGAGGCAATAATAGATGCGATTCCGCGACGGCTCGATAACTGGCAGATCTACTTCGAGCGGATTCCGAACGAGTCCGACCTGCATGTATACAGGCTGAAATGACCGAATGAGGAAAACTGTCGACATAATTCAATCCCCGCCCGTGCGCAGAATGATTCTGTGGGTATGGGCGCTTGTCGCGCTATGGGTCTTCTCGCAGTACATCTATCGCTTCCACCATGATGAATCCTACGGCATCCTCGATGCGATCGAGTACGGGCGCGGTTTCGTCCGCTATATGGTCATTCCCTGGCTGGTGACCGTCGGGCTGGTGCTCATCGGCTACATCATCGGGCGATGGACACTGGGATTTACTGTACGCGACATAAAATTCTCCAGCCACCTGGAAGAGAGCATTTTCGCGATGGGTGTCGGCGCCGGGCTTATCGCAGTGCTGACTTTCATCCTCGGTGTCATGCATCTTCTGCACCCGGTACTTTTCGGAATAATCGGGCTTCTGATTCTATCCGCAGGATACCGTCATCTCATTCATCTTTACCGCGTCTGTATCGACGGACTCAAACCCCGGGACTGGACGCTTCTCGACTGGCTTCTGCTTCTCCTGCTCGCGGCGTTCGTGCTGAGTGTCTTCCTGCGACCGAACAATCCATCCTACGGCGGCGATCCGATGAATTCCCATCTCGCCGCACCGAAATTTTATCTGCGCGATCATGCGGTCATCTTCTATCCATGGATCAACTTCAACAATTTCCCGCTTCTGCAGGAGATGCTCCTGACGGTCCAGATGATGGTCCTTAGAGACCCGGGATGCTCGCTCATCTACCTCTACATGATCGGAACAGTCGCGCTGTGCTGGGTTATCGGCGCGCGCTGGTTTAACCGCTCGACCGGATTAATAGCGGGGATTTTCTTCCTCATGATGCCCGAGATTTACCGCGACAGCCAGGCGGCGTATGTCGAGCACGTGCTGATTTTTTATTCGGTGCTGACACTTGCAGCGTTTCTCAAGTGGTACGAATCGCGTGACAGCAGATGGCTTGTGCTCCTGGGGATATCGGCCGGACTCATGTGTGGCGTGAAATATACAGGCTTAATCGTCATCCTCATTGCATTGATAATGATCATCATCGCGCGATGGCTTCCTGCGGAGGCGTCGCACGAAAAACCGGATGCCCGAGCGATGACCAGAAATATCGGCCTGGTTGTGCTGTGGACAGCGATAATCGCATCGCCCTGGTATCTTCGGAACATCATTTTCTTCGGCAATCCGTTCTTCCCGTTCTACGAGTCGATTTTCGGATGGATGCAGCTCGGAACACTGAATGAGCTCAGAAGCGAGCTGGTGGTCGATCATGCAGCAATGCTGAAATACTTCCGATTCGAGCCGACCGTTCACAACCTTGCCGCGCTTCCATGGAACACGACCTTCCACCACAACCATCCGAACACATACTATGTGCCCGCGAAGGTCGGCCCGTTCCTTCTCGCGTTCACGCCAGCGGTTATTTTCGTACGGAAGTGGCGCCGGACGGGATTAATGCTGATTATTTTCCTTGCGGTCTTCTATGCCTACTGGTTCCTTTTGGAGAGAATCGAGTACCAGCGTTACCTGGTAAGCGCCTACCCCATCCACTGCATAATCGCGGCATGGGGCCTGAGCGACCTCTTCACCTTCGAAGCGTTTAATCAGTCGAACAGAAAGCATCTTGCGTGGGTGATGCTCGCGATCTCGTTCGCTTTCATGTTCTACGTGAAGAGCACGACAAAATATGCGTTTTCGGGAAGACAGCTTGTATTCGCGGGAGAGGAAGCGAGGCAGGCCTACCTCGATTTCAGATTCCCCGAATGGGAACTGATTGAGATGGTGAACGATTTCATCGGTAAAGACAGTCCTCTTTTCAGCGAGGATACGCGTATATACGGCATGGCGAACCAGACCCGTCGCTACTATCTCGACTGCCCGTTAATCGGCAATCCATGGGCGTATGCGGGATATTTCGACTTCATGGAGCATGCCCATACGGGCGCGCAGTTGTTCCAGTGGCTTGATGATTATGGCTGTGAATACCTTCTTTACAGTGAAAGCGGCGCGGAGGTAATGGCCTACATACTCGACATCCGTCTGCCGGAAGACAGGACATTCCCGCTTTATTTCGAGCAGGTGATGTCGGGCGAAGACTGGAGTTTCTGGAGGCTGATCGGACCGGGCGGAGTCAGGGCGGGACCGGCAGTAAGCGGCCCGACCGGAATTCCCGAAGAGGTCGAGGAAGCTCTGCCACTTGTGGGCGAACCGCCCGAAAGCCTCGAGGAGACTCCGGCCACACTCGATGAACCGTTCTGACAGGTTATGCAGGTCGTATCCTGCATCTATTCCTTCATACGGCGCCTTGTGCTATTCTCACTACCGACGTGTTTGAAGATTTCCGGAGACGCGTGATTTTTCCAAACCGGTGGCGTTACCTGGTCCTTGTCGCCGCCTGTATTGCGTATGCATTCGGGCTGTCGATGAGCGGCCCGAGATGGTATCGCGCTGAATCCACTCTCGCTTTTAAAAATCGCCGCATCACAGAGCATCTCAACATCACCCGCCTTACAGCAAACCCGCTGCCCATTTTTCTCGAAGAGACTCCGGTCGAGCAGCAGTACGACATGGGTAATCTCCTGTACTCGGTCAATATGGCCGAAAGAGTTATCGGCGACCGGTTCGACGAGCTTTACGATCCCGAAGAATACGACGGTGTGATGGATTTCTACGAGAAGTTCCTTATGCAGCTCGGTTATGAATACGACGGTGAGCTGAATGTACTCAAGCTCTGGTACACGTATAAGGATCCCGAACTTGCGAAGGAATTCTGCAACGGCTTCGCGTATAACCTGGAGCAATTCCTTCGCGAGATTGTCGAGCAGTCAAAGCTCTCGACCATCCTCGAAGCAAGGCTGGCGGATGCTCGCATGGAGGCCGGGGTTGCACAGACGGAAGTCGAGAGAATTTCAGAAATTTATGATATTCCCGATCTCCTCGAAGCTCCCAAGGAATGGGTGAAAGCATACGCCGAGGCACTGGAGAGAAGCTATCGAAGCGATGCCGAGACTCGAGCGCTGTTCGCTGCGCTGGCGCAGATAAGGGAGAATCGCGAGAGGCGAAATCTGCTGACCGAGCCGGGTCCGGCTCCGGACACAACGGTTATACGGGATGTCATTCTCGCAGGATTGAGATTCCGGCTCGCCATGGTCAGCGCGATGCTGGACGTCTCGGCTGAGACAACCACACCGACATCTCCCGTACGCCAGCAGCTTCAGTCCGAAAGCGATTTCCTTTCAGAATATATCGAATCGCAGTATGCAGCCGGGCTGGACGTCGAATCGACCACACTCTTTCTTACATTGCAGCAGAAGATAGTCGAGAATTACCTCTACAGCGCACGCGCAGAAACGACGTACGAGCGTATCGAGCAGCTTCCGATGCTGGAAGCGGAGGTCCGTCCTGCTCTCAGGAGGGCTAATATCGCTAACGCTTCGGTTTCGACGCTGGAAAAAATGGCTGCGCTTGTCGGAGCGGGCGAGGAGTACGGGATCGATCCTATACGGGTTGTCGACCCGGCTGTCGCCCCGATGCGCCCGTTACAACCCGCATGGAAGATGCTTTTATATCTCATACCAACAATGCTGTTCCTTGCAACCCTGTGGTTCGCCCTCGCCAATCGAATGGCACGTGAAACCGCTCGTGAAGCCGGCGGAGCTATAAGCAAGGGAACAGCTCATCAAGCGGAGGACCAGGCATGAAGCATTATCTAGTCCCGTACGACGGATCCGACCTTTCTGAAGCTGCCCTTAAATACGCGATCCAGTTCGCGGGAAGCGTGCCCGGCGTTATCGACATCGTCTATATCGCCGATGAACGCGCGCTGGCAAACCCGGTTTTCGATCTCACCATCCTTGCACTTCAGGGACTCGGCACTGTCGGCGATTTCATTCCGAGAGAGAAAGCAAGGCTTGAATTAAGGGCGAAGTTAGTCGCACATGGCGAGGAGCTTCTCGAAGATTTGGTGAAAATACCGGAACTGAGCGATCAGGAGAAGGTGAAATTCTCTACCCGTGTAGAGGTAGATAATCCTCCGAAATACCTGAGCGATATCTCTGAGAATTACGATGTCCTGTTCCTCGGGCTTTGGGGAGAGATGCATAAATTCAAGGCTGGACTCTGGGGCGGGACAAGCGAGGCGGTAATACGTCGCGGTGTGTCACCTATCTTTCTTGCTACAAGAGAATTCAGTCCATTCAGCCGGATAATCATCGGATTCGACAACCGTCCCCGCAGCCGTCAGGCACTTGCATGGGCCGGGATGATCGGCGAGAGCATGAAAATTCCCGTCACTTTGATTGTCGCCGGTTCCGATGAGAAGTGGGTAAAGGGAGTAGTTGCCGAAGCGCATGAAATCAATAATTCATACGATACTTCATTCACCATCCGGACGATTGAAAAACGTGCAGCAAGGGGAATTCTGGACGAATCGAAGGAAAATCCCGGATCGCTGATCTGCGTTGGTGCTTTCGGCGACCAGCCGATACGCGAGCTCTTCCTTGGATCGGTCGCAGAGGAGGTTCTCCGCCATTCCGAATCACCGGTTATGCTTTTCAAGTAGACTAGCTATCGAGGTGCATGAGATATGAGATTCACCGACAGAATAGCGATTGCAATCACCTGCGTCGCTGTGTTAATCGCAGTTGGATGCGGAAGTGATCCCGACGCGCCGAGGATACTCGACATCACGTTCGACCCCGAAGGTCCCGTACCGACAAACACCGACGTGACCGTCACCGCGGATGTGGTCGGCGGAAATCTGAGTTATCACTGGAGCGTATCCGGAGGCATCATCCGCGAAACGCATTCGCACTCATCGCAGGCGACATCCGATGCGAAAATCATGGTCACAGATGCCGGCGATGATGATATCGGGAAGGTGCTGGACGAGCTTGGCTATGAGTGGACGGAGGAATCCCCCGATGCGCTTGGCGATGATCTGATCCTGGATGAATTCGACTGCGTGTTCGTCAACTCATCGCTCAACATCAGCGTGACGAATGACGAATTCGCGCTGAGGAGATGGGTTGATGACGGCGGCTCGCTTTACGCGAGCGGTCGCGCGTCCGAGCTGGTAGATCTGCTGTGGCCGGGAAAAATCGTCTTTCCCGAACCGGACCCGTACGCAGGCTCCGCCAATCCGGGCAGTGAATTCATATCGGCGTGGGTGACCGATGACGGGATGGCGCAGAGTGTCGGATTCATCTCCTGCGAGTTCGCGTACCCGGATCGAGTCTGGATGCCGGTTGTGTCCACAGGCTCGGCGGTAACGACAATCATGCGCGCGGACGCGTCGGAAGTCGTGAACATCGGGGCGGTCACCAACCTGCCCGTCGGGTATGACTTCTCCGAAATGCCACTGGCAGCGTTCTTCTCTCATGGCGATGGGAAGGTATTTTTCACGAATCTTTATAGCGATGAGGCATCCGGGGATTCGGTCGATATGCTGCGGCGTTACTTCTCGGCAAGTGTCGCGACCGAACCGATGGCCTCGACCAATCACTACCTGACCGACCTGGCAGGCTTCTTCCCGTGGAAGGACTACACCGGCGTCATGATGGAGGAGGATCAGACGGAATACTCGTTCGAGCTTCCCGATTCGGATGATGTCCATTTAATCCTCAATGCGACTCGTGGCGTGTTCACAATGACAGTGGACGGGCCGGGCGATGCCGACAGGGAGGTTTCGGGCTCTGTACCGTTCAGCACGACCTTCCAGGATGTCGAGTCGGGCGACTGGACAGTCACGGTTGAGGTGACGGACGCGTCGGGCGGCGAGTATATCCCATATGTACTGTCGGTCGGACAGCGCGCGCAGACTGAGGAACTTATCACAACTGTGCCCGAGGTGATATGGCGTACGCCGATGGAACCGGAGACGTATACGATTAAGCTCAGGGTGATCGATGACCGGTCGAGAGCTGACGAATGGATCGTCGGCCTGAAGGTGGAATGATTATAAGTCCACGCCCAGCATGGACGTGTAACGAAGAAACATGCGCAGAATGCGCATGCCACATATGTAGCATGGCCATTCTGGCCATGTTTCTTCGTTTCATGTGCTTTCAGCGCATGCTTAATAAACGCCCTCTTGCCCGACGGGCTGAAATGTGTTACTTTTCGCGGGTTTCCCCCGACGGGGTAACGCAATTTGAGTATGCCCGGAATCCTCCGGGCCGAGGGAGTTTCAGAAAGTGGCGGATATCCAGAATATCAGAAATGTCGCCCTCGTCGGACATGGCGACTGCGGCAAGACCAGCGTCGGCGAAGCGATGATTTTCAACGTCGGCGACCTCAAACGTCTCGGCACTATCGAGGCGGGTAACACATTGCTTGATTTCACCGAGGAGGAGATCGCGCGCAAAATCTCGATTTCGGCGGCCTTCTATCCACTCTCATGGAACAAGAAAGAAATAATGCTGATCGATACGCCTGGTTATGCCGATTTCATCCTCGAGGCGAAAGCAGCGCTTCGTGGCGCCGACAGTGCGGTTGTTGTGGTGGACGCGGTCGGCGGTGTCGAGGTCATGACCGAGAAGGTCGTCGAATTCGCCGATGAGTCCGGCCTTCCGAAAATATTCTTCGTCAATAAACTCGACCGCGACAACGCGGATTTCGATACGGTTCTTGAATCTCTGAAAACAATATTCGGGCGTCCCCTGCCACTGACCATCCCCATCGGTAAGGAAGCGAATTTCGATGGTGTCGTCAATCTGCTCTCCAACACGGCATGGAAATTCTCCGGTGAAGGCAAGCCGGAGAAAATCGATATCCCGGCGGATATAGCCGAGAGGGTAGAGTCTGCGCGACAGGAGCTTATCGAGTCGATTACCGAGACCGACGAAGCCCTTATGGAGAAATTCTTCGCCGATGAAGAGCTGTCCACCGAAGAATTGAATAATGCACTGAAGAACGCTGTGAGGAGCGGGGATGTTCTGCCGGTTCTATGCGGAAGCGCGACAAAGAATGTCGGCATTCACACCCTGATGGACGCGATCGCCGATCTGCTCCCCTCCCCGGCCGACATGCCGCCTAGAAAGGGCGTCAAGCCGGGCACAGAGGAAGAGATCGAGCGGAAGCCGTCGGTCGATGAGCCGTTCAGCGCGTTCTGCTTCAAGACCATAATCGACCCGCATGCGGGACGTCTCAGCATCATTCGCGTGTACTCAGGAAAAATCACACCCGACCAGCAGGTCTATAACTCATCGATAGAAGAGAAAGAGCGGATGTCGGGCCTGTACGTCCTC
>Ga0272442_10009385_pt1 | contig 12242 bp, 8 predicted proteins | sample SSMForm2O_FD_200262 | JGI IMG/M metagenome (GOLD analysis project Ga0272442, IMG submission 200262) | Marine sediment archaeal communities from Little Sippewissett salt marsh, Falmouth, MA, United States - SSM-Form-2O | ecosystem: Environmental > Aquatic > Marine > Wetlands > Sediment ... | reverse complement strand
CTGTAGGAGAGCCACAGTGAGAACAGCAGCGTTTCTTTCCGGTACGTTAGCCATAGTTCTGGCTTCGTGCGGGTGTCAGAGCGTCCCCCCGGCCGGTGAGGCCTCCCCATTTGTCCAAGCCCACGTGAGCCGGGTGGAGCCTTTGTCGAGGCGGGCCAACCTGGTGTACTGGGAGGCCGCGACGACGGGTGAGCCGCAGAAGTTCGAAGAGCTGCGAGAGCTGCAACTTCAGATTCGGCGGCTGTGCACTGACTCGGACGATTTTGCGCGCATCAGGGCATGGCGAGAATCGCCCGACATTGCCGACCCCCGGTTGAGTCGCCAGATCGAAACGCTTTATTACGCGTACCTGCAGAACCAGATCGAGCCGGAGTTGCTCGAGCAGATCGTCGCGCTCGATACGAAGGTCCAGGAATCCTACAACAACTACCGCGCCTCCATCGCCGGCGAAAAGGTCACCATGAGTGACATCTACACCATCATGACGACCGAAGGCAACACGGCCAGGCGCGAGGCGGCCTGGCGCGCCAGCAAGGAGGTAGGCAACATCGTCATTGAGGATTTTCTCGCGTTGGTCAGGCTGCGCAACCGGGCGGCGCGGAAGCTGGGCTTCGACAACTACCACACGATGACCGTCGTCACGGGCGAGCAGGACGTCGCCGATCTCGACGCCATCTTTGCCGAGCTGGACGCGCTAACGCGCGTGCCCTTTGCCCACCTGAAAAAGGAGCTGGACGAGATTCTGGCCGAGAGCTACGGCATCGCAGCCGACGAGCTTATGCCCTGGCACTACCACGATCCGTTCTTCCAACGAACGCCGCTGGTGTACGAGCTGGACCTGGACGCCTATTATCAGGGCCGCGACGTCAAGGAACTGGCCCAGCGTTACTACGCCGGCGTCGGCTTGCCGGTCGATGACATCCTGGCGCGAAGCGATCTCTACGACCGCGACGGCAAGTACCCGCACGCGTTCAGTCAAGACGTGGATCGCAACGGCGACGTCCGTATCCTCTGCAACCTGCAAGACACGGAACGCTGGATGGAGACCATCCTGCACGAGCTTGGCCACGCGGTGTACAGCAAGTACCATGACCCAAATGAGCCGTGGCTGCTGCGCGAGCCGGCCCACAGCTTCACCACGGAGGCCGTAGCGATGTTCTTCGGCCGACTCAGCCGCAACGCCGCCTGGATGCAAGGAATGCTGCATCTCTCCGACGAGGAACGAGCGAAGATCGAAGAGGTGAGTGACAGGTACCTCCGCTTCCAGCAAATTCTCTTCGCGCGGTGGGCGATGGTCATGTACCATTTCGAGAAGGCCCTATACGCCGATCCGAGTCGGGACCTGAACGGTCTCTGGTGGGACCTGGTGGAGAAGTACCAGTACGTCAAGCGCCCGCCCGGTCCGGCCGACGCGGGCTGGGCCTCGAAGCTGCACTTCACCACGGCCCCCTGCTACTACCACAACTACATGCTCGGTGAGCTGCTGGCCTCCCAGTTGCATCACCATATCGTCCACGAGGTGCTGGGCCTTGCCTCGGACGAGGACCTCAGCTATGTTGGCGACGCCCGCGTGGGTCGCTACTTGCGTGACAACGTGCTGGGGCCCGGGGCCCGCGACCACTGGAACGTGATGATCGCCAAGGCCACCGGCGAGCCGCTGACGCCCAGGTACTTCGTCGAACAGTTTATCGACTGACAATGTGGACGGACATATGATCTACTTGGCTGCCATCTTCGTGTACCTTTTGGCCCTGACGGGCATCGGTATCTACAAGTCGCGACAGGTCAAGACGGAGGCCGATTTCGCGGTCGCCGGGCGCTCGCTGTCGCCGTGGGTGATGGTTTGCACGATGCTGGCGGTATGGATCGGCACCGGCTCCATCGTCGGCAACGCGGGCCAGGCCTACCGCGACGGCATGGCGGCCTTGATTCTGCCCGTGGGGACCTTCATCGGCATGATCCTGCTGTCCCTGATCGCCCACAAGGCCCGGTCCATCGAGGTCTCCAGCGTTCCGGAGATCATCGGATCGCGCTACGGGCGAGCCGCCCGGCTGCTGGCTGTGGTCGCCCTGGTGATTGCCTACATGGTCATCGTCAGCTATCAGTTCAACGCCGGCGGCATGGTCCTCGAGGTCATCGCCGGCAAGAAGGACCCCGTCGCGGTACAAGCCGGCGACGTGCTCACCAAGTTCCAGGTCAAGAAAGGATATCTCATCTTTGAGCCCCAGAGCGATTGGACGGGGACAACGACGATTCCTTTCCAGGTAAAACAAGGCGGTGGCTGGTCAAGCGATGCCAAGGCCTTTACCATCGACGTCGTCGCGGGCAAGGACAGCATTGAGGCCCTCCGGCAACTGGCCGAAAAGGAGCTGGCGAACCACGTTGCCGTCAAAGCCAACTCCATCGCCAGAGTCGTCATTCAAGGCTACGGCGCCGATGCAGGCAACCAAACAGGACTGTACCGCCTTGCCTCTTTGCCCGAGCACGGGCGACTCATCCTGTCGGAACCGAAACTGACCGCCGGCAAGGCGACCGTCATCGCGGCTGTCTTCATCATCACGTATACCATGCTGGCCGGCCTGCTGAGCCTGGCGTTCACCGATATCGTCACGGGGACCATCATTACGGTCTCGCTGCTCATTGCGTTTCCCGTGCTGCTGATCAAGGCGGGCGGATTCGACGGCATGGCCGCCGCTTTCACCGCTATGGGAGATCGGCCTGAGCATATGCAGTTCTGGGGAGTCTATTCCAAGGCGACCATCATCAACTACTGCCTGCCCGTGTTTCTGCTGGTCCTCGGTGACGCCAACCAGTACCAGCGGATCTTCGCTAGCAAGGACGCCAAGGGAGCCAAGACCGCCGTGTTGGTGATGATCTTTCTGGCCCTGGCCATCGAGTTGCTGATCATCGCCTGTGCCTGGATCGCTTCCAGCCTGATCCCCGATCCGGAGAACGGCCGGTACGTGCTCATCTACGCCGCGAAGCACTTCATGCCGCTGTCTCTAGGCGTCCTGTTCCTCGTCACCGTTGTGGGCATTATCATCTCCACCGCCGATTCCTTTCTGCTCGTCCCGGCCACCACCTTCATCAAGGACGTCTATCTGGCCCATATCAATCCGCAGGCCGACGAGAAGAAGACCATCCTGCTCAGTCGCCTTCTGGTGCTGGCTTTCGGCATCATCGCCTATCTTGTGTCACTGGCGTTCGCCGAATCGACGACAGTCTTCCGGAAAGCGCTGTACGCTTTCACCATCTACGGTGCGGCGATTACGCCCTGTCTGGTGGCCGCTTTGTTCTGGGACGGCGCGACGAAGCAGGGGGCGATTGCGTCGATCCTTGTGGGAACTACAACGGCATTAGTCTGGGAAGAAATCGGTTTCATCAAAAGTGTGCTGCCGGCATGGGCTGCGGAGTTGGACGCCGTGCTGCCGGCCATCACCCTCTCCGTCGTCGCCCTGGGAGGCGTCAGCCTGCTGACGCGAAAGAAGAATCCAACCGCAACGGAGTAGCTTATGTTTTCTGCCGATACCTACGCGCGAAGAAGAAAACGCCTGCGGGCGCAGATCGAATCGGGGCTGGTCCTGCTGCCGGGCAATGCGCTGTCGCCGATGAATTACCCGGCCAATGCGTATCCCTTCCGCCAGGACGCCTCTTTTCTATACTTCTTCGGTCTGGACGAGCCGGACGTAACGGCGGTGATCGACGTCGATGAGAACACCGAACGCGTCTTCGGCGATGATCCCACGGTCGAAGAAGTCGTCTGGACGGGCCCCCAGCAACCGTTGCGGGAGAAATGCGAGCAGTGTGGCGTCGCGAAGACCGCACCGAGCAGCAGCTTGGAGTCGGTGCTGCATAAGGCGATGAAGAAGAAACGCCCGATCCATTTTCTGCCGCAATATCGACCCGAGAACATCCTGCGAATCCACACGCTGTTGGGCATCGATCCAAAGGCCGTCCCGGAGCGGGTCTCGGAAGACCTGATTCGGGCCCTCGTGCAGCAGCGGTCCGTCAAATCGTCTGAGGAGATCGAGCAAATCGAAGCGGCGCTGGACATTTCGTACCAGATGCAAACGACGGCCATGAAGCTGGCCCGGCCCGGCGTGGTCGAGCGCGAAATCGTCGGCGCCATGGAGAGCATCCTCGTCTCCCACGGCGTCCAGCCTGCGTTCCAGCCTATCTTCTCGATACACGGAGAGACGCTGCACAACCCGTACTACGGCAACGTGATGCGCGACGGGGACATCGCCGTCAACGACTCGGGGGCCGAGTCGCCGCTCCATTACGCCAGCGACATCACAAGGACCATCCCCGTCGGGGGCAGGTTTTCCCAACGGCAGCGGGAAGTCTACTCCATCGTTTTCGATGCGCAGGAGCAGGCCCTCGCGGCCGTCAAGCCGGGCGTGGAGTTTCGCGAGGTTCATCGTCTCGCCTGCGTTGCCCTGATGGCGGGGCTCAAGCAGCTTGGACTGGTTAAGGGCGACCCGAGCGAAGCGGTGCAGGCCGGCGCCCACACGCTGTTCTTCCAGTGCGGCCTGGGACACATGATGGGTCTGGACGTGCATGACATGGAGGCTTTGGGAGAGGACTACGTCGGTTATACCGACACCATCAAGAGGAACCCACAGTTCGGCTGGTGCTCGCTGAGGCTGGCCAAAGCGGTGCAGCCGGGCTATGTCGTTACGGTCGAGCCGGGCATCTACTTCATTGGCGCACTGATCGACCGCTGGAAAGCCGAACGCCGGTGCGAGCAACACATAGACTACGATAAGCTGGAAACGTATCGCGACTTCGGCGGTGTCCGCATCGAAGATGACGTTCTGGTCACTAATGAGGGTAGCCGCATCCTGGGCAAGCCGATACCCAAGACTATCGCCGACGTCGAAGAATGCGCGTCAACGTGAACCGGGTCGCGGGGGGCAAGGGGAGCTACGGATCTGAAATGACAGGAAGATGCAGCCTGATCCTCATCCTGTGCTTCGTGACGACTGGATGCACAATTCCGCCGCGAGCATTACACCGACCGGCAGTGAGTAAGAACAAGTTCCACCTCTACCTGCTGATCGGGCAATCCAACATGGCCGGCCGGGGCGCGCTGGCCGAACAGGACAAGCAGATCCATCCGAGGGTCTTCGCGTTGAACCGTAGCAACGAATGGACGCCGGCGACGGAGCCGCTGCACTTCGATAAGCCACAGTATGTCGGCGTCGGACCGGGTTTGGCCTTCGGCAAAGCGATGGCAAAAGCCGATCCCAGCGTCACCATCGGGCTGATCCCGTGCGCGGTGGGAGGCTCGCCCATCTCCGTCTGGAAGCAGCAGGCCTATTACAAACAGACGGGAGTCTATCCCTATGACGACGCTATCGCGCGCTGCCGGATCGCCATGCAGCGTGGCGTGCTGAAAGGGATTCTCTGGCACCAGGGTGAAAGTGACAGCAATCCCCAGGACGGTCCGCTGTACGCCCAACGGCTAACCGCGTTGATTGACAACCTGCGGAAGGATCTGGGCGAGCGTGACCTTTTGTTCGTCGCCGGTACGCCCGCCGACGCATTCATTGAGAGGAAACCCGACGCCAGGCTCGTGATCGATGCCATCGAGACCGTGGCCCGGGCAGACAGCGGTGTGTATTGGGTCTCAGCGCACGGTCTGGCGTGCAAGGCCGACCAGGTGCACTTCAATGCAGACGCGGCCCGGGAATTGGGGCGCCGCTACGCCCAAGCCGTACTTCGCAGATGCAACATCGACCGAGACCCGTTGGGAGCAAAGTACGAGGAGACTCACCCAAATCCGACCGGCACTGACGTGCGATAGTACGAAGGAACGACCATGCCAAAGACCAAGATTGTTGCCACCCTGGGACCGGCCAGCAGCAATTACACCATGCTGCGGAAGATGATCGTTGCCGGCCTGGACGTCGTGCGGCTGAACTTCTCCCACGGAACCCACAAGCAGCATCTCGAAGCCATCGATCTTGTTCGCCGGTTGAACAGGAAGTATCGCCGTGCCATCAAGATCATGCAGGACCTCGAGGGTTTCCGCATCAGAGTGGGGCGCTTCAAAGGCTCCAGAACGAGGGAACTGAATAACCGCGCGACGGTGTGGTTGACCAACGATCCGGCCGCCGATGGGCCCAGGACGATCCCGTTCGATTACGAGGGAGACCTCAGCCGGATCAAGCCCGGACAACTCGTCTATATCGACGACGGCAACCTCGCCTTGCGCGTCAAGAGCGTGCACGACAACAGCCTCAAGACCACGGTGGTCGAGGGAGGCGTTCTCAAGGAACGAAAAGGCATCAACATGCCCGGCGCCGCCCTCGAATTCGAGGGTGTGACACAGAAAGACAAGGTCGATATTCGCTTCGGCATCGAGCAGAAAGTGGATTACGTGGCACTGTCTTTTGTGCGTGATGAGAAGGACGTGCTGGAGGCGGCCGATCTGATCAAGCCCCGGCTGCCCCGGTGCGGCATCATCGCCAAGGTCGAAAGCCGCCGGGCGATCGAGAACATCGACGCCATCATCAAGGCCGCCGACGGCATTATGATCGCGCGCGGCGACATGGGCGTGGCCCTGCCCATCTGGGAGGTCCCCGTCATTCAGAAGCGCATTATCCGTAAGTGCAACATGGCCGGGAAACCCGTCATCACCGCCACGCAAATGCTCGAGCACATGACCGAGCACAGCCGCCCGACGCGGGCCGAGGTCACCGACGTGGCCAACGCTATCCTCGACGGCACGGATTTCGTCATGCTCTCGGCCGAGAGCGCCGTCGGACGCCACCCGGACCAGGCGGTCGCCATGATGAACGAGATCATCAAATTCACCGAGAAGGCCATGCCCGAGTTGAGTAAGAGCCCTTCGTGATCTGCTCGCAAGCAAATCAAAGAGCAAAGCGTAAGAATCCAAGTCGAATCGCCGCGGTGGAGCGCTGACTTCCGCCATCTTGCGTCCTGGCTATTTGTACTCTGATTCATCCCCATGGCTCCCTGAATCCGGAGATGCACTGTCTTGCCTGCGGATTCCGGCGGGCGAATGCACGCACAGTCATGGAAACCCCAGACCAAATCGGCTATACTGAACGTATATGATACGGGTGACTGTCGATCTTAAGTGGCGTCATGGCACCGTCAGAGGTGCCCGAGGCGCCGGTGATTTCGAGACCTGGAGGTAGTCATGGCAAAAGCCCACGTGGATCCGGCTGAATTGCGGCGTTTTGCCCGCGACCTGACCCGTTTCAACTCCGATCTGGAGACCCTGATGGCGGGCCTGCAAAACCGCCTCAGAGGCCTGGAGAAGAGCTGGGCGGACCAGGAACAGAGACGCTTCACGCAGGAATTCGAACAGACCATGAAAACCCTGAGCCGGTTTCTCGATATCTCGTCCCAGCACGTGACCTTTCTGGCCAAGAAGGCCCGCCATATCGAGGACTATCTGCAACAGCGCTAGGAGCCTGGGATGAGTCAGGAAGCGCAAATCAGGTCGATCGCCGCTCTGAAGCACCTCAGGGCCTGCCTCACCAAGTTCGCCGAGGTGGCGTCGGCGGCCCTGGAAGAAACCAGCGGCGACGTCCAGCGCACGCTCCTGTGGCTGCGAGAGAGCCAGTACGGCTATTGGAAGAAACAGGTCCAGAAGCGCAGCGAGCTGTACTCCCAAGCCAAGCTCGCCCTGAAGCGCAAAGAGATCTTCGACAGAGTCATCGCGGGAAACCCCAGCTCCTGCGTGGACGAGAAAAAGGCCTTGAAGCAGGCGGAAGCACGACTGCAAGAGGGCCAGTACAAGCTGCGGCAAGTCAAAGTCTGGATCACCCGAATCGAAAAGGAGATGTCGGATTACCGGGCCGCCGTGCAAAGGCTGGCCAGCGATCTGGAGGTCCGAATTCCCAACGCCCGCGCCGGACTGGACAGAATGACCGATTCGCTCGACGCCTACGTGGCGCTGGCGCCGCCGGAGATACCCGTGAGTGCGGAGGAAGCAGCCGCCGATGCCATGGAATCGGCGGTGGTGACGGAACCCCCGGACGAGCAGGCCGAAGCGATCCGGAGTCTGGAAGAGAGGGCCAAAATCCTGCGTGAGTTGATGCCGCCGCCGGAGGTCCGCCGGGATATGCCGCTGGACGCAACGCCGGGCGATTGGATTGCCCAGCTCAAATGCAGCGAGCCCCTGTGCAAGGCCGTTCGAAAAAAACAGGCGGAGCAGACGACCGCCTCGCCGACCGACATAGTATTGCTGGTTCGTACCCAAGACGCCCCGGGCACGGTTTTGCTGGTGCGGACTACCCCGACAGATGGGGATTCCGGCTGGTACATCGGAGCGGATGAGAACACTGAATCAGAGGGTTACATCGCAGGGCGGGTCGGAGATCTGGTGCAGGCGTGCCCGGCGCTGGCCGATATCTTTAGGTTGCCCGAAGGATTTGCGGTCCTCATCGATGTGCGCCAGGATCGGGAGGCCATTTTCGGCCCGGACGGCCGCGTGTTGTGGCATCGGCTGGCGGCGGACACGCCCGCCGGTGAACAATGAGTCACGTGGATCTGCGGAGAACGGCGACATGAGTGCCATTGAGAGCCGGGCAAAACTCGTTCAGGCAACCAAGAAACTGATGGCGGAATGGGCCCTGGTCAGGGAAACGTGGCGCGATGAGAACTGCCGCCAGTTCGAAAAGAAATACATGGCGCCGCTGGAAGCAGACGTGCGCGCGGCGGTTCTGGCCATCGAACGGATCGGAGCCATGCTCCACAACGCGCAGCACGATTGCGGCGACAGCAAGGGAAGTGCTCAATGAACGATGATCTGCAAGCCTATGTTCGAAGCCCCGGACCGGTGCCGGACGGAGATTACACCACCCTCGAGCACCGGGCTCTGAGCGAGGTGCTCCAGCTCTCTCCCGAGGTGCTCCAACCTCTGGAGACGCAGATCGAATCCGACTATCAGGTGGCCAAGACACAGGCGAAAGAGACGTTCGAGAGGGACCAGGCAAGAATCGAACGAGATTTCCACGCCGAAAACGAGGAGATCCGCAGCCGCTACGAGGCACAGATCGAGGATATTCGGGCCGACTACGAGGACCAGCTCAGCACTCTCAAGGTGGAAACTCAGCACAAACGCAAGAAGGTCAACCAGAAGGCGGCGGAGCTGGAGCGGCAGGCCGAGAAGGAACATCAGGACCAGGTGATGGTGGCGGACTTCGTTGCCGAAGGAGCTGTCACCAAGGCCAAGCAGAAGCGTCTGGAGGCCCAGGCCACGGTCGAGACGGCGCGCCGGTACCTGGATGAGCTCGGCGTGCGAGCCGACAGACTTCTGCACCTCTATCGGCAGCCCACCTCCGTGGCAGACGGGCAGCAAGTAGCCGACGATACAGCCTACGAGAATCCCACCGCGGCCTGTCGCGCGCAACAGGCCGCGGCCGAAAAGCACCTGGGGACGCTGCAGAGGCTGTGGACGGCGCAGCTCTTCGTCGGCGCCCGTCCCGTGCTGCTGGCCGGCGGGATTCTTATTGCGACCACTACAGTGTTAGCGTGCCTGTATCTCCTTAATGTCGACGGTCTGCCGCCCGTCTCGGTGACATTGCCGGTTACCGCAGGCGCGGTGATCCTGGTGGCCGGTATAGGCGGATGGTTTCTCTGGCAGCGAGCGAAACGCCAGGTTCAGCGCACCGCCGCCGCGTTCCACGAGGCATTGCGTGCGGCTCGCGCGGCTCTGGAACAACACCATCACAAGACACAGAAGGACATCGAACAGGAATTCCAGGCCTCGCAGAAAGGCAAGGAAGCCGAATTACAAAAGGCCCGCAGCACCTTCAAGCAGACCAGGGACGACGTCGCCAGGCAACGTACCACGTCACTGCGGGAAATCGAGCAGCAACGACGAGAGACGCTGGATCGTCTCAAGCAAAAGAGAGACGAGGCCCTGGAGAAGGCCGAGCGGGCGTATCGCGAACGTACGTCGGCCCTGGAGCACCGCCGGGAGCAGGACCTGGCCCGCATCCAGGAGCGTTGCGATCAGGAAACGGCGGCGTGTGAGAAACAATACCAGACGTCTCGGCGGCAGTTGGAGAAACGCTGGGACGAGGCGGCAGCCTGCCTCCGGGCGCTGCTACAGCGGACGGCCGGCTTCGACGAGCGGATCGTCAAGGATCTGGGACAACTGCTCGGTGACTCATGGACGCCCCCTACGACGCTCCTGGACGCCGTACGGTTTGGAACGTTCGAGTTGGACTGGCAACGGGTCGCCGAGACGGTGCGGTCTCGCGCCAAAGCGGTGCTGGATATGGCTGAGCCCGCGCGCGTCCCGGCCCTGCTGGAGTTCCCCGATCGGTGTGCAATCCTGCTTCAATCCGAGCGCGAAGGGCGCCAGCGAGCTATCGAGACCTTGCGAGCCGTGATGATGCGGCTGTTCACCTCGTTGCCGCCGGGCGAGGTGCGCTTCACCATTCTCGATCCGGTGGGATTGGGCGAGAGCTTCGCAGGATTCATGCACGCCGGCGATTACCAGGAGGCGCTCATCGGGGGCCGCATCTGGACCGAGACGACACAAATCCAGCAGCAGCTCGAAGACCTTACCGGGCACATGGAAAACGTCATCCAGAAGTACCTCCGCAACGAATTTGAAACACTCGAAGAGTACAACCAGCAGGCGGGCGAGTTAGCTGAGCCCTATCGCTTCCTGGTGGTCGCCGATTTTCCGACCAACTTCAGCGAGGAAAGCGCGCGGCGGCTCAGCAGTATCGTCCACAGCGGTTCCCGCTGCGGCGTATATACCTTGATCGAATACGACACACGGCGCGACATGCCGCAGGGCGTCGACATCAACGACATCATGGCCAACAGCATTCACCTCGTATACGAGGATGGGCGATATGTCTGGCAGGACGACGTCTTTCGGCAATTCCCGCTGGCGCTGGATGAGCCCCCTGCCGAAGCCACACTGACGCGGATCATGCACGTCGTCGGCAAGGCGGGCGCCGAATCGGCGCGCGTCGAGGTCCCGTTCAGCGCCGTGGCTCCCGCCGACGGGCAATACTGGTCGCTCGACAGCCGCGAGGAGCTGCGCATTCCGCTCGGCCGCACCGGCGCCACCCGGCTCCAGTATTTCCGCCTGGGACGAGGCGTCGCCCAGCACATGCTCATCGCCGGAAAGACCGGCTCGGGCAAGTCCACTCTGCTCCACGTGATGGTCACCAATCTCGCCTTGTGGTACGCACCCGACCAAGTGCAAGTCTACCTGATCGACTTCAAACAGGGCGTCGAGTTCAAGACCTACGTCACGCACGACCTGCCGCACGCCCGCGCCGTCGCCATCGAAAGCGACCGCGAGTTCGGGCTCAGCATCCTGCGACGCCTGGATGCGGAAATGACCCAGCGCGGCGAGCTGTTTCGCCAGAAAGGCGTGCAGGACATCGCCGCCTATCGCGAGAGCACGGGCAAGCCGATGCCCCGCACCGTGCTCATCGTGGACGAGTTCCAGATATTCTTCGCCGAAGACGACAAGCTTGCTCAGGACGCCTCGGTCCTGCTCGAGAAGCTGGTCCGCCAGGGGCGCGCCTTTGGCATTCACGTGGTGCTCGGCTCGCAAACGCTGGGCGGCGTGTTCGGCCTGGCGCGCAGCACCATCGGGCAGATGGCGGTTCGCATCGCACTGCAATGTTCGGAGGCGGACTCCCAGCTCATCCTCGACGACGACAACGTGGCGGCTCGCTTGCTGTCCCGGCCGGGAGAAGCCATCTACAACGACGTCGGCGGCAGCGTCGCCGGCAACAGCCCCTTCCAAACAGCCTGGCTGCCTGAATCGACGCGGGATTCCTATCTAAGTCGCGTTGGCCAGATGCAGCGTGACAGGCAGGTGCCGCGGGAGGACTTGATCGTTTTTGAGGGTAGCGCCCCGGCCGACGTTACGGAGAACCGTGAATTGGCGGCCGCTCTGGAACACGACGCCCGGGCAAAGCCGGTTTCGACGCCGAAGATATGGCTTGGCGCACCGGTTACCATCAAAGAACCCACTTCGATCACCTTGCAGCGCCAGAGCGGCGCGAACGTGTTGATGGTCGGGCAACGGGATGACGTGGCGATGAACCTGATGACGGCGGCCGTGGTGAGTCTGGCGGCGCAGCTTCGCCCGGCGTCAGCTCGTTTCGTCATCCTCGACGGCAGTCCGCCCGACTCGCCGCAGGCCGGCGTGCTGCCACGCGTGACAGAGGCGGTGCCCAACACCTGTCAGCTCGTTGTGTGGCGCGACGTGCCCGACGTGC
>Ga0272442_10009384_pt1 | contig 12243 bp, 11 predicted proteins | sample SSMForm2O_FD_200262 | JGI IMG/M metagenome (GOLD analysis project Ga0272442, IMG submission 200262) | Marine sediment archaeal communities from Little Sippewissett salt marsh, Falmouth, MA, United States - SSM-Form-2O | ecosystem: Environmental > Aquatic > Marine > Wetlands > Sediment ... | reverse complement strand
TCCCTCTGGAAGGAGTTTGAAGCGCGGAAGACGCCAGAAGCCCGGTTCGCCGCATGTTTGGATCGTCTTGAGCCGATCCTGCAAAACGTGACTCAAGGGGGGGAACTCTGGCGGGAAAAGGGGTTGACCCGAAAAAGGGTAGAAGGTGTGAATCGGCAGATGCAAGATGGATCGGTTTCGCTATGGGAGTACGCCCGTGGACTGATGGAGCGATGCGACAAGGAAGGCGCCTTTGCCGAGGAGGAAGGCGATGCTTGAGATTCAACGGGTAGTCCATCCAGAAGAGATTGAAGTCACCTGTGACTTGGCCAGGGAGATCTGGACTGAGCATTACGTGAAGATCATCGGTAAGGACCAAGTGGAATATATGCTGGCCAAGTTTCAGAGCACAGAAGCGATATCGGAGCAGATGAACCAAGGCTATGAATACTACCTGCTGTTTCACGAAGGAGAAGCGGTGGGGTATATCGCTCTGGTGCCAGAGAGGGACAAAAGATCCATGTTTTTGAGCAAGATCTACGTGAGGAAGGATCTTCGAGGGAAGGGCTTCGGCAGGGAGGCCCTTGGTCACGCAGAAAAGCTTTGCAGGGAAAGGGATCTTCCCAAGCTTTGGCTTACCGTCAACAAACAGAACAGTGATTCTATTGACTGGTATCAAAGGATGGGCTTTGAGAAGGAGGAATCACTCGTTCAAGAGATCGGGGGGGGATTCGTGATGGACGATTATAAGTTTGTGAAGAGGTTTTGAGGCGTTTCTGGGCCCTCCAAGAGAGAAGGAATTGAATGTCGCCACTGATGAAGCGATCGATCTGCCGTTGGCTGAAAGGTATGGTCCACTTTTTGGGGTGTCTCCTGTTGATCCTTTCATTGGCCTATGGAAGAGATTATTCCGAGAAATGGAAGCGGATTTCGTGTCCTGAGATGCCCTTGGAGCCGGAGGACCGCTTCGAGACCGTGAAGGGGGTTGCCTCCTTTGACGAAGACGTCGAAGGATGGATCGTGGCAAGAGGAAGCCAACAGGCTGAAGCGGAACTCTCAGTCGACTTGAAGACGTCCAAGTCAGGCAAGGCTTGTCTTCGAAGTGATTTTTCTTTCCGGGGGAAGATGCCATTGGAGTACGTGGAATTGGCTTCCCCTGTGCGGGTGAACGAACCAGGACTGGGCATAGGCTTCTGGGTGAAGGGGGGCCTTCCCAAGATGTCCTTGCGCCTCCGCATTCGAGATCACACAGGCGAGACCCACCAGGTGGACCTATCCAAACTGGGTGAAGACAACTGGCAGTATGTGGCTGCGTCTTTGGATGGTCCCGGAGGTTGGTGGGGAGGGGACGAGAACCACAGACTGGATTTTCCCTGCCAAATTCAGTCTGTGGTGGCTGATAAACCGAGCCAGGGCTTTATCGGACACGGATCGCTTTGGCTGGACGAGGTCGCTCTTGTGCGTCCCCGAAAAAGGCCTGAGGTCCTCTGCGTGGAAGTATGGGATCCTCCCCTGGGACTACTCTATCCGCCAGGGGAAAGGGTTTCTTTTCGCGTCAGCGGACCTGGACAGATCCAGTGGCGGGTGCAAAATTTTTGGGGGGACACCCTTTCGGAAGGCAAAAGTCTCAACGAGGTGACTTCTTCTTTGGATCCTCCAGCCTTGGGCTTTTACTCCTGCGAGTTCGAGTGTCGCGAGGAAGGGGACAGCGTCGAGCGAAGGGCTCTTTGCTTCGGGGTGCTTCCCCGACCAATGCGCAAGGCGAACGATTTTGTGGGGGTGTGCACCCACTATAGGAACGGGAATTATCCCTTGGAAAGCATGGGCCTCTTGTGTCGGTACGGACTTCGTCATTTCAGGGACGAGGTGTCCTGGTCCGCCATGGAAAAGGAAAAAGGGGGACTCATTCTTCCGGAATATGCGAACGCGTTTCTGGATGAGGCCGAGAGACTAAAGAGAAAACCGCTACTCATCTTCGATTACGGTTGCCCCTGGTACGATGACGGCGGATATCCACTGTCCCCAGACGCGGTGGAGGCTTACGCCCGGTACGCAGCCGTGCTCGCCGAAAAGACCTTTCCTGTGGTGTCTGATTTCGAAGTCTGGAACGAATACACAGGGGGATGCGGGATGAGCGGGAAGACAGGACAACAGACGCCGAAGACCTATGCGCGGATGCTGCAAGAGACGTACGACCTCGTCAAAAAACGGGTTCCAGGTGGCACCATCGTTGGGATTGGCGGCGACCATAGCGCCCACCATTTTGACAAGATAGAGGGGATGCTTCGAGCCGGGGCCTCGAACAAGATGGACGCTCTGTCGGTACACAGTTACAGGTATCCCAGCTCCCCGGAGGAAACAGACCTGGTGGGAGAAATCCAACGGGTCGGGGAACTTGCCAGCCAGTGTGAGGCACCTGTGCGACTTTGGATTACAGAGATTGGCTGGCCCACCCACTTGGGACCTCGGGGCGTGGATGAAGCCACGCAAGCAAGATACGCTGTGCGCACGCTCGCTCTTCTACAAACCACAGGAATCGTAGAACGGGTGTACTGGTATGATTTTCGAGATGACGGCCTCAAGAGAGACTACAACGAAAACAACTTCGGACTGGTCAGACATCAAGACCATGGCTACGCGCCGAAGCCGGCGGCGTTGAGCGTGTCCTCTTTTTCACGACTCACATCATCAGGAATGCCTAGGGAGTTGTGGCAGGAAGGGGGCTGTTATGCTGCCGTCTATGAACTGCCTTTGGGACAGGAGCTGTGGGTCGCTTGGTGCACCCAAGGCAAGACAGTAGTTCAGGTCCAGGGGAGATTGAAGGCGGTGAAGGATCTTTTTGGAAACGAGCTGGAGCTTGAAGCCGATCTCGTTTTGGACGAAAATCCCATCTATTTGATGGGTAAGGAGTTGGCTCTAACACTGCAAACGCCCTGAAGGGCTCGGGGGAGGTGTGCGCATGATTCTGAAGGGAAAGAAAGCGGCCGTCTTCGGGGTGGCCAACGGTCGAAGCCTAGGATGGCATATTGCGGAGTCGTTGTCCCGAGCCGGGGCCGCCGTATGTTTGGGATACCAAAACGAACGTCTTGAAAGATGGGTGAAGCCTTTGGCGGAAAAGCTGTCGGAAGGCTTTTGTTTTCCCTGCGACGTGAATAAACCAGAGGAGATCGAGAAGGCTTTTCAGTTGCTGGAGGATCGTTTCGGCGAACTGCATGTCCTGGTCCACAGTATCGCGTTCGCGGAGACAAAGGATTTGAGCGGACCGTTTTTGGATACCTCTCGGGAGGGATTTCGAACCGCGCTGGAGACGAGCGCATACTCGTTGGTCTCCCTGTGTCGAGCGGCTTTGCCGCTTTTCGAAAGGGCGGGGGAGGGATCTGTCATCACCTTGACCGCTTCAGGGGCTAGGGCGGTCATTCCTCAGTACAATGTCATGGGGGTGGCCAAGGCGGCCTTGGAAGCGTCGGTTCGTTATTTGGCCTATGAGTTGGGAACGAAGAATATCCGTGTCAACGCCATCTCTTCCGGACCCGTGAGTACGTTGTCCTCCCGGGCCATCCGAGGATTCAGTGAGATGAAACGAATCGTCGCGGAACGCTGTCCGTTGAAGAGAAACGTGGAAGGCTCCGAGGTGGGCGCCGCGGCGGTATTTCTTGCCAGCGACTCCTCCTTGGCCGTCACAGGGGAAATCCTTCACGTAGACGCAGGCGATCATATCCTGGCCTAGAGGGGAACAGGGCTTACGCCTCTCAATCTAAGCGAGCACGCTAGATGCCCAAGGGAGGCCAGAGATGCGTTTCGTCTCATTCTCGGGGCGTTGAATGCCCTATCCGCCCCTCCGAGGGAAGGAACGCTGCTGATATCCATCTCTGATGGATGGCCGCAGCGTCCCTTAACCCGCCGAGAACGCATTTCTGCCTTCCTTGGGCGCAGATCGTTGTAGATTGAGAGGCGTAAGCCCTGTGAGCGGCCTCGCTCTCCTTGACAGTGGAAGCCGTAGCGTGGCTAAATGGCAGTTTGTGCTCAGAAACTACGAGGAGGTATGACATTGAAGTGTTCCAGACAAGAGCTGCCCGACATGGCCGCAAAGCTTCGGGCCCACGTGATCAGGATGATCGCGGAGGCAGGGAGCGGCCACCCAGGAGGTTCTCTCTCCGCCACGGAGATCGTTACAAGCCTCTATTTTCACGTGATGAACTATGACCCCAAGAAGCCGAATATGCCGGATCGAGATCGCTTCATCATGAGCAAAGGACACGCTTGTCCCGTTCTATACGCTGCTATGGCGGAAGCGGGCTTTTTTCCCACCGAGGACCTGCTCACGCTCAGGAAGTTGGGAAGTCCTTTGCAGGGACACCCCGACAAGGTGCGTCTTCCCGGACTGGAGGCCTCGACAGGATCCTTGGGACAGGGACTCTCCATAGGAATCGGTGCGGCTATGGCTGCCCGTTTGGACGGGAAGGACTACAAAACCTACGTTTTGCTGGGGGACGGGGAGATTGACGAGGGACAAATTTGGGAAGCGGCCATGGCGGCCGTCCATTTCAAGGCGTCCAACTTGATTGCTTTCCTGGACGCCAACCAACAGCAGTTGGACGGATGGACCAAAGAGATCATGAATTTGGAGCCTCTGGCGGACAAGTGGGTCTCTTTTGGCTGGCATGTGCAGGACATTGACGGACACGACTTTGACCAGATTTTGAAAGCCATCGAACAGGCCGAGGGGGAGAAAACAAAGCCTTCGATGATTCTCTGCAGGACGGTCAAAGGGAAGGGCGTTTCTTTCATGGAAGGCGAGGTCGGTTTCCACGGGAAGGCGCCCACGGACGAAGAAGCGAAACAGGCTCTGGCCGAGATTGAGAAGAGGTGAGTGGGTCATGGATTTCAAGATAGGATTAGCGACCAGGGATGCGTACGGGAAAGCGCTCGCCCAACTGGGAGCCAGCATGGAAGAGATCGTGGTGTTGGACGCGGATCTCTCCAAATCCACCAAAACTGAAGTCTTCGGAAAGGAATTCCCTGACAGGTTTTTCAACGTGGGAATCGCGGAGGCGAACATGGTGGGGATGGCCGTTGGACTGGCTAGTTCGGGGAAGATTCCCTTCGTATCGAGCTTTGCGAGCTTCTTGATGTGCAAGGCCTTCGATCAGCTTCGCATGGGCGTGGCGTACTCGGAGAACAACGTCAAAGTGGTGGCCTCCCACGGAGGCATCAGTTTGGGACAAGACGGGGCCTCTCAGATGGCTGTGGAGGATTTGGGTCTTGCCTCTCTTCTGCCTGGCTTTGTGGTGCTCTGTCCCGCGGACGAGCCTTCCACAAGGGACCTAGTGGAAGTGATGGCTTGTCATCAAGGACCCGTCTACATGAGGGTGGGACGTCCCAAAATGCCGATCGTTCATGGAGGAGGGTCTTCCAGATTGAGGGACGGAAAAGACGCCACGATCGTGGCGTGCGGATGGATGGTAGCGCCGGCCTTGGAGGCGGCGGACATCCTGGCCAAGGAGAAAGGGCTCGATGTAAGGGTCCTAGACGCTTACTGTCTGAAACCTTTGGACCGCAAGGCGGTCCAGCGTGCGGCCGAGGAGACAGGGGCCCTCGTGGTGGCGGAGGAGCATCTTGCCGGATTGGGACTAGGCGCTCACGTGGCCAGGGCCGTATTGGAGACCACGCCTGTTCCCATGGAGTTCGTGGGACTGGAGGACACCTACGCGGAATCAGGAGATCCTGATGGCCTCATGGAGAAGTACGGCTTGACGGCCCACGACCTCATGGAGAAGGTGTTGCGCGTGCTTCAGAGGAAGAAGACCCAGGCAAAGTGATTCTTTCAAAGCGGCTGTACATGCGCAGCGGCTGAAAGACCTCGTCCAGCCTAGCGGTCTTTGCTATCTGCCCCGTGGGATCCAGCTTGACTGCCCGCTCGAGATGGTCCATAGCCTGCTCGTCGTTTTCGAGCTTGAGGGCGATCTTGGCCATGAGGTAGTGACTTCTTTCCCTGTTGAAGCCTTCCTTTATCGCCTCGGAAGCGTGATCGGCGGCCTCTTGGTAGTCTTCCCTATCGAAGAGAAGAAGCCCCAGGTTGTAGTGGATGTAGGGGTTGTTGGGGTCCGCGCTTAAGGCTTCTCTATACAAAGCGAGCGCTTCTAGCGGAAGTCCCGTCGCCACCAAAGAGTTCCCCAGCGCGGTGATCACCGTCTGGTCCTCAGGAAAGGCCCTTCGGGCTTTTCGGAGCAAGGGGATGGCCTGACGATGGGCGCGGATCCTGGAGAGATGCAAGGCATATCTTCGGACGGCTTGGGGGTCGTTGGGGGCATATTGGAACGCTAGGTGTCTTTGTCGGAAAGCCGCCATGTCATTCCCGGCGGTGCCGAGGGCCTTGGCATAGATCAAGCGGACGCGACTGCTTGTTGGAGCCAGTGAAGTCGCCAGCTTGAGTTCCTCGAGAGCGGGAAAAATCTCTCGTCCGCGCCAGAGCTGTTCCGCAACGAACAGGAGATGTTCCGCCACGACGTTTCCCGTGTGTTTGTCGATATGGAAGTCGAGGGTGCGGGACCTTCTCAACCAATCGTTGCGAAACTGAGCGTAGGAGGCGCTGAGATAGGGGGCGCCTTGCTCGCGCGTTTGTCTGAACAGAAGGCCTCTCACTGTGGAAGCGCCTTGACACCGATCCACAATCTCCCCCGCGGCTTCTACGAAACGAACAGGCGATGAGGATAACGCGGAAGGAGGAGCTTTGTGCGCGGGTCCGTTTCTGATCAAGTCGTTCCGGAACCCTGAACAGTCCATCTCCCCTGAAAGCAGGAAATCCACCTCGACTCTTTGAAGGAAGACACTGGAACGTCTGTCCGCTTCTCGGAACACGTCTCGAACAATCCAATCGGGCGATTCCTTCCACCTGGAAGCGGCTTGGCGCCAACCAGCCGCCAAAGCAAGGAGAGTTGCGCAAGCCAGCAGGAAGGACCAGGGAAGGCGCGGGAAGCCTTCCCAGGCCAGGAAGCGGCTGGACAGGAAAGTCAGGAGCGCGAGGGATACCACAATTCTTGCCCCCAAGGCAGCCCGTCCCGGTGGCCCTGCGATCAACGCTGCCAGCAGAAGACAGGGATAGAGGGATCTTCTGCGCCCCATCATAGCGCCCAGAAGGGCCATGACATACCAAGGAATGAGACTCAGGTCTCTGCCTGAAGAGAGGAGGTGTTCCATGCCTTGCTGCCATGGCGTTTCATTGCCGCCAAGAAGAACGGAAAGAGCCAGCCATGGCGTTTTCAGGATTTGGCTCGTCTCGATTTGACCTTCTGTCAGAGGCAAGAACAAGAGCAGGGAAGATCCGATCAGGCAGAGCGAAAGGCCCCTGATAAGAGAGGCGGCCCCCCCCCTCCAAGTGAAGGCCAGTCCAACGAGAATGGGAAAGGCGAACCAACATCCGCCTGGAACGGCCACGGCGGTCAATCCGGCGAGAAGAAGAGCAGGAGTATTTTTCCCTCGGAGAGAGAAGAAGAGCGTCCACAACACCAGGGCCCCGCTGGGCGCCCCCAGATCCATGGGTGAAGCCCTTTGCCAAAGCGGTGTAGTTCCTGCCAGAGCGAGCAGTGGGAAAAAGGCCAGGGAGGGACGGCTCCTCATGGACAAGCGTAACAGTCGGTAACACGCATAGAGCGCGGCGAGATGGAACACGATCCAGAGGAGATTGAGCCTGAAATGGAGGTTTCCCAGAGGGATCCAATAGATGATTCCCCCCAGGAGTCCCGGCCAGGATGGCAGCGGCGGTTGAAGTGGGCTCAGTCGAGCAGCCGCGGAAGCGAGATGACCCGATAGCCCCCACGACAAACCGAACCAAGAGGTGCGCAGGTGTAAAAGGAACAACAAGAGGAGCAGGACAAGCTGCCGCTTACGTTCATTCATGACACGATCATCCTAGCCTCGTAAGAAACGCCCGGCAAGACCGACGGGTGAGCTGCCCTCTCGACTTGCTTCCAAGACTTTGGCATCATAGCCACGTATTGGTCGTTTTTGTCGGAAACGTTGGAAGCTGGAGGCAACGCTCTATGATAGAAGAAATGGGAGAAGTATCGCTCAAAGGTGGAATGAAACTCAAGGTGGCCCGCTTGGTCCCTCCTGTGGAAGGGGATGAGGGGGAAGACCTCAAGAAGATGGTGGAGTTCCTGAGGGGCTATATGGTGCCCGAATGGCTGAGGGAGCGGGAACTCGATGCCATGCTGGAGGAGAGGCTGAAGGGGAGGGATCTAGAATGGCTTCGGCATTCCTACTTCCTGGGATGGCTGGACGGACAGATCGCCACCTATGCGGAGTATACAACGCCCTCGGACAACAAGGACGTGGGCCTCTTGGGCCCCATCTTTACGATTCCCTCGCTTCGAAAGCAAGGCGCCAGTTCAGCCACATTGGACATTCTCTGCAAGGCCTTTGAGGCGGAGGGGGGACTCTTTCTTTGCGCCGAGGCGGAGAATGAGGGGGAGGAGCACGCGCTGGCAAAGGTGGGCTTTCGAGAGGTCCATGCGGATCCGTTCGGATATATGTGGTACGTGGGAGGGGGGCATTCGCTGGAAAAGTCGGTGGAGGACTACTTCCAAAGGGACGGCGATTGCGAGGTCAGATCTTTGAACATCGCGGATGGTTTGAGGGAACCTCCGCTCACCTTGGCTGCGAAACAGTGGATCTTGTCCATGGGCTTTGGATCCATCACAGAGCTCGTTGAGGAACAAGCGGCGTCCAGGATTTTAAACGACGAGGCAGGACCTTTCGCTGAGGTGTTGACTGGAATCTTGAATGACAAGGGACGGCTTGTGGGAACAGCCTGCTTGGCCAGGCACGAGGTGATGGACGTTATGCTGAGTCCCCACGTCCTATGGCTCGATTTTCACGTGCATCCTTTCTACGTCGATATGGTGGAAGAGATGCTGATGGCCTGTTTCGATGAGGCCTATAAACGGGATGCTCGCTGGGTGTACGCCTTGGTTCCCAAGGAGGAAGAGGACAAGGTCGCTTGCCTGGCAGGCTCCGGCTTCGAGGAGAGCTGTACTTTGCGGAAATACCTTGCGGTGCGGGAGGAGCTTTGGGATGTCGCCCTTCTGGTCAAGGAATTGGGTAGAGAGGAATAGACCATGAAATTCGGATGTAGCACGCTGCTGTACGGAGGATATAGCCTGGAAGAATCTCTGGAAGGGATGCAGAGAGCAGGATATGAGGCGATCGAGCTCTGCCATATCCCTGGCATGGGCGAGCACGTGGAGCTGGGCAGGGAGGCGTCCTACTACCAGGAGGTGAAGGGGAAACTGGACGCCGCAGGGCTTGCCCTGGATTCCATCGGGGCGAGCGGAAGCCTGGGGAACGAACGGTTCGAGCCTGTGCTGAAGGCGGCTGCGGCCCTGGGTGCTCCCTATGTTACCTGCGGATCGGGCGGCAAGGCGGACGACGAGGAGTCTTTTAAGGCCTTCTGTTCCACGGTGAAAGAGGCGCTTCCTCCCCTGCACGAGACAGGCGTCAAGTTGAGCATCAAGCCGCATGTGGGTTCCAGTCTCAAGAATCCCGCGATGTGTCTTCGATTCGTGGAAGAGGTGGGAGACCCCCATGTGGGAATCAATTTTGACAATACGCACATTCAGCGCCACGGAACCGACCCGGTCCAAGCCGTTAAGGAATTGAAGGATGTCATCTTTACGGCCAGGATCAGGGATTACAAGAGCGACAACCTCAGCATCGGTCCTGTGGAAAATCAGATCCCAGGCAAAGGCATTGTGGATGTGAAGGGATACTTCCACGCTCTTTGCGGGGTGCCTGGACTCCAATTCGCCACCGTGGAGATGGTGGGAGCCAAGGAGTTCCCGCTCTCCGAGGTGCAGCGCATCGTGGAAGAGACCATTGCAGCGCTCAAGAGTTATCTCTAGACCTTTACTTGTTCTCGTCTTCGTTTGGGCGTTCATGGGCTTCTGTGCCATGGGCAGCGCCCTCGATGTGTCTCCCTATGAGACGCTGGGCCAGGAAAACCCCTGGGATCAGGAGCGTCTCTTTTCGCCGCCCAAGACATTCGATCCCCCAGCGGTGGATCCTATGGAAGGGGTAGAACCTGTATTCTATGAAGGTGAGCCCTATCTGGGGAAGGAAACGAGGGTTTTCGCCTGGAAGGGATTTCCCCAGGGCGGCGCGGATCGTTCCGTGCCGGGCATGGTGCTGGTTCACGGGGGAGGAGGGACAGCCTTTGCGGAGTGGGTGCGCATCTGGAACCGACGCGGCTATGCAGCGATCGCCATGGATACCGCCGGATGCGTCCCTCGGACAGAGGGAGAACAGAGCGGCAACCCCAGGGAGCGGCACGCGTTTGCAGGTCCCCCCGGTTGGGGCGGCTTTGATCAGATGGAGGGGAAGCCTCTCGACCATTGGACCTATCACGCTGTGGCCGCAATCTTGAGGGCCCATTCCCATTTGCGAAGTTTGCCGCAAGTGGATGCGAACAGAATCGGCATTACAGGCATCTCCTGGGGAGGGTATCTCACCTGCATCGCCGCCGGGGTGGATTCCCGGTTTCAGTTCGCCATCCCTGTCTATGGCTGCGGATACTACGGCTACTCTCAGTGCTATATCCCTCGACTGGAGAATCTAGGAGCGAAATCCTCGGAATGGATGAGACGCTGGGATCCCGCCCAATACCTTCACAGGGCAAAGATGCCGTTTTTCTGGGTGTCCGGCCCCAAAGACCTGCATTTTCCATTGGAGAGCCTTCAGCCCTCCTACTACCTGACGAAAGGGAAAAGAGATCTCTGCCTTCCTGTGGACATGAGACATTCCCACGTAGCCGGGTGGCGTCCCCAGGAGATTTATGCCTACGCGGACGTCGCCTTCCTGGGAAAGGAACCGCTTCCTGTTGTGACAGGCAGTGGCCTAAAGGAAGGAGAGGATGGCAAGGCCTGGGTGGCGTTCCAGCATGGGGGACCGCCTCAAAAGGTGCTCTTCCACTGGACAACGGACAGGCGCGTTTCCCAGGATCGCGTCTGGCACACGGAGGAAGTGGCCGCTGAAAAGACGTCCCCTGGCAACTACCGTTCAGAGCATCCTGTTCCCCAAGACGCCTCTTTTCTCTATTTCAACGTGCTGGATCACCGCGGGTTTATCGTGAGTTCGGAGCACGTGGTCCTTTTTTAAGACATTCTGGAAGAGACCGAGGTTGACATGGTCTCACGGGAACACGTATTATATTGGGCAAATGATACGTGTTTCCCTTGGAGCAAAAAATGCCCCTATCCAAGCTGACACTCACCGTCGAAAAAGACCTCATTGAGGACGCGAAGCGATACGCTGCGAGAACAGGTTCCAGCGTCTCAGCGATGGTGTCCCGGTTTCTGCAGTCTGTGTTGCAGGCAGAGGAGGATACCGTGCGCTTAGGTCCCGTTACGCGCGAGGCGAGCGGCATCCTTAGGTTGGATGAAGACAGAAGCTATAAGGACCTTCTCGAGCAAGCGCTCCTGGAGAAGTATGGGATCGATGAATGAAGGTCTTTTTGGACACGAATTTGCTGTTGGACGTCTTGGCTCAACGGTTTCCCTTCTATAAGGGCTCGGCTCAGATTTGGTCTCTTGCAGAAAGTGGTCAAATCGAGGCGTTCATTTCAGCCATCAGCTTCAACAATGTGTATTATGTGGTCCGCAAACGGGAAGGAAGGTCTGGAGCTCGGAGCGCGATTTCGTTGTTGCGGGATGTGTTTTCCATCGCGCCAGTGGAGCCACATATTATTCATCAAGCCATCGATTGTGAGATGGATGATTTTGAGGATGCGATGCAATTTTACTCAGCCACGCGTGTGCACGCATCGCGCCTCGTCACACGTGATCCCGCGCATTTTCCGAAGGACGCTTTGCCGATCTTGAGTCCTGAGGAATTTCTCGCTGTCTGGAAGCAGACCACGGAAGAGTAAAAGCCAAGGACGCTCTCGCCGCCATGGCCTGACCCGTTTTTTCCTCACTCCGAGTAGACAGGCCAGACTCCGTCGCCTGATCTGCCCATGGCGCTGCAGGAATCTACTGGGTTGCCGCCTGTATCCTTTGCCCGGATCACGCCCGAGTTGTCCATGCAGAAGCTTCGCTTTCCGGTGCGGCCGTACTCCAGAGGCCATGCTGTGGCGTAGTAGGTCACCTCGTCAGCGTCCACAGGCTTGTCTATGCCCTCTGTGTCGCAAGCCATGCCTTCCTTTCCAACGAAGAGGGCGAAACGGTACCCGTTCTTTTCGCCCTTGCCGAGCAGCTCATCCACAAAGGGAGG
>Ga0272442_10009380_pt1 | contig 12247 bp, 10 predicted proteins | sample SSMForm2O_FD_200262 | JGI IMG/M metagenome (GOLD analysis project Ga0272442, IMG submission 200262) | Marine sediment archaeal communities from Little Sippewissett salt marsh, Falmouth, MA, United States - SSM-Form-2O | ecosystem: Environmental > Aquatic > Marine > Wetlands > Sediment ... | reverse complement strand
CGGGACGGGGGGGATAGGGGAAAAAGCGACGGGAGCGTGTGATCGAACGGGCGGGGAGTCGAGGTCGGGGCCGGATAGCGATGGACATGAGCACAGCACTGGTGCTGGCGGGGGCCGGCGCGACGGGAGGGGAAGGTGCAGCGCGTCTGATCGGTTGGGGGGCGGGGGACGTCCCGATGCTGGTGTGCCTGCCGGTGCTGCTGGTGTGCAGCGGTTTCTTCTCGGGATCGGAAACGGCGCTGTTCGGGCTAACGGAAGGGCAGCGGATGTCGCTGTCCGGGGGGAAGGGGCTGGTGGGGAGGGCGGTGGAGCGTCTGCTGCGGAACCAGCGGATGCTGCTGATCACGATTCTCCTGGGCAACACGGCGGTGAACGTGCTGTATTTCGTGATGATCTCGGTGCTGCTGATGCGGAGCACGAGCAGCGCGGTGACGCGGGGGGTGTTGGCGGGCGTGTTTCTGCTGCTGATTGTTGTGCTCGGGGAGATCGGTCCGAAGGTGTTGGCGAATGCATCCCGGGCGCGTTTTATTTCGCTGACGGCACCATTGCTGCTGCCGCTTCACGAGGCGATCGGTCCGATTCGGGTGGCTCTGGCAAACGGGGTGATCGGGCCGCTGAGCCGTCTGGTGGCGCCGGAACGGCGGGCGGCGCAACTGCACGACGAGGAGTTGGAGGCGCTGCTTGACGTCTCGCGAAACGAGGGGGTGATCGAGTCGGAGGAACAACGGATTCTGAGGGATGTTCTGCGGATACGGCAGATGCGGGTGCGGGACGTGATGACACCCCGGGTGAGGATGCAGGCGCTTTCGGAGGGCGCGACGCGAGCTGAGGTTCTGGCGATGGTCCGTGAGAGTCGACTGTCGCAGATTCCGATCTATCGGGAGGATCTGGATGACATTGCGGGGATACTTCACGTGAAGCGTTACCTGCCGATGGAGCAGGAAGTGAGGGTGACGGACGGGCGGGTTCTGACGGCGGCGGAGTACGTGCCGGACGTGGCGTCGCTGGACCAATTGCTGGAGCATCTTCGACGGACGGGTCGTCAGTCGGCGATCGTGGTGGATGAATACGGCGGGACGGAGGGGATCGTCTCGATGGAAGACATGGTGGAGGAGTTGGTTGGTGACATCGTGTCGGCGGACGAGGAGCCGTCGGCGCCGCCGCGTTTGATCGGTCTGGGGAAGTGGCGTGTAAGCGGAGATGAGAGCGTTCGGGACTGGATGGAGGGGTTCGGGGTGGAGCTGGAGGGGTCGAAAGCGGCGACGGTGGCGGGGCTGATCACGGAGCGTCTGGGGCGGGTGCCGACGCGAGGGGACATCGTGGATTTCGGGACGGTGGAGGTGGAGGTCGAGCGTGTCGGGAAGCGGACGGCGGTGAGCGTGATCGTGACGCTTCGAGAAGAAGAGAGGGACGAGAGGGAAGGTGCCGGGGGGGAGGGATCGAGATGACGGGCGCGGCGCTGACGGGTTACATTGCGATCACGGCGGCAGGGTTCGTGCTGTCGGCCATTTTCTCGGGGATGGAGACGGGGCTGTACACGATCAACCGGGTGCGGCTGACGGTGCGCGCGGCGAGCGGGGACACGGGGGCGGGTCAGATCCGAACGGGGCTTCAGCACGCGGCGCGTACGCTGTCGATTCTTCTGATCGGGACGAACGCATCGAACTACCTGGGGAGTTACGGTCTGGCGGAGATTCTGCATCACATGGGACTGGGGGATTGGTCGCTGATCGTTCTGGAGGCGGCGGTATTCACGCCGCTGGTGTTCGTATTCGCCGAGACGTTGCCTAAGGAGTTGTTCCGGACGCACACGGATCGCTGGACGTATTGGTTCTGGCCGGCGATCGCGGTGACGCGGTGGTTGTTCACGATCGTGCCGCTGCTGCCGAGCGTTCAGTTGGTGACGTGGGTGATCAGCGGGATGGTGGGGACGCGTAATGAAGGGATGATGACGGCGCGGCAGCGGGTGAGCGAACTGCTGAAGGAGGGTGTGGGCGCGGGGGTGCTGAGCGAATCGCAGACGACGCTGGCGGACCGGGCGCTGGCGATGCGCGATCGGCGCGTGGGTGACGTGATGGTTCGATGGAAAGACGCGGTGTGGGTGTCGGTGGAAGCGGAGCGGGGATCGCGCGAGGCGGTCCTGGGACGGGGGAGCTTCAGCCGTCTGCCGGTGGTGGACAAGGACGGAGGGGTGGTGGGCATTCTGACATGGTCGGACGCGGTGCTGAATCCGACGGCGGAGACAAGGGAATTGGCGGGCGAGGCGATGACGCTGACCGCGGAGAGGCGGTTGCTCGACGCGTTGTCGCTGATGCGTCACCGGCGGCAGACGATGGCGATCGTGATGGGAGGGGAGGGTGATCAGCCAGTCGGGCTGGTGACGCTGAAGGATCTGGTGGAGCCGCTGACGGGGAAGCTGGCGGCGTGGTGACGGGGAGTTGGCGCGGCATCGTGACAGGAAGTCAACGAGGGGGGACGGGGCGCGGGGAGAGGCGAGAAAGACATGAGCCGCGAGGGGAGACAACTCGCGGCTCAACATCACGGAGTAGGGTTCTGATGTCTGTCGCGCGGTCCAAAGGAGGACAGCGCGGTGCTCGGAAAAGGAGGGAAACCGAGCGGCAGTGCGTGTGTCAACAGGAGAACGCCCAAGGGCGAAAGGTTATTGCATGGCGTTGGGTATTCCTGTGTTGAGAGTGCAGATATGAGGCGGGGTCAGGGGTGACGGACGATGACGTCCTTGATTTCGGCTTCGATGTTGAGGCGTCCGTTCCACTCATTGAGCTTGGGTTCGACGGCGACATCGAGTTTCATGCCGGAGGCGAAGTGGGAGGCGAGGGCGCCGCTGCGCCACCAGACGGCGCGGATGACGCGGCGGCGTCCGCAATGATCCTGTCGGAGTCGCATGTCGAGATGTCGGCCCTGGGAGCCGATCTGTCGTGGCGGTTCGGCCAACGTCGCGTCGCAGACGCGGAGGGTGGGTCGGCGATTGGCGCGGCCGAAGGGAGAAAGCGCGGCGATTCGCTTTACGGCGGTCAGATCGAGTTCGTGCAGCATCGCATCGCAGTCAATGTAGATCGGGGGCAGGAGGTGATCGACGGGGATGCGGGCGTTGGCATGGTCGATGATGGCGTCGGAGAAACGATCGAGGTTTGAGGTGGCGAGGGTAAGGCCAGCGGCGACGTCGTGTCCGCCGAAGGAGGCGAGCAGGTCGGAGTTGTCGCAGAGGGCGTCATAGATGGAGTAGCCGTCGATGCTGCGGGCGGAACCTTTGCAGACGTCGGGTTGTTTCTGGAGGAGGATGGCGGGTCGGCCGAATCGATCGACAAGGCGAGCGCAGGCGATGCCGACGACGCCGGGATGCCAGGAGGGGTCAGCGAGGACGATGGCGCGGCGGTGGTCGCCGGTCATGCCGGCGTCTTCGGCCATGCGGGCGGCGTGCTCGGTGATGGCGCGCTCGGTTTGCTGGCGTTGGCGGTTCAGTTGGGAGAGTCGGCGGGCGATGTCGGCGGCCTCGTCGGGGCGGGCGTCGGTGAGCATATGGACGGCCTCGGCGGCATGTCCCATGCGGCCGCAGGCGTTGAGTCTCGGAGCGAGGATGAAGCCGACCTTCTCGGAGTCGATGTTGGCGTCCATGAGGTTGGAGGCTTCGATGAGCGCGTGGAGTCCGGGGAGAGCGGTCTGTTTCAGGAGGCGCAAGCCAAAGGAGGCGATGATGCGGTTCTCGCCGCGCAGGGGCATGACATCGGCGATGGTGCCGAGGGCGGCGAGGGGGAGCATGTCGAGGAGGGTTCTCTGGAGGTTGTCGCTGACGCGTTCGGAGTCACACCACGCGGTAGCGAATCTCCAGGCGAGCTTGAAGGCGACCGCGGCGCCGCAGAGGTCGGGAAAGGGGTATGCGCTGCCGGGGAGGCGGGGGTGGACGATGAGAGCGTCGGGGAGGGTGTGGGTCTCTGCGGGGGGGTTGTGATGATCGGTGATGATCAAATCGAGGCCGATCTGCCGGGCGTGTGCGGCGGGTTGCGGGGCGGTGATGCCACAATCGACGGTGACGACAAGATCCACGCCGTCGGATTTGAGTTGTTGAAGGGCGTCACTGTTGACGCCGTAACCTTCCTCGAGACGGTGGGGGACGTAGGTGGTGAGGCGGGCATTCGGGTGGGCGGCCCTGATGACGTGATAGAGGGTGGCGGCGGCGGTAATGCCGTCGACGTCGTAGTCGCCGTAGATTGCGATGGCCTGATTGGCGCGGACGGCGTGGACGAGGCGCCGGGCGGCCGCGTCGATGTTGGGCATGAGCGAGGGGTGATGGAGGTCGGAGAGCCTGGGCTGGCAGAAGTGCGAGACGTGGTCGGGATCGGCGAGTCCGCGGGCGAGGAGCACGCGTTGGACGAGAGGTGGGAGGTTGAGGGAGGCGAGTCGGGGGTGGGCCTCGACCGGTTCTCGGAACACCCAGCGTCGCGTCAACCCACGCATGGCGACAGGTTACGCGGGCGCGGGCCGGCATGCCAGGGGCAGAGCCACGCCGATGTGATGAAGCGAGAAGCGAGTTGGTCTACAATGGGCGGCCGCGCGGACCGTCCGGTGGGTCCGATGGGCGGCGCGGTCGTGAGACAATCGGAACGATGGACGGGCGAAGCGTGGTTGATTGGAGTGATGCAATGGTTGATCGGTACAAATGTGTGTTGCTGTTCGGCGCTCCGGGGACGGGCAAGGGGACGCAAGGCAAGCTACTGGGAAAGGGGGACGGGTTCGTTCACGTGGCGACGGGCGACATCTTCCGCTCCCTGGACAAGGCCTCGGAGATGGGGAAGAAGTTTCTGCACTACTCCTCGCGGGGCGAACTGGTGCCGGACGACCTGACGATCGAGTTGTGGAAAGATTTCGTGAAGGCCCTGACGGCGGCGGGCGCGTACGATCCGGGGAGGGACCTGCTGCTACTCGACGGGATGCCGCGATCGGTGATGCAGGCGGAGATGCTGGAGGGGGTGATCGAGCCGCTGGCGATCATCCACTTCACGGTTGATAACGTTCATGAAATGGTGCAGCGAATGAAGCTACGGGCGGAGAAGGAAGGCCGTCACGACGACGCGGATGAGGAGGTGATCCGGAATCGGTTCGACGTGTACAAGAACGAGACGGCGCCGGTGCTGGGGCATTATGATGCAGGGCTGATCATGGACATCGATGCGACGGGGACGATCGAGGAAGTGCACGAGCGGGTGAAGGCGGCGGTGATGCCGGTGCATGAGCAGGCGTTCGGGTGAGGAAACGCAAAAAACGCAGAAACGGAAGAAGAAGGTAGAGGGGCGGGGTGCGGTTTTGGGGAGGTAGAGTCGGTGTGATGGCGGTTGGGAGACGGAAGTCGGAGTTTCCGGAGCACGCGGAAGAGAATCGGCGGATGTGGGAGGCAAACGCGCGGTGGTGGGACGACCAGATCGGGGAGGGGAACGCGTTCCAGGACGTTCTGATCGAACCGGTGACGGAGCGGTTGCTGGATGTGCGTCCGGGTGAGTCTATCCTTGACGTGGCGTGCGGAGCGGGGCGGTTGGCGCGGCGGCTGGCGAAGCGGGGCGTGAAGGTGGTCGCGATCGACTCCAGCGCGGCGTTCATCGAACGGGCGCGGCAGCGGAGCACCGCGGAGAAGGTGGAGGTGGACTGTCGGGTGATGGATGCGTGCGACGAGGAAGGGATGCGCGCGCTGGGTGAGCGGCGATTCGACGGGGCGGTGTGCACGATGGGGTTGATGGACATGCCGTGCGTGGCGCCGGTGGCGCGATCGTTGAGGAGGCTGCTGAAGCCGCGAGGGTGTTTCGTGTTCTCGATTGTTCATCCGTGCTTTCATTCGGCGGGCGTTGAGCGGTACGTCGAGGTGGGCGAAGACGAAACGGGGAGGCAGTTGGTGCGGAAGGGGGTGAAGGTGTGGAGGTACCTGACGGCGGAGGCGCGGAAGACGGAGGGGATCATCGGGCAGCCGGAGCCGCAGTACTACTTTCACCGGCCGCTTCAGGCGCTGCTGGAGGTTGGATTCCGGGCTGGGTTCGTGGTGGACGGATTGGAGGAGCCGGGGTTTGGGGGCGAGGGGCGCGAATCGGATGGTCTGCGGTGGATGGACCTGTCGGAGATCCCGCCGGTGCTGGTGGTGCGGATGCGGCTGAGCGCAGGCGGTAATTGAGGCAGAGGGTTTCGGTGATCCGGCGGGGGGTCGATGACGGAATCGATACACATGCAGGGGGAGGAGCATCCGGTAGAATCCGGCGCATGCAGCCGGTACTCGCGGTGAAAGACGCACAGAAGCGGTTTGGGGAGACGGAGGCGTTGGCGGGAGCGGAGTTCTCGCTCGATGAAGGCGAGTGGCTGGCGCTGCTGGGGCCGAATGGAGCGGGCAAGACGACACTGGTGCGCGCGATTGCCGGGCGTGTGTTGGCGCGGCGGTGGGAGACGGCGTAGGGCGCGCTTGGTCAGGGAATGAACCGGCAGATCGGCGGCAGCGCGTCGGGGCCGGTGACGGTGAGGCCGATGTCGCTCAGCAGGCCGGTAGCGAGGTCATACATGATGCCGTGCACGGCAAGCGCCTGTCCGTTGCGCCACGCATTCTGCACGGCGGCGGTGGAGCAGATGTTGCGGACCTGGCGATGGATGTTGAGCTCGGCGAGGCGGTCGGCGCGCCGATCGGGATCATCGATCGCGTCAAGCTCGTCGTGGTGTTCGTGATAGAGGTTATGGATGGCGGCGAGCCAACCGTCGACGAGGCCGAAGGATTTCCGCTGTAGTGCCGCGTGGATGCCGCCGCAGTTGGTGTGGCCGCAGAGGATGATGTGGGGGACCTGGAGAGTCTGGACGGCGTAGTGGAGCACCGACATGGCGCTGAGGTCGGTGTGGAGGACGAGGTTGGCGATGTTGCGGTGGACGAAGACCTCGCCGGGCAGGGCGCCGATGATGTCGCCGGCCTGGACGCGGCTGTCGGAGCAGCCGATCCAGAGGTAGCGGGGATGCTGGCCGCGGGCGACGCGGGAGAAGAACTGCGGATCGGCCTTCTTGAGGCTGTCGGCCCAGTTCTGGTTGTTCTCGAAGAGTTCGGCAAGCGCATGCATGGGGGCGGCCCTGGGAGGGGAAAAGGGGGCATGTTAGCCGCGGATGGCCGGAGCGTGCGTCGGGAGGGGCGGCAGTGAAGGTGAGAATATGCTCGACCGATAGAGGGTTGAGGGTATACTGGGGATTGGATGACTGCTCTTTGACAATGGGGCCGAATGGTATCGACCGGACAGGGAAGGCTTGACGTTGCGCGTCGTGGAGCATCCGTGCCACGTAAAAAGGATGCACACAATAACTGCCAACCCGCAGTATGCTCTTGCGGCCTGATTAGGCTGCACGATCGCCGCCTGACGCCCGATGGGGCGGCGATCGACGACATCGGGCTGGTTCCAAAGCACTGACAGGCGGCGGCGGAACGAGAAATTAGCCTGTCATGGCGAAGCGAAACGCCGTCGCCGGCGGCTCGCCAAGCCGAGAACAAATCGGCGACTACACGCGTAGAGGCGGCTTGCCGACTGTTTCGGCACGGGGGTTCGAATCCCCCCGGCTCCACTTTACCTCTGATCTGCAATTTGCCGAACTGTCGCGCAAGTTCCGGGAACCACGGGAACTTGCGTCGTCGGCCGATTCTGCGGTCGAGACGGGGTACCCGTCGTTTCGTGTTGTTTGACGCGCGTTCTGCTGCGCATTGCGCGGCGGTTGAAGAATGGCACCGCCCCGGCCGGTGGTGGACGAGATGGATGTGCAGTTGCAGCGCCCGGGCATTCTCGATGTCGCCGGCCGGAGGCGTTGAACTGCACGATCGGCAGCTTATCGTCAGACCGGGCGATGAGCATCGACACTCCCGCGAGCTCGCCCTCGGAGGCGTTGGCCTCGACGACATCGCAGGGCTTGCCGGCGTGCACGCTGAGCAGATCGATCAACGGGGCGTCGGGATCCGGCACCATCCACCGTTTCGGGCCTTGGCGCTGCACGGGTGCGATGCGGCAGGCAAACCCGGGGCGAGATGACACCGGCATCCGAGGCCACGATGCCGGCAGGAGTATCACTTTCGCGCTGACACATCGCTCAATGCGCCGTCCGTCGGAGAGGGCGATGAAGAGCGCGGCGGTTTCAGGATTTCGGCCGTAACTCTTTCGTTGACAGGGAGTTGGAGGCAGTGTGCTCGCCTGAGGCCGCTGTGGTCCAATGATGGCTCCCTGGCAGAAAATCCGACCTAGCAGCCCGTTGAAGAACGGGCTGGTCTATGCGGCGAGGCGGGTGGGGACGTACGTCGACGCGGCGTGAGTCCGGGCGAGGGGGCGGACCAATCGCAGCATCCATTGGCCGGCCAACGCGGCAACGTGCTCGGTGAGGGCATGCGGCATGGTCCCGAGGCGCCTCCCCAGGTCCCGCAGCGCCCTCGGCGTCCCCGCGCCCAGCAGGCGGCGCATCAGCAGCGCCACGTTGCCTGCGCCGGCGTGGATCAGCAGCCGCTTGAGGATCTTCTCGTGCCCGCGCAGATGCGTCCGCCGCATCCCGCCCGTCTCGTAGCAGTGCGCGAACGGACGCTCCAGCAACTCGCCACGCTTGCGCAGCAGCCGCCGGCCACGCGCGCCTCTGATCCGCCGTCGATTCGCGTACACCGCATCGCGTTCCCGTGGCTTGCCCGTCCAGTTCCGTCGTCCCCGATCCGGCTCGGAGGCATAACTGCGAATCTCCATCGTCGCCAGATCACGCATCACATCGTTGCTGTGATACCCCTTGTCCGCGACGACTTCCTCCGGCATCTCACGCACGCGTTCAACCTCCGCCGCCACTTCACATAATGTTTCCATCACCTCGCAAAGCGTCTCCCCGATCGATGTCGTGTCGCCCCGGTCCGCCGGCTGCACCGTCACCGCCACCGTTGCGCCCGTCTCCAAGTCCACCGCGTGCTCGGCCTTGTGCGCCAGGTGCGTGCGACCGTCCTTCATCTTCGTGATCTTCGCGTCCGGATCGTGCCGATTGGTCCAGTCGTCGTTCGAGACCTTCTTCTTCCGCTTGCGGTCCAGCTTCGCCAGGTCCTGCCGCGTCGGCGTCGGAATGCCCGAGGCCTTGGCCAGATCCGTGAGGAAGGCTTCGTAGCTTCGGCGGTCGTCACGTCGCACGAGACTCCGCATCGCCGCATTGGCCTCCAGCGTCGTCGCATCAATCCCGATCGTCTTCCCCGTGAGCAGCCCATGTTCCGCCAGACGCTCGAGGATCCACGTGAACACCTCCTGGTGCGTCTCCATGTCGAGGCGGTGGCGGATCACCGACAGCGTCGAATGATCCGGCGTCCGCTGCGTCAGCTCGTAACCGAGGAACTCCCGCAGCGTCAGCGAGTCGGCGCAGCGCCACGCAATGCCGCGTTCGCTGTCCAGTCCTTCGAGATACCCGATCATGAGCATCCGGAAGTACACGCCCGACGGGATGCCCGGACGCCCCGATCGCTGGGCGTAGAACCTCGCGCAGATCGCCTCCACGAAGCGGTCGAAGCCGGCCTCCGCGAGGATCGCATTGAGTTGCTGATAGAACGGACTGCCCGGCCCCGGAGCGATTTTCTCCGTCGCCACCCACATCGGCGTCTGTCGCTGTTCGCTTCGTGCGCCCAACGCCATCCCGCGTCCTCCATGACTTCAGGTCCACTCGACTCTGATGATACCACTTTCACGCCCGTCGGATATACCCCTTTTTCAACGGGCTGTTAGACTCGCGCTTTCCAGGGCAGATCGGCGTGTGGCACGTCACCTTGCCATCCTCCGCCAATTACCGCTCAGTCTGACCGCTAATGCCCGAGCCGCCTGCAGAACACCCATCGCCCACGTCGAAGACTACAATGCGCGCATGCAGCATGAGCACCCAGCTCCGAGGAAGCCGCCCAACGCCGGTTGGCTCGTTCTGACGAGAGTCATAGCGCGCGTAGCACTCGGGTGCGGGTTGCTGCTCCTACTCGCGTCCCTCTTCGTCCTCGTGTTGGCTCTGTTGGGAGGCGGGCTTGGTGCCCTCGTGTTCGGGGGTCTTGCGCTGGGCGGCGCCGTAGTCGGCGCGTGGCTGACAATCGCCACAACGCTGGTCCTTCTCGGGAAGAAGTCCGGCCGACCGGCGGCCATCGCCTGCTCGGCGACGACTCTGATTATCGCAGGGCTTCTCTTCATCGGCGGACTCAGACCATGGTCGGACCTCTTCGATCGCGATCGGCACATCACGGGGTATCGAAAGGTCGACGGCCAGTACGTGCCGATGGGATCGCCTGACCCAGCGTACGCTTGGTCACTCGGGATCCTGGGAGGGATCGCGGGCCTCAACGCCCTCGTGCTCGGCTCAATGTTCCTCCCGGGCGTCGCGGCGGCCGCCTCGGCTAGGCATGATGCATGTAGGTCTGAGAGCGATCACGACGAGGAGGGCGGTGCCAGACCACGGCCAAGTGTCGAGGCAACACGCGCTCGGTCGCCCGGTTCCGTGGACCGCAGTTCCGGAGGTCGAGTCTCGTAGGCTCACGTCCAGTGATACTCGCCCTTCAAGGGCAGATCGCCGGTAGCGCGACGACTTGCCATTTCCCGCAACTTGCCGCTCAGTGTGAGTGCCGGCGGTCCTGGCCGCCAGCCATGTACCCACGATTGAACGGAGCCGCCATGGCAATCACGCGAGTAACAGAGACGATGACAAAGGAAGAGCAGTTTCGTAAGGTCACGCAGATTCTCGCTGTTGCGCTCAGACGATGGCACAAGGACGCGAAGCGCATGCTGCATGGCAGAATCCAAATCCCGGATTTCCCAGATGGATCTTATATTGCGCTTGGTAATCGGCGTTCAAAAGGGACCCACCCTGGATCACATGATAGGGCGATCGCGGGGAGGGTGGAAGCCGCTCAACGGCTCGGGTTCTTGGCGCTGCGTCGGGCCTTGGTCATGCGGCGGGTCTTCACGGACTCCTTGAAGCGGTAGCTCTCGCCGTTCATTTGGAAGACGTGGCAGCGGTGCGTCAGGCGATCCAGCAGCGCCGCGGTCATCCGCCCGGCCTCGCATTGTCGGATGGCTGCGCCTTCCCAGAATGTCCGCCCGGCTGTGCATGTCCCGTCCCCGATGGCCGCACCGTAGCACACCCCGGCGAATCGTCAACCCAGTCGTCCGGTAATAGCCGTTCAGATTTTGCAGGCCGACCGGCTGCCACTTTGGGAGAAGCGTGGACATGGTCCAGCCCAAGCCAGGAGCGGGGATCCTGGCAAAGCCGGGCTCACTGCCGCTGCAAGCACACGGGCGAAACGCCCGGCAGCATGCCCCTTGGCCGCAACGGCGAAACCCCGGCATCGGGAGGAGAACACTCGGCCCACGTCACTGCGGCCAGCACATGAACAGGCCCGATCTCGCCGACGCCCCTGCCGCCGGGGGCCAGCCTGGGTGGCCCGGATTCCGCCGTCGCCGCCCCTCTCCTCGGCAAATCCCGCGATTCTCCCTTGGCCGGAACGGTTCGCGCCTTATAGTGGATGAGAGTCTCGGTTATCCCGCGCCGTCACCGCGGGCCGCCGGGACCTCTCCGCCGGACGCGCTACGCGTCAATGAACGGCGCTTGCGTCACCTGTCACCCTGGAGGAGGCGAATCTCATGAAGTGGTTGCTCCCGATCATCGGCGCCGCGGCGCTCACATCACTCAGCGCCGGCCAGGCGAAGATCGTCCCCGACGAGGTCCTCGACCGCATCCGGGCCGAAAGCCCCATCCCCCAGCTCCCCGCGTCGATGACCCCCGCCGAGCGCCGGATCCCCATCGAGGTGCCTGACCCCACACGCCTCACCCCCCCCACCGGCGATGTCTACACCCCCTCCGAGTACGACCCCAACGAGGGCATGCTCATCGTCTGGAACCACTACAACTCCATGCTCACCGCCATGGTCGTCCCCATCACCACCAATGATGAAGAGACGATGGTGTACGTGGTGGTGAGCGGACCGAGCGAGCAGTCAAGCGCGACGTCCACCCTCTCCGGCGCCGGCGCCGACATGGATCAGGTCGAGTTCATCACCTACGTCACCGACACCGGCTGGATCCGCGACTACGGCCCGCGCTTCATCTTCGAAGACGGCGCCCGCGCCATCGTCGATCACACCTACAACCGACCTCGCCCCCATGACGACGCCTTCCCCGGCTTCCTCTCCGATCTCTGGGGCGAGGCCTACTACAAGATGCCCGTCGTCCACGGCGGCGGGAACTTCCACCT
>Ga0272442_10009379_pt1 | contig 12248 bp, 18 predicted proteins | sample SSMForm2O_FD_200262 | JGI IMG/M metagenome (GOLD analysis project Ga0272442, IMG submission 200262) | Marine sediment archaeal communities from Little Sippewissett salt marsh, Falmouth, MA, United States - SSM-Form-2O | ecosystem: Environmental > Aquatic > Marine > Wetlands > Sediment ... | reverse complement strand
TGAAAGTAATATCTCGTTATGGGATAGGTATGGATAATATAGAAAAGAAAGAAGGTATTCTGTTTTACAACACACCAAATGCTCCAAGTCAAGGCGTTGCAGAATTAACTCTAACGTTAATACTTTGTCTCTCTCGGAAAATAAATGAAGTAGAAATATGGAAACCAATAAAAGGCAATCTTCTTTGTGAAAAAACAGTAGGAATCATAGGCATGGGGAAGATAGGAAAAGCACTATCAGATTTACTTGTGCCCTTTAATAATAAAGTTCTTTCTTATGATATAGACCAAAGCAAAACAACAAACCTTTTGGATGATTTATTAAGAAAAAGTGATGTTGTTTCATTACATGTTCCTTTAAACAAAAGCACATATCATCTGTTAGGGAAAAGAGAACTGGGACTAATGAAAGAAACAGCATTCCTTATTAATACATCAAGAGGTGGAACAGTTGATGAAACTGCATTATATCATGCATTAAAAAACAGAACCATTGCTGGAGCAGGTTTGGATGTGTTTGAAGATGAACCAAATGTAGGAAGACTTAAAGAATTAGAGAATATCGTTTTGACTCCGCATATTGGAACGTATACTATTGAAACAAGGAAAAAAATGGAAGAGGAAGCAACAAAAAATATTATTACAGGGTTGAAGGAGGTTGGACTATTATGAATGTGGTTGTTTTTGGTGGTTCTGGTTTTTTAGGAAGTCATACTTCTGATATTCTTTCAGAAAGAGGATATAACGTAACAATCTTTGATACTATAGATTCCCCTTATTTAAAAGAAAACCAAGAGATGATAATTGGTGACATATTGGATAAAAAGGCAGTAAGAGATGTTATTTCTAAAAATGATATTGTTTATAATTTTGTTTCTGTTTCTGAAATAAGTGATTCAAATAAGAACCCACTGAAATCTATTGAACTGAATATTCTTGGGAATGTTAATATTTTAGAGGGATGTAGAAAAGAAAATGTAGAACGGTATGTTTTCTCAAGTAGTGTTTATGTTTATAATAATATGAGTTCTTTCTATGGAACTACAAAAAAGGCATGTGAAATGATTATAGAGGATTACTGGAAAGAATATCGTGTTCCATATACAATCCTCCGTTACGGTTCTCTATATGGTCCTAGAGCACAGAATTGGAATGGTGTTCAAAATGTTATACAACAAGCAATTAAGAACAAGAAAATATACTTTGAGGGGACTGGAGAAGAAACAAGAGAAATAATACACGTAAAAGATGCATCTGAAATGAATGTAAACATTCTGGATAAAAAGTACGAAAACAAGCATTTAGTTCTCACTGGCACAGAAAAACTAAAGTGGAAGAACTTAATCCAGATTATTAATGAAATCTTTGGTGGAGATATAGAAGTAGTGTACGAGAAGAAAATACAGAATCATTATTTATCTACTCCATATGAATTTAAACCCTGTCCAGCAAAAAAGATGACGTTACCTGAATTTCATGATATCGGTCAAGGGTTACTTGATTGTATATATGAAGTTATGGAAAGAAAAAAAGTAATCTTTTTTGACTTTGATGGGACTTTAGTAGAATCTGCTGATGTAAAAACAGAAGCATTCAGAGAACTCTTTAGTCCTTTTGGGAAAGAAATACAAGATGAAGTAGTGAAACATCACATCGAGAATGGTGGGATATCTAGGTATATAAAATTAAAGCATTACTATAATAAGTTTGTTGGGAAGGAAATAACGGAAGAAGAACTCAATGAACTCGGGAAGGAGTTTTCGAGTATGGTTACTGAAAAGGTGATAAATTCTAAATTTGTGGAAGGAGCAATTGATTTTCTTGAAAAGTACTATGAAGATATAGACTTTTATGTTATATCAGGTACACCACAAAAAGAACTTGAATTTATCATAAAAGAGAAAAAAATAGAAAAGTACTTTAAGGGAATATACGGTTATCCTTCCTCTAAGACAGAATTGGTAAAGAAACTTCTCCAAAGATATAATAAAGAAGATGCTCTCTTTATAGGTGATAGTATGTCAGATTTCACAGCATCAAAAGAAACAGGTATAAAATTTATAGGAAAAAGAGGATATCCTTTTCCAGAAAAAACAGAAACATTTGATAATTTCTATGAGGTAAAGATATGATGAAACTTGAAAATAAAAGGACTCCAAATATGAGTTTAAAAGAAGCAGACCATCTAATAGATTCAATAACTGAAAGATTAGACCAAAAAGAAGCAATTGATAGAAAGATAAAATTCTTTTTAGATATTAGAGGATATTTAAAGGTAAACTCAATAAAAGGAAACTACATAGAGTTTGGTTCATTCCGTTCTATTACTCAATACGGTGCATATAAAGTACTTGATAACACAGGAACAATAAACAAATATGTTGGTCTTGATACATTCAAGGGAGAACCAAGACCGACAAAAGAAGAGAAACAACATCACCCATATGATAACACTGGAGATTTCTCTTGTTCATACAATGATGTTCTTTCTTTTGTGAAAGAAGCATTTCAAGGGAAAGGTGTTGTGATACAAGGGGATTTTAGGGATGAATCAATTCTAGAAAAAGTAAAAAAGTATACTCCAATAAACGTTGCTATGATTGATTGTAATCTTGTTAGTTCTATAGAAAAGTCTCTTGAGTTTGTATTTCAATATGCGACTCCTGGATGTGTTATTCTAATAGATGATTACTTTTCAAATTTCGGAAAAGGAGAAGCAATTATACAAAATACTATAGAAAGAATAAAAAACAGTTCAGAGTGGAAACTTATAGAACATTCTTTTTATCCACCTGTTGCAAAATCTTTTATTTTATCAAGGTAAAAAATAAATATTAGGAGACAAATAAATGCATATAGTATATAGCTATTATGTACTGGATATAGTTCATCGTGGACATCTTAATCACATGATGAATGCTAAAGCAATTGCAGGAAAAGATGGAGTATCTGTCGTAGGAATCTTGACGAATGAAGCAGTTTTGGAAAAGAAACCAAAGGAACCAATCCTTTCATTTAATGAAAGAATGAGTCTAGCACACGCAATCAAGTATAATGATTATGTTGTAGCACAAGAGGAATATTCTCCTTTAAACAATATAAAGTCAATACGACCAGATGTGGTTATGGAATCAGTAAGTCATGACTCTAAAGATATAAAAGAGATAGAGGATTATTTGGAAGGTTGTGGGGCAAGAGTTGTAGTGAATCCTTATTATCCTTATCAGAGTAGTACAAATATAAAAAAGAAGATAAAAGGGGGAGATTAAATTGGATAAACAGTTTTGGAATCTTTGGAGTACTTATGCTCTGACATACTTCGGCAAGGTAAATCTTTCTATTGTGATGGCAGCTTTGCTCTTGGTCTATACTGACTGGAATATGTATTATGTTGGATTTGTAGCAAGTGGTTTCTTTGCATCTTACGCAATCGGACAATTTCTGAATGGACAAATCAGTGAACGATTTAATCCTTATATCTATATCACTGCTGGATTGTGTCTTTCTGGTCTTGCAAACTTGTTCATGGGATTCCTTGGAGGATTCCTTGTTGCTTTAATTGTTCTTGAGACATGTGATGGTTTCTTTCAATCTATGAACTGGTCTTCAATTGTAAGAGCAACAGCAGAATTATATGATGATGGAAAAGAAAGAAGCAGGAGAAGTACTATTCTAGGTACATCATATCAATTTGGTAGTTCTTTGACTTTTCTTGTTTCTGCTTTTTCTGTTGCAACTTGGGGATGGCAAGCAGGGTTCTATGTTGCATCAGCAGTATTGATTATTCGTGGAGTTTTATTATTTATCACGAAACCAAAAAGAGATTTTAAACCAAAACAAAAGATTGAACAACAAGTAAAATTAACATTATCACAACCTGTTATCCTTAGTGGTCTTTCTTTATTATTTTTGAACATGGTAAGATATGGTGTGCTTACTTGGTTTTTTGTGTACCTTGTTCAGCAGAGTGGTATATCTGTTCCAGAGTTCTTTGGTAAAGACCTTGTAGCATTAGCACTTGTGCCAGTTGCAGGGATATGCGGTACTTTAGTTTATAACAAATTACCATGGAAAAAAGATTTAATAAGTATTTTCTTCCTATTTTTGATGGGAGTTATGTGGTTAATATTCCCTTTTGTTTCAGGAATAACATCTATTATTGTTTTGTTGTTGAGTAGTGCTTTCTTATACGGACCTCACGTTTTTCTTGTTTCTACAATACCAACCAGACTTAAACAACACTCAATAGTTGCCTCATCAACAGGATTTATAGATGGTATGGGATATGTCGGTACATTCTTGATTGGGCTGATTGTTCCTTATTTGGTACTAGAGACAGGTGGTTGGAGTAATGTGTTCTTGTTTTGGGCGTGTATATCGTTCTTGGCAATGATATCAATTTCAGTTGTATACTTTAAACACTTTAAGGAGTATTCCCTGTAAAAATACTATAAAGTTACTTAGAAATAAAGGTGATGAAATTGGACGAATCGGAGAAAATAAGATACTTTATCAATATGCAATATGTTAAGATGAAGAGAATGTCTGCTGTTGGTAGTCTTATACTGTTGGCAATAAACTTAGCATTTTCCATTTATCCGTATATTGAACACAGGTTTAACAGTCACTTTTTTGGGTTACCTAGTGCTTACGTTGCAGTTCCAATTGTTTTCATTTCAGTTATGTTTTTCTTCTGGTTAGGTTCACATATATATACAACAAAGATGGAAATGTACAGAACTGAAAAACAAGCAGAAATCATATTAAATCCATATCAAGTCTATGCTATCCAACCTTTCTGGGAGATGTGGTGGCGTGATATCTACATTCCCCAGATGAAATCTCAATTATCAACACTTTTATATCTAAAAACAATGGAGGAAAAGAAAAGTACAGAAACAACAGAAACTCAAGAATATCATAATCTCTCAGAAGCAATTAGTTATCTTGATAATGAAATAATAAAAGTGCAGAATTGGTTAGATTTGGGATACATACCAAAGAAGGACTTCCCTCAGCACTTAAAAAAGTATTACATTACAAAAAAAGAACAAAGATTATAGGATATAAGTTAGATGAAAAAAATGAATAAAATTAAGAAACCTTGGGGTTGGGAAGTTATACTCTGCAACAACAGTTTATATTGTGGAAAGATACTTCATATCAATAGAGGGTATATGTCTTCTTTACATAAGCACTTTGTAAAAGATGAAACGTATTATGTTACAAAAGGGAAATTACTTGTTAAGAGAGAATCTAAAGAAGATATAGTAAAAGTAGGGGAAGCAATACGTATTAAACCAGGAGTTATTCACCGTTTTATAGGTGTTGAAGAATCAGAGTTTATAGAAATATCAACAGAGTTTAGTGACAAAGATGCAGAAAGATATGAAATGGGTGGAAAAATAAGCAATTAAAAATTATAAAGGGTTGGTGAGGAAATGGCAAAAATAAGATGCCCAGATGGAGTCCTACGGGACTATGCTGACTATGATGATAACGTCAAACCGTTATGGAAGGAGCAGATGGCAAAAGAACATCAGTACCGTTGCAAAGTATGCGGTAAAATACTTACTGATGAAGAAGCAGAAAACTGTAAAGGATACTGTCCTGAATGTTTAAAATCTTCATTTTAAAAAAATAGAATGATTTAAATATGTAACAGTTGTTTTGGTGTTTATATGGAATTATATAGTGGAGTTCTTATTTCAGCATTTATTCTTTGGTCTATTTTTACGTTGATAGTATTAATCATAGTTAAGGATATGTATACTCTATTAAGAAGTGTTGGTTTTATTGTTATCTGTCTCGGTTATATCATTATTATAGCAATCCATCCAATACTAAAAAAACTGATTGGTGAGGAATACTGATGGGCAAAAACAAATCTGTACTGAATGAAAAATATAGACCTAAGACTCTTGATGAGATAGCAGGACAAAAGGAAGTTGTTAATTTACTGAAAGGATATGTAAAGACAAGGAAAGTCCCTCACATGCTTTTCAATGGGCCTGCAGGTACAGGAAAAACAACTTCCGCTAAAGCACTCGCAAGAGACCTTTATGGAAAAGATTGGAGACAGTTTTTTATAGAGATGAATGCAAGTGATGATAACAGTATTGAAGTTATTCGTAGTAAAGTGAAACAATATGCTGAAATTAAGATTATAGGGGAAGATTATAAAATCATCTTCCTTGATGAAGCAGACCACCTATCTGGTCCGAGTCAAGCTGCTCTCAGACGTATCATAGAGATGCATTCTGAAAAATGTCGTTTCATCCTCTCCTGCAACTACCCTAACAAAATCATTGACCCAATCAAAGACCGATGTACGATGTTCCGTTTCAAACGCATCAAACCTGCTGAAATGAAACTCTTCCTAAAGAGTGTAGCAAAACAGGAGAGCATAGATATCACTGACTCTGCTCTTGAATTACTCTGCAAATTATCAAAGGGTTCTATGAGAGCATCACTTGGTACTCTTGAAAAACTAAATAACGCAAATATCACAAGCATTAATGAAGAAGTTATACGCAGTAACTTCTGTTACGTTAATGACCAAATTATTAAGGAACTTATCTTTAAAGTATCAGAAGGTGATATTGATGCAATGTATGAATTTGTTGAGAAACTGTTGTACGAAAAGACCTATGAACCTGATGAAATCATCGTATCACTAGACCGTCTACTGCGTACTTCTAAGAAACTACCAAACGATAAGAAAGCAGAAGCACTCATTAAACTCGGTGAAGTCGATTATCGCATATCAGTAGGTGCTAATGCTGAAATCCAGTTAAAGACGTTTGCTGTATTCCTTTATCAGTTGTATAAAGGTGTGGATACTTGAAGACTGTCCTTAGAGTACTGGCAGTAGTGTTTATCACTATTGCTGTTGTTATGACCTATATCTTTATGCTCTTCGTATTTCTTCCACTCATCACAGCACTCTTGCTATTAATGACTGTATCAAATTTAAAGGAAAAGAGGTGAAATATGCCAGAAGAAACAAATTTAGGAATAAAGACTTGGATAATGAAATCAGTAATGTCTTTCATACTGCTCATTCTCATAGCATTTATCATAGAACGTTACACAGGTTATCTGATAGTAACGCACAGTATCATAGCAATTGCTATTGCCTTATCGTTAGGGTTCTTGCATGAGGTGATGCACTACTGGAAGGCAACAAAACTTGGATATCAACCAAAGTGGTATAGGACTACTTTTAGGATGTACTTTGAGGTGTCATCACATTCAAATAGAAAGAGTTGGAGAGAGGATATGAAGAAGATAGGTATTGCTCCATATTATGTTGTCGTGCCTCTTTCTTTTGCTATACTTATTATAGGTCTTTCTATTCAACACCTTGGCATCATCATAGGAGGTTTAGGTAGCATCATATTACATTTAGTATCATATAGAAAGGAGGGAGAGGAATGAAGAAGATACAACTTGATAAAACGGATTTTGTATTAATATCCATTTTTCTTATTGTTATTATGATGTGTTTTCTTTGGTGTATAGATATTTCAGTTTCCTGTTTAATTAATAACGGTTATTTAACAAACGGTTTTCTTATACAGAACCCTTCTGTTATGTATCACATTGGTTTATATGGAACAATCCTAGATGGAGTAGGTATGACTTTTTTACTCGTTTACTTTATTTTGGAAGGTGGAAATAGAAAATGAGATTTGTTTGTGATAATAAAAAATGCACAAAAGGCAAGAATGGAGAAAGGAAGGTATTTCACAGGTCAGAGAGAGAAGAAAAACTATTTAAAAAACACTTTTGTTCTAGGGGGTGTTATACTGAGTTTATGCAAGACAATCCTTTTTATGGAAGAAGCAATAAAAAACACTATAATTATAGTTATCAAAGAGAGTTAAAAAAGTATGCAGAACGTTATGCTCAAATATCTAAACAGAGGAGTTAGTCAGTCTGCTCTTTCACTGTTTAGGAATTGTCCTTATGCTTTTCAGTTAAGATATATTAATAAGTGTAAACCAGTTTTCTATGATGAATCAGTGCTGGATGTTGGTGGTTATGTTCACGATTCTATAGATGGTTATTATAAACACCATTACGAATTAGTTCAAGACTCTGAAACCATACTCTACTACTCATACCAGTTACTAAAGAATCAATGGGACACCTTACTGAAACCAGAACAATTTCAACAGGCATATGAATGTCTTTTTAATCATTCTAACTGGGAGTATGGACAGCAACAGAAAGGAGTTATCACTCAACCACTTACTGAACAAGAACTTTCATATGGTGGATACTTTGGTATTATTGATTACATAGACCTTCTTAAGAACAACGTCATAGACTGGAAAACTGGAAAGAATGCTTATCTTTCTTATGAATATAGAATGCAAGCATATATCTACAAGGTAATCTATGAAGGTAATTTCAACAAGAAACTAGATAAATTCCTTTTTTACTTTTTGTTTCCAAATGAGTTCCGTATGGTTTCTTATAATAAAGAAAAGCAGATAAAGGTTGCTGAAGAAACAGAAAAACTGAAAAGAGATTTATATGATGCTGTGGAATCTATGAATTTTGAAAAGAAACCGAGAACTCCAAAAGGTTGCCGTAGTTGTAGTTTTGTCTATTATTGTCACGGAAATAAATAGAAAACGTTAAAAACTGTAATACTATAATGAATATTAAAAGGTTTAAATATGAATGAAAAAAGAGGAAAGTTTGTGTATATTGCAGGTAGTTGGGATGATAGAGAGACTATCAAAGATATAGCAAAGAAGGTAGAAGATAATGGAGGGATAGTTGATTGTAAGTGGTTCTATGACCAACCTATAGCATCAATAGATGCTCTTGATTGGTATACGCACCCTGAAATTGAAAAACGATTCATCAGAGATATCAATGGATGTGATGACTGTAATACGTTTGTGCTCTATATGGGTAAGGGTTCAAAGTTACAGGGTGCTCTTGTAGAATTGGGGGTCTGTTACTCTCTTGAATATCCTAGACGTCCAAAACGGTATATTGCTATAGGCAAACCAGTCAAAAGTGTTATGTTAAGGAAGATAGATAAATGGTATGATTCTGTTGATGATATGCTAGAACAGGAGGAATGGTTTAATGAGTAGAAAAGTTATGAAGCAGTTAGATATAGAAGGAAAAGAGAACGTAGAGTATTCAACACCGATAACAGTCACGTCACAGTTTTATTTTTGTGGTATTCCTTTTAGAGTGGATACGTATCGTGGTTGTTCTCATATGTGTAAGTATTGCTTTGCTAACACAAGAAAGTCAGGAACAGGGTTTGGTGACGATTTTAAACCTGCTGTTGCTAAGATTGAAACGTTTGAGAAACTGTTTAAGAAAGCATTTGGAACGGAAAGAGAATATGCTGATGTAAACGTAGAAGCACTACGTCATCGCCTTCCATTGCACCTAGGAGGAATGAGCGACCCGTATCAGCATCGTGAAAAACAATTTGAGATAACGTACAAGTTTTTAAAACTTCTTCGAGAATACGATTATCCTGTTGCAATGTCAACTAAAAATAAAATGTTTACTGAAGATAAATACATGAAAATCATTGGTGATATGAAAGCAGTTGTGCAAGTATCAATCATCAATTCACATAACATCCCAGAAGTTGAACCTGGAGCATCTCCTGTAGAAGACAGATTTAAAGCAGTCAAACAATGTTGGGATTCTGGCATACCTGCTCATATCAGACTTCAACCACTCATTCCAGGATTCATGGAGGACCCAGAAGAATATGTAAAGAAAGTGGCAGATACGGGATGTCCTTTTGTTACTATAGAACACCTGAAACTACCTTTAGATTATGATTATATCAGAGGATTAACAGATTCTCTAGGATTTGATATCAAGAAAAAGATGAAGGAAACAGCACATATGGAAACATATGGAAGAGAGTTTGAGTTACCTGCATTTGCTAAATATAAGTTGCTTTTTGGAGAAGAAGGGTTTGTTCATCTTTTGCATAAATATGGTATTAAGTATGGTGCGGGTGATAACCAACTTCATCAGTTTAACGAAGCAGGAACTTGTTGTGGTGTTGACCTTTACAAAGGGTTTGAAAACTTCTTTAAGGCAAACTATACATATATGATGTCAACTCAACCAGACAAAAAGAAGTTCTCTTTTGATGACCTTGTGAAAGACCATTGGATACCTCAACAGGATATCAACGATAATATGAATCGGTCAATACGATGGGCAGACTCTAATAAAGCAAAGTGGTTAACTGGAGTGATGCCTACAGGTAAGGATGTCACAAAGGGAACAATGTCTGTTGGAGACAAACTGGACCTTGCTAAACAGTTACGTGTCCCGAATAAGATTTATTTTCACTTACGGAATAAATGGCATAATCCTGATTTAAATGATAGTCCTACTGACCTCTATAAAGTTGAACAGAACTATACTGGAAAATACTTCTTTGATAAGATGCTAAACAAAGAAACAAAAATAGAAGAAGTAGAGTATACTAGAAAAGATAAATCAAAGAAATCACTAGATGATTGGGGTTTCTAAATGGAAAACAAGATACTAAGACCAAGTGAGTTTAAAGTGACTGAAGATATGGATAAGTTTTTGTATAGGACATTCCCTGTAGTAAAAAACACCTTTGCGAGTTGAGAAAATGTTCCAATATAACACTCCAATAGAAGAATACAAAGTTAAGAACAAAACCGTGTATGTAAAACGTGATGACCTGTTTGGTCAAGACCCTGCACCACATCTAGCAAAACTCAGAGGCATCAAGAAGTATGTTGACAAAATGGATGAGCATGGTGTAACGCATCTTGGAGACTTAGATACCAGAGTATCAAAATCTGGGTGGGGTCTTGCTTGTGCTTGCCAAAATACTGGAATAACACCAGTAGTCTTTTATCCAAAACTCAAACATCAAACTGAACTGCCTCCAATCCAACAGAAAGCACAAGACCTCGGTGCAACAGTTATACCAATCCAAGCAATGCGTACATCAGCAGTCTATGGAATAGCAAAAAAGAAGATGAAGGAAATCGGTGGTGAAATGCTACCGATGGGTTTGACGTTACAAGAGACGGTGGAGGAGGTTGCAAACGTCATAAAGGATACCCCAGAAGACCTTTTGACTGGGACGATAATAGTTAGTACTGGCACAGGCACGATTTGTTCTGGGATAGTTTCTGGGTTGATAAAACGGAATATCAAACCGAATGCAGTGTATGGTGTTAGTTGTGGCATGTCAAATCTGAAACAGGCAAAGGTAATGCAAAAGAAAATCAGTCAGTATTTTTCATTAGATGATAAACCTGTGAACGCAAAATTGCCTTCATATCTTCAACTCATTATTCCGAGTTTGGATTACTATGACATCAGTGAGATAGAAACACCGTTTCCTTGCAGTCCGTATTATGATAAGAAAGCGTGGTTCTTCTTGTGGCACTTTATTAAAGGAATGAAAGAACCGATTTTGTTTTGGAATATAGGGGATTGAAATGAATCTTGAACAGGAATTAATAGAGCAATTAAAAGAACTGAATTTAACAAAGAAGGTTATAGAGATGAAATTTAATCAACGTAAATTGAAAAAGTTTTTGAAAACTCCTAGTGATTTGCAAGCAGATATTGATTATTTGGATATAATCATTATTGTTGTATTGTTAATAATTGTTTCACTAATTATCTTAGGAATCTTCTGTATTATAATGAGCATCTAAATGTATTGGAGCGAGATAGTAGATTGTTGAGAAAAGAATGTGGTAAATGTGGAACTGCATTTAGAAACATTGAACAAGTGATGCATGAAAGATTTTATCAAATAAGACAAGGTAAAACAAGAGAAGAAAGAGAAGATATTGTATATCATACTTAGCATAGTTAGAAAAGGTAATAAAATGAAAAATGAAGATAAAATAAGATGGTATCAACCAGTAACTAAAAAACATTTTAACAAAAAAAGATGTGAAACAAAGACATTACGTTGTAGATTTTTCCATCCAATTGACGATAAAGAGATTGTTGGTTTGTGTAGTTCAGAGTTTGAATATGCTTGTGGATGTTGTCGTGAAATGAAAAAATTACTTAAATAGCATATAATGAAATCTAATGGAGTGAAAAGATGAAAGAAAAATACAAGTGTTGGAGGGAAGTCAAGGATGACTTATTTCCAGAAGATGATGATAGTATTTGGGATAAGTGTCCTCATTGCGGTGGTTCTGGCAGAGTGATTAATGAATACAAGTTAAAAAA
>Ga0272442_10009377_pt1 | contig 12250 bp, 3 predicted proteins | sample SSMForm2O_FD_200262 | JGI IMG/M metagenome (GOLD analysis project Ga0272442, IMG submission 200262) | Marine sediment archaeal communities from Little Sippewissett salt marsh, Falmouth, MA, United States - SSM-Form-2O | ecosystem: Environmental > Aquatic > Marine > Wetlands > Sediment ... | reverse complement strand
TCAAGTATTAATTTGCATAATACATGGCTACATTCTTGCATGCAAAACTGCGCCCTGAACGAGAAATCTCCCCGTGGACACTGGGCATTCAATTCAACGGAGGTTGTGGACGCCGGGGGAACTTCTGACTAGGGGTACGCTGGCGCGGGGAAGGCGTCCTCCAGGCTGCGGCCCATGTCTCCGAAGGGGTCCTCCTTCTTACAGCCCGACGCCGTGCCCTGGGCCAGGTCCCAGTGAACCTTGGTCACGCCGTGCTCGCGCACGTTGAACTGGCGTTCGCAGCGCACCGACGGGCCGCCGAACTTCTGCGGCACCTGGGCCCCGGTCACCGAGCTCGCCACGACCTGGTACGTTCCCGGCTTGAGGAAGCTGGCGTACGGCCGGGCCGACCAGGGCACACCGCCGGCGACCTTGCCCTTGATCACCTTCCACCCGCCGTCCTCCCAGCGCGAGAGGGTGAGCTTGAAGCTGGTGTACTCGGCCCCCCAGCGGACCGCGATCTCGGCGCCGGGCTCGCCGAGCGCCTCGGCCACACGCCGCAGCACCATGCCGCCCAGGTCGGCCTCGCCGGTGCGCTGGAAGGTCCATTCCGGGCAGGCCTGGAACTGCTGCAAATCCTGCTGCGACTCGATCACTCCGATCACGTACGTGGTCTTGACGATGCCCTGCTTGCGCAGCCTGGCCGCCGCGCGGCAGGGATCACCGCCGCAGCTCTCGTACCCGTCGGTGACCGCGATCACGTGCCGTTCTCCCTTGCGGCGCTTCAGGTCGCCGGCCGAGTCCTGGAGCGCGCGCGCCAGCGGCGTGGCCCCGGCCGCGGACAGGCCCTGGATCCGGCCCTCCACGCCGGCGCCGAGCGATGCCGTGAAGGGCACCAGCATCTCGGTGCGGTTGCAGCCGGCCGAGCCCAGCACGCGCAGGCCGACCTGCACGCCCGAGGCCGAGCTCATCGATGAATCGGTCAGCGAGCGGAACAGCTCGACCACGGCCTTCTTGGCCTCGACCAGCTTGCTGCCCTGCATGCTGCCCGAAACGTCGAGTACCAGCTCCACCGTGGTCTGGGCCCGGGCCGGCAGAGCCATCAGGAGCAGGATCAGCACGGGGATGATTCGTCGCATCATGCCTCCTAGGGGTCGATCCGCTTGTAGAAGATGTCGCCGGGCACGCCCTCGCCTTCCGAGGACCATACCACGTGTGCCCGCCCCTGATCGTCGACGGCGATCGCGGGGAGCTGGTTTTCGGTGCTGCTCTGCGACACGCGCATGTCGTTTTCGCGGTTCCAGACACCAGCCGCGGGCTTGTGGTTGTAGTAGATGTCCCGCCGTGTCTCGCCTTCTGGGTGGCACACGTACGCCGCGTGCACGCTGTCGTCCGGGCCCACGTCGAGGCCGACGAAGTTGGGATGCTTGCCGTTCACCGAGTTGATCGTTACCGGGTTGCCCCAGACCCCGTCGATCCGCGAGTTGTACGTGGTCCGGCGACCATTCTCCCATAGCACGTGCAGGTCGCCCTGCGAGTCCACCGCGATCCTGGCGTACGTGTCTATCCCGGGACCGGAGTCGACTTGGACTGGGATGGACCAGGAATGGCCTCCGCCCTGCTGCTCGGCGAAGAGGATGTGCATGCCCGAGCCATCGCCTTCCTCGCGCCAGACCACGTACGACATGTCGCCCTGGGTGGCGATGTCGGCGTGGCCCGTAGACTCCTCCGCGTCCTTGCGGTCCACCACCAGACCATTCGCGTCCCACGAGCCGCCTGCTGGTTTCCAGTTGTTGCGGATGATCTGGTCGTCAATCGCGCTCTGCTCGCTGGTCCAGACGATGTTGGCCGTGCCATCGGCGAGCACGCCCACGCGGGCCCAGTTGGAGTTCTTGGGGCTGCTGAAGATCTGCGCGCGCTGGCCCCAGGCGGCGTTGTGGTACACGGCGTGCTCGATCTCGCGGTTGACGCTGCCCTCGCCCCAGGTGATGTGCACGTCGCCGTTCAGCCCTTCGCAGATGTGAGGGTTCTTCGACGTCTTGCTGGTATCGAACACGGGTGCAGGGTCGCTCCAGGTGCCGTTGTCGAGAATCGTGTAGTAGATGTCCCAGAAGTCCTCCTCGCGCCAGGTGACCATCACCTTGTCGCCCCAGGCGAGTATCGAGGCGTGGACCGAAGGTGTGGCCGGCATCTTGGAGAGGTTGACGATGCCGTCGGCATCGGTATCGGTGTCCGTGTCCGTGTCCGTATCCGTGTCCGTGTCCGTGTCCGTGTCCGTGTCCGTGTCCGTGTCCGTGTCCGTGTCCGTGTCCGTGTCGCTGTCACCGCCGCTGTTGTCAATCGTGAACGTGCGCGAGAGCGTCGCGTGGTTGCCCAGGGTGTCGTGCGCGGTCACCTCGAGCACGTGCCCGCCGTCAGCGTACTGGGTGGTGTCCAACGTGCCGGCCCAGCCCACGTTGGGGCAGTTGGGGTCGTTCAGGTCCGCGTGATCCGTGCACACGCTGGGGCGGTTCCTGCCGTACTCGAAGTCGGGCGGCGCGATTACCACCGTGTCCAGAGTGAGTACCACCGACTCGACGCCCGAGGCATCCGTGGCCCAGCCGGCCATGTGGAAGTCATCCGAGGCAGGCTCGTCCTGCCTGGGGAAGTCGATGAACTGGCGCGGCGGCTCGGAGTCGGTGTCCGAGTCGGAGTCGGTGTCGGTGTCCGAGTCGGCATCGGTGTCCGAGTCCGAGTCGGAGTCGGTATCAATGTCCGCGTCGGAGTCGGTATCGGTGTCCGCGTCGGAGTCCGTGTCCGTGTCCGTGTCGCCGTCCGTGTCCGCATCGCCAGACGAGCCGTCGTCGCCGCAGGAAACGAACATCCCCAGCGTCAGCACGAGGACGATGATGCTCAGCAGGGGCACATATCGCAGCTGGAACAAGGCTCCCTCCCTTCGGGACCTGTTGTTATCCGAGCGGATCTTCCTACTGCGCGATCCGCGCCGGCACAGCGGTGAACACGATGCCCACGGACACGCCGTCCGGATTGGTCGCGGTGGCGTCAGAGGTGTCGACAGCGCCGTCGCCGTTCAGGTCCACGTCGGGTACCGGGTTGGCCGGATCGTCGCTGATCAGCAGCTCCAGCGGCACGATCGTCATCTCGCCGACGGTCAGTTCCACGGCCAGCGTGGCTGCGGGCACCACGCCGCCGAGCAGGCCCGGATCGAGGTCCAGCCCGTTGGGCCCCTCGCTGATCGTGGTGCGCACGTACGCCGGCATCACGTCGATCGCCAGCGGCGGATCCACGGCCGGAATGTCGAGATGGAACGTCGCCGGATTGTCCGGGAAGGTGTCGACCCTGATCGTGCCGAAGTCGTTGAGCACGGCCACGTTGGGGAATTGGATCAGCGGCGCGCCGGTCTCCGGATCGAACGAGCTGGGATCGATCTCGAAGGCCTCGGTCCCGCTGAAGTTGTCCGACGGATCGCCGTCGCGGTCGTTGCCCATGTACCCGGTGATGTCCACGTACACCGTCTCGCCCGGGCCGGGCAGGGCGGTCATGCCGGTGAACTCGAGCAGCAGCAGCAGCGGATCGCTGCCGCCCGCGCCCTCGACCGCGTCCTGCAGCGGCCCGTTGGCGATGGCACCCAGGCCGGACAGCGCGTTGTCCGGATCCGCATCGGACAGCGGGTGCGGCGGCGTGGAGTCCACGTTGAAGCCGTCGTTCGGCCCCCCGATCTGCAGGTAGTTGATCACGGTCACCGGCGGTTCGACCACGTCGATCGTCACCGAGTCCGTGCCCTGCTGGCTGCGCTGGTCCTCGGCCACGGCGGTCAGCGTGACCGATCCCGGGCTCACCGGTACGGTGGCGAACCAGTCTCCCGTGCCGGTGTCCATGGTGGCGTCCACGCCGTTGACCTGGAGGAAGTGCAGGTTTTCGAGCGGCCGGTCGTCCACCACCGTGCCGCGCACGGTGATCGAGGTGGCGGCGAGCCGTACCCCGTCCGCCGGCTCGGTGATCGTCACCACGGGCGGATCGTCGGGTGCGATGAACTGCACGTTTCGGATCTCCTCGTCGAACTGTGCGGTGATGTCCTCGGCGCGAACGATCAGCACGTTATCGCCATCGTCCAGGGTCACGTCTGCGTCGAACTCGCGCGAGAACGGCGAGAAGTCGATCGGTCGATCCTCGCCGTTGACCGTCAGCGTGACCGTGATCTGTGCTGGGTTTCCGCCCTCGGCCACCGAGCCGTGGAGGTTGATCACCGGCACTGCGAAGATCTGCCCCTCGTCGGGCCGGGCGATCGTGATCTCGGGCGGCGCGATCGGCTCGATCAGCTCGGTGTTCTGGGTGGCGAACCCGGTGCCGCCGCGGGCATCCGTGGCCGTGGCGCGGATCAGGTTGTTGCCCATGTTCAGCGTCACGTCGGCCGACCAGGTGCCGGTTCCGCCGTCGACCACGGCGTCCACGGGCGCGCTGCCGTTGACCGTGACCTGCACGGTCAGTCCGGTCAGCCCGTCGTCCGCGTCGCTCACCGCGCCCTCGACCGTGACATCGGGGTTGCTGGTGGCCGCGCCCGGCGCGGTGATCGTCACCACCGGCGCTTCGTTGGGCGCCTCGTGCGTGACCCAGAAGCCGTCAGTTCCCACGTTGAGGTTCTCGTCGGTAACGGTGAGGCGGATCTCGTTGGGGCCAGGATCGAGGGTCACGTCCTCGCTGATCGCGCCCGAGGTAACGTCCACGGCCGTGTCGATCCCGTTGACCGAGAGCACGCTGGTGCAGGTGGCCAGGTTGGCGTCCTGGATCGTGCCGGTGACGGTGTGCGCCGCGATGTCCGTGGGCGAGGCGATCGGATTGAGATCGACCAGCGGCGGCAGATCCGAGATCTCGTGCTCGAGATCGCAGATCAGCAGCGCGCCGGCCGCGGCCGCGGTCACGCCCTCGGTGTCGCTCTGCACCTCGGCGGCGAGGCCGAAGTCGGCGAGATCGGCGAAACCGCCGTCGATGGGAAGTATCACCTCGGCGAACTCGGTGCCCCCGGCCGCGCCGGTGATCGCCTGCGTGCCGGCGAGGTACACGCCTGTGGGCAGGCTTGCGGTGTTGTAGTGGTGCCAGGTCTCGGCCGGGCCCACGCCGATCGCCGCGTCGGGGGCCGGCGCGCTGGCGGTGAAGCCGCCGCCGAGCACCGCGAGATCGAAGGCCGTGCCGGCCAGGCTCGCGCCCTCGGCGAGGCACACGCCCAGGCGCACCGCCGTGGGCATCGAGATGATCAGCGTGGCCTGGTCGGTCACGCCGTCCGCGTTCGCGGTGAACAGCACCGAGCCCTCGCTTGCGCCCGCGGTGAAGCTCACCGTGGCCACGCCCGCGGTCGTGGTCGCCATAGCCGCCGAGAGCAGCCCCAACGTGTCCGGGGCGGCACTGAAGCTCACCTCGGTTCCGTCGGGCACGGGCCCGCCGGCCAGCCGGTCCACGGTGGCGGTCAGCGTCACCGGCGTGGGGTCGCCGATCAGCACCACCGGCGGATCCACGGCCAGCGATACCGCGGCCGCCGAGTCCGGGTCGCGGCGCTCCACGTTGCGGATCTCCTGGGCCAGCCGGCCCGCGCCGTCAGTGGCGGTGACGGTGATCGCGTTGTCGCCCATGGTCAGGGCCAAGGTCTCGCTGAAGTTGCCGTCCGCGTCGAGGGCTGCCGGGTACTCGGTGCCCCCGGCGTCGATCGTCACCATGGGCTGGCCGATGTTGTCCGTGGCCGTGCCCTGAACGTCGACCTCGACCTCGAATGTCACCAGGCCGTCGTCCGGCGCGGTGACGACCAGCGTCGGCGGCGTGTCATCCTGCAGCTCGATCGTGCCGTCGAGAGTGGCCGGGTTTCCCGAGAGGTCGGCAGTCTCGATTGTCAGCGCGTTCTCGCCCAGCGCCAGGGTGATCGGCAGGCCGAACTGGCCGGAGCCCGCGTCGTACGTGGCGTTCTGGGCCGCGCCGCCGTTGAGCGCCACCGTGGCGGATAGCAGAGCGGCGTCGTCGAAGTCGTCCTCCACGGTGAACACCAGGGTCTGCTCGGTTTCGCTGACCAGCGGCGGTGGCTCGATCACTGTGATTGTGGGCGCGGTGTTGTCCACGATCGAGATGCGCTCGTCTGCCGAGCCCGCGTTGCCGGCCGTGTCCTGGGCCGCCACCTCGAGCTCGGTGCTGCCCTTGTCCAGCGCCAGCTCCATCGAGTACGCGCCGGTAGCCGGATCGAAATCCAGCACCTGGCCCGGGCCACCGTCGAAGGCGAAGCTCGCTACCAGATCCGCGAGGCCCGCGTTGTCGGATATGGTGCCCTCCACGGTCACCGGCGTCGCGTGGAGCACGAAGGGACCGGGCGCCTCCACGCGCTCCAGGCCGGCGGACACCGCGTCGATCGTCACCTGCGGATTCTCCGCGTCGAGCAGGTTCAGCGTGAGCGTGGCCTCCTCGGAGAGATTGTCGGCCAGGTCCTTGGCCTGGGCCGTGATCAGGTTTTCGCCCAGAGCGGGCAGGGTGATCGGCAGGCTGAAGCTGCCGTCGACCTGGAGTTCGGTGCCCGGCACCGCGTACACCGTTCCGGCCACGTCGATCTGAACGCCGAGTACGCCGAGGTTGTCCGTGGCGATGCCGGTGAGGGTCTGGTCGGCCTGGGTCACGTCGGGCCCAGTGGGTCCGGTTAGCGTGATCGTGGGCGGCGTCTCGTCGTCGAGGTAGGTCACGATCTCGTCCGAGCCGGTGGCGCCCTCGCTGTCCGTGGCCGTGGCGCGGATTGTGTTCTCGCCGAAGACGAGGGTCACCACCACCTCGAAGCCGCAGCCGTCGTTGAGCGTTGCCGGGATCGGATTCGTCCCGTTGACCGTGACCTCGACCGTGGCTAGGGCGCAGTCGCCGTCCGGATCTTCCACCTCGCCGGTGACGGTCTGCACCGGGTCGAGCACTGGATCGGCCAGCGGGGTGAGGGTGACCACCGGCGGGATGTTCACCGGCTCGAAGGTCACGTGGCACGGCACGCCGGTGAAGACGATGCCGGCGGAGAGGCCGTCCTCGTTCTCCTCGGAGTCGCGCTTGTCCAGGGTGCCGTCGCCGTTGAGGTCGACGTCCACCTTGTCCTTGAGGATGGTCAGCGGCCGGAAGGGCAGCCCCTCGATTTCCTCGGTCAGGGCCGCGGCCGGGATCACGCCGCCGAGCAGGCCGTCGTTGGCGTCGACCCCGCCGTCGCGCAAGGCCGAGACGACCAGGGTGGCCTCGATGAACACCGGGTCGATGGTTAAATCCAGGCTGGTGTCGCCGAGCGGGATCGACAGGGTGAAGGTCGCGGGCCCGCCCCTGAGCTTGACCGTGCCGTCCGCCTCCGCCGAGATCTCCACGCTCTCGAAGACGATCAGCGGATTGCCCTCGTCGTCGTACGACGACGGGTCCACGGCAAAGGTCTCGTCGCCCGAGAAGTTGTCCGTGGCGTCGTTGTCGAGGTCCACGCCGAGGTAGCCCACGCCGCGGAAGTAGCCCGTCTCGCCGGGTTCGGGCAGGTGGGTCATGTCCTGGATCTGGACCAGCAGCAGCACGCTGCCGCCGTTGACCGCGTCCTCGAGCGCGCCGTTGGCCAGCGGTCCGAGGCTGGCGATGGCGTTGTCCGGATCCGGGTCGCCCCGGGGCGAGTCCTCGTCCACGTTGAAGCCCTGGGTCTCGTCGCCGATGGCCATGCTGTTGACCACGAACACCGGGTCCGGATCCACGGCCGGTCCGGTGAACTCGTCACCGGTGTCGCTGTCCGTGTCCGCGTCGGTGTCCACGTCGGCGTCGGTGTCCGTGTCCGAGTCGACGTCCGTGTCACTCCCCCTTCGCACCTGGCCGCCGCAGTCGCAGCCCTGGCCCAGCAGACCGATCGCGAGCAGGGTCAGCAGCAGCCCGGTGGCGCGCCGGCGCCGCCGGAGCGCGATGCCGAGGCCGAGTAGCCCGAGCACGAGCAGCAGGCCCGCCGGTCCGCCGGAGCCGGCACCGCAGCCGCAGGTGCCGCCGCCCGAGCGGGTCACGTCGGTGCCGGCCCGGTCGAGGGTGAAGGTCTGGTACGCCTGCACACCGTTGCCGTCCGTGGACACCAGGCGCAGCGTGTTGGCGCCGTCGGCCAGCCCGAGATCGGTGTCGAGGTCGAAGCTGCCGCTGAAGTCCAGCGTGGATCCGTCGGGCCGGGTCAGGCTGCTGAAGTTGAGCAGGGTGGTGCCGTCGGCCGCGTAGAGCACGATCGTCGCGCCGGCCGAGTCGGTCAGCCCGGTCACCGTGCCGGAGATGGTCACGGTCTGCCCGCTCACCGCCGAGCCCGCGGGAGGCTGAACCAGGGTGATGATCTGGATCAGGTTGCCCGAGAGCACCAGGAAGTCCTCGCCCGGGGCCTCGATCTGCAGATCGGCGAAGCGCATCTGGTTGCCGGGCAAGGCGATGCCGCCCAGCGATCCGGCGAGCATCGGCAGCACCAGGTCGAGCAGCGTCGGGATCGCGGAGTGGATCGAGCCCTCGTTCATGATGAACGGGTTGCTCGTCACGTCCGAGTGGACCGTGGGCGTTCCCAGGGTGAGCGCGATCTGATCGTCCTCGTGCTCCTCGACGGCCTGCACGCACGCGATCTCGGCGTCCACGAACAGCGTGGCCGCAACGGTGAACAGCTCCTCCTCGTACCCGTTGTCGACATCGCCGTCGGTGTCGGCCACGAAGCGCCAGAACATGTCGCCGACCTTGACGTGATAGGTCGCCGGATCGAGGGCCTCGCCCTCGAACACCGGCGGGATCATCATCGAGAGCTCGATCGCCATCACGCTACCCAGCGGCACGGTCTGCACCACGTCGGAGCGGGTCAGATCCGGGATGAAGATCGAGAAGGCGTTGGTGTCCAACGTGATCGGCGCGCCAGCGCCGAGCAGATCCTGGTCGATCGCCAGGTCGAGCAGGCCCTGGGCCCAGGCCGACCACATCAGGTAGTTCACGTAGTCGTCGTTGACCCCGGCCTCTAGGCTGACCGGGCTGCTCGAGGGATCGATCAGATCGAGGTCGGGCAGCGAGCCCACGTCGTTGGGCGTGGCATAGCTGCCGGGCCCGACCCGCGGCGAGTCGGCCGGGCAGGCCAGGAAGTCGCTGGGATCGGGCGTGCTGTCGTCGGCGAAGTTGGTGAAGTGCGCCGTGTCCGGGCAGGGGTCGCCGTGAATCGAGAGCCAGAGGTACAGGCCGTTGGCGTCGTTGCTGGCGTGGGCGATCTTCAGCTCGAAGTCGGTGTTGGGGTACTCGATCAGCGCGCCGGTGAGCATGTCGCCGACCGCGTCGAGCAGTGAGTCGACCTGGTTCTCGAATTCGGACTCGATCAGGCCCTCGAAGTCCATCAGGAAGTCGGCGATGGAGAGCCAGGTGTTGATGCAGCCGCTTTGGGTGTCGATGTTGACGTTGTTCATGTTGATGTTGACCGAGCCGGGCACGGCCTGTAGCTCCGGGCCGCCGGGCGTGTTCACGAAGTCGGCGAGCAGGCTGATCGTGGTGGGGCTGGATGTCATATACCCGTCGGCCTCGTCCCACCAGCAGAGGATGCCCGAGGTGACGTACGTGTCCACGAACATGAACGGCACCTCGAGCACGATCGAGACGTGACCCTCGGGCGTGAGGCTCAGGTCGACGATGATGTCCTGGAGACAGCCGAAGGGGGAAGCGTTGGGCACCGGCCCCGGCGGGTTGCAGTTGTTCCAGTCATACGGCGGGTTCGAGTAGCGGTTCCAGCCGCCGCAGGGGTTGGAGTTGGGGTCGCAAAAGGCCAGGCCGAGGATGTTCACCGTGAAGCCGGCGGCGCCGAAGCTGGTCCCCGGCGGGATCAGCGAGTCGCCCGGCATCTTCTCGACCTCGCCCTCGATGATCGTCTCCACCAGCGCCAGCCCTGTCTCGTCGAGCGCTGCGCCGGCCGCGTAGTCGATGATCGCGCCGCGCAGCGCGAACTCGCCGTCGAGCGCGGACTGGGCGTCGCGGGTCTCGTTGCCCAGCGTGTCGGTGGTGATCACCTCGAGCACGTGCAACTGGGTGGCGCTCCACTCCGCCGCCGCGATGGTGAAGCTGAAGTTGGCGAAGGGTGCGCTGCCCGTGACCGCCACCGGGTTGCCGTTGAACAGCACCTCCAGCGTGGCCACCGTGACCTGCGGGTCGTAGAAGTCGGTGGCCGTGCCGTTGACCACGATGTCGTTGTTGCCGTCGTAGTAACGCGGGTGGGCGGGGGGGCTGGCCCACCCGGGCGCCGGCGCGATACTGTTCACGTACGCGGCGCGCTCGAAGCCGAGGCCCACCACCGGGCCCTCGGCGTCGCGGTGCACTGTGATCGCATCGCTGCTGATGTTGCCCGCACCGTCGGTGCCCACCGCGGTGACCGGGTTGCCCCGGGGCAGCAGGGGCACGCCGTACACGATGAATGTGCCCGCGCCCTCGTCCACGATCGCGTCGTACCCGTTGACCGTGACCGAGGCGATTCCGGAGAGCAGGTCCGAGACCGTGCCCGAGACCGTGACCGCCGCAGCGTTGGTGATCACGCCGTCCAGGCCGTCGGGCGGCACGAATCCGAAGGCCGGGTTGTCCACGTCCGTGATCTGGATCGCGGGTCCGATCGTGTCGAGGGTGATCGTCACCGTGGTGACGGTCTGGTTGCCCGCGTCGTCGGTGACGGTCACGTCGAGCACGTTGGCGCCGTCCACCAGGGCCACGCCGTTGAAGGTGTGGCTGCCGCTGTCCTCGTCGATGTTCAGGTCGGTGCCGTTGAAGTGCTCGATGATCACGGGCTCGGAGAAGCCGAGGGTCACGTCCTGGGGCGTGCTGTTGACGAAGCCGTCCGAGAGCAGCGTGACCACGGGCGGGGTGAAGTCGCCGACGATGGTGAGCGACCCGACCGTGGTCTGGTTGCCCGCGTTGTCCGTGGCCACGGCAATGAACTCGTTGTCGCCCTCGATCAGCGCCACGTCGAGGATCCAGGTGCCCGCGCCCTCGTCCACGGTGGCATCCGTGCCGTTGACCGTGACCGAGGCGAGGCCCCACAGGTCGGACACGGTGCCGGTGAGGGTCAGAGGATTGACGTTGGTCGGCGTGGGTATGGCGTCGAAGGCGAGGGCCGGCGGTGTGGTGTCGCGGATCACGGTGATCGCGATCGGCGCGGCCTCGTTCGGCGGCACGGCCACGTCGCGGGCGATGGCACTGATCGTGTTCTCGTTCTCCACGATAAGGTCCACGGTGATGCCCCACAGGTCGGGTGGTACCAGCACCGCGAAGCCGCCGTTGACCTCGACCTCGTACGCGTGATCGTCGGAGGCGGTACCCGAGACCTCCACGGTCAGCTCGTTGGTGAGGAAGTTGTCGGGTGGCGAGTCCAGGGTCAGCAGCGGCGGATCCGTGTCGAGGTCGACCAGGATCGGCGACGACTCGAGACCGATCCGGCCCTCGTCGTCCGTGGCGATGGCGGTGATCGACGAGCTCGCCGCCACCAGGGTCACGCTGCCCGAGAAGCTGCCGTCGCCGGCCACGCCGACGGGCGCGCCCTCGGGGACGCCGTCGAGCAGGAGCTGCACGGTGGCGCCGTCGAGCGCGCCGTCGTCGGTCACCACGCCGTTGGCCGTGTAAGCGGGAAGGCTGACCACATCGCCGTCGCCGGACAGGCTCACCGTGGGCGAGGCGTTGAGCTGGCCAAACTCGATCAGTCCGGCGGCGCGGCGGGCGATGACCACGGCGTCGCCGATGTCCAGCGGCCCCGCCGGATTGGGATTGGGCCTCACGAGCTGGGGTGCCAGATCCGGGGGTGCCAGCGGCATGACCGGGGCCACGTCGCCGCGCTCGAAGGTGAACGGGTCGCCCGCGGCCGCGCCCGCGGCCAGACGTAGGGCCAACTCCACGTCCGCAGCGTCGACCTGCCCGTCGGGCGCGCCCTGGGGCGCGAGATCCGCCACCTGATCCGGTGTGAGGTCGGCGTGGATGCTGAGGCTCAAGAGCAGGGTCAGGGTGCCGACCAGCAAGGTCGCGCCCGGGCGAGGACTCGTGATCCGACGAAGCATGACGTCACCTCGACCCGGTGTGATCCGGGTGGCTTCGACTCGATTCCGCGGACGCAATAATATACCCGGAAGAGTCCAAAAGATCGAGGGCCGGGCTTGCTCCACGATTCCGCGGTAGCAGTTCGCGGTGGCAGACCTCGACCGCTCGACGTCGCCAGACGCGGTGAAGCGGGCCCGGCGCTATCGCCCAGATGGTTTCGTATGGCAGAAAAGTAGCGATATCGGGC